>Ga0163144_10014201_pt1 | contig 16556 bp, 11 predicted proteins | sample OliLak19BULKMAT1_FD_123175 | JGI IMG/M metagenome (GOLD analysis project Ga0163144, IMG submission 123175) | Freshwater microbial mat bacterial communities from Lake Vanda, McMurdo Dry Valleys, Antarctica - Oligotrophic Lake LV.19.BULKMAT1 | ecosystem: Environmental > Aquatic > Freshwater >... | reverse complement strand
GATGTTCGCGCTCACCGGGCTGGGCGCTGCCGAAGATCCCGACCTGATCGCGCTCGCCGGTGAGGAGTTGATCGCGTTCCCGGACGTCGAGATCGATGCCGCGCCGGTCTGTCTGCGGTGCCGGCTGACCGACGCGCTCGGGCAACCGACCCGGGCGCTCGACCTGGTCGCGGTGGACGTCGGCGGCCTGGACGGCGACGAGCTCGCGCTCAGCGTCGCCGATGCCGCGGGCGGGCCCTCGGTGGTGTTCGTGCTCGACGCCGCCGGGCTCGAGCTCAGCAACGGCGGCGACTGTCTCGCCACGTCGCTGATCGCCGGGATCGCGGGCGCAGGGGAGCCGGACCTCGGCACGCGGCTGGCGATCGGTGACCTCGACGACGACGGGGTCTCCGAGCTCGCGGCGACCGCGCCGAGCAGCGGTCGGGTCTACGTCTACCGCGAGCTGTCCGCGACCGGGACGCCGGAGCCACCCGAGGTGATCCCGGCGCCCGCAGGCGCCGTCGACTTCGGCGCCGCCGCCGTGTTCGGCGACTTCGATGGCGACGGCGGCGAGGAGCTCGCGATCGCGGATCCATCGGGCAGCCCCGCCACGATCAGCGGAGCCGGGACGGTGACGATCTACGGTCCGCAGGAGGACGGTAGCCTCGAGCCGCGCGCGACCTTGCACGACAGCACGCCGGTGCCGGGTCAGCGCTTCGGCCGCGCGCTCACGGTCGCCGAGTTCATCGCCGGCGGCGACGCCCGCGACCTCCTCGTCGTGGGCGCGGTCGGCGAGGTGTTCACGTACTTCCAGACGGTCAGCGGGTCCGACGATCCGCGGCAGTGACGCTGCCAGGTCCGGTCAGTCCGTGACTTCGGCGAGGCGGCGCTCGAGGTAGCGGCGCTCGGGGTCGTTGGTGACGAGCTCGAGGGCGCGGCGGTACGCGGCGGCCGCGGCGCGATGGTTACCCTGGCGGCGAAGGAGATCCGCGCGGGCGGCGTGGAGCAGGTGGTAGTCGTCGAGGCCGTCGAGGGCGTCGATCAGCGTGAGGCCGGCGGCGGGGCCGAACGCCATCGCGATCGCGACGGCGTGGTTCAGGGCGACCACGGGCGACGGCGCGATCGCGGTGAGCACGCGGTACAGGCCCGCGATCTGCCGCCAGTCCGTGTCAGCGGGCGTGACGGCCTGCCCGTGCAGCGCGGCGATCGCGGCCTGGACCGCGTACGGCGAGGCCCCGCCGCGCAGCGCCTGCTCGACGAGCGCGCCGCCCTCGGCGATCTGCGCGTGGTCCCAGCGCGCGCGATCCTGATCCTCGAGGAGGATCAGGGCGCCGTCGGCGTCCGAGCGTGCGTCCGAGCGCGCGTCGTGCAGGAGCAGCAGCGCGAGCAGGCCCTTGGGCCGCGGCTCGGCGGGCATCAGCTCGCACAGGAGGCGCCCGAGCCGGATCGCCTCGAGGCAGAGGTCGCGTCGGACCAGCGTCGCGCCCGTGGTCGCCGCGTAGCCCTCGTTGAACACCAGGTAGATCACCGCCATCACCGCGTCGAGCCGCTCGGGGATCGCGGACGTCGGCGGGACCTCGTAGGGGATCTTCGCGCCGCGGATCTTGGTCTTCGCGCGCACCAACCGCTGCGCCATCGTCGGCGCCGGAACCAGGAACGCGCGCGCGATCTCCGGCGTGGCGAGGCCGCCGAGCGTGTGCAGCGTGAGCGCGACCTGCGCCTCCTGCGCGAGCGCGGGGTGGCAGCAGGTGAACAGCAGGCGCAGGCGATCGTCCCGGTACGCCGCGGCGTCGAGCGCCTCGTCGTCGACCGTGACGTCGTCGTCGCGCTGCTGGTCGACGACCGCGCGGTACCGGACCCGCCGCCGGATCTGATCGATGCCCTTGACGTGCGCGGCGCGGACCAGCCACGCGCGCGGGTTGTCCGGAATGCCGGACGTCGGCCACTGAGCGAGCGCCGCCGCGAACGCGTCCTGGACCACCTCCTCGGCGAGATCGAAGTCGCCGCCGACGAGGCGGATCACGGTGGCGAGCACGCGCGCGCGCTCGACACGAAACACGTCCGCGATCGAATGGATCACTTAGCCGAACTTCACGATCGGCCGGACCTCGATCGAGCCGTACTTGGCGCCCGGGATCCGCGCGGCGATCGCCGTGGCCTCGTCGAGATCCTTGGCCTCGATCATGTAGAACCCGCCGAGCTGCTCGCGGGTCTCGGCGAACGGGCCGTCGGTGGTCAGCGTCTTGCCATCGCGGACCCGCACGGTGGTCGCGGTCTCGATCGGCTGGAGGGCCTCGCCGGCGAGGAAGTGCCCCGACTGCTTCACGCCGGCGGAGAAGGACATGTACTCGGCGTACATCTGGCCCTGCTCGGCCTCGGTCATCGTCGACACCACGGTCTCGGCCTCGTAGATCAGCAGCAGGTATTGCACGGTCGCGCTCCTGGGTTCGGGTTGACTCACCTGAGTCGAACGGCCCCATCGTGGATCGACAGCGCCCCGAACAAAATCGCAACGCCGTGAAATCTCAGAACGGCGGGCGGGAGTCGATGACGTGGCGCGCGTCGAGCAGCGCCTTCATCGGGCCAGCGACCTCGGGCAACGCGTCGTAGAGGTTGGCCTCCTCGGCGGGGTCGCGGACGACGTCGTAGAGCTCGAGGCCCTTCGCGCCGTCGATCAGCTTGTACGGTCCCCGGAACACCGCGCGCGCGCCCTTGGGGGTCGACCGGTCCTTGATCATCGCGGCGAACGCGTAGCCGCCGAGCGGATCGGACGCGCGCGTGCCCTGGATGAGGTCGACGAGCGAGCGGCCGTCCATGTCGGGCATCGTGGGCGGCACGTACCCGAGGAGGTCGAGCAGCGTCGGGGCGAGGTCGGTGAGGCTCACCGGCTCGTCGATCCGGCGCGGCTCGGCGCCGGGCACCGCGATCACGAGCGGCACGTGGCTCTGGCTCTCGTAGAGATCGGTCGAGTGGTTCGCGGCGCCGTGGTTGCCGAGGCCCTCGCCGTGATCCGAGGTCACGACCACGATCGGCCGGCGGTCCTCGGGGATCGCGTCGACGGCGGCGAGGATGTCACCGAGGAAGCGGTCGACCTCGGCGAGCGCGCGGTCGTAGCGCCGGGACCGCGCGTCGCGGCCGTCGGCGCCCAGCTTGGTGTCCTCGACGGAGTACTTGTCGGGGCGACCGTCCTTCCGCTTCATCCAGTTGTGCGGCTCGATGAAGTGGAGCCAGGTGAACGCGGGCGCGTCGCGCGGCCCGGCGTCGCGCTCGGTCAGCCGCCGCACCGCCTCGGTCGCGAGGATCTCGCCGTCGGTGTCGATGAACACGCGCTGCATCCCCCGCGCGTAGCCGGTGCGGCGCGCCGGGCCCCAGAAGTTGTTGCAGCAGAAGAACCCGGCGGTCTCGTAGCCCGCGGCCTCGAGGCGCTCGGCGAGCGGCACGTGGCGCGGATCGAGGCGCAGCGCCCAGCCGACGACGCGGCCGCGCAGCCGGGGCGCCGAGGCCCCGAGCATCAGCGCGGGCATCGATCGGCGGGTCGTGTTGCTCGGCGACACCGCGCGATCGAAGACCACGCCGCGCGCGCCGAGCCGCGCGAGCGCCGGCATCTTGGCGCGGCCGCCACCGAGCGGCGTGTGGTCGTAGCGCATGGTGTCGATCGTGATCAGCAGGAGGTCGCGGTGCGGCGCGCCCGGCCTCGGGACCGGCGTGTAGCGCTCGAGCACCGCCGGCCCGCGGAGATCGTCGACGTCGAACACGGTCTCGACCGCGAGGCCACCGATCGTCGGCTGCGCCCAGATCGCCAGCAGCAGCGATGGACGCTCGGCGCGGACGAACCCGGCGGCGCCGCCGATCGCGACGATCCCGGCGAGCGCTGGCACGGCGAACGCGAGCGCGGCGCGGCGGGGCGGCAGGCGCCGCCACGCGATGTGGACGCCGCCGGTGATCGACAGCGCGAGCAGCGGGTGCAGGACGATGTCGGTGTCGAGCGGGCCGAGCCGCGGCTCGATCGACGCGTACCAGGCGATCAGCACGAGCGCGAGCGCGGCGGTCAGCGTGCCGGCGAGGATCAGCCGTGGCGTGACCAGCGAGCGGCCGAGCCTGCGGCCGAGCGGGCGATCGATCGCGCGGATCCCGGCGGCGATCGCGTCGACCAGCGGCCGCGACGCGGCGACCAGCACGCCGCCGGCGACGAGCACCACCACCGGCAGCACGAGCGCCACGACGTTGACCTTGAAGGTGGTGACGTTGGAGATCGTGCGGACGCCGTTGAACGTGGCCCACGCGACCACGAACGCGGCGAACAGCAGGTACGCGACCCACGCGCCGAGCCGCGGCGCGCCGCCGCCCTCCTCGATCAACCCCTCGGCGAGCGAGGCCGGGCGCCACGCCGCCCACAGGCCGCGGACGATCAGCGCGCCCAGGAGGCACGCCGGCGCGGCGAGCAGGCCGGAGAACCCCGCGGAGGCGAGCGCGCCGGTCGCGCCGAGGCCGTCACTCTGCGCGCCCTCGACCACGCCCGCGACCGTCGCCGCGAGGCAGGCCGCGATCGCGCTGGGGGCGAGCCAGCGGAGCGTGGCCGCGAGACGGCGAGGCGGGGACACCGCGTCGGTTATACAAGGTTGATAAGGTTGCCGCCGTGCGCTGGAGAACGATCGCTGCGGTAACGGGCGGGTACGCCGCCGTGCTCGCGGTGCTGTTCTGGCGGGTGTGGGTGGACGGCCAGCGCAGCGGTTGGGACTGCCTGGTGGAGTACTGGCCCGATCAGGTGTTCCAGCTCCACGCGCTGCGCGACGGCGAGCTGCCGCTGTGGAACCCGTACGCGCTGGGCGGCTACCCGTTCTGGGCAGATCCGCAGGCCGGCCTGCTCGCGCCGGTGACGTGGCTGACCTGGCTCGCCGCCGGGATCGGCGGCGACGGCGCGTGGCTGATCCAGCTCAAGGTGTTCGTCAACCTGCTCGTCGGGCTCGGCGGGATGCACGCGTTCGCGTGGCATCGCACCCGCTCGCACGCCGCCGGGTTCATCGCGGCGATCACGCTCGTGGCCGGCGCGCCGTTGCTGGTCCACAAGAGCGGCGCGCTGATCTGGCCGATGCTCTACCTGCCGTGGGCGTTGCTCGCGCTCGCGCGGTTCGTCGAGCGGCCGTCGGCGCGGCGGGCGGCGCTGCTCGGCGGCGCCGTGTGGCTCGTGGGTTCGGCCGGGCATCCGCAAGGGTTCTTCTACGCCGCGGTGGTGCTCGTCCTCTACGCGGCGTTCCTGACGATCACGGCGCGCGAGCTCGCGCCGCGCCGCTGGCTGGTGGGCGGCGCGATCGCCGCGGCGCTGAGCGTGTTGCTGCTCGCGGCGACCTGGGTGCCGGCGAGCCGCGCCGTCGACGACTCGCCGCGCGCGGTCCGGGGAGAAGCCTACGTGCTCGAGGTCCCGCTCGAGACCGATCAGACCGACGAGCTCCTGGTGCCGGAGCAAGACGACAACTGGCAGGCCGACGTCTACGTCGGGCCGCTCGCGCTGATCGGCGGGCTGTGGCTGGTCTCGGTGGGCGCGCGCGGCCGTCGCCGCGCCGAGGCCGGCGTGTGGCTCGGGATCGCCGCGCTCGGCGTGCTGCTCGCGATGGGGCGCGACGGTTACCTGCTGCCGTGGTTCGCCGATCACGTCCCCGGGTTCGATCTGTTCCGGATCGCCTACCGCCACAAGCTGATCTTCGGCGTGGCTGCCGCGGTGCTCGCCGGCGACACCGCCGCGGCGCTGCTGCGCGGCGACGCGAGCCGGACCGCGCGGTGGATCTGGCTCGGCCTCGGGATCGCGTGGCTCGAGCTCGGCCTCGGGATCGAGGCGCGGTGGCCGACCTGGCCGCTGGCCGCGGCGCTGGTGACGGTCGGCGCCGCGGCGGTGTGGGCGCGGCCGTGGCGGCGGGCGCTCACGGTGGCGCTGCCCGCGATCGTGTTCCTGGATCTGTGGGACGCGGGCGCGACCAAGCTGGAGATCCTCCAGGACGCGCCGCCCGACGCCGCGGCGCACGCCGGCACGGTCGCGGCCCTCGATGGCACCGACCTGACGTGGCGGTACCACGTCGGCGATGCGTACCCGCCGTACGGCGGCACGGTGCCGTTCGAGGTCGCGGTCCTCTACGAGCGGCGCGAGCAGTCCGGGTACGCCAACCCGATCGAGCCGGTGCGCCACGCGGTGCTCGAGGCGCGCGCGCTCGGCGCGCCCGAGCTGCTCGCGCACTTCAACGTCAAGTACTTCGCGGGCTGGCTGTACCCACCCTGGGAGGGTGAACCGGTCGCGCCCGGGATCGTGGCGCTCGCCGATGTCGCGCCGCTGGCGCGCTGGTACGGTCGGGCCGAGGTGGTGGACGCGGAGACGATCTTGACCCGGCTGTCGATGACGAAGCCGTCCGAGCGGCGCGCGGCGCTGGTCGAGCTCGAGGACGTGCGCGGCGTGGCATTTCCCAGTGGGGACGAGCAGGAGCCGGTGGCCGCGAGCGTGGTGCAGTTCGGGCGCAACGAGCTCGCGCTCGAGCTCGACGCGCCGGCGGCCGGCGTGCTCGTGATCGCCGAGGCGTACGCGCCGGGCTGGGAGGCGACGGTGAACGGCGCGGCCGCGCGGGTGTTCCGCGCCGACTTCCACCAGCGCGCGGTGATCGTGCCGGCGGGGCGGTCGCGCGTGGTCTTGCGGTTCGCGCCCGATGGGCTGGTCCCGCTCGCGGTCGCGTTCGTCGCCGGGCTGATCGCGCTCGCGGTCCTCGCGCTCGGACGCTGGCGCTGGCTCGACGAGCCACGCCTCGAGGCGGGAGCATGACGGTCCGGCTGCGGATCCGGCGCGACGGCGCCGAGCGCGCGATCGACCTGGCCGCCGGCGAGGTGACGATCGGCCGCGCGGCCGGGCAGGCGCTGCGCCTGGTCGAGGATGGCGTCGCGCCCGCGCACGCGGCCCTGCACCTCGGGGCGCGCTGGGAGCTCGAGGCGCGAGGCGGCGAGGTCGAGCTGGGCGGCGCGCGGCTGACGCCGGGCGAGCGCGCGCCGCTGCCGCGCGGCGCGGCGTTCGTGATCGCGGGCTGGACGCTGGTCGCCGACGACGCCCCGATGGGCGCGAGCCCGGCGGGCGCGGCGCGCACCGCGAGCCTGGCGCGCGAGCTGGTGCGCGAGCTGCTCGGCGGCGAGGACCACGGCGGCGGCCCGCGGCTCGAGGTGATCGGCGGCCCGGCGACGGGGCAGGGCATCCCGTTGCCGATGCCACCGTCGCGCGTCGTGATCGGCCGCGGCGAGGACGCCGACGTGATCGTCCTCGATCCGGACCTGTCGCGCCGCCACGCCGCGTTCGATCGCGCGTGGGACGGCGTGCGCGTGGTCGATCTCGGGTCCAAGAACGGGACGCGGGTCGGGCGCGAGCTCGCGCCGACCGCGGAGCCGGGCGTGCTGCTCGATGACGGGGACGAGATCGCCGCGGGCGCGACGGTGCTCCGCCTGCGCGATCCTGCCGAGGAGTACCTGCGCGCGCTCGACGATCGCCTCGGTGACGGCGCCGCCGGGCCGCCGCGCGCGCTCACGCCCCCGGCTCGCGCGATCGATCGCGGCGCCGAGACGCCACTCGAGCGGCCCCGGCCCGGCGTGGCTGCGCCGCCACCGGTGGTCGCGCGACCTGGCCTCACGCCGGTCCTGCTCGCCGCGCTGATCGCCGCGGCGGCGGTCGTCGCGCTGATCCTGCTGCTCGTGTAACGTGCCCCGGCCGTGCCGAGCTTGTCCGTCGTCATCCCCGCCTACAACGAGGAGGCGCGCCTCGGGCCCACCGTCGAGCGGACGATGGCGTACCTCGAGGCGCGCGGCGGCGGCGGCTGGGAGGTGATCGTCGTCGACGACGGCTCGCGCGATCGCACCACCGCGGTCGCCGAGGCGGCGGCCGGCGGCGACGCGCGCGTCCGCGTGCTCGGCGGGCGCGCCAACCGCGGCAAGGGCGCGGCGGTGCGCGACGGCATGCTCGCGGCGACGAGCGATCGCGTGCTGTTCAGCGACGCCGATCTCGCGACGCCGATCGAGGAGCTGGCCAAGCTCGAGGCCCGGCTCGACGACGGCGCCGACGTCGCGATCGCATCGCGCGCGCTGCCGGGCAGCGACGTCCGCACCCGCCAGCACCCGATGCGCGAGCTGATGGGCAAGACCTTCAACCTGGTGGTCCGCACGCTCGTCCTCGGCGGCATCAAGGACACGCAGTGTGGGTTCAAGCTGTTCACCCGGGCGGCGGCCCACGACCTGTTCGGCCGCGCCACCGTCGACGGCTTCGCGTTCGACGTCGAGCTCCTCTGGCTCGCGCGTGGCCGCTACCGCATCGACGAGGTCCCGGTCGTCTGGCACCACGTCGAGGAGTCGAAGGTCTCGCCGGGGACGGACGCGATGCGGATGTTCGCGGATATCGTGCGCCTGCGGCTGCGGCACCGGCGCCGATGATCAGTCGCTCGGCAGCAGGCTGAGCTCGCGATCCGCCGCGAGGTGCAAGCGCTCCTTCATCTCCACGGCGACGGTGGGCTCGTCGTCGATGCGGTTGACGCGATCGGTGGGATCGTCGGTGAGGGAGTAGAGCTCGTACGTGTTGGCGTCGAGGTCCCACAGCAGCTTCCAGGTGCCGTAGAGGGCCGCCTTGAGGTTGCGGGTGATGTTGCGGTCGGCGATCAGCTCGGCGAGGACGGTGCGATCAGGCGCGGGGCCCTCGCCGAGGATCGCGGGCGCGAGGGACTGGCCGTTCTGGCCAGCGGGGCGATCGAGGCCGACGAGATCGAGCAGGGTCGCGCCGACGTCGACGAGGCTGACCGGCGCGGCGATCACCTGCGGCGCGGCGCCCGGCACGGTGACGATCAGCGGCACGCGGATCAGCTCGCTGTAGAGGCTGCGGCCGTGGAACTTGTTGCCGTGCTCCATGAACTCGTCGCCGTGATCACCGGTGACGAGGACGATCGTGTCATCGGCGTGCCCCGTGGCCGCGAGCGCCTCGAGGATCCGCCGCACGTGGTCGTCGACCATCGCGATCTCGGCGTCGTAGCGATCGAGCTCGCCGCCGCCGAACTTCGGGTACTCGCCCCTGGGCTGGTGGTAGGGGTTGTGCGCGTCGAGGAAGTGCATCCACAGGAAGAACGGCCGCGGATCGTCGCGCCCCGTGATCCACCCGGACGCGACCTCGGCGAGGTGCGGCGCGGTGTGCGACACGCCCTTGCCGAGCTTCTGCGCGGTCGCGTCGACGTCGTCGATCCCGGCGACGTTGCCCGACGCCTTGTCGAACAGCGTCGTGCAGCACAGGATCGCCTTGGTGTCGTAGCCCGCAGCCTTGAACGACTCGCCGAGCGTGACGTGCTTGCCGGGCTTCATCAGCGGCGGCCAGCCGCCCTTGAACGCGATCGTGCTCGCGTAGCGGCCGGTCATCAGCGCGGGGATCGCCCGTCGCGTCGTCGGGCTCGGGCTCGACGCCCACAGGAACCGCGCGCCGCGCGCCGCCATCGCGTCGAGCGTCGGCGAGGTCGGTCGCGCGTAGCCGTAGGAGCCGAGGTGGTCCGCGCGCAGCGCGTCGATCGTCAGGAGCACGACGTTGCGCCGGGGCGCGCCGCGGTGCGTGGTCGGCGTGGGCCCGAGCCGCGCGGTGACCTCGTCGCCGGACAGATCGCCGCCCGCGCAGTTGTCGTCCTCGCCGTTGCCCGCGACCTCCGTCGCGCCCGGGTTGACGCGCCGGTCGCCGTCGTCGCAGTCGGAGCCGCCGAACGCGGACGCGAACCCGTCGCCGTCGCGATCGGTGAGCCGCCACAGCCCGTGCAGCACCGCGAGGCTCGACGTGCCGCGGCCGGCGACCGCCATCCGAGCTGGATCGCTGGCGCTGATCTCGGCGAGGCCGCCGATCGCGACCGCGACCGCGATCGCGCCGACCACCGCGCCGCCCTTCCAGCCAAGGCGCCGCGCCGCGCCCGCTGCGGTCGCGAGGCCGAGCGCGATCGCGAACCCGCCCGCCATGTACACCGGCCGCCAATCGTACGCCGGCGCCGCCGCGTGCGTGAACACCACGACCGCGACCGCGCCGCCGATCCCGACGACGGCGAGCAGGATCGCGCCCGGGATCCCGGCGGTCACGCGCTGCGCGAGCCGCCGCGCGGAGCTCCACCGGGCGAGCGCCGGCGCGATCGCCAGGGTCACCAGGACGATCACGATCGCCGCGCCGCAGATCGCGGTCGCGACCAGCACGCCCGCGGCGCCGCGCGCCTGGAACCGACCGTAGCTCCAGGAGGCCACGGCGTACGCCGCCAGCCAGAACGCGAGCACGGCGACGAGCACCGCGAGCGCGCGGACGATCGCCGCGACCCGCGTCGGCCCGGGCGTGCGCGCGCCGGCCCACCACCGCCGCCACGGGGGCGCCCACCCGAGCGCGCCGAGCGCAGCGCACACCGGCACGCCGATCGCCACGCCGCCGAGGACGCTCAGCCCCACCGCGACCAGCGCGAGCGCGCCCGTCGGCGCCGCGCCCCACATCCGCACCAGCTCGATCACGCCGATCGCGAACCCTCCCAGCGCGGCGTGGATCGCTGCGCGCGCGAGGAACGCGACTGCGGCGCGCAGCTTCACGGCACGCGCAGCCGCAGCTCGCACGCACTGTTCGCTGCGATCGAGACGTGCCCGCCGCCGGCGAAGTCCACGTCTGACTCCGCCCCGAGGTCTGGGACGTCGACGACGAGGTCCGCACCGTCGCGCACCAGGGCGACGTCGACGCCATTCAACTTCGCTGTCGCGGGCGGTGGCAGCGAGAGATCGCGGCCCGCCCAGCCCACCGTGACGCCGCCGGCGAACGATCTGGGGTCGGTCGCCCACGGCGATCCCGGAGGCGCGAACCCGGGGTAGAGGACGTAGACCGAGCCCGAGAGCGGCAGCACCGCGCCGGCCGGCGCGAACACGGGGATCTCCGACAGCGGAGCATCGACCTCGACCTCACCGGAGACCGCCGCGCCGCCGAGCCACGGGATCCACATCCCGTCCGGAAACCGGACGACTCGACTCGTCGCTCCCTCGGTGAGCACAGGAGCGACGAGGAGACGATCGCCGAGCAGGTACTCGTCCGTCGTGGTCCATGCCCAGTCGCCCGCCTCCGGGAAGCCGAGCGCGACGGGACGCATGATCGGGAGGCCCTGCTCGTGCGCGATCCCGGCCATCCTCATCTGGTAGTCGGCGAGCTGCGCGTGGAGCTGAGACCAGCGCGCGAGGTGCGCGGTGGTCTCGGCGTCGGACTCCCAGTTCCAGTTGGCGCGCGCGCTGCGGCCATGGTGCGTGCGCATCACCGGCGTCATGGCGCCGAGCGTGCACCACCGGAACCACAGCTCCTTCGTCGTCGGCTCGGTGAGCTGGCTCATGTAGCCGCCGATGTCGTGCCCGTAGTAGGGGAAGCCCGTCAGGCCGAGGCCGAGGCCTATCGGGATCACGCTCTGCAGGCCGTCGCCGACCGACCAGTCGGTCTGCTGATCGCCAGCCCAGATCACCTGCACGTACGGCTGCGACCCGAGCCAGGCAGCGCGCATGAAGTACGTGCGAAGCCGTGGCATCTCGAAGATTCGCGCCAGCTCGAAGTTGAACTTCGCCCAATCGACGGGATAGCGGTTGTGGACCAGCATCGCGTCCTCGCCCGACGCGAGCACGGCGTCCGTGGGGAGCCACTCGCCGAAGTCGGCCATCCAGCCGTCCGCGCCGAGCTCGAGCGCCTCCTGAAACGTCTGCTTCGCCCAGACCACCGCGTCGGGGTTCGTGAGATCGAGCAAGGTCGCGTCCCGGAACTTGACCCCGGTGAACAGGTACGGCGCCCCCGTGTCGTCGTGGATCGTGAACCCCGCGTCGATCGCCTCGTCGAACACATCGGCCGATTCGTCGAGGAACGTGTTCGCGTAGATGAGCCACTGGTAGCCGTTGGTGGCGAGGTCGGCCGCCACGGCCTCGAAGTCGGGGTAGAGGTCGCGATCGACGCGCCAGTCTTCCTCGAGCACATAGCCGGTTCCCTCGTCGTTTCCACCGCGCCAGTCCTCGGTCCAGATCACGCCGGCGGCGACGCCTGCGTCGCGAAGCGCCTGGGCGACGCGGCGGACGTTGTCCGAGCCATAGAGGGCATCGATCCAGGTCGAGAACACCACGCGGTCGGGGACGGCGGGTCGTCTCGTGAACAGGGTGAGCGACGCGATGCTCTCTTCGAGCTCCTCCCGTGCGTCGTCGATGAACGAGATCCCAGGGAACAGCCGCAGGTCGAGCCGCCCCTCCCAGGCCTCGAGGCGGATCACGTCCTCGCCCTCGGAGGCGAGCGCGAACACGGCGCGGGCGTTGGTGTTGACCGCTGCGGCGTATCCGCGGCTCGACACGAAGATCGGCATCGGGGTGTGCGTCGCGTGGCGGCGTCCGGTCAGGAACCACACACCGTCGTAGGCGTCGTCGTCGCGCTTGGTGATGCCGTCCTCCTCGACCCAGAGGGGCACGGTCTGGCCGCGGTGATCGACGTCGAACGACTGACCGCCGAGGCCGAGCAGGTGCTCGCCCGACGGGCTGGCGTAGGAGATCGACGCGCGGTTGAACGCGCCTGGCGCGGTCTCCAGGAGGATCTGCACCATGGGCGGACCGTCTCCGGCCCCCCCGACCGGCGACACCACGACCGCGCCGCTCCCGATCGCACCGTCGGCTCCGCCGAGCGAGAACTTGATCGACAAGCCCTCGGCGCGCACCTGCTGGAACGTCGCGACGCCCTGCCAGGGCGCAACAGGATCTTCCTCGATCTTGAAGGCCCCGGTCTGGGTCTCGATCTCGGCGGTCGCCGACCGGAACGCCGCGGCGACGTGTGGAGGCGCCGAGGTTCCAGCCGGACCGCCGTAGCTGCCGTCGAAGATGACCTCGCCGTCCGCAACCCGGACGACCTCGATCCGCGCCGGCACCGGCGTCACGGTGACGCGAACCCCGTGCGCCTCGATCGTCACCGGCGGATCTTCGCGGTCGTCCCCGCACGCGCCGAGGAGCGCGCCGATCAGCAGGACCCGCGCGATCATGCTCCGCACCGCTGACGCGGTGCTGCGCGCCCAGGCGGAGCCAGGGCTTGCGATCATGCTCCGCACCGCTGACGCGGTGCTGCGCGCCCAGGCGGAGCCAGGGCTTGCGATCACTTGCGGCGGTTCTTCTTGCGCGCGGCCTTCTCGGCCTTGCGCTTGGCCTGCAGCTTGACGCGATCCGAGGCCTTGAGCGCCGCCGGCTGGTTCTTCGTGCCCGGCGCGGTGTAGCCCGGCGGCATGCCCGGCATCCCGCCCGACGGCATCCCCATGCCCGGCGGCAGGGTCATGCCCGGCGGCAGCTGCGGCATGCCGCCGCCCTCGCCGCCGGCGCCGCCCATCAGCGCGCCGAGGTCCATGCCGGCGAGCCGCTTCATCTGCTGGAACTGCTTGAGGCCGGGGATCTTGCCCATCAGGCCGGTCGAGGCGCCGAGCTGCACCATCATCTGGCGCATGGTCGCGAACTTCTGCAGCAGCTCCTTCACCTCGTTCTCGGCGCGGCCCGAGCCCGCGGCGATCCGCTTGACGCGGCCGGGCGCGAAGTCGGCGCGACGGCGCTTGGCGTTGCGCCCCGAGGCCGCGGTGAACTCCTCCCACGAGGTGGTGACGAACACCTGTGGGTTGGTCCGCTCCTCCATCGTCATCGAGTTGATCATCGCCTCGATCTTCACGAGCTCGCGATCGTCGAGGTTCACGCCCTCGGGCAGCCCGCCGCCGAAGAACGGCAGCTTCTCGAACAGGTCCTTGAGCGAACCCATCTTCTGGATCAGCCGGATCTGCTCGAGGAAGTCCTGCATGTCGAACTTGCCCTTGAGCATCCTCAGGGCGTCTTCCTCGGCCTTCTCCGCATCGACGACCTGCTCGAAGTCCTTGACCAGGCCGACGATGTCGCCCATCCCGAGGATGCGCGACGCCAGGCCCTCGGGCCGGAACTCCTCGAGCTTGTCGAGCTGCTCGCCGATGCCGAGGAACTTGATCGGCTTGCCGGTGATCTCCTTGACCGACAGCGCGGCGCCGCCGCGGGCGTCGCCGTCGAGCTTCGTCATCACGATGCCGTCGAGATTCAGGCGGCGGTTGAACGTCTCGGCGACGTTCACCGCGTCCTGCCCGGTCATGCTGTCCAGGACCAGGAAGATGTTTCCCGGCTGGACGGCCTTGTCGATGTCCTCGAGCTCCTGCATCAGGGGCTCGTCGATCGCGAGGCGGCCGGCGGTGTCGTAGAGGATGACGTCGCAGCCCTGGCGCAGCGCCTCGGCGCCAGCCTCGCGGCAGATCGTGACCGGGTCCTTGCCGGGCAGGTTGAACACCGGCATGCCGAGCTTCTTGCCCAGCGTGCGGAGCTGCTCGACGGCGGCGGGGCGGTAGACGTCGGCGGCCACGAGCAGCGGCTTCTTGCCGTGCGTCTTGTCGAGCCAGTAGGCGAGCTTGCCGACGCTGGTCGTCTTGCCCGAGCCCTGGAGGCCGCACACCATCAGGCCAGTCGGGCCCTTCTTCGCCCAGCGGAGCTCGGTGTCGACCGGGCCCATCATCTTGACCAGCTCGTCCTGGCAGATCTTGATGAACGCCTGCTCGGGCGTGATCGTCTTGACGCCGTACTCCTTGGACTTCGCCTTGAGCTGGATCCGCTCGCCCTCGGCGGCCTCCTTGACGCGATCCATGAACCGCTTGACGACGCGGAACTCGACGTCGGCCTCGAGCAGGCTGAGCCGGACCTCGCGCAGCGCCTCGTCGATGACGTCCTCGGTGAGCTCGGCGGCGCCGGTCAGCTTGGCGCGAGCGGCGCGGAACCCTTTGGCGAGTGTCTCAAGCATGGTGCCGCTTTTACCATTATTGGCGCTGGCTACCGCCCGTGAAGGGCGAGCACTGCGGCCTGGCGCACCGCGGGGTCGGGATCCTCGACGAGCCGCTCGAGCACGCCGGGGTCGCCGCCCGATGCGCGGCGGGCGTGGGCGGCGCGGGCCGCGGCGAACCTGACCTCGGGGATGGGGTCGCGGGACAGGTGGTCGATCACGACGTCGTCGCCGACCAGGGTGAACGCCCAGGTCAGCGCCTCGCCGACGGCGATCCGCATCTCGGGGCGGGGCGACATCGCGGCCGTGGCCGCCGCGCGCGTCGCGCTCAGCGGGTGCATCCGCTCGAGCAGGATCGCGAACGCGTGACCGCTGTGGGCAGCGTCGGGATCGTCGGCGCCGATCAGATCGAGGGCGGCCTCGACCTCGTCGGTGTCGGCGACTGACGCCGCCGCGATCGCGGGCGCGGCGGCGGTGCCGATCGTCGTGAACATGAGCTTTCCGTGCAGGCGCCGGAGCGCGCTGCGCGAAGGAGATTTCGCCATGGCAGACCTCTCAGAGTGCAGGAGTGAACGGTTTCGGCAGGAAACAGCTCAGGCCGGCGGCGAGGTCTTGGGGGCATCGATCAGCGGATCCGTCGCGACGACGGGCGCCGTCGCAGGTGGCAGAGTCAGCGCCAGCGCCCGCGGCGGGCTCGGCGCCACGGTCGGCGTCTGCGGTACCACCACCACGACGTGACCGATCCGCAGCAGGTCGTCGTCGTCCGCGACGAGCAGGGCGCAGATCGGCCCGTTCCGGGTGGCCGGGCAGACGTGGTCGGCCGCGGCCATCCCGACTCCGACCAGGAGCAGGACGGCGACCAGCGGCCGCACGACGCCACGCATGCGGGAAGCTTGGGTCCGGACGCTCCGGGCCGCAACTACTTCTTCGCGGTGATCGCCTGGCTGCGCAGGGTCTCGCCGTCGAGCCAGTACACCCCGCCCATCCGGGTAGCGTCCCACGGCAGGTGGATCGGCTCGGCGTCGTCGGCCGGGACCTCCTCGAAGCTGTCCTCGTCCCAGCCGACCGCCGGCTTGGCCTCGATCACCAGCTCCTGGCCCGTGACCTTCTGCTTCTTCTTGAGCTTGCGTCGGGTCCCGGCCTTGGCGACGGTCAGGGTGCTCTCCAGCCGGTTGCCGTCGGCCTCCTTGCGGAGCTCGATCGCGAAGATCTGCTCGAGCTTGCCGCCCGCGCCGGTGAACCCGAGCAGCAGGTCGCGCGCGCCGCCGTTACCGCGCTGGCGCACGCGCGCGAGCACCTGTCGCGTCGCGTCCCCGCGCAGGTCCACGATCTGGACGCCGAGCACGTCGGTCGCGCCGTCGACCGGCAGCTGGGCGTACGCGTAGCCCTCCGCGAGCAGGCCGATCACGGAGCCGGCCGCGACGATCCGCTCGTCGCCCGCCGTGGCCGCGTCGACGTCCGCCATCTGATCGAGCGTGACGTCCTTCTTGCGCAGGCCGACGTCCTTGAGGAACCGGTCATAGAGCTGCACCGAGTCACCGAACCCGAGGGTGAGCTCGCTCGGCAGCGACTCCTGCGTCTTGCGCTCCGACACCGAGTCCGCGTCGTGGAACGTGATCCTGGCGTCGATCGCCGCGACCGACGCGCTCCACCCGCCGAGCTTCGCCAGCGGCAGCTCGAGCTCGATCGACCAGCCCTTGGGCTGCTGCGTGTCCTCGACGAGCAGCCACTTCGGCGTCTTCTTGCCCTTGAT
>Ga0163144_10014200_pt1 | contig 16556 bp, 11 predicted proteins | sample OliLak19BULKMAT1_FD_123175 | JGI IMG/M metagenome (GOLD analysis project Ga0163144, IMG submission 123175) | Freshwater microbial mat bacterial communities from Lake Vanda, McMurdo Dry Valleys, Antarctica - Oligotrophic Lake LV.19.BULKMAT1 | ecosystem: Environmental > Aquatic > Freshwater >... | reverse complement strand
GCTAAAAAGTCTCACGCCATTGGCTGGCGTCCTTGGCGACTTGGCGTGCTTGGCGGTTCTGTAGTTTGTGGGCTTGTGCGGGGTTGGATACGGGCAGGCTGGAAGCCTGCGGTACAAAATGAAAGTGTCTTAAAACACCTGATCGGCGCATCCGTTGGGAGATGCGCCGATCAAGCTGTCAGTTAACAAGGCTCCTTTTTTTTTGGCATGAGACGCTGGTCGATTCCACCTCCTTGTTTATCCGGGTTCGCGCGGGCTCTTCGGAGCAGTGCGCGTAGTTAAATCATGCGGACTTCTGTGCCGCTTTGATCTGCTCAAGCCAGCTTTGAATTTCTTCCATTTTCAGCGGTTTCTTAAAGAGCGGGATTTCGCGACGTTTCATCCAGGCCTCGAGGGAAGTGTCGTTGTTCCCTGTCATCACAGCCACTGGCACTGAGGGAAACTCATCGCGGAATTCCTGGATGACACGTACGCCGGTGTCATCGGGAAGATTGAAATCCACAAGCAGCGCATCAAACGCGGACTCGATGAAAATCACATCCCTCAGCATTTCGACGGCTTCCTGCGTGGAAGTGGCCAGCACCGACCGTACTGCGTGTTCGTGCAACCAGCGAGAGAGTGCGTATCCAACACCGGGGTCATCCTCCACTACCATGAGCCGCAGGTTTCGACCTGCATTAAATGTTTGAGTTGGAACGTTCATTTTAGTGCTGCCCTTTTCCATAGTTCGTTGAGAACAAAGCGGATGCCACTCGCGCCTCGACCAAACCATTTCACCTAACCCATGTGTTCAAAACAGTTTGCGACTGCTTTGAAGGGCTGCCTCAGAAAGATCCGGTCTGGCCGAAATTAAGCAGTCCGCTCAGTGCAGGGTCTGGAGGTGCGGCTTAACCAGCACTGTGAAAGCGGAAGCCTGCGTGCTGCAGTTGCGCTTTTTTTGAAAGGGCCTTAAAAGCGCTGCATGACCGATTTCCTGAAGGCCGTCATCGTCACGGCTATTAAAGAGGAGCTGGCGGCGGTGACGTCTGCCATTCCCAAAGCCGGCCAACATGCGGCGCATTTAATCCGCGGCGGCGCCGGCTGGAGTTCCGCCACGCGCGCCGCGCGGGACATCGCGACGCGACAACCGGCGCCTCAATGGATTTGTTCGACCGGGTTTTCCGGCGGCTTGGCGGATGGCTTGAACGTCGGCGACATTGTCCTTGCGACGGAGCTCTGGGGCGATCAGGAGGCGGCGATCACGTGTTTAACGCCATCGCGAATTGAATTGCTGAGCCACGCTTTGACGGCGGCAAAAATTCGGTTCCATGCCGGAGCAACAGTAACGGTGACCGGCGCGGTGACGCGGACCGAGGACAAGCGCGCGCTGGGTATAAAACGGAATGCCATCGCGGTGGACATGGAATCCTATGCGCTCATTTCCACCTATCAGAAAATGGCGGCCGCCCCGGCGCGCGCGTTCGTCATGCGCGTCATCAGCGACAGCGTGGACGACGCGTTGCCGCCGGAGATCGCGGAGTTTCTCGACGAGAAGGGCAATGTGCGGATGGGCAAGGTCGCGCGCTTTATGCTCGGCGGCCCGCGACACGTGAAGACACTGATGGAGCTTAAAGCACGCAGCGACAAAGCCGCCGCGGCGCTGACCGCAGCCTGGAAAGCAGTGTGGCCGCTGCTGACGGGTCTGGCGTGATTAGCACTCGGCGATATTTACGAATGTTCAACCAGCGCGCAGAATCTCGACGCCCCTTTTTACGGGTTGCCTTGGGGCAGAGTGGCGGGCGGCGCTGACGAAGGCGTTCGCGAAACTCTCTCTTTTTTCTTCGGCGCTGCGATTTCAAACGTGTGAGTCGTCGTGAACGCGCGGCTGATGATGTTCAGCGGGCCGAGTTCGAATGCGGCTTGCTGAATGATCACGTCCGGCTGGTATCTGATCTGCAATTCGTAGTGTCCATCCTGCTTGATGTTGTAGAGCGCCGATAAAAAGATCGGTCGAACGAGAGATGAGCCGGGCAGCAGTTCCACGACGCTGTCGGTCTCGCGGTCGAATGTTTTCTTTGCTTCCGTGGACACGTTGCGATGGCGCATGCTTTGTCCGGCGGCGGGCACGGGCGAGAAGGCGTCACCGGTTTTCATCTGCAGAGACACGTCATACAGCGGCGCAAGGCCAACGGTATCCACGATGCGGATGCGGTTGCCGCTCGTATTTTTCAGCGACAGGTAGGCGATGACCGTGGGCCGGTCGTCCGAATATTCCGGTTCAATGCGGATGGCCGGCAGGATCGCGGCGGCCTGCGCCGTGGTGTCGCTTTCGATGTGAACGACGGTGCTGTTGTACGTGTAAAACCCAAAGAGCCCCAGTGCGGAGAAGACCATCGCGATGGTGATGGTGGCGATCAGCTTGCTGTGCCTGCGAGATGCCATGGGCTGCTTATCCGGGACTGCGGATCTGGCCGCGTGGGTTAATGTTTATCAAGAGCGCGGCAACAGCGGAATCCCACGTCGTCCGTGCCGGGGGTCTGTTTGCGCATCGCGCGATCGTCGCAGGTTGTCTGGCCGACGGCCATTTTAAAGGAGCCGCCCATGATCCACGAGTCGGTGGCGGTCTCGTCGCCGGCAACCCATTCGGCCACGTTGCCGCTCATATCGAACGCGCCGATGGAACTCTGGCATTTCGTTTTCAAACCGCTCGCGGTCGCGGACTTGCCGCCGGTGTTGCAGGCGCCGGGATCGGGATTCTCCCCGTATGGGTAAACATTAACGCGATTTTCGCCCTTGCAGGCGGACGTCCACTGCCTCGCGGAACAGAGTTCCTTGCCTTTCTCTTTGCACAGATTGCGAGCGTCGAGCCACGTCATTCCAGTTTTCGGGAGCACGCCTTTTTCGTTGGGGTATTCAAAGCGATCCACGCAGAAGGCGGTGCGCCGTTCGTCGTTATCCCACATTTGCGTTTTAAGCGGCGTGCTCGCGGCCGACAGGACCATGCCGTCCTTGTTGCAGACTTCGATGTCGGCGATGTACAGGAGATACGCGGCGACAGAGGCGTCCTGCGCCCCGGCTTGCGTGGCCTCGGTGAAGGCTTTGCGCGACGCGGGCAGGTCGGGCGGAGACTGGCTGAGCGCGGCGATGCCCTCCTTCTTTAGCTTCTCAAACAAGGTGTCGTCTATGTTGAAGGTTTTGAGCTGCGATTCGATGTAATCGCGCAACGCCGGAAGGTTCATCTCGTCGGCCAGTTTTTTGGCGAATCGGAATTCATCCACTTTTTTGCGCATGTCGGCGGCTTTTTCGCCATAGGAAACGCGGTTGGCGAGGATCGTGGCTCGCTCGGAAAAATCCGCGAGCGACGTGAGCGCCGCCAGCGGATGTTTCTGTTTTTCCGCCAGGTGTTTGACTTCATTAAAGGAGTTGGCGGCCTGGTCCCATTTGCGCCCAAGCAGCGCCAGTTTGCCCTGCGCGACGGCATGTTGAGCGCGCGCCATCACGCCTTGCGTCATCATTTCCTGCTGTCGTTTGCGATCGGTGCTCAGGCGGCCCTCGGCCAGTTTTTCGAAAGCGGCCGCTGCTTCGAGCCACTGTTCCTGCATCTCCAGTTTCCGCGCAATTTCGGCTTCCACTTCAATGTCGGCATCGCCCGCGAGTTGGTCTTTCTCCGCGTTCAGGAACATGATGTTGGCGGACGCTAGTTTCTGCATCGCGTCGCTGAAACGTTTTTGTTTCATCAGATCCCGCGCCCGCGACAGCTCTTTGCGCTCGTAATAATACTGGTAGCCGGTGCCCACGGCACCCGCCACCAGCATGAGAACCAGCAGTGCTTTGAGCAGGCCGCTCGAACGTTGCCGGCTGAGCTGGTCGATCTGCTGCGCGGCTTTTTTGCTCTGCGGATTGACGCGCTGAACTTCTTTCCAATACCCCACCGATTCGCCCAGGCGCTGACGGGCGGCGGCGTCCTGGGCGCGATCGATCAAGGCCTGTTCTTTGTCGCGAAGATTAGTCAATTCATCCAGGCTGCGCCGGATGGTCCGGTTCTGGGAATCGGTGTCGGCCGCATCCCTGTAGGCTTCAAGCGCGCCTTCCAGATCACCGTGTTCACGCAGATTCTGGGCGTGCGCCGCGCAAGCATCGACGATGCTTTTTACGGCCTGTGGATGGCCGGGCCTCAGGCGCAAAATCGGCTTCAGCGTTTCCACGGCTTTGGAGTAATTCTGTTCGAGACTGGCCTGGTAGCCTTCCTTCAGCATGTAGTCGATGCGCTGAACTTTCTGCTCCGCTTCTTTCAATCCCATGCGCGCCGGTTCGCAGGCGGGATTGATCTTGATCGCGTCTTCAAACGAGGAGATGGCTTCTTCCAGGCGGCCTTGCTCGGAGAGGCTCTCGCCTTGTTCCGCGAGCTTGATCGCGGGGACCACAACATTGCGGAGTTGGTCGAGCTGCTTGCCGAGTGAATCGTCGCGCAGTTCCGGCGGCGTGCTCTCCCACGTCTTGATGGCTTTCTCGAACTGGCTTGCGGCGATGGCGGTGCGGATGTCGTTCACCATGGTGCGCTTGAGCGCCAATTTAATGTCGAGATCTTTCAGCATCTGCTTGGCGAATTCGTCGGCCGGGTCCATCTCGACCAACTGGCGGCATTCGCGGCTGGCTTCCACGAGCAGGCCTCGTTTCAGCAGGCTTTCGGCGGAGGTCCGGCGCGCGCTGATTTCTTTGCGCAGTTCGCCGTCGACGCGCGCGCGCGTGGCCTGATCGAGGCCGGCGGATTTCAGCGCGTGGCGGTAATACTTCAAAGCGGCGACGCGGTCCCCGCGGCCCATCAGTTCATCGCCGCGCGAGACATTGGTGTAGCCTTCATCCGGCGCGTTCATGCCGCCGGTGACGCCCATGACGCTGGTGGGCATGCTCAGCGCGGCGGACGAATCGGCGCCGGAGCCGAAGCCGCTTGCGGGCTGCGCGGTCATGCGGCCGCTCTGGTTGGAGCGCCCCATGGCGGTACCCGCGCTATTCATGTCGTAATGTTCTTGATGATCGGCGGGCGCGTTGAAGCTCGGCGTGAAGCCGGCGGGCGCGGGATCGGGGTGCGGCGTGTATTCGTGCATCGGGACGGGAATCAGATTGCGTGCCGGTGCCTGAACGAGAATCTGCGGCGCGGAGGCGCTTTTGCTGGCGGTGTCGATGGCGTCGATGACGTCGGTCATTGTCTGGTAGCGCTGTTCGCGCTTCTTGGCCATCATTTTCACGATGACGGCGGAGATGGATTGCGGCACGGTCGGCACGATCTCGTGCGGTGGAATGAGCGCCTCGTGCTTGTGGCGGTACATCATCGACATGGCCGTTTCGGCTTCGAACGGCAGGCGTCCGCTGACGAGGCGGTAGAACGTTCCACCGAGGCTGTAGATGTCGGAGCGGCCGTCGACCTTTTTGCCGTCGCACTGCTCGGGACTCATGAAGGCCGGGGTGCCCATGACGGCATCGACGGAGGTGTTGCCTGAACCGGAGTCGGCTTCTTTGGCGAGGCCGAAATCGGAGACCTTGATCTGGCTTTTCTTGGCCGTGATCATCAGATTTTCAGGCTTGATGTCGCGGTGGATGATGCCGACAGCCTGCGCGGCCTCGAGTCCCTGTGCGGATTGGCGGATGTATTCGGTGCCTTCTTCCCAAGGGATCGCACCGTGCCGGTCGGTCTGAAGCTCGGCGAGGCTTTTGCCTTCGATGAGCTCCATGATCATGTAATTGACGTTGTTGTCGTCGCCGACGTCGTAGACGGCGAGGATGTTGGGATGATTGACTTTGGCGATGGCGCGCGCTTCTTTGTTGAAGCGCGAAACGAAATTGATGTCGGTGGCCAGATGCCGCGCGAGAACTTTCAGCGCAACAATGCGATCGAGGGATTTCTGGCGTGATTTGTAGATGATGCCCATGCCGCCCTGGCCGATGATCTCCAGGATTTCGCAGCCGCCGACGGTCGTGCCGATCAAGGGATCGCTTGCCATGGTTGAATAAGGAAATTCAGGTCGCGGTGGCGGACGTGGCTGCACGGCGCGCGCCTGAAATTCTTTACGTTCCTCCCACTAGGCGGACGACCTCTCGCAAGCAACTGGCGATCTTGTCCCGGACGCGCCGGTAGAGCTCGGGCGTTGTGGAGACAGGATCGGGAATGTCGTCGTTGCGGCTGGATAGCAACTGAATGCGTTCGCTGCTGGCGGGCATCAGCATGAGGATGCTTTCGCGGTGCGTGCGCGTCATGGTGAAAACCCAGTCCGCAGTGTCGATGAGATTGGGGGTCAGGCCGCGCGTGCGGTGGCGCGAGATATCCACGCCGACTTCGCGCATGGCGTCGATGGCGAGGCGGTCGGCGTGTTCGCCGTCGAGCGCGCTGGTGCCGGCGGAGATCACGCGGAAGGGCAGCGCATCGCCCTTGGTGGCTTCCTGCAATCCGAGCTGGCAGAATCCGGCGGCCATGGGGCTGCGGCAGGTGTTCCCGGTGCAGACGAATAGAATCGTGGGGCGCGCGGCCTGTGTGATTTCAGTGTGAGTCAGGCTGCCTTCGCGTTTGACTTCGATGGATTCACTGTCGACGCGGACGATAGTGGACGGACGGCCCTGGCGCGCCGGTCCGCCATCGAGGATGAGCGAGATTTCGCCATCGAGCTGTTCCTTCACCTGGCGCGCGGTGACCGGTTCGACGCGAGTGCGGCTGGCGCTGGGCGTGGCCAGCGGAAAATTGCAGGTGGCTAGAAGATTTCGCGCGATGGGGTGTTCGGGCAAGCGCAGACCGATCGCCCCGCCGCTGCTGCGTGGAACAACCAGCGTCAGCGGACCGGGCCAGTACAGACGCGCGAGTTTATCGGCGATGCGGGAGAATCCGCCGGCCACGGACTGCGCCTGCTTCAACGAGGGAACAAGCAGGGAGTAGGGTTTGCCCTCGTCACGGCCTTTAACTTTCGCTAGACGCGCGAGCGCCTCGGGATTGCGGGAATCGGCGCCGAGTCCGTAAACGGTTTCGGTGGGGAAGGCAACGAGGGCGCCGGCTTGCAGCAATGTGGCGGCATGAGCGATTTTTGCGGCATCGCCTGAATCACCGTCCAACGTGAGGTATTCTGTTCTCATGCGTGCAGACTCAAATTTAGCGTCACCAATGCATAAGCGATTTTACTTCTCAACGTGCTTTGCAGCAAGGCGGAAATGTTTCGAACTCGTGGCGCGAGCCTCTGACGTAGTGGGCGCGAGCCTCTGACGTAGTGGCGCGAGCCTCTGCGCCCGCGCCGTTCATTCCTTGTGCGGGCAGTGACGCCCGCACCCTTGAGCTACCACTTTACTTCTTCCTGTTCAGCGCGCGTGCGGCGATGTCTCTCCGGAACTGGGCGCCTTTAAAACTGATGCGCTCGACGGCCTGATACGCCTTGCTGACAGCCATGGGCAACGTCTGAGCCGTGGACGTCACGCCGAGCACTCGTCCGCTCTGCGTCACAAAACGAGCGTCTCTCGTCGAGCCTGTACCGCCATGAAAAATCTGCACGCCGGGCGCGTCGTGAAGCTGGCCTTCGGAGTCCAACCCGTCGATAACGGTGCCGGATTTGATCGTGCCGGGATACCCTTCCGCAGCCATCACGACGCAGACCGTCGCCTCGTCCGCTATCTCTAGACTGCATTCATCGAGTTTTTCCGACATCACAGATTCAATTACATCAATTATATCCGATTTAATGCGCGGGATGATGCATTGCGCTTCCGGATCGCCGAAGCGCACGTTGTATTCCAGCACCTTCGGGCCGCCTTCAGTGAGCATGACACCGGCATAGAGCACGCCCTTAAAGGGGCGGTCTTCGCGCCGCAGCGCATGCAATGTGGGCACGAGAATTTCGCGGACAATGCGGGATTCCACGTCTTGTGTCACGACCGGAGCGGGCGAGTAGGCGCCCATGCCGCCGGTGTTGAGGCCGGTGTCGTTGTCACCGATGCGCTTGTGGTCCTGGGTGCTGGGCAGCACGACCAGCGTGCGGCCGTCGGTGAGCGCCATGACGGAGGTTTCTTCGCCGCGCAGAGTTTCTTCGATGATGATCTTGCGGCCGGCCTCGCCGAATTCACCGTCGATCATGGTGCGCCGCACAGCCTGCTCGGCTTCGGTGGAATCGGCGGCCATGAAGACGCCCTTGCCGGCACAGAGGCCATCGGCCTTGATGACCATCGCGCCACCGTGTTCCTGAACGTACTGCAGAGCGCGTTCGGAATCGGTGAAGACATTGAAGTCCGCGGTCGGGATGCCGTGTTTGCGCAGGAGCGACTTGGCGAAAATCTTGGACGCTTCCAGTTCGGCGCCGCGCATCTGCGGGCCGAAGCAGGCCATGTGTTCGAGTTCCATCTTGTCCACTAGGCCGGCGCAGAGAGCGGCTTCGGGGCCGACGACGACGAGATCGAAACGTTCTCGCCGCGCGAGTCGCAAGAGGCCTTCAACGTCTTCCGCCTTGATCGTGGAGAGCTCGACCGCGACTCCATTTTTGGTGCGCACATGCGCGATGCCGGCGTTGCCGGGCGCGCAGAACAGTTTGGTGACACGGGAACTTTGGGCGAGTTTCCAACACAGGGCATGTTCGCGGCCGCCCGAACCGATGACGAGAATTTTCATGTATCTTTTCTTTCACTTTTTAACGACAAAAAAACCAGCTTCCACAATCAACAAGGGTAACCTCCCGGTGGGCAGAGGTCTAGCGAGTAGATGGCGGCCGACTTGTGCCCGCAGGCTTCCAGCCTGCCGGTGCGTTAAGAACGGACTCGAAAGACTCAAGACACGACGAGGGAAGGGCCCGGCCAGCGTATGGCCCGCCAAGCGAGTTCAGCGGCGGGCTCACTTGGCTTTCTTCACGCTTCGGCTCATGGATGCGGCATCGGGCTTTGCCTTCGAGGCGCCTGGCGCAGAGGCCGCGTGCGCCTGCAGAATTTTCTGAACCAGCGGCAGCTGTTCTTTCTGCGTGGCGGCGAGGACGGCCGGCGAGACGGCGGTGCCGACGTTGATAAAGGGATGTTCTGAAGGCGGACGCGTGTTCAAGCGCAGCGACACCGTGGGATCGATGCGGCGGTCCACCAGGCGGCGTTCGGCCTCTTCGGCGATGGGCGTGCCGTACCAGTTCTCGCCGATAAAAACATCCAGATCGGGCGTCGTTGCCCTGGCGGCTTTCGAAGCGTCCGGCGCTGTTCGCGAAGTCGGCATCAAGCGAATGTGGGCGCCGCGTGTGTTCAGGAAATGATTGAATTCAACGACGAGGCGGGACTCGCCCGGATCGCTGCCGAGCACCACGCCCTCGCGGCACGCTTCGAAAACATTTTTTCGCATCAGCAGCGACCAGGGCGCCAGATTGTATGTTGCGAATACCCCGCCGAAATTCTTAAACGTGCAATGGGTGAAGAGCGCCGCTCCGGCGGCCAATGCGTAATGGGGCGAGTTGAGAAGTTCGCAATTGGTCCACTGGCTCACGCCGGCCGATTGTGTGACGCTGACGTTTTTGAGGCGTACGCCCTCCATGCGGCTGGTCGACGCTCCATACATCAGGAGTGAAGCGGGAATTTTTTCGAGGTTCGAGACCTCCACGGGGTTGCCCGTGACGCCTTCCACATGCAGCCGGCCCCAGACCCAGATGACCGCGCTTTGAGCGGGATCGGGCACGTCGGCGCGAGCGGGTTTTTCCGCCTTGGGGTCTGCCTTGAGATGAATGACGGCGCCCGGCTTGATGAGCACGGTGGCGTCTTCAGCGACGATCAAATTTCCACGGATGAGAATGGGCGACTGTTGCGGCCCGAGTTCAAACAGGCCGTCGTAAAGAGTTCCTGAAAGAACAGTGGCGTAACCGGGTTCACTGGGCTGCAGGGCGGAGGGAAGCGAGGCCGTCACGTTCTGGACAGTGGACGGCCGCGTCAGGGCGTCTGTTTTCAGCGGCTCCGGTTTGGGCGCGATGTTCTGTTTCACCGCAGGCAGCGGCGGCAGGCTCACGATTTCAGCGCGGATGTCGTCCACGGGCGCGACGCTTATAGAGTCTGGTGCGAGCGGCTCCTCACAGAGCGCGAGCGGACAGAAAAACGCGGGGAGCAGGGTCAACAGAAGAGCGCTCAGTCGATGTGTGGTCATAGGCAATCCCGGGGACGGCATCACGTATAGAGAGAATCGTCTTAAAGGAGGCCGAGCTAAAGCAGTTTGTTCACGGCGTTGCGAGACGTGCTCAGCACGTGAATGGTCCCATGCTCCTGAGAGCAGGGACCTGAGACAGTCCCGCTTAAGCCGGTTTGATAATGGATGAGGTATGAAGTTTGGAAGCCGTCAGGCGCTCATTCGGAGAATCGTAAAATGACTCTAGAAATCGAGGCCGAGCAATTCCTTAATGGCCTTGATCATCATCTCTGGCGCGATGGGCTTCACCAGGTATTTCAGCCGCGGGTGAGTCTGCACCACGAATTCGTCTTCAAGCTGATCGTAAGCGGTACAGATCACCACCGGCAAGGGCATCTGTTTATCGGCCATGTGCGATAAGACTTCGAGGCCATGCAGGCCGGGCATTTTCATATCCAACACGGCCAGAGACAGGCCGCCCGCCTGAATTTTCTCCCACGCTTCGCTGCCGCTGCCCACTTCAATCACCGTCAGGCCTGCGTCTTCCAGCCGCATACGGAAGACCATGCGCGCACGGCGGTCGTCGTCGGCCAGAAGAATGATCGGCTTGGCGCGCGCACCGCCCGGTGGCTGCAGGCCGTCGGGGGCGATGTTGGAGAACATCAGCGTGTGCCGCGATGTCGTGCGTTCTCCCGCAGCCGGCCGGGCTGCCGGCGGGACCGCTTGCTGGCCGGCCTGAGAGGGAATCGCCTGCAAGTTCGCGTTGGACGGTGGCCGGGCCAGCGGTGCCTCGAAGACCATCGTCGAGCGCCGCGGGCCACTGGACGAGGCCGTTGGAGCGGGGGGCGGAGGCACGAGAGGCGGAGTCACCGATTCGGGCGCGGGCGGCGCGCTCTCAGAGCGTTGAAGCGGAACAAAGCCGGTGGGCCGAGGCGGAATGGGCGGTGGCCCGGAAACGGGAACGGTGCGCAGTCCGCCGGGGCCCATGGTGGAGCCGAGCGCGTAGTGCTTGGATGGATCGGGCAGGTTGGGCGGCGGCGGAGAATTTGCCGCGTCGAAATTCATGGCGAAGGGCGAACGCAGTTTGCGCGTGGCCAGAATCTGCTGATCTATTCCAGGCGAGATGGGCTTCACCAACGCGATCAGATCGGCGAGGAATGCGGCAATTTGTTCGGGCGGATAACCGGTGGCGCGCAGGTCGTTGTCGACGAGATCGATGATGACTTTGCGTTCCGCATCATCGCGTACAATGGCTTCCAGCACGGCCCGCATTTGAAACATGGGCATGCGGCGGGCTTCAAACTCGCTGACCATGATCAGCGCTTTTGTCTCCCGGGTCAGCGCTTTCAGTACAGTCGGATCAGTCACGCAACCTCTCCAAAAAGCGAAATGTCAGAACAGACTACCACAAAGTGCTATTCCAGGAAACTCCGGACTGATTGAACCATCGCGTCCTGGCTTGTCATCGTGTGCGCCTGAGCGGGCAGGGCGCGCAAAAAAGCCGCTCCGTAGCGCTTGGTCAGCACGCGTTTATCGGCCAGAATCACGACACCCCGGTCGCTCTTTGAACGGATCAATCGCCCGAATCCCTGCCTCAATTTAAGGATCGCTTGCGGCACGCTGAAGTGCAGGAAGGGATCCTTGCCGGCGGCCTCGAGCAACTCGCAGCGGCCTTGCACGATCGGATCCGTGAAGACCGCGAATGGCAATTTCGCAATGACCAGCAGCGACAGCGCTTCACCGCGCACGTCCACGCCTTCCCAGAAACTGGCCGTTCCGAGCAACACGGTGCGGCCGTTCGCCTGCAGCCGGGAGAGCAGCGATTCGCGCGATTCGCCTTCGCCTTGCGCGATGACTTCGATTGCTTCGGTCGCCAGCATTTTTCGCAGCAGCCGCGCGCTGGATTCCAGCGCCGCGTACGAGGTGTAAAGCACCATGGCGCGCCCCCCGCTGGCAACGATCATCTCTCCGGCCATGGCGGTGAACAGGGCGTTGAAATCTTTTTCGCGCGCGCCCGGTTCGGGAATGAAGGTGGGGATCAGCAGCCGGCATTGCGTGGCGTAATCGAAGGGGCTGCCCAGCAACAATTCGTCGAGCTTGGCCGGATCGCACAGCGAAAGTCCCATGCGATTTTTTAGAAACTCGAAACTTTTGGGATGCGGTTTGGACGGCAGGGGTGAGGGGCCAGGGGTCAGGGGCCAGTTGTCTCTTGACCCCTGACCCCTGACCCCCGACCCTTGTCTGTACGACCCCTGTCTGTAAGGCGCCAATCCCGCGGCATCGCCGGCCTCGGCATCGCGCACCGAAAGTGTCGCCGAGGCGAAAATGATCGAGCGCTTTTTTTCATAGAGCTGGTCGTGCAGCAGGGCGGAGACATCTAGCGGCGCGGCGACAATGCGCACGCCGCGCTTGCCCCAGCGCTCGCTCCAGTAGACGTAGTTGGGTTCGTCGCCCTTGATGATGAACTCGATGTCGTTGATCAGTTCCACGACAAAATTTTTCTGCGCGCTGATCTCCGTCGTCAGTTCCCGCGCGCGCGGCACGGAACGTTTGCGGATTTCCTTGAAGTCTTCTTCCAGCGTTTCCAGCGCTTTGCGCAAGCGGCCGAGCTGCGCGATGGCGCTTTGCTTGCCTTGCGTGAAATTCTCGACTTCGTCCGCGCGCAATGTCGCGGCGGAAAAACGTTTCCGCTCGTCGCCGTAGTTCGCCGGCTTGCGGCGTTTGAACGGAAGGGATCCCGAGGAATGGGGCTGCGACCACGACGGTGTTTGAGCCACATCCGCTTCCAGGTACACGCCGCCGCGCCCGCGCTCCCGCGGCACGAACGGCCGCACAGGCTGCTCCTCGTCGTCAGGCGGCGGCGCCTCCGTCCATTGCCGCACGACGCTAAAGAAAAGATCGGAACCTTCGTTGGCGGGCTGGACATTCTGAATTACGTCGAGGACGTGTTCGCGAATGGAGCTGATGACGGCCTCGGTGAATTCGCCGCGCGCCTGCTCGATGTTCGCCAGCAGCGTCGGCAGCAATCCTTTTCCCGCGGCGCTGCCTGGCGCGACACGGAAGAGACGATTGAGAATTTTATAGATGCGCTTGGGCGTGATCTCGGTCGCGAGGTGATCGGTCGCGATGTCTTCGAGTTTATGCGCTTCGTCGAAAACGATTTCGCTGTAGGCCGGAAGCGTGCCGGATTCAAGATTCAAATCCGCGAAAACCATCGCGTGATTAAGCACCACGATATCCGTGCCGCGCGTCTGGCCGCGCGCCTTGTAGACGAAGCAGCGCTTATAATAGGGACACTGCCGCTTGAGGCAATCGTCGCCGACCGTGTGCAGGCGGTCCCAGAGCTCCGGGTTTTTCTCCGGCGCGAACGCGGCCATCTCGCTGATGTCGCCGTCTTGCGTCTGCGTGGCCCATGTCATGATCGGCAGCATCTGCGCGCGCTCGTCATCATCGAGTTCATGCGAGGCTTCCTGCAGCGTGTACATGAATTTGCGCAGGCACAGATAATTGGGCCGGCCTTTCAGTAGTGACGCCTCGAAATCGATTCCCAGATGCGCCTTTAAGAAAGGGATGTCTTTATGGAAAAGCTGAGACTGTAAATTTTTTGTGTTCGTCGCGATGACCACTGGACGCCCCGCGCGCTTGGCGAAGAGAATGGCGGGGATTAGATACGCGAGACTTTTTCCAATGCCCGTACCGGCTTCGGCGAGCAGATGTTTTCCACTACTGAGCGACTCCGCGACGCGCTGCGCCATCTGCACCTGCTCGGGACGTTCTTCGTAGCCTTTCAATGCTTTGGACAGCGGTCCTGCCGGTCCGAGCAGCGCGCCGACTTCCTCCGCCGTCACCGGCTGGCCGGTGAACGTCGGCATCACGACCGGTCCGCCTTCGTCTTCCGGCGCGAGGCGGTCGATGATCTTGGAGAAATCCTGGAACAGTTTGTCGAGCGACAGTTTTCCAGTGCCGAAATTTTCGCTGAACTGTTCTTTGACGGCAACGCTCTCGGCTTTTTTCAGCAGGTTTTTCAGCGGATGTTCCGACTTGGAGAGCAGCCAGTTCATCTCCGCCAGCAGGGACAGTGGAAGGTTGAGAAGCTCGGTGATGAGGGCCGCGAAAGTCTCGCGGAGCGTCGCGCAGGCTTCTAGCCTGCGAGTTTTCAAGTCATGGAAATTTGGATTGGTTGTCGTTATCAGTGCAGAGCTAAATGCCCACTCTTCAATACTCCGCGAAAGCCCCGCTTTAATCGGATTCAGCAGTGTGTAATCGCACACTCGTCGAAAATCTTCTTCATCTCGGATCAAGTGATCATATGACTCGGTCTGCCAAAACGGACCCTCGCGCTGCAATAATTTGTTGGCAGTTCTCGCCGTGAATGATTTCCAGGAGTGAAGAATTTCTGTCAGTGAATGTCCTTCGAACGGCGTCAGCACGGCATGCACATGGTTAGGCATCACAACCCAGCTATGCAGAGCGTAGCGTTGCCCATTAAAAAATGTCATAGCGTCGGCGACAACCTGCGCGATTTCAGGTTTTCTCAACCAACATTCGCCGAGACCCAGATCGAAGTGACTTTCGATTTTTTCAGCATAGTGTTCTTCCAGTCTTAAACGTTCCGCATCACTCAGGGAGATTCTCTTGAGTTCAGAATCAAGTTCGGCTTTGCACTCCGCGAAAAACGTCTGAGGCAACGTACCTTCGAGTCGGAAAGTTACGAAATAAGTACCACCCTTCAATTTTAGATGTGGAAGTGTTCCCCGATCATGCAGCCCATCAACCCACTGTTTTTCTTTGGTGGAACTAACTTTTGTCGTTGAAGAAACTCGCAGGCTAGAAGCCTGCGCGACGGGTCGCACCACCCCCCACAGCTCATCAATCCCAATAATTGTGGGCCCCAACCGGCCCGGAAAGCCGGCGCGGCTGGACGCGGCGCGCAACGCGGTTTTGGAATCCGCTGCATGTGGCACGATCCACGCATCGGCGCCCGCGCTGAATTCCAGCAAATCCTGCAGCACAACATCCAGATCGGGCGCGTCGTCGAGCTGCGTATTGGTGAGTCCGGTGACGCGCGATTGGGCGAGCGTCAGGCGCTCAGCGCGCACGAGACGCTCAAAGGATTGAATGCCGCCGGCCGTCGCCGCGTCTGCTCTTTCGGCGGAGATGCGGACAATGTTGCCCTCGCCGCCGGGTTCAGTCGTGACCAGCGTGAGAAAAACGGGGTTCGATACCAATGTCGCGGCGGGCATCCGGCGGGCTCGGGTTTCACTCAGGGTTGACCCTCCGCGAGTCGCGGAGAATATTCAATGTTAGCAGTGGCGGGGAGAAACGAAAGCCCCCTTTAACTTTACGTTCCCGCCCCGCGTCCATACACTCTCAGCAGGACATGAAGGAGTCTCATCGCATGCGTTTTATTTCTGCTCTGGTTCTGGCGTCCAGTCTCACTGTAGTCGCCGGCGAAGGCCTCAATCCTAAAGTCCGCCCCGATCTCGTGGGCGTGGAACTCAATCCGGAGTGGCTCGCGCTGGTCGAGCGCATTCGCGCGATGCCGCGGCCCGGCGAGATCCGCAACACGGGATTGAATACCGACCTGACGGGGGTCTATGAGCTCGCTGACGACACGAAGGCAGAGATCAAAAAAACCGTGGAGGCCTACGATGCCGAGCTGATGAAACGCGCGGCGAAATGGCATGACGAGCAGAAAACATTGCGCGCTGAATTTGAATCGAAAGTCGTGCAGAGCCTGCCCGAATCCAAGAAGGAGACCGCGAAGAAATTGCTTGAGATCAGCCACGCCCATTTCGCCACGCCGCTGGACCGCGACGACGCCTTTAAGAAAGAATTCGCCAAGCGCGTCGCCGACCTGCGCGACAGCCGCGCGAAAATGAACGTCGATCAACTCAACGCCGCGCGCGAAGAAATGCAGGCTTGGATAAAATCCGAGCGCCGGAAACTCGCCGACAAAGACGAGGCCGTCATCAACGCCATGAAGGCGCAGCTCGCGCCCGACGAAGCCGAACGGCTGCAGCATTTGGTCCGCGTGCGGCCCGATCTTGAAGCTTCCAGCAAAGAGCCCGCGCCCGACTCCAAGGCCGAGAAACCGAAAAAGTCGAAGTAGTGCAAAGGTTGACGCTTCCAGCAAAGACGGGTATCCTTAAACTATGAAAAGAAATGAAATTTACAGTCATCCTGACCGAAGACACCGACGAGCCTGGCATTTTTAACGCGTCAGTTCCGGCGTTGCCGGGCTGCCATAGTTGGGGTGAAAGTAAAGAGGAAGCGTACGTAAACGCGACTGAGGCCATCCGCTGCTGCGTCAAATCCATGCTCAAAGAAAACGAAACTATTCCCGTTGAAGTGGATAACCGTTTGGTCACCGTTTCGTGAAACGTTAAAAAACATCCGACACCAGAAGGCAGCACGTTTCCGTGCTGCCTTCCTTATAAAATATCTCTCTCACCCCGTCGCCCCAGTTTCT
>Ga0163144_10014199_pt1 | contig 16556 bp, 14 predicted proteins | sample OliLak19BULKMAT1_FD_123175 | JGI IMG/M metagenome (GOLD analysis project Ga0163144, IMG submission 123175) | Freshwater microbial mat bacterial communities from Lake Vanda, McMurdo Dry Valleys, Antarctica - Oligotrophic Lake LV.19.BULKMAT1 | ecosystem: Environmental > Aquatic > Freshwater >... | reverse complement strand
TGGTCGGCGAAGTCCTTGCGGATCTTCTTGATGACGACACGCTTGGTGAGGCCCTCGGCGACGCGGACGTTCGCGAGATAGACCTCGGCCATGCCGCCCTCTCCGATGACCTCGGTGAGGACGTAGCGCCCGAAGATCTGCGGCAGGTCCTTCATCACAGCGCCTCGATCACGAGATTGTCGAAGTGCGCCTCGGCTTCCCAGCCGGAGAACGCGAAGTGGTCGTGACCCGCACCGCGTAGCGGCGCCGGGTCCTCGAGCTCGAGCACGACGCGACCGTCGATCTCCCAGATGAGCTCGCTCGCGGCGCGCGTGATCGCGAAGTGATAGCGCCGCCCGGCCATAGGCACCGGCTCGGATGCCGTCGCGCGATCGCGGCCGTGCTCGTTCTTGCGGGCGATGACGTTCAGGGTGTTGTTCCACCCGCCGAACACCAGCACGTAGCCCGTGGCGATGTAGTTCATCGACGTCGCGACCGACCTACCGTCGCCGCACAGCTCGACCTTGATGTCGCCCTCGTCGCTCGCCGCCCACGCATCGAACTCGATGCGCACGTCGTCGGGCAGCGCGACGTCGAGCCACAGCGGATGGTTGCGCAGGTCTACGAGCTTGAGCACGCCGTTGTCGAGACGCGTACCCTCGGCGGTCGGCTTCCACGATGCGCCGAGCTCGGTGCGCTCGAAGTCGTCGCGGAAGATCTCGGTGCCGGCCTGCCCGCGCGTGCTGTACGTGCGTGGCACTTCCTCGCACGCGCCCGCGAGCAGCACGACCAAGCTACCAGCCGCGCGCATCCGGATCCCTCGCCAAGAGCGACCGCAAGAGGTCGCGGGCCTGCGTCGGCGCGTCGTCGGGCACGTACGGTGTGACGTCGAGATCATCGTCGATGCGATCGAAGGCGTCGGGCAGCGGGGTGGGGTAGAGCAGCAGCTCGAGCAGGACGACGCCTGCACCGAATCGGTCCGAGGCCGCGGTCGCGCGCGAGGCCCCGCCGCGGAGCTCGGGCGCAAGATAGCGCAGGGTACCGGCCTGTGGACCTGCGCGCGCGGGGCCGACGTCCGTCGCCACGCCGAAGTCCGCCAGCGCCACGGGAGCGCCGCGAAACGCCGTACGCAGCAGGATGTTCGCGGGTTTGACGTCGCGGTGGACCGCGCCCGCGGCGTGCACGGCATCGAGCGCGCGCCGTAGCTGTGTCGCGAGTCGAGGAAGATCGGCAGGGCCGACGAGCCCGCGGCGCATGCCGAGGCGGAGGCTGCCGCCCCTGCACAGCTCGAGCGCGATGAGACGGTGGCGCGGCTGCACGTCGAGCAGCGCGACGACGTACGGGCTGCGCACCCGCGCGAGCGTGCGCGCCTCGTCGAAGAAGCGCGCGTGCAGCACTCGACTCGCCGCGGTCGTGCGCGCGGCCGTGGGATCGGCGTCGAGCAACCGCTTGATCGCGACGTCGCGACCGACGTGGCGATCGTAGGCCTGATAGACGACGGCATGGCGGCCGCGCCCGAGCGGGCGCGCGAGCTCGTAGCGCGCGAGCCCGAACGCCTGCGCCGACTCGAGCTCGTCGAGACCGTCGAGCAGCGAAAGACCGCGGCCCGCTCGCGTGCCGAGCAGGCCCCGACGCTCGAGCGTCGCCGTCGCCGCCTGCCAGCCCCGCAGCGCGCGCGCGTGATCGATGTCGTGGGCGAGCACGGCCTCGAAGTGACGCAGCGCGCCGCCGGCATCGCCGCGATCGCGGAACTGCTCGCCGAGCAGCAGGTTCGCCTGCGCGAAGATTCCGCCGCGGGTCATGCGGGTGCCGTCGACCGTCGGCAGTGCGAGCGTCGCGTGCAAGAGCCGCACGCCGAGGTCGGGATCGATCGCGTCGAGCAGCTCTCGCGCGAGCAACACGGCGACGTCGGCACGCGGCTTCTCGCGCAGCGACGTCGCGAGCACGACCATCGCGCCGCGGAGAAACCCCGCATGGCTGAGCGCGCGCAGCTCCGGATCGAGCTCGTGCGCCGCCGCGCCGCGAGCGAGCGCGTCGGCGAAAGCACCGAGTCGCGCGACCTCGTGCGGCCGAGCGGCCCCGTCGGCGAACCCCGCGAGCACTGCATCGACGACCGGCACGAGCGGGTGCTCGACCTCACCACCGATCATGCGCGCAGCCCATGTCGCGATCATCCCGCGACCTCGAGCCGCAGCGTGGAGCCGCGCAGCGTGATGCGATCGCCGCGCAGCAGATCGATGCTCGCGCCGTGGCCGAGCTCGCGACCATCGAGCTCGAGGTGCACGCCCGGGCGGAAATCGAGCACGACATAGCCGCGATCGAACAGCACCGACGCTGGGACCTCGATCTCCGGTGTCAGCCACAGCCGCCCGCCCTGCGGCAGCCACACCGTCGTGCGTGGATCGCCGGGCGACGAGACGAGCGTGCCGACATCGTTGTTGCCGGTCCCACGGATCGGCGTGATGCCGATCGCCGCGTGACTCCCGAGCCCGAGCATCGCCGCGCCCGTGACCGCCATCGCCTCGCCCGCGGCGACGGGCTCGCCGTCGAGGAACGTGCCGACCTTCGATCCGAGATCGATCACCACGAGCTGCGTGCGATCGCCCGAGGAATCGAGACGCAGCTCGGCGTGGTGCCGCGACAGGTTCGCGACCGGGACGAGCAGCTCCGCGTCGGGCGCTCGACCGAGGCGAAATCTCGCCGCTCCGCAGATGCGCGTGTGTCGACCATCGCCCCACCGCAGCTCGAGCTCGTGACCGCGCACGAGGCGACGCTCGAGCTGCTCGAGGCGCGCCGCGACGTGGGCAGGGGGAAGCTCGCCCCCGTGCCGTGCGCGGCCGTGCTCGAGCAACATCGCGTGGGCCTGCGCGCGCTGGCCGAGCACCATCGCCTCCTCGACGAGGGCTTCGAGCGCACGCAGCTGTGCGTCGTGGTGCTCGCGATGCTCGAGCACCGCGAACACGAGCTCGAGCCGCGCGACGTCGCCACCTTTTTCGTAGGCTGCCGCCGCGCGAGACAGCAGGCCGAGCGCTTCGTAGATCTCGCCGGCCGCGGAGCCCTCGTCCGCCTCCTCGAGCGCGCGCGCAGCCTCGAGCTTCGCGCCGCGCCCCGTCGCCGGATCGGTCGCGACATCGGCCTCGGTGAGCAACTGCTCCGCGAGCGCGGCGTGCAGCGCTCGCGCCTCGTGCGAGCCCCCGGGGATCCGCGCGCAACCCTCGCGCAGGATGTCTATCCGCTGCGCGCGGTCGGGCAGCGTGCGCGCGATTTCCACGCGCAGCGCGGCGGCCTGCGCATGCTCGCCAGCGTACTCGAAGACACGCGCCGCCTCGAGCAGCTCGCCGGCCTCCTCCAACGCCATCGCAGCGCGAAGATCCGGGCGCAGCGTCGCGCGCCGTCGCAGCCAACCTCGTGCTGCGGCTGGACCAGTGCCGTCGTCGGACACGGTCGCCCGCTTGAGTGGCGCTACCACGTTCACCGGCAGGTTAGCACCGCCCGCGTCCCTGCCGGACACACAGGGGTTCGCCTGCTGCCTTGCCGCCGTCTTGCTGGCCGTCTTGCCGATGGGGGACGTCCGCCTCTATGCTGACCACCGTGCGCTCGCTAGGCGATGACGCGCGGATGCCTCCCATGAGTCGTGCCTTGCTCGAGCCGGTCGCTGCCGGGCAGACGCGATTTCGCATGCAGGGCCTCGCCTCCGACGCGCGCGGAATCGCGGTCGGTCGCGAACTACTCGTCGTCTTGCCTTCGGTGGACGCGTTGGTCTCGTTCCTCGGCGCCTACAGCGACGAAGCGAGCCTCGACGACCTCGTCCCCACGATGACGCTGGAGCAGGCCCAGCGCACCGGTGGCGGGCATGCGACGCTCATCCGTTGCGGCAGCAGCGACGGCTACGCGGTCGACCGACTCGCGCGGCTCGCGGCCACGGCACGCGGCCAGCTCTACACCGGCGGCGGCGCGGTGTTCGTGCGTTGGCGCGAACGCGAGGCGCCGTTCGGTTACGACCTCGGTGAGCCGATCCAGGCCGGTCGCGACGAGGTCGTGGTCGCCGATGTCGACTTCGTCGCGCGGTACACGACGACGCACCGCATGGATCCGATCGAGCTGATCCAGCGGCTCGAGCTGCGGCCGGTCCCGATTCCGCTCGGTGGTCCGTCGCGCGATCCCGACCTGTGCGGCATGAAGGAGATGGCGCTCGTGCTGGTCGCGCCCGCGCTCGCGCATCGCGTGCTGCGGTATCTGTGGCGCATGGAGATGCCGATGGCTGGCTACTACGCGCGGCTCGGATCCGACGCGCAGCCGTCGCTACTGCTGCGTCTGCGTCAGCCGCGGCCACGTGCGCTCGACGTGCTCGCACGCGTGCCCGGCATCGAGCTGCTCGCACCGGTGTCGACGCGCGCCGCCGTCGAGATCGGCTGGCGCCATCCCGTGCAGCTCGCATCGGCGCAGAGCTGCTTGCCGGGCGACGAGATGTTCCTGTTCCGCGGCCGCACCGGCCGAGTCGAGCGACTCGATGGTCCGCCGCGCTTCGTCGACGGGCGTCACCTCGTCGAGTCGACCGCGGGCGTGCGACTGCGCGAGATAGGTCAGCTGCGGGACGGCGATCTCGAGCCGCTGCGCGTCGAGCTCCGCATGCGCCCGAGCTCGCTCGCACGCGAGCCTCGTGCCGTGGTCATCGCTTGGGATCAGGTGTCGCTCCTGCGTCACCTCGTGTACATGCTACCGCCCGCAGCGCTCGCGGCCGCACGGCTCGTGCCGCTCGAAGGTGGTCTCGTCGTGCTCGCGGGTCCGAGCGCGCTCGGTCGTGCGACGCCGGCCGGACTCGGGGCGGGCCTGCTGTTGCCGCTCGGTCGTCGCCTCGGCGAGGTCGCGCCCGGCGTGCTCGTGCCCGATGGCCACGAGCTGTGGCCACGCGTCCGTCCTGCGCTGCTGCGTCAGCTCCTCGGATTGCAGTCCGAAGATCACGCGCTGTACCTCGCGCCCGACACCGATCCGATCCGCGTGCGCCCCGAGCAGCTGCGTCCGCTCGATGCCGCGGTCGTCGGTCGACTGTCGCTCGACGACGCGGCTCCGGTCGCACCGCAGTTCCCCGCGGTCGGCATCGGCACGGTTCGCAATCAGCGGCTCGGTCGCTTCGCGTTGTGGGGCTTCTCCGGCATGCCCGACGGCGGGCCGCGACCGGCCGGCGAGGGCGAGGGCTGAGCGCGATCGATGAGTCGCGATCTGCGAGCGTTCGTGACCGATTTCGTCGTGCCGCTGCTCGCGGGTGACGACGTATGGATCGGCCGACCGCTGCGGCCGCGCGATCGCGACGAGTGGGCAGTCGGGCTCGCGAGCACATCGATGCCCGACGTCGCGTTCTGGCGATTGCGTCGCGCGCAGCTGCTCACCGCCCATCCGGCGCTGCCCGATCCCGACATCGACGAGCTGAGCCTGTGGATCGGCCTGCACAACCTGCTGGTGTTCGAGCATCCGGATCGGCCGCGCGTGTGGGCGCGCGGGATCACCTGGCGTCGACTCGAGGGCGCGACGCGAACGCTGCTGACGCTGCCGCAGCCCGAGGACGACGAGGCGCTCGTCGCTCGGCATCTGTCGGTCGGTGCATTCGTCGATCTCGTGCGCGCCGAGGTCGTCGTCGCGACCGCGGTCGGCGACGTGCGTGTGCCTGCGGTCGGACCGGCCAGGCGATTCCTGCGCGGCGCGACCGACTCGAGTCGCGAGCACCGCGTGCCGTGGCTGCCGCAATCTCACGCGCCCGAGACCGAGCGTCTCCTCGAAGATGCGCTGCGCGCCTCGCCGCTGACCTGCTTGCTGCGACCGACGCTCGCACCGGCCGGATGGTCGCCGTTGCTCGCGGCATCACTGCTGCGCGAGCGCGCTTGGGCGCGCGCAGTCTGTCACGCATGGGCGGCGCCGCGCGACTGGATGCGCACCGGCGGTGCGGTGATGTCGGCGCTCTTGTCGTCGTTGCCCGTGCTTCGCAGCGCGCGCCCGGACAGCGGACCCGTGCCCCAACCCGCGGGTCCACCATCTGGCCAATTGGCGTTACCTGGCGCGGTCGTCCCGTGCGATCCGCGGGACCTCGGCGCCGTCATCGGCAGCCTGATCCACCTCCATCTACTGAAGGTCCTCGAGCTCGACACCCGCGTCGGACTCGCGCTCGGTAGCCGCGAGCCCGGCGTGCTCGCGTTCCTGGCCTTGCCGTTGCTCATGCCGCAGCTCTCGGCGACGCTGGGCGAGCCCGTACCGACGTTGGCGGCAGATGCCACATCCTTGCCCGTCGCACGGCGTTGGACGGAGTATATCGATCACCTCGCGGAGCTCGTGCCGCGCTCGGTCGTCGAGAATCTGCTAGCGACTCTGGTCGGTCGCATCGTACAACCGCCGTGAGCATGCAGGACCCTCCTATCGTGCGTTCCGCGGTGTCGATCCCGGAGCTGTCCCGGCGACTGCAAGAGGGCGCGCGCAACCTCGAGTCGCAGTTCCTCGGCAAAGAGGAAATCATCCGTCTGCTCTTCGTCAGCGCGCTGGCGGGCGAGCACCTCGTGATGGTCGGCCCGCCGGGCACGGCGAAGAGCGCGCTGATCCGCGCGTTCGCCCAGGTGATCGAGGCCCGCTACTTCGACTACCTGCTCACGCGCTTCACCGAGCCGAACGAGATCTTCGGACCGGTCGACATCCAGGCGTTCCGCGAGGGCGTCTATCGTCGTCGCCTCGACGGCATGCTGCCCGAGGCCGAGGTCGTCTTCCTCGACGAGATCTTCAAGGCGAACAGCGCGATCCTCAACAGCCTGCTGACGCTGCTCAACGCGCGGCGTTTCACCCACGGCAACATCGCGGTGCGCGTACCGATCATCTCGATGTACGCGGCGAGCAACGAGGTCCCGACCGACGAGGCACTCTCCGCGCTCTTCGATCGATTCCTCTTGCGCGTGCGCGTCGACTACCTCGACAGCTACCACTTCCGCGGCCTCTTGCAAAAGGGCATCGAGCTCGAAGCGAAAGCGATGAACCCCGACGTCCCGCCGCCCGCGCCCGTCACCAGCGCCCGCGAGCTGCGCGAGCTGCAGCGCAACTTCGGAACGCTACTGCGCTTTTCCGAGGACTTCCTCGCGACGTTCAAGGGCCTCGTGTTCCAGATCCGCTCCGAGGGCGTCGGTCTGTCCGATCGCCGCATCGTGAAGCTGCTCAAGCTGTTCTCCGCGTCTGCGGTGCTCGACGGTCGCGAGCAGGTCAACGACAGCGATCTGTTCGTGCTGCGCCACGTGTGGAACACGCCGGAGCAAGAAGAGATCCTGCAAGAGGTCGTCGGTCCCGTGCTCGATCAGTGGTACGAGCACCATCCCGATCAAGCCCGCATCGGCGCGACGCCGACGAGCCTCAACGATCTGCTGGACGAGCTGCGGGTCATCCGCGAGACGCTGACCGGCAGCGAGGTGCTCTCCGACATGCAGCTCTTCAGTCAGTTGCGCAATCTCGGCGACATCAAGGCGGCGCTCGGTCGCATGCCGGACAACCCGGCGGCGCAGCGCATGATCGCCGAGGTCGACAAGCTGCTCGAGACGATGTTCGCGAGCAGCCGCTTCGTGTAGCGGATCGTCAGTCGTCGAGCCGGACCATCTCCACGTCGACGGAGTTCTCGCCCGGTGCGAGGCGCAGGAGCTGCCGCACCGGGTGGAAGCCCGGCGACTTGAGCTCGCAGCTCATCGCGACGCCGTGACCGACGTCGAGCGCGGGCAGCTTCCGCGCAACCCACCACTTTTCCGCGAGCTCGACCGGTCCGTCGTCGCAGCGCATCGCGAGCTCGCGCGGCCCGGTGAAGTCGATCGTCGCCGGCAACGGCCGAGCCAAGAGCACGTGCGTCGTACCTTCAGTGCAGCGCCCGGCATCGAGCGACAGCTCGCCGCGATAGCGCGGTCCGACGAGCATCACGGTGACCGCGAGGTGCTCGAGCGACAATACGAGCGCGTCGCCGACCAGCTGGGTTCGAGCGCTCGAGACGACCAGCTCGTGGTGCGCGCGCGCCGGAACCGGCAGCCCGATCACCGACACCACGCAACCATCGTCAGGCGGCGCCGGCCCGCGTGGGGCGGCGACCAGCGCCAACACTTCCGCCAGAATCGATCCGAGCCAAGCCATGCCGCCATGCTCGCCCGGATGGCACGCGCGCACCACGGGGTGCGACGGCGTGACTCATGGCGGCGCGCTTGTCTGCTACCTTTGGCCGTCGTCCACGATGGCCGCTCGCCCGCCGCAGCACCCCGAGATCGGCACGGGTGCCGAGTTCGAGCGTCAGGTCGGCACGATGGCGCTGTCCCAGCTCGAGGGCACCGGTGCGCTCGCGCTGATGCGTGCGGTCGCTTGGCACAACTCGCTGGTGCGGCTCGGCATGGCGGTGCCGCTCGTCGTGGTCCACGATCTCGGCTGCGTCATCTCGGGGCTCGGTCGACCCGCGAGTCAGGCGCGCGGGCTCGGTGATCCGGAGATCTGCGACGGGTGGCGCCGCTTGCTCGTCGAGCTCGGTGACTCGGAGCTCGCGCGTACGCAGGCCGGGTGGAAGCACCGCGACCCGATGATCGGCGTCGTGCTCGCGCGCGTGCTCTCGAGCCTGATCCCGCAGCTCCCCGACGATGTCCGCGTGCTGCGACCGGTCGCGTTGCCGGTCGACGTCGTGCAGTACACGCGCGTCGAGGCCGGCACGGCGTACACGCGCTACGATCAGAGCGTCGCTATCGCCTGGCTCGCGACGCTCGGCGTGCATCGCCTGCTGCCGATCCTCGAGATCGAGCAGATCGATCTCGACGCGCTGCGCCTGCTCGGTTTGTTCCGCGGCGGCGATGCGCTGCCCGGCGTGGATCTGGTCGACCTCTACAACGTCGTGATGAACCCGTCACTCGCCGATGTCATCGATTTCTCGATGGAGCTGTTGCCCTCGATCCTCGAGGTGCGGCGCGACGCCGGCCAGCAGAGCTTTTCGATCGACGGGTACGCGTCGATCGAGCGCCGCGGCAACCTCGACGATCTCGTGCTGACGCAGCTCGCGTACGACGACGACATCTTCGAGCAGCGGCTCGTCGACAGCGAGCTGTTCTTCTTCACGCACGAGAAGCAGATGGAGAACGAGCGGCGCGTCCACCAGGTGCTGGTGGACGGCAGCGCGTCGATGCGAGGCGTGCGCGAGGTGTTCGCCCGCGGCCTCGCGCTCGCGCTGTGCAAGCGGCTCGCGATGCTCGGCGAGGAGGTCGCGCTGCGGTTCTTCGACTCGCGGCTGTACGAGGGCGTCCGGGTGCAGGCGACCGGCAGCGCCGAGGTGCCGTACGCGCTGCAATTCCGGGCCGAGCGCGGTCGCAACTACGCGCGCGTCATTCGTCAGCTCAACGCCGAGCTGAGCGCGCCGCGGCGCAACGCGGCCCACACGCTCGTCTACATGCTGACGCACGGCGAGTGTCAGCTCCCGGTCGAGGAGGTCGCGCTGCTCGCCGCACGCGCGCCGATCTACGGCGTGTTCATCCTCCCGAGCGGCCCGCTCGAGCTGCCGTACCTCGAGCACCTTCACCGCGTGCACGTGATCGATGCCGACGCGATCAGTCACGGCCGTCGAGCGCATCGCGCCCGGCAGATCATCGACGACGTACAGTCCGATCTCGATGCGCGTCGCGGCGGGAAGGCGGCGGCGCGCAAGTCGGTCGCCCGCGCGGCGCGTCCGGTGGAACGGCGGAGGCGCTCGTGATCGATACCGCGGTGCTGTGGATCCGCGCCGAGGCGAGCATGCGAGCGGGGCGGCACGTCGATGCGCTCGTGCACCTGCGCCACCTCGTCGAGGTCGTCGATCGGATCGACTTCGAGTACGAGGAATGGTTGCGGGCGATGGCCGAGTGCTTGCGCGTGCTCGGTCACACTCGCGAGGCTGCGGCCTGTGCGGCGTACCTCGGTGCGACCGACGTGCCATCGGCGGAGGCGCTCGGCCACGAGCTCGCGCGGGTCGCCGGTGGCGACGTCGAGGCGCTCCGCGGCGTGCGGCTCATGGGTGTGTACCTCTCGCGCGCCGGTCAGCCGCGTGCGGCGGCGGAGTGGTTCGGTACCGGCGTGATGCCGATCCACCGCGCGATCGAGCTCGAGCGGGCAGGGGACGACGCGGCCGCCGCTGCGCTGTGGCAGGACGTGATGGCGCGCAACGATCTGCACGAGCGCCGCTACGAGGCCGCGCTCGCGAAGATCAACTATGCGCTGTGCCTGCTGCGGATCGGCCACGATCGCGCCCGCACGGCGCTGGCCGTCGCGACGACGGCGGTCGAGGAGGTCGCCGACGGCTTCGAGACCGACGGACTGCGCGAGCGCGCATTCGATTGCTATCAGCTCATCGCGCGTCTCGGTAGCGAGGCCGGTGCGTTCGAGAACGTCGCCGAGGGCTACCTCAACAGCGTCCGCATCCTGCGTGACGACGGGCTCAAGCTCGACGCGCTGCGCCTGCACGAGGCGTTCGTCACGATGGCGCGACGCGCCGGTGAGTGGCACGCGGCGGCGAGCTTGCTGCGCGAGGCGGCGGACTACTGCACCCGTGCCGGCATGCCGTACGCAGACGATCTCCGCCTGCGCAGCGCCGAGGCGTGGCTCAAAGCGGCGCTCGAGGCCCAGACCGCGGGCCACCCGCTGCAGATCGTCGAGAACGCGTACCTCGCCGCGGCGGAGTCGTTCGCGTCGGTGCGCGCGTTCAAGCAGGTGCTCGACGTCTATCGTCGGCTGCTGCAGCTCGAGCTGCCCGGACGCGCGCGCGATCGCTACCGCCGACTGTGCGACCGCCTCGGCGGCGATCTGCACGATGCGCCGCGACCTGTGCCGGTGCCGGAGTTCCTCAAGCAGCTGCCGGAGTACGAAGAGGTCTGGTACGTCGATCTCGCGGAGTGGGAGCTCGACGGCGATCCGGCGCTCGTCGCTGCCGGCGTGATGGCCGACCGCCGATTCCCCGACTTCGTACGTCGGCACGCGCTGTTGCTCGTGCTCGAGCTCGAGCGTCGCGGCAACGCCGTACCGGCGATCGACATCGTCCGCAGGCTCGAGTCGATCCGCGCGTATCCGGTGATCGCCGCGCTCGAGTGGCTGTATACCGCGAGCGATGCGCCGATTCGCCGAGCCGTCGCCGAGTCGATGGGCAAGCTCCGGTTCAAGCGCAGCTTCACGCTCGTCGGACGGGCGCTGCGCGACGAGGACGGCGAGGTGCGCGAGGCCGCCGCGATCGCGACCGGTCAGCTCGTGTTTCCCCACGCCTTCGAGCCGCTGCGGCGCATCTTCGCGTCCCGCGATCTACTCGACTCTGGTCGCGCTCGGCTCGCGGCGCTCAATGCCATCGGTAAGATCAACACCGTCGAGGCGCTCGAGTTCCTGTGCGATCGGCTGCGCGACGGCGATCGTGACTACATCGAGCGCGCGGCGCATCTGCTCGGCGAGCTCAACAACGCGGAGCTCTTGCCGTACCTGCGGCAGCAGATCGAGCTGGTGCCGGCGATGTTCCGGCCGGGCCTCGAGGACACGGCGAAACGCCTCGAACGCCGGCTGCGGTGACTCGCGTCAGCCCATCCAATACGAGAGGCCGAGCGTGAGCATGTGCGTCACGGGCATCTCGCCGACGAAGGTGCCGACGAGGGCTTGGTAGCCCATCGATACGCCGATGCCATGGAAGTAGCGACGGTTGTCGTCGAGCGCGACGAGGCCGAGATCGAGGCGCACCCGTGGACCGTGGGGCATGAGGTTCTGCGTCGCGGTGATCGTGACGTCGCTTTCAGCCTGCGGTCGCACGACCGTGCCGTCGCCGCGCTGGTTGACGACGCCGTAGTAGAAGTCGTAGCCGAGTCGCAGATCCAGAAAGCCGCGGCCGAGCAGTGCCATGCGTCCGAGCCCGACCGTCGGGCCGACGCCGAGCAACGCGTTGACCTCGGTCGGGCCCGTCTCTGCCGGTGAGAAGCGACCCGCGAGTGCGGTCGCCGTGAGCGCGTAGCCGAAGCGATTCCAGCTCTGGCCGACGTCGAGCGATGCACCGCCGAACCGACCACCACCGGCACTTTTGCCGCCCGCGTTCGCGAACATGAGTCGCGCGGCGATGTTGAGCTTGCCGGGGTTGTTCTTCGGGCGGAACTTCGGCGCGTACGCCTTGGTGATCGCTTCGTTCGGTGTGAGCTCTTCTGCTTCCGCAGGGCTCGGGCCCGACACGGTCGTCGGTGCACGCGTCGTCGCGGGCGCGGTGGTTTCGGGCTGTGCATCGAGCATGTCCGCGGCGATCGGCGTCGCAGCCGGCTCGATCGCTTCTGCGGGCGCTGCTGGGATCTCGGCGGGCGTCGGACTCGGCTCGGCGGGTGCGGCCACCTCCGGCGGCGGCGCCGGGTCGGTCGGTGCGGCGGTCACGGGCGCCGCAGTCCCGGGCCCGGGTCCGGTTTCGGGCGTCGTCTCGGGCCCGCGGGCGAGCACCTGCGCGGGGATCATCGCGGCAACGGACCAAAACATGACCATCGTCACAGCGAGGAACCTGGGGCGAACGCGCGACATGTCTCCTAGGCTAGCGCCGCCAGAGCGCATCGGCGACCCCCGCGAACGCGATTTTTGGCGAACTGCCCCAGCATTCGTCCAGTGGGTTCGGGCCGCCCGCACATCATCCGGTTTCGGTTGACGTTTTCCGCGCGCCTTCTAAAGTTGCGCCCGTCGAGGCCGTTCGGCGGAGTCCCCTTCGCGTTCGATCGGCCCTCATTCCCCACCACTCACTCGAAATCGCCGCCGCGTCCCGGTGGCGGATGGAGCTCTACCAAATGCAAGTTCAACGCAAGTCCAGGCTCATCGTCGCCGGGCTCCTCGCCTCCGTCGCGCTGGCCGGCTGCGCGCCGCGGGTGTTCGCCGACACCTCCGGCCTCGCGATCGTCGGCACCGCCGCGCCGGTCGAGGCCGAGCCGCCGCCGCCCGAGCCGCAGAAGCGGGTCGAGGTCCGCGAGAATAAAATCATCATCAACGAGAAGGTCCAGTTCCTGGTCAACTCGGACAAGATCCTCGAGGTCTCCCACAGCCTGCTCGACGAGGTCGCGAAGGTGATCAAGGAGCACCCGCAGATCAAGAAGATCGAGGTCGAGGGCCATGCGAGCGCCGAGGGTACGGACTCGAAGAACCAGAACCTCTCGAATCGCCGCGCGAAGGCCGTGATGAAGTACCTCACCGGTAGCGGCGGCATCGCGAAGGATCTCCTCTCGTCCAAGGGCTACGGCGAGACCCGCCCGATCGCGGACAACGAGTCGGAGGACGGTCGCGAGAAGAACCGCCGCGTCGAGTTCACGATCACCGACCAAGAGGTCACCCAGACCAAGGTCGAAGTCGACGACAAGGGCAACGAGAAGGTCGTCCCCCCCGCCGGTTGATGCGCACGAGGCTCACATGAAGACATCCATCGCATTCACGATCATCGCTGCCCTCGCGTCGGGCTGCACGTTCATTGCGCGCGACACCGAGACGTACAAGCAAGAGACCCGCAAGGTCCTCGAGACCAAGAACTCGGCGATCATCGGTTGCTACGATTCGGCGCTCGCCGCCAACCCGTCGCAGTCGGGCAACGTCGTCGTCACCTTCGTCGTCGAGAAGAAGACCGGCGGCATCACCAACGTGTCGGCCGATCCGAACCAGAGCACCGCGCCCGAGGCGTTGCAGACGTGCGTCGTGTCGGCGCTCGAGGGCCTCATCCTCGATCCGGCCGACCAGCGCGAGGGTCAGGCGACCTTCACGTGGACGTTCAGCCCGCCCGCAGGCGGCGGCAAGCCGGCGTAGTCGCCCAACGGTGGCGTCGGCCACGACCCGAACACGGCCGAACGCGACGACCAGACCCGCGCCTTCCCTTCGGGAAAGGGGCGGGTCTCGTCGTTTGGTTCGGAGCGTGGGCCCCCCGCATGCACATCGGCCGTGACCGCTTTGTGATTCGGCCCCGTCTATCGGGCGGACGCCGGCAAATCTATCCTCCACACGGTCGACCCCACTCTCGCGGTCGACGAATAAAGGAGTCCAGATGGTCCCCTCTCGCAGCAGGAAATCCTCGCTTGGCGCGGCGGCACTCGCCGCAATGCTCGTGCTCGCTACCGGCAACGTCGCAATCGGCGGCGACGACGGCGGTGCCGACGACGCGCGCCTGCAAAATCTCAGTGTCGAGCTGAAGAAGCACGAGGTCGCAGACACCTCCCACGCCGCGACCGCCGAGATCGGCAAGGCCGAGGCGCTCAAGGACAAAGCCCGACCGATGGTCGGCGAGCGAAAAGATCGCGAGGCGCTCGCGCGCACGCTCGACGAGCTCGAGGCGACCCTCTCGCTCGTCGAAGCCAAGCTCGCCCATGCCGCCGCGAAGTCGAAGCTCGACGTCGCGAAGGCGAAGCGTGACGACATCAAGTCGGAGCTCGCGAAGGTCCGGACCGACGCCGATGCGCTCGAGAAGCAGCAGGCGGAGCTCGAGAAGAAGCTCGGAGGTGGAAAGTGAAGCGCGCGATCATCAGCTTTGCCGCGTTCGCGCTGGTGTCGTGCTCGCGCCTGCCGAAGCCGGCCGAGATGCAGCAGTTCGAGGGCGAGCGCAAGGCTCGCGAGGGCGAGGAGCTCAAGCTCGAGCACCCCGACCTCGTGAAGAACGCCGACGCCCAGTATCAGAAGGCCGTACAGGCCCACGACGACAAGGAGAAGGAGCTGCTCGAGCACCACGCCCACCTCGCGTGGATGTGGTGGCAGTCGGCATCGCTGCGCCGTGACACGCGCGAGGCGACCGAGGCCGAGAAGGACGTCGCGAAGGAGACCGCGCAGCTCGACCGCGAGCTCGCCGAGGCGAAGAAGCGGCAGAAGCTCGCGAAGGCGACGCTCGATCGCATGGCGCAGATCATCGCCCTCGAAGGCAAGGTCAGCGACTCGCAAGAGGTGAACACGGCGAAGAGCGCGATCAACGAGGCCCTCGCCGCGCTCAAGGAAGCCCAGGCGGTCGACGCCGACGTACACGCTTCTGCGACCTTCGCGGCGGCCGAGGCGAAGCTGAAGGCGGCGACGGACTCGCTCGGCAAGAACAAGCCGAAGGACGCGCTCAGCATGGCGATCGACGCGAAGGCGGGCGCCGAGGCGGCCAAGCGCGAGGCCGAGCCGAAGTACAGCACCACCGAGGCCGATCAGGCGAAGCTCACCCGCAACAAGGCGCTGTTCGACGCGGTTGCGGGCATCAGCGGCGTCTCGGCGTCGCAGGTCGCCGGCGGCGTGCAGGCGGCGGTCGTCGAGGCGTTCTCGTCGGGCGCCGGCGCCGTCACCATCGTGCCGATGATGGAGGCGACCTTCATCAAGCTCGCCGAGGTCGCGAAGAACTTCCCGGACTACGGCCTCGTGGTCGAGGGCCACACCGACAGCAAGGGCAACAAGACGAAGAACCTGCAGCTCAGCGATTCGCGCGCCAAGAGCGTCTCGGCATTCCTCGCCGCGCAGGGCGTCGCGCCGGATCGCCTGACCTCGCTCGGCAAGGGCTCCGCGGAGCCGGTCGCCGACAACAAGACGAAGGACGGGCGCTCGAAGAACCGGCGCATCGAGGTCTTGTTCGTGCCGTCGAGCAAGTAGCCGCGACGAAAGCATCCGGAGCGAAGCGATGAGAAGGGGGAGGCTCCGTGACGGCTTTGCCGGCATGGAGGGGGAAGCCGGCCGCTTCCCCTGAAAAAAAACCGAGGGGGCTCGCGATCGCGGTGTGCGATCGGAGCCCCCTTGCTCGCGCCCGAGCTACTTCGATTCCCACAGCCGTCGCATCGGTACGGCGTACAGGCGATCGCCGAAGCTGACGCCCGCCTCGCCGTCGTACAGCACGACCCCGGCGGCGAACCGCTTGGCCGAGCCCTGCTGCAGCTTGCGGAGCCCGCGGAAGTCCGCAGCGGTCACGGTCGCGGACGCCTTGACCTCGATGCCTGCGAGACGCCCGCTCGCTTGGATCACGATGTCGACCTCGTGGTTGTCCTTGTCGCGGAAGTGATGAAAGTGCAGGTCGTCGTCGTGCCAGCTCGCTTGGCGTCGGAGCTCCCCGAGCACGAAGGTTTCGAGCAGAGGTCCGAAGCCCTGGCGATCGGTCGAGAGCGACGCAGCGTCGAGACCGCGCAGCGCACACGCGACGCCCGTATCGCCGAGGTGGAGCTTCGGCGTCTTCACCAGTCGACTCAGATGGTTGGCGTGCCACGGGGGTAGCTCCTCGAGGAGGAACACGCGCTCCAGCAGCGTGACGTAGTCGCGGATCGTCGGACGGCTGAGATGGAACGGGCTCGCGAGGTCGACGATGTTGAGCAACGTCGCGGTGTGGCTCGCCGCGGCCGCGAGGAGCCGCGGGATCACGTCGAGCGAGGAGATTCGCGCCATGTCGCGGACGTCGCGCTGCACCAGTGTCTCGACGTAGTCGCGATACCAGGCGGTTCGACGGCGGCCCGCCGTACGTGCGAGAGCGGCCGGGTAGCCGCCTGCGACGACGCGCTCGACGAGGTCGGTGCCCAGACGCTTGCTCGGCCGCGAGACGAAGCCGTCGTCGAAGAGCTGCGCGAGAAATGTCGGGACGCGACCCGCGAGCT
>Ga0163144_10014198_pt1 | contig 16557 bp, 5 predicted proteins | sample OliLak19BULKMAT1_FD_123175 | JGI IMG/M metagenome (GOLD analysis project Ga0163144, IMG submission 123175) | Freshwater microbial mat bacterial communities from Lake Vanda, McMurdo Dry Valleys, Antarctica - Oligotrophic Lake LV.19.BULKMAT1 | ecosystem: Environmental > Aquatic > Freshwater > Lake... | reverse complement strand
TCTGCATGATGTCCACCGCCGCGCTCGGCCGACTCTCGACCCAGACGTTGGCTAGACCCCGCTCGCGATCGGGTCAGAGCTTGCTCATCGCCGCGCTCATCGCCGCAGCCGGGTTCGCGGCGCTCCCGGCTGACGCCCGCGCCCAGCTCCGCGTCCCACCGCCGCCGGGCACCCAGCCCGAGCCGGGTGCCCCCAAGCCCCCGCCCGCCAACGCGCTCCCTGCAACCTTGGCTCCAGCCATCGCCGAGAAAACTTTCCCCGTCGGCGGCTTCGTCGTCGGCTACGGCCCCGAGATCGAGGGCCATCCCGATCTCCCTTCCATCCCCGAGCTCATGGGGGCCACCCGCGCCCGCCTTCTTTCCACACCCAACGGCTTCACGGCCGACGACCGCGACACGCGCTCGGGCGTCTACGGCATCAACGACCTCGCCATGATCATGGCTCAGGACGGGGCCAAGCCTTTCACACGCCTCGCCCTCGAAGCCGTGCTCAACGGCGTCCGCCAGACCCTCAACCGCCGCGGCATCGTCGGCGTCTGGATCGAACTCGGACAAGACGAGATCGAGGTCCAGGAAGACGGCCAGTGGGTCGACCTCCGCCCCGCTGATCGCCCGCTGCTCACCATCGTCGTCCACGCCGCCAAGATCGGCGCCGTCCGCACCGTCACCAAGGGGCCCGACGGCGTCGAGGTCATCGACTCGCCCGCCGACGCCCGCATCCGCGCCGGCTCGCCGATCAGCCCGCAAGGCGCCGACGGCCAGGGCAACCTCCTCAACCGCGACGCCATCGACAGCTACGTCCTCAAGCTCAACCGCCGCTCCAGCCGCCGTGTCGACGCCGCCGTCGGCCCCGGCGAAGAGCCCGGCACCGCCAACCTCGACTACCTCATCTCCCGCACCGACCCCCTCACCCTCTACGCCCAGGTCTCCAACACCGGCACCGCCCAGACCGAAGAATGGCGCGAACGCCTCGGCCTCATCCACAACGACCTCACCGGCCGCGACGACGTCTTCGCGCTCGACTACGTAACCGCCGGTTTCCAAAAGGCCCACTCGATCAACGGCTCCTACGAGCTCCCCTTCTTCGAGATCGACGGCGTCCGCTTTAAAGCCTTCGGCGGCTACAGCCGCTACGAAGCCTCCGACGTCGGCTTCGCTGGCGCCGCCTTCTCCGGCGAGTCGTACAACTTCGGTGCCGAACTCGTCTTCAACGTCGCGCAATGGGGCCCCTCGTTCCTTGACTTAACCGCCGGTGCCCGCTTTCAAAACGTCAGCGTCAACAACCGCGCCTTCGACATCCGCGGCGACAGCGACTTCGTCCTCCCCCGCTTCTCCGCCGTCTTCGAACGCCTTACTCAGACCGCCGTCTCCAACGCCCTCGTCGCCGTTGAGTTCAACCTTCCAGACAGCGCCGGCACCGCGAAGAACCTCGACCCGCTCGGCCGCACCAACGCCAACCGCGAGTTCGCCATCCTTAGTTGGAGCTTCGAACAGTCCGCCTATCTCGAGCCCCTGATCGACAGCGAGGCCTTCAACGCAGGCCAGTCCACCCTCGCCCACGAACTCGGCTTCACCTTCCGCGGGCAGTCCAGCCTCGACCGCCGCGTCGTACCCAACTTCCAGCAGACCACCGGCGGCTTCTACTCCGTCCGCGGCTACGAAGAATCCGAAGCCGTCGGCGACACCGCCATCGTCTTCTCCGCCGAATATCGCCTCCACATCCCCCGCCTCTTCACCCCCTCCGAACAGGTCGTCGAGCTCTTCGGCCCCTTCCGCCCCTTCCCCGGCGCCAACTACCAGCGCCCCGATTGGGACCTCATCTTCCGCACCTTCTACGACGTCGGTCGCACCATGGTCGCCAACCGCCTCTCCTTCGAGCAAGACCACACCCTCTCCAGCGTCGGGGTGGGCATCGAGTTCCAGCTCCGCCGCAACCTCAACATCCGCCTCGACTACGGCGTCGCCCTCGAAGACGGCCCACTCACCCAGTCCGGCGACGGCCGCGCCCACTTCCTCGCCACCTTCCTCTTCTAATCCCCTCGCCCAGGTCCCCTCCAACAAAGAACGCTTCGCAACCGCTCGCGCCCCGCATACGGAAGGTTCTCTACCGGGCCTCAAGTACCCCAATCTCCGATCGAGACTCGCACACAATGCACCCACACCCTGTCGGCCAACCCATCGCCGCGGAGTCGCAGTAAAGACCGAGGAGCACACCATGACGAACATCAGCAAGGCACGCTTCGCCCGTGAGCGCATCCGCCGACTCGTCACCCTCAGCGGCTCCGCCCTGACGGCCCTCTCCGCCGCCACCGCCCTGGCCAATCCCCAAGACCCCAACGTGGTCCAGGGTCAAGCCACGTTCAACCAGCTCGGCAACCTCACCCAGATCACCGCCTCCAACGGCGCGATCATCAACTACTCCGCCTTCAATATCGCCGCCGGCCAGACTGTCCAGTTCATCCAGCCCTCCGCCGCCTCGCGCGTCCTCAACCGCGTCACCGGGCCCGATCCCTCCCAGATCAACGGCACCCTCATCGCCAACGGCAACGTCTACATCGTCAACCCCGCCGGCGTCTACTTCAACCAAGGCTCCGTCGTCAACGTCGGCGGCCTCTACGCCGCCGCCGGCAACATCTCCGACGCCGACTTCCGCCGCAATATCGACCGCTTCACCGACCTCACCGGCTCCACCATCAGCCAGGGCACCATCAACGCCGCCCGCGCCGTCCTCGCCGGCGCCGCCGTCGAGAACACCGGCACCATCAACAGCCCCGGCGGCCTCGTCGTCCTCGCCGCCGGCAACGACCTCCTCGTCGGCGAAGCCGGCGGACACCTCTACGCACGCGTCTCCCACGGCTCCAGCACCAACGCCACCGGTGCCCTCAGCAACCGCCAGGCCGGTGTCTACAACTCCGGCACCGTCAACGCCCGCGGCGGCCGCGCCGTCGCCGTCACCGGCGATATCTATGGCATGGCCATCCGCAACTCCGGCTCCATCACCGCACGCAACGTCGAACTCCGCGGCGGCGACCGCACCAACACCGTCGTCACCGGACGCCTCGACGCCTCCGGCTCCGCCAACAACCAATCCACCGGCGGCTCCGTCAAAGTCCTCGGCCAAAACGTCGCCCTCGCCTCCGGCGCTCGCCTCGACGCCTCCGGCCCCAACGCCGGCGGCACCGTCGAAGTCGGCGGCAACTTCCAGGGCCGAGGCTCCGACCTCAACGCCCAAACCGCCTACGTCGATCAAAACGCCGCCATCAACGCCGACGCCACCGACCGCGGCTCCGGCGGCCTAGTCGTCGTCTGGTCCGACGGCCTCACCGGCTTCTACGGCTCCGCCTCCGCCCGCGGCGGCCAGGCCAGCGGCCACGGCGGCCTCATCGAAACCTCCGGCAAAATCGCCCTCGACGTCGCCCACGCCCGCGTCGATGCCTCCGCCAAGTCCGGCAATGCCGGCACCTGGCTCCTCGACCCCACCGACATCACCATCGTCGCAGGCACCGGCACCACCAACGGCACCTTCGACGCCGTCGCCGGCACCTTCACCCTCGACCCCTCCGCCACCGCCTCCATCGGCGCCACCACACTCTCAGACGCCCTCTCCACCGGCGGCACCGGCTCCGGAACCAACGTCACCCTCTCCACCGCCAACGCCGGCCAAGCCGGTAACGGCGACATCACCCTCGACGCCGCCGCCAACCTCACCCCGGTGATGACCGTCACCCGCACACTCACCCTCCTCGCCGCACGCGACATCATCATCGACGGCCAGATCAACGCCACCGGCACCGCCGGCCTCAACCTCGTCTTCCAAGCCAACTCCACCGCCGACGATCCCGACCCCGCCACCGGCTCAGTCACCCTCAACAACGCCGTCTTCACCAACGGCGGCAACTTCTCCGCCTCCGGCGTCTCCTTCATCAACACCGCCACCGGCTCCCTCAACACCCTCCCCACAACCGGCACCGGCGGCTCCGTCCTCATCACCACCGACGACATCGCCCTCGACGCCGCCTCCTCCATCATCACCGGCTCCAACTCCATCGCCGGCGGCAGCGTCACCATCCGCCCCTTCACCGCAGGCACCAACGTCTTCCTCGGCACCGCCGGCGCAGGCTTCAGCCTCACCACCGCCGAACTCAGCCGCGTCTCCACCTTCTCTGGCCAGCTCATCCTCGGCGGCGACTTTGACCCCGCCGGCGCCCAGGCCAACTCCACCGACACCGGCGCCATCGCCAATGTCACCGCCAACGACGTCACTGTCAACGGCCTCAACATCCCCAGCAACATCGCCGGCCAGGTCCGCATCCTCGGCTCCGGGCTCATCGGCTTCACCGGCGCCGAATCCGGCAACAGCTCCGGCGACCTCATCGTCCGTACCGCCACCGGCGGCGCCATCGACGTCTCCGCACGCGTCTTCGCCACCGGCACCCTCCTCCTCCAAGCCGATACCACCCTCAACCTCGGCGCCATCGCCCAATCCACCAACATCGTCCGCCTTCGCTCCGGCGTCAGCGGGATCGGCGACCTCGCCACCTCCGCCGGCGCCGGCCTCCGTGGCAACGACATCACCCTCCAGGCCGGCCTAGGCGACAGCGTCGCCACCACCGCACGCATCCGCACCGACAACATCGCCGCCTCCGGCATCCGCAACTCCGCCGGCACCGCCGCGCCCACCTCCTTCTCCTTCCTCTCAGACGCCTTCGTCAGCACCGCCGGCGCCGGCTCCCTCCTCCCCATCGCCACCATGTTCCAGGGCGGCGGCCCCACCGGCACCATCTACACCATCCGCTCCTTCGCCGATGACGTCACCATTGCCACAGGTTCCGCCGTCGCCGGTTCCGCCCTCAGCATCTTCGCCGGCGACGCCGTCGACGGCCTCACCATCTCCGACGCCCTCACCCTCGCCTCCCTTGAGGTCACCTCCGGCACGCCCACCTTCCTCTCCGCCAACATCACCACCAGCGGCGTCGGCGGCCAAACCTTCGCCGGCCCCGTCCGCATCGGTGCCGACATCACCCTCCAAGACGACTCCTCCGGCGTCATCACCTTCAACGGCGCCGTGAACTCCACCGCCGCCAATACCTTCGCCCTCACCGTCAATACCGCCGGCATCACCACCTTCGCCTCCACCGTCGGGGCCACCGACCGCCTCTCCTCTCTCACCACCGACGCATCCCCCTTCACCCCCGCCGGAACCACCATCTTCACCGGCAACGTCAGCACCACCGGCACCCAGCTCTACCGCGACTCCATCATCCTCAACAGCGACGTCACCTTCGACGCTGACACCTCCGGCTCCATCAGCTTCGCCGCCGCGTCGAGTGCCCTTAACTCTGCCACGGGCACCAACCGCGCCGCCACCATCAACTCCGCCAACGCCGTCACCTTCTCAAGCGCCGTCGGCAACCTCGACGCCCTCTCCACCCTCACCATCACCTCCACGGCAGGTCCCACCAACCTCGGCGGGAACATCTCCACCGTCCTGGGCCAAACCTACAACAACGCCGTCCTCCTCACCGCCGACTCCGTCCTCGAATCCTCCGGCGCCGGCGACATCCTCTTCGCCTCCACCGTCAACTCCGCCGCCGCCTCCAACTTCGCCCTCACCGTCAACACCGTCGGCACCACCACCTTCACCGCCGCCATCGGCACCACCGACGCCCTCTCCTCCCTCACCACTGACGCATCCCCCTTCGTCGCCGGCGGCTCCCTCTCCCTCGGCCAAGGGGCCACCACCACCGGCGCCCAGACCTTCAACGACACCGTCGTCAACCTCGCCGGCGACTTCCTCACCACCAACGCCAACTTCACCCTTTCCTCCGCCAGCGTCGCCGTCCTCGGGGCCAACACCACCGTCCGCACCGGCACCGGAGACATCACCTTCGGCAACACCGTCGAAGGCCTCTTCGACCTCGCTCTCAACTCCACCGGCACCACCACCTTCGCCTCCACAGTCGGGGCCAACGGCAACTTCCTCGCCTCCCTCCTCATCGACAACCTCGACACCCCCGGCGGCACCACCCGCCTCGGTGGCGACGTCCTCACCACCGGCGTCCAAACCTTCAACGACGCCGTCATCCTCACCGCCAACGTCAGCGCCACCTCCACCAACATCGGCAACATCACCTTCGCCTCCACCATCGACTCCGACGCTACCGCCCGCACCCTCGCCATCAACACCGGCGGCAACACCGTCTTCGCCGGCGCCGTCGGCACCACCGCCGCACTCTCCTCCCTCACCACCGACGACCAGGTCCAGGCCGGCGAAACCACCCGCATCGGTGCCGACATCACCACCACCGGGGCCCAGTCCTTCGGCGACGCCGTCATCCTTACCGCCAACGCCACCCTCGCCTCCGCCGACGGCGACCCCGCCACCGCCGACGGCAACATCACCTTCTCCCGCACTGTCGACTCCGCCGCCGGCCAAAACTTCTCACTCGTCGTCAACACCAGCGGCATCACCACCTTCGCCTCCACCATCGGCGCGACCGACGCCCTCGACTCACTCACCACCGACGCCACCAGCCCCGCCGTCGCCGGCGAGCTCACCCGCCTCGGCGGCGACGTCTTCACCGTCGGCAACCAGACCTTCAACGACGCCGTCGTCCTCACCGCCAACTCCGTCCTCGCCTCCACCACCACCGGCGACATCACCTTCGCCTCCACGCTCGACTCCGACGACACCGCCCGCACCCTCGCCGTCAACACCGCCGGTGTCACGACCTTCGCCGGCGTCGTCGGCGGCACCGCCGCCCTCTCCTCACTCACCACAGACCTCACCCCCTTCACCGCCGCCGGCTCCACCCGCATCGGCGCCAACATCACGACCGTCGGCAACCAGCTCTACAACGACGCCCTCATCCTCACCGCCAACGCCATCCTCGCTTCCACCGACGGCACCCCCGGCACCGCCGACGGCAACATCACCTTCGCCTCCACCATCGATTCCGATGCCCCCGGCACCAACCGCGCCCTCACCGTCAACACCTCCGGCGTCACCACCTTCTCCGCCGCCGTCGGCTCCACCGCACGCCTCGCCTCCATCACCACCGACATCACTTCCCCCGCCGTCGTCGGCGAGCTGACCCTCATCAACGCCAACATCAGCACCACCGGCGCCCAGACCTTCAACGACGCCGCCATCCTCGGTGCCAACATCGTCCTCTCCTCCACCGACGGCGACGCCGCCACCACCGACGGCAACATCACCTTCGGCTCCATCCTCAACTCCGACACCGGCAACAACCGCGACCTCACCGTCAACACCTCCGGCATCACCCGCTTCACGGGCGTCCTCGGCGGCACCCAGGCCCTCCGCTCACTCACCACCGACGCCGGCGGCTCCACCCGCTTCGACGCCAACGCAACCTTCTCCGGCAACACCCTCGATACCCCCGTCGCCGGCTACAGCCGCATCGTCAGCCTCACCGCCAACGACCAGGTCGTCATCGGCGGCAACCTCATCATCAACGGCGGCCCCGGTGCCCTCCGCTTCCGCGAAGGCCTCGTCACCGACGGCACCGCCCGCTCCCTCACCCTCAACACCACCGCCGCCTCCCTGGGTAACGCCGCCTTCTCCGCCCTCTCCTCCGCTAACCAGCTCGTCTACGTCCAGCAATACCTCATCCCCGTCGCCATCGGCGGCTCCGTCGGCACCACCGCCCAACGCTTCTCCTCCTTCACCGTCAACGTCGCCGGCCGCGGCTCCGCCACCAACGCCGACGACATCCCCCTCCTCTCCACCATCGTCTTCTCAAACGGCTTCTCCACCGGCGCCGTCGGCTCAGACTTCAACCTCACCTCCGCCAGCGTCGGCAACTTCAACGGCGCCAACTTCTCCGTCTTCACCAGCGCCGCTGGCGGGATCAACTTCGGCCAAAACGAAAAAATCCTCGCCCTCGGCAACATCTCCCTCCTCGCCTCAGGCTCCGGCCGCATCATCATCGGCGACATCTCCGCCGCCGGCACCACCCCCGGCTCCTCCGGCACCATCACCGTCGGCGAAGCCGGAAACGCCAACGTCAACCCCATCCAGATCCGCGAACGCGTCGCCAGCGTCACCCTTTCCTTCATCGGTAATATGCTCACCGCCACCGCCGACCGCGGCGTCGACTTCGTCGGCACCAGCATCAACTTCGCCTTCAGACCCTTCCGCTTTAACGGCGGCAACCCCAACTCCCCCTTCACCGCCGGACGCGAGCCCACCTTTTCCACCTTCCAGGGAAGCACCTCCATCGCCGGCGGCAACTCAGGCTTTAACACTCTCACCTTCAACTCTCCGCCCATCTTCCCCGACGCCTTCGCCGACCCCAACGCCGCCGGCAACCTCATCCCCTTTGACCTCCGAGGCTCCGGCACCTCGCTCGTCATCTTCAACTTCCTCCCAGAAAACACCGTCCTCGACGGCAACGGCCTCCGCAACAGCAGCATCGAACCCACCGTCATCCGCACCCGCCGAGAGTCCTACAACCGACCCCCGGCCGTCGCCACAGCGATCAACGACGAAGAACTCATCACCGAACTCCGCAAACGCGCCCGCGAACGCCGCGCCACCGGCTCACGCTAAACCCGCCCGCCTTGGCCTTGGATACCCCGGGTACTCCCATGCTCCGCATGGGCTCTCTCCTGCTCGCCCCGGTTTCCAAATAACCCCCACCGATCCCTCCTGGGCCCGAAATGGCTGCCATAAAACAGCCGGGGGCAAAGGAGGCTCGGCGACGACGCCCCCGCACCACCGCCGCGACGACTCCCGTGCCTTTACCGCCTACGACCAATCCAACCCTTCCCCTCTCCAGCCTCTCTTCGCGTCAACCACTCCGCCTCACCCGCTTGCCAACCGCCGCCGCAGCATCTCGATCGCCAGCCCCAACGCCTGCCGCGCCAGATCCGGGTCATAGCGCCCGCCGGACCCTTCATCGCGCACAAACGCGTGAGCCGCGTTGAACTCGTGCCATGTAAAGTTCGCGCCCGCGGCCGTCAGCGCGTCATAGATCGCCCGTCGCCCTTCGACGGGAATGTGCGGGTCTTGCCGTCCCCACACCATCATCACTTCGGCGTGTTCTAGCGCCCCCCCGGCGATCCGCGCCATCGAGTCATCCCCGCCCTTGCCCAGCGACCCTTTGTGGATGTCGGTGGCATAAAAGCACGCCCCTGCCGTCACGGCCGGGTTCATCGCCGCCCGAAACGCCAGGTGCCCACCGATGCAGATCCCCATCGCCCCCACCTTGCCGCTGCACGCCGCGTGCCCCTGCAACAGCTTCACCGCCGCCGCCGCGTCGCCGTCGTACGTCGCCACCGCGCGCCCGATTTTGTCCGCGTTCCCGCGCTCCGCGCCCGCCGGGTCATACGCCAACACGCACCCGGGCGTCTCCAGGTCATGAAAGATCTCCGGCACCGCCACCACAAAGCCGTGCCCCGCCAAAAACGCCGCCGTCCGCCGGATCGGCGCCGTCACCTGAAAGATCTCCGAAAAGAACACCAGCCCCGGATACCGCCCGCCCTCCGTCGGCCGGTACACATACGTCCGCATCAACCCCGTCGGCGTCCAAACATCCGCAAACGGCTCCTCCAGAATCGTCATGCAATCTCCTTACATAAGTCGCCAACAAGCAGCCCGACCGTCAGGAACGGCTTGGAATGGGCAGGAGGCAAGAGCAAAACTCACTCGCCACTCATCGTCGCCTGCATCATACAAAAAGGGGCCCGCACCTGCGGACCCCTTCGACAATCTCAACCACTCAACCACTCCGCCGCTCCGCCATTTCTCACCGATCCGCCTCCGTCGTCCCCATCCCTGCCCGGTTCGGGCTCTTGGGCCGCTTCGCCGGCACATACGCCTTGGTCTTCAGCTCATCCATCAGGTGCGTGATGCCCGCGTCGAGCTGCGGGTCGCCGCCGTCCTGCATCTTCGCCGGGTCATCGATCACCACGATGTCCGCGTCCACGCCGTGGCCCTCGATGCCCCACGTCCCGTCGGTCTCATAGAACCCAAACGTCGGCACCGAGATCGACCCGCCGTCAATGAACGCCGGGTTGCCCGAGATCCCCACCAGCCCGCCCCACGTCCGCATCCCGATCAGCTTGCCCAGCCCGTTGTGCTTGAACAGCCACGGGAACATGTCGCCGCCCGATCCGGCCAGCCCGTTGATGAGCATCGCCTTCGGGCCCTGGTGGCTATCGGTGGGCCACGGCCAGTCCTTCGCATCCCGCCGCGCCCAATAGTTCGTCCGCGGCCGGTTGAGCAGCTCGATGAACCGGTTGGGGATCTGCCCGCCGCCGTTCCACCGCTCGTCGATCAACAGCGCCCCCATCCCGCGCTGTCCATAAAACTGCCGGAACAAGTCGCTCTGGCCGTCCTGCCCGGTGTTGGGTACATAGATGTATCCAATCTTCCCGCCCGACTTCTCGAACACATACTGCCGGTTCCGCTCGATCCAAGTGCGATACCGCAGCGTTCCTTCCGCGCCGATCGGCCTTACCAGCACCTCGCGGTCGTCCCCATCGATCAGCGGGTTCGACGACACCGTGATCGACACCGTCCGCTCGGCCATCCCCACAAACGACGCATAAATGTCCTTGCTCGTATCCACCGGCACGCCGTTCACCGCCAGCAGATAGTCGCCCACTTTCACATCGACACCCGGCTGTGACAGCGGCCCCTTGGCGTCCACGTCCCACACCGCGCCGGCGTAGATCTTCGTGATCTTGTACGCCGTGCCCGTCGCCGTCCCCTCCAGCGCGTAATCAGCACCCAGCATGCCCACCGGCACGTTCGTCGTGTCCTCGACATCGCCGGGCCCCTGCACATACGCGTGCCCCACGTTCAACTCGCTGATCATCTCGCCGATCACCCACTGCACGTCCTCGCGGCTCGAGCAATCATCCAGCGACGCCGCGTAGTGATCCCGGATCCCCGGCCAATCCACCCCGTGCATCGTCGGCTCATAGAAGTAATCCCGGCACAAACGCCACGCGTCCACGAAGATCTGCCGCCACTCCTCCCGCGGCCTCACCGCCTGGCGCAGCCCGCCCGTCGGCACCGTCTGGCTCTTCCCGCCCGCCGAGGCGTCGATGATCGACACCGACCCGCCGCGCACCAGCAGCAGCTTCTTACCGTCCGCCGACATGTCGAACCCGCCGCCCGGGCCCACCGTCTTCTCTTCCTTTGCGTCGTCGCTCGGGTCGAAGATCTTGATCGACGCCGGGTCGCTCGAACCCCGCGTCGAGTTCCTCACATAAATCACCTTTCCCGAGTCATTCACGGCGATCGCCCCAAACGCGCCCGCCGGCACCGGCATCTGGATCGCCCGCGCCTCGAACCCTTCCAGGTCGATCACCAGCTTCTTCTCGTCCTTCTTGTCCTCCTTCTTCTCAGCCTTCTTCTCGCCGTCCTTGGCGCCCTCGGCCTTCTCCGGCTCGCCTCCCCCGCCCTTACCCGTCCGCGATCCCGTGAACGTGCCCGACTGCGGCCCCGCCGACCACGTCCCCGTCGCCGCGTCGCCGGTGATCGTCGCCGTCACCGTCACCACCATCCCCGGCGTCGCGATCGTCAGCGACAACGCCCCCGTCTCCTTGTTGAACGAACCATCCGTCACGTCCGCCTCGCCCAGCGCCGAGCTGGCCGATCCCGAAATCTTCCCATCCGCATCGCGCTTCAACGTCAGGCTAAACGGCAGCGCCTGCCCGCCCGCCGCCGCAAACCCGCCGATGCTGCACGACCAAGTACCACTCACCCCGTCGTCGGCCACCGGCTTGGCCGCGTCCTTGCCCGCCGCGTCGTCCTTCTTCTTCTCTTCGCCAGCGTCCTTCTTGGAGTCCTTCTTCTCCGCCTTCAACTCCTCCACGTCGTTCTTCGGCGCAAACGGCGACTTCACGTCCTTCCGCATCGGCGCCATCATCATCACGTCCGTGCCCGTATAGATGAACGACGAGTCCAGATCCGAATACACGGGCGAACTGATCGCCCGCCCCGACGAGAAGTACAACCACTCACCCTTCCGGTCAAACGCCGGTGCGGCCGACGCAAACATCGGGTCCGTCACCCGCGTCTTCTTCCCCTCCGCCACGTTGTACAACCAAATCGCCGACTGCCCGTTCGACTCCTCGACCAGCGCATACGCCAGCCACCCCGAGTCGTGCGACCAGCTCATCTGCCCGCGCTGACCCCACTCATCCTTATCCACCTCCGTCAACTTCCCGCCCTCCGCGTCGATCATGAAGATCCGCCCGGCATTATCCGTAAACGCAATGTGCTTGCTGTCGGGCGACCAGTTCAAGTTCTGGCGGAACCCCGCCCCCAGATCCGTCAGCTTCCGCGGCTGCCTCTTCGCCGCCTCCTCGGCCTTCACCTCGGCGTCCGTCTTCTCATCAACGATCACATCCGCAGCCTTCGTATCAGCGGGCTTCGCCTCCGCGTCCTTCCCCGCATCAGGCGTCGCATCCGCCGGCTTGGCCTCGTCTGCCTTCCCATCCTCGGGCTTCTTCTCTTCCTTCGCTTCGCCCTTCTTCTCGTCTTTCTTCTCTTCCGGCGCCTTGGCGTCCGAAGGACGCACCCAAACCTCATACTCCCCGCTCTCATCGCTCAGGTACGCCAGCCACTTCCCATCCGGCGACCACGCCACCTCGCGCTCAAAGATGCTGTCCGTCCGCGTCATGTTCCTGGGCACCCCGTCCTTCGCCGGCAGCGACCAGATATCCCCCCGCGCCACCGCCGCCACGCGCTTGCCGCTGGGCGAGATGCTCGCGTTCACCAGCCACCGCGCCGGGTCCACATTCCGCGGCTTGAGCGCCGGGCGGTCACCCGCGATCGTCACCTTCACCTCCGCGCTCTTCTTGGTCCCAAGGTCCAGGATCTGCAGGCTCTTGCCCAGCTGGAAGATGATCTCTCCCTGCCCGCTCGCCCCCGGCCCCATCGAAGGCCACCGCACATCGTCATCCTTGAACGCCGTCACCTGCGCCCGCTTCTTGGTCGCCGGGTCGTACGACCAGATGTTCAGCCGGTGCTCAGGGCCATTGTCCGAGAGGTAATGCACCGTCTTCCCGCTCCACATCGGCAGCGTGTCGGTGCCCTCCCAATCCGTGATCTTCTCGCTCTGCTTGGTCTTCAGGTTGAACAGCCACACATCCGTCGCCATGCCGCCGCGGTAGCGCTTCCACGTCCGCGTGTCGATCGAGTGCGTCGTGTATGCCAGCCACTCGCCGTCCGCGTTGATCGACCCGAACCCGCCATATGGCACCGGCAACTGCTCGGGCATCCCGCCCGCCGCCGAAACCTTGAACAACTGCGTCTGCCGACCCAGCCCTGCGAAGCCGTTGGTCAAATACAGCAGGCTCGCCCCGTCCGCCGTCCAGCCACACAGCGTCTCGCCCGCCGGGTGATGCGTCACCCGCTGCGCGTCCCCGCCGTTGATGGGCAGCGTGTACAGGTCCGCGTTCCCCTCGAAGTTGCCTACAAACCCCAGCGTCTGCCCGTCCGGGCTGAAGCGCGGGAACGACGCCCGACCGCGCCGCGCCGACAGCGGCCGCGCCGGCCCGCCCGACCGCGACACCAGCCAGATGTCATTGGCGTACACGAACGCGATCGAATCCTTGCTCACCGCCGGGAACCGCAGCATCATCGGGTTCGGCTCGACTTCCTTGGGCGACTTGCTCTTGAACGAACCCGGCAGCGGCGGCGCGTACTTCAACGCCGCCTCTCCACCCTCCCGACCCGGCTCGCCCGCCGCCAGCGCCAGGCCAGCCGCCAAAACCAAGGACGCGGGGGTCAACGACCAAGCAAGCACGCGAGTTGTCTTCACGACGAGGCCTCCAAAGTCCAGAGTTGGACGTGGCGAGTGGTTCCGAACGACCGCCAGCATAACCATGCCGACGGGATCACCGCGCGAGCACGCGGACCATCGCTTGTATGGATTCACCCCGCCCCGGTTTCCGCCAAATCCCCGCACGCCCCTCAATCCGCCCAGCCCCGTCTACCCCGCCCGCGCCTCCATCCCCGGGTCGATCCCTAACGCCTTCATCTTCTTATACAGAGTCGTCCGGTTGATCTTCAGCGCCTCGGCCGCCTTCAGCTTGTTCCACCCGCTCGCCCGCAATGCATCCAAAATGATCCTTTTCTCAGGCTCACGCATCGCATCGCCGAGCCCTCCGCCCGCCGCCGCCCCGTGTACCGCCTCGCCCGTCATTGGCTCCGTCCCCGACAGCCGCGGCATCCCAAACGGCAACGGCCCCGTCGCCCCCACCCCAAACCCGCCCATCACCCCGCCGCCGCCCCGCACACTCCCCAGAACGTGCGGCGGCAAGTCCTCCGCCCGGATCGTCGGCGTCCTCGTCAACACCGCCGCCCGCTCCACAATGTTCTGAAGCTCGCGCACATTCCCCGGGAACGCATAGCGCCGCAGCGTGTCCATCGTCTCGGCGTCGAACCCCGTGATCGTCCGCCCAGGCGCCGCCGCGTGCTGCGCCAAAAAGTGCTCGCACAGCATCGCGATATCACTCACCCGCTCCCGCAGCGGCGGCAACTCGATCTTCACCACGTTGATCCGGTAGTACAAGTCCTGCCGAAACCTCCCCGCCGCCACCAGCTCCTCCAGCGGCTGGTTCGTCGCCAAAATCACCCTTGCATCCACCTCGATCGTCTGGTTGCTCCCCACCGCCTCAAACCGCCGCTCCTGCAACACCCGCAGCAGCTTGAGCTGCATCCCCGGCGACGCCGAGTTGATCTCGTCCAGGAAAATCGTCCCCCCGTCCGCCGCCAAAAACTTCCCCGCCTTGTCCGTGTGCGCGCCCGTGAACGACCCCTTCACATGCCCAAACAGCTCGCTCTCTAAAAGCGTCTCGGGGATCGACCCGCACGCCAGCTCCACAAACGCCTTCCCCTTCCGAGGGCTGTGATGATGGATCGCGTGCGCGATCAGGCTCTTGCCCGTCCCGCTCTCACCCGTCATCAGCACCGTCGTCTTCGTCGGCGCCACGGCCTGAATCAAGTCATACGTCTTGAGCATCCGCGGGTCCGAGCCCACGATGTTCCCCAAGTTGAACCGGGCCTCAAGCTGCTGCTTGAGCTGCCGGTTCTCCGCGATCAAGGCCTGCTGCCGCAACGCCCGCTCCAGCGCCAGCCGCAGTTCCTCGTCCACCACCGGCTTGGTCAAATAGTCGCACGCCCCCAGCCGCACCGCCTGCACCGCCGACTCGATCGTGCCATAGCCCGTCAGCATCAGCATCACCGTCCCCGCGTGCTCTTTCACCACTCGCCGCAACAGCTCCATCCCATCAATCCCCGGCATCGCCACATCACTCAGCACCACCGCGAACGGCCTCGCCCCCTGGCTCGGCCCGCTCTCCCGCTCCGCCTGCCCCAACTTCTCGAGCGCCTCCTCGCCGTTGAACGCCGTCGCGGTTTCGTAGCCCTCGCGCGACAAAAACTCGCCCAGCGATTCCGCCACGATCGGATCATCGTCCACGATCAAGATCCGCGCGATTTGTTCGTTCTTCGCCTTGCCCATGTGTCGCCTGCCCAATCCCGTGTAAAAAGCCTTCCCGCCCTCACGCACCCAGCGGCCACTCCGCCCGCAGCGCCGCCCCATTCCCACCGTCGCCCGCCGTCAGCTCGATCACCCCGCCCGCCTCCGTCACCACCTCTCGGCAAAACGGCAGCCCCAACCCCGACCCGTCCGCCTTCGTCGTAAATCCCGTATCAAACGGCCCCATCACGCGCCGCTCCCCCGTCACCTTCCGCCCCGGCGGCAACCCCGGCCCGTTGTCCCCGATCACCAACTCCACGAGCCCTCGCTCAAGATCCACCCCCGCCCTCACCGTCACCACACGCTCATCCCTCGGCGACCGCCGCAGCGATTCAATCGCGTTCCGCACCCCGTTCACCACCACCGCATACGCCGGCCCCGCCTCCACGCCCGACACCCGCTCGTCGATCCGCGTCTCCACTTTCACCCCAGATTCCGCCGCCGCCGACTCCAGCACCGCCACTCCGTGAATCACCGCATCGCCGACCGTCAGCCCGCCCAGCCGCAACACAAACCTCCGCTGCGTCGGCCCCAGCGTCCGCTGCACCAGGTGCGTCATCTCCCCCAGCGCCGTCCGGATCGACTCCAGCCGCCGCTGCGTGTCCTGGTCCTCTTCACCCACGCGCGCCGGCCCGCGCCGTGCGCGGATCAGCAGGTTCACGCTCCGCAGCGACCCATCCAGCAAACCCGAAAGCTCGTGCGCCAGCGATGCCAGCCGCCCCACCTCATCCGCCGTCGAAAGCCCACTGCCCGCGCGGCGATCACTCGACCGGATCAACACCGGTCGCTCGCTCCCATTTCGCGCTGGCCCGAGCCCATCGTTCATGCCTCCAGAAATCGACACTCCAGACCCTCGACTCAAGCGCCCTGTCGCCACCGCGCAACAATGCGGACATCTACCTACTCGGACCACTGCCGACCCCACGCAACGCGCCGTTCCTGCGCCCCGCCGCGATCCATCGCCCCCGGATCACCTTCTAATCCCCTTCTCGTAGGACCAGTGAAAAAGCCCTCCCACCCCAACAGTCGAT
>Ga0163144_10014196_pt1 | contig 16558 bp, 7 predicted proteins | sample OliLak19BULKMAT1_FD_123175 | JGI IMG/M metagenome (GOLD analysis project Ga0163144, IMG submission 123175) | Freshwater microbial mat bacterial communities from Lake Vanda, McMurdo Dry Valleys, Antarctica - Oligotrophic Lake LV.19.BULKMAT1 | ecosystem: Environmental > Aquatic > Freshwater > Lake... | reverse complement strand
TAAAAGCATTGTACCATAATCCGAACATATGTGCAAGTATCCGCTGAAGCGAGCTCAAGCAAGGCGCTTCCTCCCACCGCTGAAGCGTGTGGGTTTCCGCGCCTAAAGGATATATCAATGATGCAAGCACGTTTTCCCTTACATCGGGCGCTGCGGCGTTTTTGGCCGCTTGTTGTGTTGGTTGGCATAATTCTGTTTCCATTTGGCTGGCTGGGTGAGCTTATGCCAGTAGTTGATCGAATGCTCGGGGCCATGTTTCCTGATGTGAATGCCCATGCGGTTGGCCACACGAGCCTGTTCTTCTTCCTGGGGTTCGTGTTGCTGCTGATCTTTCCGCAACTGCGCCTGCATCCCTGGCGCTATATCACGCTGTTATTGATTGTCGGAATTGGGCAGGAAGCCTTTCAACTTGCCTATAAGCAACGCCCACTGGCCTTCGATGATTTCCGCGATCTGATCACCGATATGGTTGGCGGGCTGTGCGCGCTGCTGATGGTGATGGTGATTCAACGCTGGTATCGCCGACGAGCATAATCTCACTCATCCAAACCAACCCCTCAGTTCGCTTTGGTGAGTATAGAGGCGGATATAGAGATCTATCGATTGATATGTCTCTTGGCTGATTCAGATATGCTGCCGATTGGACGATGATCGATCGATTCTAGGGGAGAGCATTGTAGTAAGCCACGCACAGGTTAGGAGGAGCGGCCTGGGTCGTATCTTGCGCTGGGCCGGGTATGCGTTTGATGGGATTGTTGGGTTGGTGATCATTGCTGCCATCACCGTGTATGCAATCAGCGAATCGCGGATGCAGAAGAATTATACGACTCAACCCCATTGAATATAACGCCAGCTGGTGCTGTTGCCGGAGGGACGGATGAACAGATCGCAACACTCATTCGAGCTGGCAAGCGACCAGATGGCTCGCTGATTAACGCATGTATGCCCTATCAGGCCTATGCTGGCATGACTGATCAGGAAATTGATGCCATTATTATGTACCTGCGCTCGGTGCCCGCCAAGCCATTTGGTAATCGCTAATCCAGAGAGCAATGTAACATCAAACGCTTGTTCGTTCTATAAGAGTGTGAGAGAACATGCAATGACACTCCAGATCAGCTTTAATCCAGAACAGCTTGGCTTTTTTAAGAAGGCGGGTTGGGAGGCGTACTATGATCGCAATTGGGGGCGGGTATTGCGATTGATGGTTGCGCTCAATCACGAGCAATCTCGTATGCCCTGGCATCTGGCAGTTTTGGCGGCGTTTTATCGCAAGGCGCGTCGCTCAGTTGGCATGCAGGCAACCATGATGGCGAGCACCGCTGACTCCGTACGGACGCGATGCATCGCGCTGCTGCTGAAGCCTGCCTACAGGAAGCATTCCAGCAGCACATAATCCTGACGATACCAATGATCGGTGATTGTGCAGATTTCGCGATAGCCAGCGCGGGCCAGGCATGCCCGTGATGCAACATTATCGGTGCGCGAATCACACCAGATTTTGTGAACACCAGCAGCACGGCGGGCCGTGTGGAGTGCATTGATCAGGGCTGTTCCAACCCCATGGCCCGTATACCCAAGCCTTGCGCCAAACCAGGAGAGCCAGTATGGGCCATCATCGGCGCAGTTGATACAGAAGCCGATCATGGCCTCATTCTGTTCGGCAACCAACACCGCATCGGGATCGCCCGCAATTTGTTTGGCAAGATACGCCCCTGTATAGATGGCGATTTCGGTACGGCGAGCCTCGGCATTATAGAAATCGAGCGTCTCAATCACCGCACAGAGCATCTCTGAGATTGCGCCTGCCTCCTCTGCTCGCATCCGCCGAACCCGGATTGCATCGGCCATATGGGTACCTCCGCAACTGGCAGAAAGAACAAGAGAGCAAGAAGAACAAAAGAACATTCGACAAGATGCAGATGTTCGCTTGTTCTCTTGCTCGTTCCAAGCGATAAACCAAGAAGCAAAGCGTAGGGGTGATTATGTCGTTACCTGTGGTTCTGGTGGCCGCCGATCAAGATTAACGAACACAAATGCTTCGGCATATTCGCAATCGATTCCAGCTGCACGAGCGCCATCTGCACCCTGAGCAGCAAACGAGCGAATCATATCCTGAAATGGCCAGTTGCCTACCTGTGTTACGTGGGCTGCTAGCGACGCGATTTTGGCCTCAATGTCGCGTTGATCAAGAGCAACCCAGAGTGTTGGATTTGCAGTTGCGGCAAGATACACATAGGTTACATCATGAGGCTCTAGCTGTTCCTCAAGCAGTTCTGGGGCGGCCAAGCGTGTATTGGCGAGTGGCATAATTGCCGCCATTGTTGTTTCGCCAGCTGCACGATGATCGGGGTGATTCAAATAGGTTGGGCTGTAGAAAAACTGCGGATCACTTGTTACAATGGTATCAGGGCGAATCTGTCGGATGACACGAGCGATCCGAAGGCGCAAATCTATCGTATTCATAAGGCGACCATCTGGTTGGCCGAGGAATGTGTACGAAGCCACGCCAAAATATGCACCAGCCGCACGTTGCTCCTCACGGCGCATGGTGGCGAGGATTGCTGGTGTTAATGAGGGATCGCGGCTACCACTGTTCCCGTCTGTCAGCAGGCAATAGTGGATTTCGGTACCGTTACGTGCCCAACGTGCGATTGTGCCGCCAGCCATAAATTCAATATCATCGGGATGGGCCATTATTGCCAGCACTCGCTGCGGCTGGAAAGGAAGATCAGTCACTTCTATACCTCATACTGCAATGCGTTTCAACACTATTGTAGCACTTTGGACACATGAGGAATATTCCTTGACATGTGCTCCAAGAAGTGGTATCATTGCTTTTCGCAATATGCGGGAGGTATTAAACGTGAGCATGATGAACGACCAGAATGATCGCATCCGCTCACAGGCCACTCGTTATCCAGTATTGCTCGAATTCTCATCCTCACGAACGCCGGTCCAGCGGTGTCTATCCATCGTCGGGTAGCATCAAGGAATGGGTTGTTCGTGCTTTTGGCATGTAGGAAAACTCAGGAGCGAGGTGCCCATGCCCCCCTTGACCGAAAGTGTTGTGCTTCAGCCGTTAATTCTGCCCAATGACCCGGGTATTGACGGATTGCACCGTGGAAAGATCCAGCGACGTTCATTTGCTCGGATTCAGGATGCCATTGATCTGCCGACGCTTATTGAAACCCAGATCAACAGTTTTGATTGGTTTCGGAAGGAAGGCTTGCGCGAGTTATTCGATGAGATCTCGCCAATCACCGACTTTACCGGCAAGAACATGGAACTGCGGTTTCTCGACTATCAATTCGGCGATCCGCGCTATGACGAATATGAGTGCCGTGAGCGCGACATGACATTTGCCGCTCCATTGCGGGTGAATGTTCAGCTTCGCGTTCTTTCGACTGGTGAGCTTAAGGAGAGTGAAATCTTCCTTGGCGATTTCCCGTTGATGACTGAGAATGGCACCTTTGTGATCAATGGTGCTGAACGTGTGGTTGTTTCGCAGCTTATTCGTTCACCAGGTGTATATTTCAAAGAGGAAAAGGATCCAACCAGTGGCCGTGGGTTGCATTCAGCCAAGCTTATTCCGAACCGGGGTGCCTGGTTGGAATTCGAGACGAACAAGCGCGATGTTATCTCAGTAAAAGTTGATCGGAAACGCAAGATTCCGGTGACGATCCTGCTGCGGGCCGTTCTGGGTTGGCAATCACAACCAGATGGAACCGGCCACTGGTATCCAGATAATGAGTTTGATCAGCATGGGCGCGATGAGGAAATCATCAAGCTGTTTGAGCATCTTGATGGCGCTTCTGAACATCAGTATATGAAGGTGACGCTGGATAAAGATCCGGCTCGCCATTGCAAAGAAGCACTCATGGAGCTGTACAAGCGGCTCCGGCCTGGTGATCCGCCAACGCTTGAGAATGCCCGAAACCTGATTGAATCGCTGCTGTTCAACCCACGCCGCTATGATCTGGCGAAAGTGGGGCGCTATAAGCTCAACAAGAACCTGTGGGAGCGCGAGGCGCGGAATGAGGCGCGTGCCAAGGCACCTGATTATAAGGTGCGCGTGTTGTTGCCGGATGATATCTTCAAGATCGTTGAGCGGATTATTCAGTTGAATAATGGTGTGCCAGGGATGCACGCCGATGATATTGATCACCTTGGCAACCGGCGTGTCCGCACCGTTGGCGAGTTGATCCAGCAGCAGTTCCGGGTTGGCCTGTTGCGTATGGAGCGTGTGATCAAGGAGCGTATGTCGCTTCAGGATCCAGAAACAGCTACGCCAAATGCACTCGTTAATATTCGCCCGGTTGTTGCGGCGATGCGCGAGTTCTTTGGTGGTTCACAGCTATCGCAATTCATGGATCAGACGAACCCGTTGGCTGAATTGACCAACAAGCGGCGTCTTTCGGCGCTTGGCCCTGGTGGTCTGAGCCGTGATCGAGCTGGTTTCGAGGTTCGTGACGTTCACCAATCGCACTATGGCCGGATCTGCCCGGTGGAGACGCCGGAAGGCCCGAACATTGGCCTGATCGGTACGATGTCGACTTTTGCCCGTGTCAATGAGATGGGCTTCCTGGAAACGCCATATCGTAAGGTCTACCGCGAGATTCTGAATGCGAATGAATGGCTGCGGCAGGGCTTGCTGTTGCGCGATGTCAAGGACGTTCGTAGTGGCGATCTGATTGCACCGCGTGGCTCGAAGGTCGATGCGGAACTCGCGAAGCGCTTGACGATCAATATGCTTCGTGGGCAGAATCTGCGCGAGGATATTGTCGACCCAGCGACTGAAAAGCTGATTGCGGAGGCTGGTAAGGAAATTACTCGCGCATTGGCCGAACAGATTGTTGAGACGCCGCTGCGTACGATCAAGATCCGGCCAGTCGTCTCGCAGGAGGTCGATTACCTTTCTGCCGATGAAGAAGAGAAGTTTGTTGTTGCTCAGGCGAACGCGCCACTTGATGAGCATAACCGCTTTAAGGATGGCTCAGTCTCGTGTCGATTCAGCGGTGATTTTGATGATGTGCCGATCGACCGGATCGACTATATGGATGTTTCGCCGAAACAGGTTGTTTCGGTCTCAACGGCACTGATTCCATTCCTTGAGCACGATGATGCCAACCGTGCGTTGATGGGTTCGAACATGCAGCGCCAGGCGGTGCCGTTGTTGCGCCCAGATGCGCCAATCGTCGGCACGGGTATGGAGCATATGGCAGCCCGCGATAGTGGCCAGGTGGTGGTTTCGAAGGGTGATGGGATCGTTCTTTCGGGAACGGGCGATAAGATTACTATTCTGGAGGATAGTGGGCTAGAACGCAGCTATCGGTTGCGTAAGTTCATGCGTTCGAACCAGGATACGTGTATCAATCAGCGGCCAAGTGTGCTGCGTGGGCAGCGGGTTCGCAAGGGCGAGATCATCGCCGATAGTTCTAGCACCGATAATGGCGAGTTGGCGCTTGGGCAGAATGTTCTGGTTTCGTTTATTCCCTGGGAGGGTGGCAACTTCGAGGACGCCATTCTGGTTTCGGAGCGGTTGGTGCGCGAGGATATCTTCACCTCGATCCATATCGAGAAGTATGAAGTTGAGGCGCGTGACACGAAGCTTGGGCCTGAGGAAATCACCCGCGATATTCCGAATGTCGGGCAGGATAGCCTACGCAATCTGGATGATCGTGGCATCATCTATATTGGCGCTGAGGTTCAGCCAAACGATATTCTGGTTGGCAAGATCACGCCGAAGGGCGAGACAGATCTAACGGCGGAGGAGCGTTTGCTGCGGGCGATCTTTGGTGAGAAGGCCCGTGAAGTGAAGGACTCATCGCTGCGTGTGCCGAATGGTGTTCGCGGTAAAGTCATCGATGTGAAGGTCTTCACTCGTGATGACGATATCGAGTTGCCGGTTGGTGTGAACCAGCAGGTGCAGGTCATGTTGTGCCAGAAGCGAAAGATTTCTGCTGGTGACAAGATGGCCGGTCGGCATGGAAACAAGGGTGTTGTTTCGCGGGTATTGCCAATTGAGGATATGCCGTTCTTGCCGGATGGCACGCCTGTCGATATCATTCTGAACCCGATTGGTGTTCCGAGCCGTATGAATATCGGCCAGATCCTTGAGACGCACCTTGGCTGGGCTGCGGCACGGTTGGGCTTCCGCGTGGCGACACCGGTGTTCGATGGGGCCAGCGAGCTGCAGATCAAGGATATGCTTGAGACGGCTGAACTGCCTCGCGATGGCAAGATTACGCTCTACGATGGGCGAACAGGTATGGCATTTAATAACCCGGTGACGGTTGGCTACATCTATATGTTGAAGCTAGCCCACTTGGTTGAAGATAAGATCCACGCACGGTCGACCGGCCCCTACAGCTTGGTCACGCAGCAACCGTTGGGTGGTAAGGCGCAGTTTGGTGGCCAGCGCTTTGGTGAAATGGAGGTCTGGGCGCTTGAGGCCTATGGCGCAGCCTACATTCTCCAAGAGATGCTGACCGTTAAATCCGATGATGTGGTTGGCCGGGTCAAGACCTATGAGGCGATTGTGAAGGGCGAGCCGATCCAGGAAGCTGGCGTGCCTGAATCATTCAAGGTGTTGATCAAGGAACTCCAATCGCTTGGCCTCTCGGTTGAAGTGCTGAGCGCCGATGAGACCCCGGTTGAGCTGACGGATGATGTCGATAGTGACCTTGCGGCGCTTGATGGCATCAACCTGAGCGGGATGGAGCGCGGAGAATTCTAACCCACCCGAAACCGTGTTGACAGATTAACCGAAACCGGATAGAATGCAGACATGTGTTCTATCCGGTTTCGGGAGTTGTTATGGGATCGCTTTATTTTCCGGATTATCTATCACAATAATTGATAACACGAAAAGTGGGATGCGGGAAGCAATATATCAGCGTGAATATCATCAAATGAGCGCTAACGATATTATTCCTATAGTAGCCACTTAAAATCGCCATATATACAGGAGAAGGAACATGCTCGAGATCAACGACTTCAATGCGATCCGAATTAGCCTCGCTTCGCCGGAAGATATCTTGGGCTGGTCTCATGGTGAGGTAATGAAGCCAGAGACTATTAACTATCGTACATTAAAGCCTGAGCGTGATGGATTATTCTGTGAGCGTATTTTCGGCCCTCAAAAGGACTGGGAATGTTACTGCGGGAAATACAAGCGTGTACGCTATAAAGGCGTTATTTGCGATAAATGTGGTGTTGAAGTCACGCGATCAAAGGTTCGGCGTGATCGAATGGGTCATATTCAACTGGCTTCACCAGTATCGCATATTCGGTTCGTAAAAGGCACACCCAGCCGAATTGGGTTATTACTCGATATTACACCGCGTAATCTGGAGCGGGTGCTATATTTCGCCTCGTATGTCATCACAACTGTTGATGAGGAAGCGCGGGCAGGGCTGCGCGAGCAGATGCAGCAGGAATTCGGCGTCAAGCGCGAGAAAATTCAGCACGAAGCAGAGAGCAAGCAGATCGAGCTTTCGACGCAACTGAGCCAGGATCTTGGCGGCATGGAGAGTGCGCAGTTCAGCACACAGCGCCGCATCGAATCCGACTATGGTTCAGAGCGTGAGTCGTTGACTTCCGAGGCAGAGCGATTGCGCAATGATCTCGAAGAGAAGACCGGTGAAACAGCGGAGGAGGATGTTGCCTTCCGTGGTGTGACACTGGTTGAGGAAGGCGAAGTCGTTACCGAGAAGGTCATCGAACAGCTTGATGAGCTGCTTGACCAGGAGATGGAGGCCATGCAGCAGCGCCGCCAGCGTGATATGGCGGATGCGGAGCTGCTGACAGGCGCAGAGCGCGAGCGTAAGGAATACGAGGCCACCCAGGAGCGCGAGCGGATGCAGGAGCGGTTGCAGCGCGAGCTGGACAACATGGTTCGCGAGGAAAAGGAGAAACTTGAGCAGCTTGATGCGATTAAGATGCGGCGCATCCTGACTGAGCAGGAGTATCGGAGCCTGCGTGAACTGGCGTTGGGTGTCTTCAAGGCCGATATGGGTGCTGGCGCGGTTCGTGATCTGATCGTGCGAACGGTTGATCTGGACAAACTGGGCGAGGAGCTACAGTACGAAGTCAATACCACACAGGGGCAGCGCCGCAAGAAGGCCACCAAGCGCTTGCGTGTGGTTGAGGCATTCCGCAAGAGCGGCAACCGGCCAGAGTGGATGATCATGACCATGCTGCCGGTCATTCCACCGGATCTGCGCCCAATGGTGCAGTTGGATGGCGGTCGCTTTGCGACCAGTGATCTGAATGATCTGTATCGGCGGGTAATCAATCGTAATAATCGTCTGAAGCGATTGATGGAGCTGAATGCACCTGAGATCATTGTGCGTAATGAGAAACGCATGCTGCAGGAAGCCGTCGATGCACTGATCGACAATGGCCGTCGTGGCCGTGCAGTGAGTGGCAAGGGCAAGCATCGATTGAAGAGCCTGAGCGATATGCTGAAGGGCAAGCAGGGCCGCTTCCGCCAGAACTTGCTTGGTAAGCGTGTCGACTATTCTGGCCGTTCGGTGATTGTGGTTGGCCCAAATCTGCAGCTTCACCAGTGTGGCTTGCCGAAGAAGATGGCGCTAGAGCTGTTCAAGCCATTCGTCATGCGGCGATTGGTCGAGAAGGGCTTTGCACATAATATCAAGAGTGCCAAGCGTATTGTTGAGCGTGTACGCCCAGAAGTATGGGATGTGCTTGAGGAAGTGATCAAGGATTACTTGGTGCTGCTGAATCGGGCACCATCATTGCATCGTCTGTCGATCCAGGCATTCGAGGCAAAGTTGATTGAAGGTTCGGCAATCCAGTTGCATCCGCTTGTCTGTGCGGCGTTTAATGCCGACTTTGACGGCGACCAGATGGCTGTGCATGTGCCTCTCTCGCGCAAGGCGCAGGAGGAGGCTCGCATGCGGATGCTATCGAAGTACAACCTACTTTCGCCAGCGACTGGTGATCCGATTATTACACCATCACAGGATATTGTGCTTGGCTGCTTCTATCTGACGATGGTTCGGGACGGAGCCAAGGGTTCGGGCAAGATGTTCTCGACGATCGATGAGGCATTGCTTGCACACGAAAAGGGCTTCGTTGATATTCAGGCTCCGATCTGGGTACGTATGCAAGGAACAGTGTATGGCGAGAATGACCGGGGCATGCGTGTGCTTGCTCCAGCCGACGATGGCACGCCACGCATGCTGCTTGAGACGACCATCGGGCGTATTATCTTCAACAACGAACTGCTTGAGCCAATGCGTTTCCGCAACCGATTGGTGCCGAAGAAGGGACTTCGGGAGATCATTGCAGATTGCTATAAGTATTACACCAATCTCAACAATCTGACCGAAGATGATCTTGATAGTATTCGTGAGATGTATGGCGACCGTTCTCGTGATGAGCTGGCTCGTTTCTATGGTTCAGAGCGGACGGCGGAGCAGGCGGATAAGATCAAGGCGGTTGGGTTCAAGAATGCAACTCGCGGTGGTATGACCGTCGGTGTTGAGGATATTGAGGTGCCACTCGCCAAGGTTGATATTCTGAGCGACTCGGATCTGCGTGTAACGGATATTCAGAAGCAGTTCCGGCGTGGTCTGATCACCGAAGAAGAGCGCTATCGGGAGACAGTAGCGGTGTGGCAGGGTGCGACCAAACTGACCACTGAGGCAGTCAAGAAGAATCTGAATCCATTTGGCCCGGTAGCCATGATGGTGAACTCAGCGGCACGTGGGAACATCAACCAGCTCAGCCAGATGGCTGGTATGCGTGGATTGATGTCTGATCCAACCGGGCGAATCATCGAATTGCCGATTCGCTCGAACTTCCGCGAAGGGCTCTCGGTGTTAGAGTACTTCGTATCGACGCACGGTGGCCGGAAGGGTCTGGCTGACACAGCGCTTCGTACAGCAGATGCTGGCTATCTAACGCGGCGTTTGGTTGATGTCGCACAGGATACGATCGTCACAATCGAGGATTGTGGCACTGAGGAAGGCCTATGGCTGTATCGCGATGATGATCGCGAGCTGTTGCAGGAACTTCAGCAGCGCGTGCTCGGGCGCATTCTGGTCAAGTCGCTCCTTGATCCACGGACTGGTGCGGTGATTGCTGATCGCAATCGTGAAATCGACGAGGCCTTGTCGCGGCGCATGCAGGAAGCTGGCGTCAACGAGGTATATGTTCGTTCACCATTGGCCTGCCAGGCCGAGCATGGTATCTGCCGGATGTGCTATGGCCGCAATTTGGCTACTGGCAAACTGGTTGATATCGGTGAGGCAGTCGGCATTATTGCAGCACAGTCGATTGGTGAGCCAGGTACGCAGCTGACGCTCCGAACATTCCATACTGGTGGTGTTGCTTCTGCCGATGACATTACCCAGGGTTTGCCGCGTGTGCAGGAGATCTTCGAGGCTCGCTCACCCAAGGGTAAATCGATCCTGGCCGAGATTGATGGCATGGTTGAGATCTTGCGTGATGATGAACTACGCAAGATTCGGGTTGTTTCGAGCGAAACCTTCCTGGATGAGCATGATCTGCCGAGCCATTATACGCTGCTGGTCGCCGATGGTGCTGAGGCATCTGAGGGCGATGTGCTGGCGGAAAGCAACCGGGCAGATCTTGTTGGTGAGCCGATTGTGGCGCGGCTCAATGGCCGGATTCGCGTCAATGATGGGATGGTCACGGTTGTTCACGAGGAGCGTGATGAGCGCGAAGTCGTGGTTCCGCATACCTCACGATTGGCGCAGGGTATCGATAATGGTTCGAAGGTGACAGCTGGGCAGCATTTGACTGATGGTTCAGCAGATCCACAGGAACTGCTTGAACTGCGTGGCAAGGAAGCACTGCAGCGTTACCTGGTGAATGAGGCCCAGAAAGTCTATCGGTCGCAGGGTGTCGACATTAACGATAAGCATGTCGAAGTGATTGTACGCCAGATGCTGCGGCGAGTACGGATTGAGGAGCCAGGCGATACAGGCCTGTTGCCGGGTGAATTGATTGAAGCTGGCGAGTTTGGGCGAATGAATGCTGAGATCGTTAGCCAGGGTGGTGAACCAGCCACAGCAGTAACCGTATTGCTTGGCATTACCAAGGCCTCGCTGACGACCGAGAGCTTCTTGTCTGCGGCCTCCTTCCAGGAGACAACGCGGGTGCTGACTGAAGCGGCGATTACTGGTAAGGTCGATTATCTACGCGGCCTGAAGGAGAATGTCGTTATTGGTAAGCTCATCCCGGCAGGCACTGGGATCGAGAAGCGGCGGCAGTTGGCCGAGGAGATTATGGGCGAGATGGCTGCGCCACGGCGGGGTGAGGAACCACGTATCACCCGTGAGGAGCCTCTTAAACCGCGCTCATCGGAGAACGATGAGCAGATTCGGCGGGCACTCAAGGCGTTGCTGGATGGTGCCGAAGACGAATTGCCACCTGCTGCGGTTGATGAGCCAGGGATGGAAGAGTTGCTTGATGGCGATTTCGATTTCGATCCAACTGAGGATAAGGGCGATCAAGCCTAGATCACCTTGGTAGCGCGCTCATTCATGTCAACAGGCAGCAGACGTACGTCTGCTGCCTGTTTGTTACTATGAACCAAAATGTTCTTGGTTATTATTGGAAGCGCGGCATCACTTCTGCGGCGAAGCGCTGCATGGCGCTATGGTCGTAGGCGACGCGTGGGAAGTAGGTGATGAAATAATCTGCGCCGGCGTCGACGGCGGCCTGGATGCGGGCGCTGATCTCATCGGCGGTGCCAACAACGGCCTGCTGATGCAACTGCTCCATCGTCCAGCCATAGGTTGCGCGAACCTTTTCGGTGGCGGATTCTTGATCGGCTCCATCCTCAAGCAGCACAATATTCATATTGGTGCTCTTGGTGATCTCATCGTAATTGCGGCCCAGATCGGTGCAGTGGCCACGCAGAATCTCAAGCTTCTGGTGGATGATTTCCGGGTTGCCGCCGCCGATATTGCAGGCCTGGCCCCATTTCGCCACCAGCTTGAGTGTCACCTGTTCGCCACCGCCACCAAGCCAGAGTGGGATATGTGGCTTCTGGACGCCCTTTGGCTCGTTGATTGGGCCATCGATGGTGTAGTATTTGCCATTGAAAACGGGCTTATCCTCGGTCCACATGCGAACAATGATCTCGCATGCCTCACGAAACGCGCGCATGCGCTCTGGTACAATCGGGAAACCATAGCCATAGGCACGCCATTCGTGCTCATACCAGCCTGCCCCCAGGCCACAGATCAACCGCCCGTGGCTGAGTACATCGATGGTTGAGGTGATCTTGGCCAGAACCGCCGGGTTGCGATAGCCATTGCAGGTACACATCTGGCCCAAACGGATGCGTGGAATATCGCGTGCCAGGGCGGCCATGATCGTCCAGCACTCGAAGGTGCTTTCCATGGTTGGCTGCGGCACAGTATGAAAATGGTCGTAGACCCAGATCGAATCATAGCCAGCCTTCTCCGCCGCTAGCCCAACCCGCGTCATTGCCTCATATTGCTCGATTGGATCGCGGATCTCGACCAGATCCATGCGCCAGCCCTGGGGAACGAACGTGCCGAATGTAACCGCCATTGGTATACTCCTCGTTACTCTCTACTATCGTCGCGCTGCGATCATACCATATCTGGGGGCGAAATTCAGGAGTCAGAAATCGCGACGATTGTTTAGGATAGCTATGGCGACTGTATGCTGCGATAGACACGTATATAGTCGATCGTCATCGCTTGTGGGAACGCCGTATCATCGGCGACCGAGCCGCCAAAATTGCCGCCGATGGCAACATTCAGGAGTAGGAAGAAGGGTTTATGGGCGGCTACAACTGGCCAGTATGCTGACCAACATGGCGTATCCAAGCATGTGATGGCGGCGCATGGGGATTCCTTTCTGATCAATGAAGGAGCACACTGCCTGTTCGGGCAGTATACTCCTTCGGGTTGCAGGTAGATGGCCTCAGATAGATTGTGAGCTAGCCCTGTGGGACAATCTCAATCTCACATACGCCGCTAAGACATGCTAATTCCTGTGAGGCAGTTGTCAGGTCTTGCTCTTCGTAGCGCCATACTTTGCTGAAGTCAATCTCGGGGAATTCAGAGGACAGGCGAGTAAACTCGTCCTTTGAGATCTCCATGTATGGCATCTGTGAGTATTGTGCGTCGAATGAGGGCAGGAACGACAGGCCGCCGATCTGGTCGCGATGATCCCAGACCCACTTCATGAGGTCGATCACCTCATCGGGGCGGTAGGTAATGGTGCAGTTGTGCGTCAGAATATTGCCCTCAAGCGTGAAGTATGGCTCGCCCTCAGTAACTTCCATGCAGTAGACCGCCTCACGTTGGCCGGTATTGCGTACTGCCGCAACTTTCCAGTATTTTGCGAAGCGCGCTGGGCTGAAGCGATCCCGCTTGGCCTTTAGCACAAAGAAATCCTCGTCGAGTGTTTCCTTCACGAGTGCTAGGGTATAGAACGTGACCGGAGCAACGCCGCTATCCGAGAAGTGCTCGCCGATTGTGGTGGTTGTTGCAAGCGCGGCGCGTGGGGCCGCAACCTGTAGCCATTCAAGTGCGTCGCGTTGTACACTTGAAATCGTTGTTGTATGCCCGGTATGTCCATCGGCAGCAAACCAGCCAGCTACGAACCCACGCAGATACTCAGGGCTTTCATCGAGTGCCGGCAGGTTCTTCCAGTGTTCTGGCAAACCATAGAACTGGATCTGCTGGCGATCCTCGCGCACATTTGGCGTATAGCCTGCTTCGACAAACAATTCCGCCAGATCACGGCTATCCACGCCATTTGGGTCGTTGCAGAGTGCCACCGAGCAGAAACGCGTCCGCCCCTGATGTCCTGAGCCACGGGTGCCATCACCAAAGGTGATCCCATGCAGGATACCCTCAAGATCCAGGTCGATCTGCTCGTGCGGGTTGACCGTCATGAGCTTGTAGTCCTGCGAGCCAATTGGCAGATCGCGGGTGGTACGCAGCTCAGTGGCCGATTCGCGAAAACGCCGCATCGGTGATGTCACTGGCCAGAGATGATCTGCGGTCGTGCGGATTGTCTGTCGGACGCCACAGCGCTCGACCTCAAGCTCCCAGACCTCCTGCTGACCCAGTGATCGGAAGGCTGCCGTAACCCAGCGCCCATCCTTACCCAGAACATGTGGTGTCCGACTCGAGTCATCGCCGATATAATCCTCGATTTGATGGAAACTCATCAGGCCACGATCTGTGACAATGCGGGTCTCACCGGTGAAACAACTCGGGTTGTGTTCCGTCCAGTAGAGTTTGTTCTGCAACCAGAACTCACACTGGTCAATCGCTGAGCGCTGGTTGCGGGTGATCGCGCCATCTGGCGATTTCATGGGGAAATGGATGACCCAGGTCGTCGCATTTTCGAGTGTCTGGCCATTCTCAGGATCCATTGGCACGCCAGCATCGCGCAGCACCTTGAAAATTGGCGAATGGGTGGCCACACGCACATTGCGGACATAATAGGGCGACCAGCGTGAGTGCAGGCCAGATGAGCAGTTGAGCAACTGGCTCGAATTGCCGCTTGGTTTGACACAGGTGATTGATGCGGAGGCATTAATACCCAGCGTCTGGGCTAGTTGCCGGTTCACATCAATGGCAATTTCCCTGAGCTGGCGTTTGACCTGGGCATCCTGGGCGATTGGGCTATCCATCTGGCCGGTGATATCGACGCCAAGCAGGCGCTCTTCCTCACAGTTCTGCTGCCAGATCGGGCGTAGGCCGGGGAAGTAGGTTGCCAGGCTCTGAATCGTACCGATGATCGTCGCCGCCTCGACTTTGTCGCGCAACGATGCAAAGGTATCATCGACCCGTGCGACGGCGGCGCTCAGGTTGCAGAACTCGTGCGGACGCAGGTTTATTTCGCCGCATTGCCAGGATAGCACATAGCTCATCTCGGTTCGGCCATGTGAGTCTGTTCGCTCTGATCCAATACTGAAAAATGTGTGGGTCTCGTCCACAGTTCCGGTATAGACATCTTCGTAGCCATCGAATACAACATCAACAACACGATGATTGGTTGCACCAGCAGCAGCTTCCAGCTCATTCCACTTTCGGAACGGACTGCTTGTGCGGCTGATTTCTGGAGAAACGCCTTGTTCACGGCAGTGCGCCTGCCACTCCTGCTTTGAGGGATGCCGATTGAGGCTTACCATCAAATCATTATAGAGCTGCACTTGTTGCTGGCGAACCGATTGTTTGCGCAGTTCGTGTGCTTGCTGGAGCTGCTGGCGGCGTGTTTCTGTGCCGTGCAATCGATAGTGTAGGCGCTGACTACATGCCTGGCTGCAGGTTGCCTGTTCCCGTCGAGCAATCCGCACGAGAAATTGTTCGCCACAGACTTCACAGTGGCGTTGGACATGGGTACGCCCTTCAATGAACGCGAGCGGTAGATCGGTTATGCGCCGTGCTTCGATCTGCCAGAGTGTTAGTGTTGGTAATCCGACTTGATCGGCAATACGATGCAGTGTTTCGCTAATATCGCCGCCAAAATAGCTCTGCTGATAATCCTGCCAAACAAGCGGCAGCTCATTCTGGCGAGCAAAACGGGTGTACTCAGCCTGTGTCGCGGCACGTCCTAGAGTACGGGTAAGCTCGATCAGCTTGGCTTCGAGCGCCTCATTCTGGCACGATTTTGCATTTCCATTTGCAGCACCAGAACATGCAATGCTCAGACTTTTGCGCCACGATGCTCGCATGAGCCGTACTGCTGGATTATTCTTGCCGAGCATGCGCTCACGATGCTCTTGGGCATGTTCCTGCAGGCTCATCAATTGCAGGTTCTCAATCTGGTTATTGCGGCCATCGAAATCGCGATGATGAAGCTGTTGTTCGATTCCGGTCAGCGCAATACCAGTATGATGGGCATAGATCAGGCGATGTTCAGATTTGCGGAAGCTGCCGAGTTGGATCATCCGGTAACTGCCTGGTAGATCATAATCGCACTTTTGCAGCGCTGGCAGCCCGCGCTTCTTATAGGAGAAGGCTGTCATTGCGCTGAGGCTATCATTATTCTGCAGATCGATGGCTGTTTTTTCTGACCCATCGCGCAGCACGAAGCGATGATTGGCGGTTGCTCGAATATGGCTACCATCTGCAAACGAAATCCGATAGACCGGAACCTGCGTGCCGGTTTTGCGTGGATTGCGCATGGTGCGAATGGTTATCTGCCCATTCATCATGGTATACACATCGACATCGCGCCCCGCAGCGGCGAGATCGCTGATCCGCATTCTGCCGCGCCCATCGGCGACGGCCACCCAGGTATCGCCCGTAACACATGGGTTGGTGCCAAAATCCGCATCGGCGCGGCGGGCTGGTTTCATTGTGTTGGCTGCTGCGCGGTTGAAGATGCCTGGTTCGCCACGGCCCGATTCGGCCATCTCGCGGAACTGGTTGATAAACTCAAGCTGGGTGATCCCGCCAGCCGGCCAGACGGCCGAGTTGTTGGCGTTCCAGCGCTGCGAATTATCGCGCTCGAAGTCGCCCGATTTGGCTTGCAGCATCTCGCTGTCATCATAATCGAACAG
>Ga0163144_10014195_pt1 | contig 16558 bp, 14 predicted proteins | sample OliLak19BULKMAT1_FD_123175 | JGI IMG/M metagenome (GOLD analysis project Ga0163144, IMG submission 123175) | Freshwater microbial mat bacterial communities from Lake Vanda, McMurdo Dry Valleys, Antarctica - Oligotrophic Lake LV.19.BULKMAT1 | ecosystem: Environmental > Aquatic > Freshwater >... | reverse complement strand
GGAAACCGCGCGCCGCCTGGAGCTTCAGGTGGGGCGCGACCTGCAGTACGTCCGCATCAATGGCACGATCGTGGGTGGGCTGGTGGGCGTGCTGCTCCACGCGGTACGGTCGCTGCTCTGAGCCGCACCGCCGCACCGCGCCTCACTGCACCGTAAAGTCCGCCGGCGCCGAGAATCCGGCCCATCCGGCAGGGCCGATGAGCACGCGTGAGACGGGCCGTCCGCCCACGACGCTGGACTGCACCACCGCCGTCACGCCGGCCTGTGTCGGCTTCCCGACGGCTGCCATCACCGGCGCAAAGCGCTCCGCGCCGCGTGTGTCGTCCCACACCACCACCAACTCCATCGCCGGTCCGGCGGGCGTCCGCCAGACCCGATAGCGATCGCCACCCCAGCCGATCGGCAGGGGGCGCTCGAGATAGCGGGTGCCGGTGCGCTCGTCGGCGAGGGTGCGGAACTCGAGCTCGCCCAGGACATCCTGCAGCAATTCCTCGCCGGGCATCGGTGCGCTGCCGAAGCGTACCACGAGCGGCACATCACCCCGTGCCAGGCGGTCCGGTGCGAGAATCTGCTCGGTACTCTGCGGCATGGCGGCGCCGAACGGCATGCTGTCGCGCCCACGCGTCTGCAGCCACCAGCGCATGAACTCGGCGCCGTTCAGATACGGGAAGATCAGCCCGCTCTTGAGCGCCGCCGGGGCCGCCTTGAAGGCGGGCAGCTTGTTCTGCGCCTCGGCGATCTGCTCGCGATAGAGTTCCCAGAAGCTCGCATCGTCGACAAGATTCCGGCCCGGCGTAAGCACCATGATCGAGGCGAGCGTCGCCTGCCCTTCGAGCACCGCTTGGCGCGCGGTCTTCCGATCGTTGTCGAGCGTGCTGTCGCGCATCATCGCGTCGAGCGGCATGTGCTGGCCTTGCAGGGCATGCACCAGCTCGTGCGCCATGACGAGCCGGAGCTGCATCGGGTCGGCGCCTTCCACTCCGTATAGCGTCTTCGTGTCGAAGTCGTAATAGCCGGCCACCTGCTCGCTGTAGAGCTGCAGGATCAGCTTTTCGAGATCGAGCGAATCCGGGAGCAGCCCCAGCAGCTTGTAGGCCGCCACGAGTCCTTCGCGCCGGGGCTTCGGCAGTTCGCGCTCCAGCTGGCCGGCCAGATACCGGCTCACCTCCGCGCGCGAGATCAGCGCCGATGCGGGTGTGGACGTGAACTGCAGGCCGACCGCCGTCTGCACGGCCGGAATCAGGGAGTCGACGAGGGCTGGAAGACTTGCGCCAGCCGATGCGACGGCGGGCGTGCGACCTCGGCACGCAGCACCAGCACCGATGAGCGCGACAACGAGCAGCAGGCGTGTCATGCGAGTCCCGAGATGCGGAGATACCAGTCGATGAGCTGATTGCCGGCGAGGTAGGCGATCAGGGCGGCGGGTGCCAGAAACACCCCGAACGGCAGCTCCATGTTGCGCTCCCTGCGCAGCATCGCCACCGGCAGATACACGAGCGTCCCGATGCCGGCGCCGAGCAGGACGGTGAGGAGCACTCCGGAAATGCTGGTGAACGTCCCGACCATCAGCATGAGCTTCAGGTCGCCACGGCCCATCGCCTCGCGCTTCGCGATCGCGCTGCCGATGACGCCCACCAGCCAGAGACTGCCGAACCCGAAGACCGCGGCGATGGTGATGGGGAGCAGTGTCGGCACCAGCACATTGCCACCGATCGCCACCGCCAGCGCCAATACGATCAGGCCTGGCCGCCGCCGCACGCCGGGCTCATCGATGTCGAGCGTGCCCTCGAATCCCAGATAGGCGAGCGCGGTGCCGATCGAGAGCGCGGTCGGCAGCGCCAGTGCACCCAGATCGCGCACCAACGCCATCAGCGCAAAGCCGAGCACGGTGCCGCCAAGCGAGAACTCATCGGGGATGATCATCTCGCGCGCATCGGTGACGGCGATGCCGAGCAGGATGATCGCGAACGTGATGCCGGCGAGCGCGTCCCATGTCAGCCCGAGTGCCGCCACGAAGGCGGCAGCGATGACGCCGCAAGTCAACTCCACCAGCGGGTACATCGGGCTGATGGGCAGCGCGCAGCCGGCACACCGGCCGCGCAGCAGCAGCCAACTCACCACAGGGATGTTCTGCCACGCCTTGATGCCGGCGCCGCAGCGCGGGCAGCGCGATGGCGGCGACACCACCGACTGCAGCGACGGCCAGCGCGTGATGCAGACGTTGAGGAAGCTGCCCACGCACGCCCCGACGACCGCAGCGAAGGTGATCGCGAACACCGGAGGAAGGAGCAGAAGGTCAGCAGCCACGGCGCAGTTCGTAGAGGAGGATGGCGGCGGCGACCCCGACGTTCAGAGACTCGGCACCGGAGACGATCGGGATGCGCACGGTACGGGCGGCGGCACTGGCGAGTGCGGGACGGAGGCCGGCGCCTTCATTGCCGAGCACCAAGGCGACCGGCCTCCCGGCGCGCGGCGCATGATGCGCCGGATCGCCGTGCATGTCGGCGGCCCAGAGTTCGAGCGCCTGCTCCTCGGCCCAGGCGATGAACGCCTGCGCGGTCATCGCCACGACGGGTATGCGAAAGGCGGCGCCCATCGACGCGCGGAGCACCTTGGGGTTGCCGAGTTCCACCGAGCCGTCGAGGAGAATCACTCCCGACGCGCCCAGCGCGAGCGCCGTGCGAAGCATGGTGCCGACGTTGCCGGGATCCTGCACCGCATCGAGCACGAGGAGCGGACATTCGGCCGTGGGGCGCAGCGTCTCGAGGGCGGCACCGGGCAGATCCACGACGGCGACGATCCCCTGCGGATGCTCGGTGTCGGCGAGAACGGCGAGCTCGTCCTCCGAGACGGCCGAGAGCGGAACGGCCGCCGCCTCGAGGTCACGCTTGAGTGCGGCGCCGCGTGGCGTACCTTCGAGCGACGGTGCGATGGCGGCGCCATGCAGCACCACGCCGGCGGCCCGCACATCTTCCACGAGGCGCACGCCTTCGATCAGGGTGCGGCCACGACGTTCGCGACCGCGGCGGGTCTGCAGGTCCCGGATGACCGAGGGGAGCGCCGTTTTCACGACGGGTGGCGCGACGGACAATTCATGACGGAATGTACGCGCCTCGGCGCGCTGAACGGATACGGTGATGCGGATTGCGTTGACGATTGCGGGCTCGGACTCGGGCGGTGGGGCCGGCATTCAAGCCGACCTGAAGACGTTCGCGGCCTACGGCGTCTACGGTACGAGTGCGGTGGTGGCCATCACCGCGCAGAATACGCTCGGGGTGCGCGCGGTGCATGCCGTGCCGGTGCCCATTGTGCGGGCCCAGCTCGATGCGCTTGCCGCCGACCTCCCCCCCGCCGCGCTCAAGAGCGGCATGCTTGCCACGACGCCGCTGATCCGCGCCGTCGCCGACATCCTGCTGCAACGACGGTGGCAACCGTACGTCCTCGATCCCGTCATGGTCGCCACGTCGGGCGATCGACTGCTGGATGACGGCGCCCAGCGCACGATGCTCGAGCGCCTTGTCCCTCTGGCCACGCTGATCACGCCGAACCTGGACGAGGCGGCGCTGCTCGTGGGCCGGCCGGTGAAGGATGTCCCGGCGATGCTCGCGGCCGGCCGGGCGCTGCTCGAGGGCGGCGCGCAGGCGGCGCTCGTGAAGGGCGGGCATCTTATCGGCGAGGTGCTTACCGACGTGCTCGTGACGCGCACAAGCACCCGGCAGTTCACGCATCCACGGATTGCGACCACGAGCACGCACGGCACCGGGTGCACGCTCTCGGCCGCCATCACGGCCGGCCTCGCGCTGGGCAGGCCGCTCGAGCAGAGCGTAGAGGCCGCGCTCGACTACGTGCACCGCGCCATCGCCACCGCGCCGGGCCTCGGACGCGGTCATGGCCCGCTGCAGCACGGCGTCCCAGCCCCGAGCGCCTGACCGCACGATCGGCCACCGGGCATGTCGCCGGCGGCCGATCCGCCACGCACCATGCACGGCGCTAGTGCGTCGGCGCCTCGAACGGCTCCATATGAATCAGCGCACCGACCACACGCGGCTCGACCGCACGGATCGCCGACTTCACGCGCCCGCTCAGAATGTGCGCATCGTGCAGCGAGAGCGCCGGATCGGCCTGCACGTGCAGATCCACCCAGAAGTTCGTGCCCGCCTTCCGCACCTTCAGCTTCTCGATCAGGCAGACGCCATCGACGCTCCGCGCGGCCCTCGCCACGCGGGCCTGAATCTCGGCGTCGGGGGCCTTGTCCATCAATTCGTGGATGGCCGGGCGCATGACACCGACGGCATTGACGAGAATGACGGCACCCGCCACGAGCGCCGCCCAGTCGTCGGCCGATTCCCACCCCGGCCCGGCCAGCAGCGACAGGGAGATGCCGATGAACGCCGCCGCCGACGTGATCGCATCGGATCGGTGATGCCAGGCGTCCGCCGTCGCGGCGGTGGAGCCGCTTTCCACGCCGTGCTTCCCCATTCGGCGGAAGAGGAACTCCTTGACGAGGATGACGCCGACGAGCACCGCGAGCGTGAAGGGCGCCGGCGCATGATGCGGGGTGCGGATCTCGCGGACCGACGCGATGCCGATGCCGGTGGCCGCCCCGGCGAGCATCAGACCGACGACGGTGGCCGCAAGCGCCTCCGCCTTGCCGTAACCGAACGGGTAGGCATCATCGGCCGAGCGGGCGGCGATCCGGACCCCGCTCCACACGACGAGCGAGCCGAGCACATCGGCCGACGACTCGACGCCGTCCGCGATCAGCGCATAGGAGTTGCCGACGACGCCCGCCAGAAGCTTCACCAGCGCCAGCACGACATTGACGAGCGCGCCGTACTGCACGAGCCGGAGCGTCTCCCGCACGCCGGCCGCCGGCTCCATCAGTCGAGTCGCCCGACGATGCCTTCGACGAGGCGGCCCAGATCGGTCTTCACGCGCTCGGCGACCGCCATGACGTCGGCGTGATCGAGAGTCTGCGCACTCAGGCCGCTGGCGACATTGGTGATCGTCGAAATGCCGAGGCACGTGAGGCCGCGTGCGCGCGCGGCAATCACCTCGAGCACGGTGGACATGCCGACGGCATCGGCGCCAAGGGTGTCGAGCATGCGGACTTCGGCGGGGGTCTCGTAGGTGGGGCCGAGGAGCCCGGCATAGACTCCCTCCTCGAGCCGCACGCCGACCTGACGTGCCACGTCGTGCGCGAGCGCGCGAAGGCCGCGATCGTACGGATCGGACATGTCGGGGAACCGCGTCTCGCCGGCCAGCACCGGTCCGATGAGCGGATTGCGCATCGTCAGATTGACATGGTCGGCGATGAGCATGAGCGTGCCCGGTGCAAAGGTGCGCCGGATGCCGCCCGCCGCATTGGTGAGGAGCAGCGTCCGGACACCCAGTTCCGCGAAGACGCGGGCCGCGCGCGCCGTCACCGACGCATCATGGCCTTCGTAGGCATGGAAGCGTCCGCTCTGCGCCAGCACCGTGCGCCCGGCGAGCGTGCCGCAGACCAGCTCGCCGGCATGCCCCACCACCGAGGGCAGCGGGAAGCCGGGAATCTCCGCGTACGGGATCCGCACCGCCGCACCCAACTGATCGGCGAGATAGCCGAGCCCCGAGCCGAGCACGAGGCCGATCGTCGGCGTACGCCCGTCCAGCCGGCCGCGGATCGCCTCCGTGGCCACTGCAATGGCGTGCGCTTCATCGTGCATCATCATCATGCGAGCATCCCCGCGATGCAGGCCGAAATGAACGCGGCAAGGTTGCCGGCGATCATGGCGCGGAGGCCGAACCGCGCGATCTCGCCCCGGCGCTCCGGCGCCAGCCCGCCGATGCCGCCGATCTGGATGGCGATGCTCGAGAAGTTCGCGAAGCCGAGCAGCGCGTACGTGAGGATCAGCGCCGAGCGCGGCTCGAGCGGCTGGCCGGCGGCGAGGTCGCCGGCGAACTTCGCGTACGCAACGAACTCGTTGAGCGACACCTTCAGGCCGATCATCCCGCCGACGTAGGCCGTATCCGGCCACGTGACACCCATCACCCACGCCAGCGGACGCAGGAGCTGGCCGAGGACCAGTTGGAGCGAGGCCTCCGGGTGGCCGAAGAAGCCGCCGAGCCAGCCCAGCCCGAAGTTGAGCATCGCCATCAGCGCCACGAACGCCATCAGCATCGCACCGACGTTGATGGCGAGCTGCACACCTTGTGCGGCGCCGTTGGCAGCGGCCTCGATGACGCTCTTCTCGGTCACCTCGAGGTCCAGCGACAGCGAGCCCTTCGTCACCGGCGTGCCGGTTTCGGGCATCAGGATCTTGGCCAGCATCAGGCCCGCCGGCGCATTCATGACGCTCGCCGCGAGGAGGTGACCTGCGATGTTGGGGAAGACGCCGGCGAGCATGCCGATGTACGCCGCCATGACCCCACCCGCCACCGTGGCGAAACCACCGACCATCACGGTGACGATCTCGCTCTGCGTCATCGTCGCGACGAACGGCTTGATCAGCAGCGGCGATTCGGTCTGTCCGAGGAAGATGTTGCCGGAGGCGCTGAGCGTCTCCGCGCCCGACGTGCCCAGCGTCTTCTGCATCACGAGGGCGATGCCCTTCACCAGCTTCTGCATCAGCCCCAGATAGTAGAGCACCGACATCAGCGCACTGAAGAAGATGATCGTCGGCAGCACATTGAAGGCGAAGAAGGCGCCCGTGTTGGCGAGCATGCCGCCCGACGTATCGAGGGCCCCGCCCGTGCCCGGTATCCCGACCGGGACGTTCGATTGCACCAGATTGCCGAAGACGAAGCGCGCACCCTGTTCCTGAAAGCCGAGGAGCCCGGTGATGGCGCCGCCGACCTTGTCGAAGAAGAGACGCCCGGGGCCGGTCTTGAGCACCAGCACGCCGAAGAGCGCCTGCATTCCGAGCGCCGAGAGCACGAGGCGCCAGTTGATGCGCTTGCGGTCGTACGAGAGCAGCACCGCGAGGCCCAGCATCGTCGCGATGCCGAGCAGGCCGATCAGCCGTTCGGACATCGGCGTCGCAAGGCCGCTGCGCGTCGCCTCGAAGCGTTCCGCAGCGCTCTGCGCGTGCAGCAGGACGGCCGGCATCATCGCAGGGACTCCAGAGTGGTCGTGACATCGGCCAGCAGGCGCTGCTTCTCGGGCCACGGCAGGAAGGCGCCGCGGAAGGCGTTCAGCATGAGCTGCTCCATCTCGTCGCGGTTGAAGCCGAAGGCGGCCTGCGCGGTGACGTACTCATCGGTGAGGCTGACGCCCGACATCAGCCAGCTGTCGGTGCAGAGCGTGCAGAGGACGCCCGCATCGAGATATCGACGCACCGGGTGCGCCTCGGCCGCGGATACGACGCGCGTCTGCAGGTTGCTCGTGATGTTCACTTCGACCACGATCTGACGGTCGCGGACGTAGGTCTCGAGCTGCGCATCCTCGAACAGGCGCGTGCCGTGGCCCAGTCGGTCGGCGCCGCAGCGCAGGAGCGCGTCGGCGATCGACTCGGGACCGGCGGCCTCGCCGGCATGCACGGTGATGCCGAGCAGGCCCGCGCGCGCAATGTCGAACGCGCGCCCATGCACGCCGGGCGGACGCCCCGCCTCGCCGCCGGCGAGATCGAAGCCCACGACGCCGCGATCACGCCATGCCACGCTCACTTGGGCAATCGCGTCGCTCAGTTCGGGCTCGTAGTGCCGGAGCGAGCAGTTGATGATCCGCGCCATCGTCCCGAACTCGCGCTCGCCGCGCTGCAGGCCGCGCCACTCGGCCTCGAGCACCGCATCCATCGTGAGGCCAGCCCGCGTGGAGAGGTGCGGGCAGTAGCGGATCTCGAGGTAGCGCACGCCGTCAGCCGCCGCGTCCTCCACCATCTCGTACGCCACCCGTTCGATCGCGTCGGGCGTCTGGAGGACGGCGATGGTGATGTCGAACCGGGCGAGGTAGTCCTCGAGGTTCGTGGCATCATCGACGAGCATGTAGCGCCGGAGCGCCTCGGGGTCGGACGTCGGCAGGGAGACGTGCGCCTGCTGCGCGAGGTCGATCAGCGTGGTGGGCCGGAGCGAGCCATCGAGGTGCACATGCAGCTCCGCCTTGGGCATGCGGCGGATCAGCTCACGCGGGAGCATCGGCGTCCCCTCTGCGGCTCCGCGCGGACACGAGGACGCGAAGGATGGCGCCAGCCGCCACTGGATCGGTGGCGGCAAGCGGCAGCGCCCGGGCGTCGGTGGCCTGCGCCGCGCCGGATGCAAGCTGTGCGGCGAGCACCGGGTCGGCCTGTGCCACTGCGGCAAGGACCGTGGCGCCACGCGGTACCTGCACCGCGTGGTCGTTCACGAAGACGGGAAACGTCGGGTCAGTCATGGCTTCGATGTTGGAGGACCGGAGAATCTACTTTGCCGGCACGATCCGTGGAGCCGCCGGGGCTTCGAACGGGCGCGGCAACTTGCGGAGGTAGTCCGCCACGACGTCCACATCGATGCCGGCCGAGGCCAACTCGAGGGACGTGGCGAACATCGTGTAGCCGCTGCCGCCAGTGGCGAGGAAATCGGGGAGCGCCACCACGTACGAGCCGTTGGCTTTCCACGCGCGGCCGTCATCGAAGCGGATGGAGAGGACACGCTCGCCGGCCTTGGCGTCCTTGTCGTACGTTACGCGGACACCGGACAGATGCGCGCCCGGCCGCCCGGACTGCAGCACCCGTTCCAGCCCCTGCTTGAGCACCGTGCCGCTCACCTCGATCGACACGACGCGGTTCCCGAACGGCTGCACCGCATACAACTGACCGAAGGTGATCGGGCCGGCAGCAAGATCGGCCCGGATGCCGGTGTTGTTGATCATCGCCACGTCCGCGCGCGACAGCACGCGGAAGGCATCGGCGATGAGATTGCCGAGCGGGTACTGGCCGTCGCTTTCGCCGGCACGCGCCAGCGGCAGGCGGGTCTGGCCGAGCACGCGGCCCTCGAGCGCGCGGGCCGCACGCGTGCCGGCTTCCACCACGCGCGCCACCTCCGCATCGGGCGTCACTTCATCGGCGAACGGCGTGCGCAGTTCCAGCACCGCCCCCTTCGAGCCGTCCAGCCGGCGCACCAGATCGATCACCCCGAAGGCGCGTGCGCTGCTCCGGGCCTGGAGGATCGGAATCCCGGTGCTGGTGTCGGTTACGGCGGTATGGACATGACCCGAGACGATGGCATCGACGGCGCCGCGTCCGAGTGCCTTGGCGAGCCGGATCGTTTCGCCGTCACAGGCGCCGTCGCGGCAGGCGTCACCCGCATGCGCCACGAGGATGATGGCATCGGGCTTCTCGGCGCGCACCGTATCGAGCACCCCGCGCAGCACCTCCGCACCGCCCGGAAAGCCGAGGCCCTGCACCCAGATCGGCTTCACCGCGGTCTTGGTATCCATCGTGATGTAGCCGACGAGACCGATGCGGAGCCCGCCGGTCTCGACGATGGCCCACGGCTTTGCCCACGCGGGACGTCGCATCGTGGCCGAGTCGACGATGTTCGCCGCGAGCATCGGATACTGCGCTTCGGCCATGCGCGCGCGCAGCGAGTCCACCGACCAATCGAACTCGTGGTTGCCGATCGCGGCACCCTGGATGCCGATCGCGTTCAGCGCGGCGATCGTGGCCTTGCCGTAGGCGAGATTCGACAGGAGCGTGCCCTGCATCTCGTCGCCCGCATCGAGGCGGAGCGACGGGCAATTGCACTGCGCCGCGGCGGAGTCCATGTGCGCCTTGAGCACGGCGGCCCCGCCGACGCTGCGCCCGTTGGACCAGTCGTAGACCTTGCCCTCGAGCTGCCCGTGGAAGTCGTTGATGGTCAGGAGACGCAGGAAGACGCTGTCACTGGGGCCGCGCGGCCGGCGTGCGGCGGATGCTCGCGCCGCCGGACGCGGCGACGCGCCTTCGGCGGCGAAGATCGCATGCACCTGTTCATCGGCGAGCGCCGGCGCGATCCGCCAGTTGCGCGTCCGGAAGCGCGCCGGATCGATACCGCCGTTCTCGCGCACCGCGTCCACGAGCAGATCACGGATGCTCTCGCCGCGGTCGTAGACCACCGGGGCGCCCTGCAGCATGCCGTACCCGCCGCCGCCGCCCTGCCGGTACGAATTCATGGCCATCGTGAACGAATCCGTGGACACCACCGGCTTGCCGCTGACGCGCAGGTCCGTGATGCGCTCGCCGACCGGCTGGAGCAGGTCGATGACATACTCGGCCCCGAGCACCATGTCGTAGTTGTAGCCGGGGATCGCGTCGTCGAGCGTGACGCGGTCGCGGCCCGCCTTGAAGTAGCGCGCGCTCTGCTCGAGATATGCCTTGAGCTGCGTGCCGCTGATCTTCACGGCGCGGAGCGTGTGCTCGTACGGATAGAGCGCCGCGATCGTGGCGAGGTTGATCGGGCCCGGGCCGATGGCGATGCGCGTCGTGAACGCGGCGGTCGAGGCCAACTGCGCCCCCGACCGCCGGCGCTGCACCTCGTTGATGAACTGCACGAATGGCGTCGGCTCGGCGCGACTGAAGCGTGTCGTCAGCGAGTCCTTCACGAATCCCAGCGCCTCGGCGACCCACTTGCGCACCTCGCTGTCGTAGGCGGCGACGGCCCGCTGCAGGCGCGGCGACGGGGCCACCGTGGCGAGCGACACCAGATCGGCCTGCACCCGCACGATGCGCCAGCCGCGACGCGGGCCCGACACCAGCGTCAGGTGCGTCACGGTCATCGACTGCGCCCAGTGGCGCGGCTGCACGAAGTGCACGCCGTTGATCACCGAGTCGCGCATCTCCCGGTGGGAATGCCCGACGACGACCAGGTCCGGCCTCGCCGGCAGCGTCGCAAACGTGCCCGCGACATTCTCGTCGCCGACCCCGGTGGTGTCGTAACTGGCCGGCCCGTCCATCCCCGCGTGCACCAGCACGACCACCACATCCGCATCCTTCCGCATATCGCGCACGGTGCGCGCGGCCTCGCGGGCAATCGGCGTGACGCGAATCTGTCCCTTCACCAGATCCCGGTCCCAGACCATCACGCCCGGTGTGGTGAAGCCGGCCACCGCCACGCGCACCGGCCCGCGGCGCACCGTGACGTACGGCTGGAAGACGAGACTGTCGCCGGGCACCGTGCGGATGTTGCTGCTCACGTAGGGAAAGGCGGCCGAGCCGAGGGTGCGCCGCATGAACGGCACGCCGAAGTTGAATTCGTGATTGCCCGGCGTGGCGACATCGTAGCCCGCCTGGTTCATCGCATCGAGGATCGGGTGCACCTCGCGCCGATCCCGCGTCGCGAAGTACGTGGCGAACGGATCGCCCTGCGTGAGGTCGCCCGCATCCGTCACGACGACCTGACCCGGGTATCGGGCACGTAACGAATCGATCACCGTGGCAGCACGAACGAGCCCGCCGTTGAAGGCGGTGCCGGCGAGATAGTCCCGATCCGTGACGTGGCCGTGCACGTCCGTCGTCGCGACGATCACCACGCGTGCGGTATCTTGTAACGGCGCGGTCACGAGGGTGAGCGCCAGGAGAGTCGTCAGCATGGGGCAAACGTAGACGACGACCTTGCGCCCCGCGACCCCGTCACACGATCGTTTCGCGCGATCACCGGAGCGGTCGCTTTCCCGGTCGGGCCACCGCTGATCAGGCGGCCGCCCGGCCATGTGACCGCCTTCCAATGCGTCTGCCGGCCTGCTGGCCGTGTGACACTCCCGATGCCCGAGATGCCTGCATGACTCATCGTGTCCTCGTCGTCGATGACGAGCCGGACATCACCGCACTGGTCGCCTATCATCTGGCCAAGGCCGGCTACCGCGTCTCGACCGCTGCCAACGGCGCCGATGCGCTGCGTGCCGCGCGGGAGGAGCGTCCGGACATCGTCATCCTGGACCTCATGCTGCCGGGCCTCTCCGGCTACGACGTACTGCAGGAACTGCGGCGGCGCGAAGAGACCCGCGATGTCGGTGTCATTCTGCTTACCGCTCGCCGCGAGGAAACCGACCGTATCAAGGGGCTCTCTCTCGGCGCCGACGACTACCTCACCAAGCCGTTCTCGCCGCAGGAACTTGCGTTGCGCGTGGCGGCCGTGCTGCGGCGGCTCGCGGCTCCAGCCGTCTCGAGCGGATCGACTCTCTCCGCCGGCACGATCACCATCGATCGGGCGGCGCACCGGGCCATGCTCGACCATCAGGAACTGCAGCTGACGACGACCGAGTACAAATTGCTCCTCACGCTGCTCGAGCGGCGCGGGCGGGTGCAGAGCCGGCCGCAACTCCTCGAGACCGTCTGGGAAGCGCAGCCGGACATCCAGACGCGCACCGTGGATATGCACATCCAGCGGCTGCGCACCAAGCTGGGAGACGAGGGGAAGATGATCGAGACTGTGCGGGGGTTCGGCTACCGATTCCGCGGAACAGACCGAGGGACGAAGACCCGGTGAATTTCACCACCCGGCTTGTCGCCGGCACGCTGTTCGTCCTGTTCTTTGCCGTCATCATTCAGGTCTGGACCGCCGAGGGGAGCCTGCGCGGCTCGCTCGAGGCGGACGTGTCGCGCGCGCTCGAGCGCGAAGCCGCACTCGTCGCTGAAGCGCTCCCCACTGACTCGACCCGCTGGGACGCCACCGTGGGCCGCCTGGCCTCGAGCGGTAGCCATGGCGTCGAAATCGTCGACCGGGACGGCCGCGTGCTCGCGGCCTCCGGCACCGGCACGCAGGCCGGGATGAGCCTCGGTGGCCGACGCGATATCGTGCAGGCGCTGGCCAACCTGCAGCCCGCTTCGTCCGTCGATCGGACCCCGCCCAACCCCACGCTCAGCGTCAGCGTCCCGGCCGGGCCGGGGGTGGTGCGCATGTCGGCCCCGCTTGACGAAATCGAGCGTACCATCGATCGCTCGCGTACAGCGGCCCTCGGCGCGGCTTTCGTGGCGCTGATCGCCGGGAGCCTGCTCGCCTGGATTGCGGCGCAATCGGTCGCCCGGCCGCTCACGGCGCTTGCCGCCGCAGCCAACGCCATCGCGGCCGGTGCCCTGCCCCGCTTTCCCCGTTCCGGTGTCTCGGAGATCGACGGGCTGGTGCAGGCGCTCCGCCAAATGCATCGCCAGCTGCAGGATCGGTTCGACGACCTGCGACGCGAGCAGGGGGACGCCGCGGCGCTCGTGGAGAGCATGGTGGAGGGCGTCATTGCATCCGACCGCCGCGGCGCGACGGTGACGGCCAACGCCGCCGCGCGCCGGCTGCTCGGCTACGATGTGCACGCGCCGCTCCCCGACCTGACGCAACTGTTCCGCGCCAAGGCCGCGCGCGAAATCGTCGATCTGGTGCTGGCCGGCGAGGCCGTGGCCAATCGGGAAGTCGTGCTCGCCGACGCCACGCTCCTCGTCAATGCCCGACCGCTCGCCGCAGGCGGCGCCGTCCTGGTCATTCACGACCTCACCGAACTTCGGCGTCTCGAAACGGTGCGCCGCGACTTCGTGGCCAATGTCTCCCACGAGCTAAAGACACCGCTCACGTCGATCTCCGGCTACGCCGAGACGCTCCTCGGCGGGCCGGAGGATCCGGCGACCGAGCGGCGGTTCATCGAGATCATCCTCAACAACGCGCGTCGCATGCAGCGGCTCGTGGACGACCTGCTCGATCTCTCGCGCATCGAGTCGGGGCGCTGGCATCCGGACCCCATGCCGACCGTCGTCGCGGAGATTGCCACCGAAGTCTGGGACGGGCTTGCCGACCGGGCGGCGCAGCGCGGCATCGAGCTCATCCTCGACATCGCGGCGGATGCGGCGGTGGTGCAGTGCGACCCGGACGCGCTGCGGCAGATCCTCACCAACCTGCTCGACAACGCGGTGCGCTACTCCGGCACCGGCGGCCGTGTCACCTGCCGCACCCGACAGCTGGCCGGCGAGGTCGAAGTTGCCGTCATCGATACGGGCGCCGGCATTGCCGGCGAGCATCTCGAACGCATCTTCGAGCGCTTTTATCGGGTCGATCCCTCCCGCGCTCGCGACGAGGGAGGCACCGGGCTCGGACTGTCGATCGTCAAGCACCTTGTGGAAGCCCACGAGGGACGGGTCGTCGCCGAGAGCCTGCTCGGGTATGGCACCACGATCCGCACGCTGTTCCCGGGATGACGCCCAACGCCGTTACACGGCCGTGACGCAGTCGTCGCAATTTGGTGTCGCCGTCGCAGAGGTTTTCCGTCATTCTGCGGTTTGCCGCCTCGTCCTCGTTGCCATGGAGTCGCGCCGCATGCGCCGACCACTGTCTGTTGTTCTCGCCCTGCTCGCCACCGCCACCCTTGTCGCCTGCGGGGGAAGCGATGCCAAGAGCGGTGCGGATGCCGCTCCTGCCGTGACGTCCGGCGGTGCCGACCTGACGGGTGCGGGCGCCACCTTCCCGAATCCGCTCTACACGAAGTGGTTCGACAGCTACGCCAGGACGGCGAGCGTCAAGATCAACTACCAGTCGATCGGTTCGGGCGGCGGGATCCGGCAGTTTACGCAGGGCACGGTGGACTTCGGTGCCAGCGACGGGCCGATGACCGACGAGCAACTGCGTGAGGTGGGCGGGCCGGTGCTGCACGTGCCGACGGTGCTCGGCGCGGTGGTCATCACCTACAATCTCCCCAGCATCTCGGCGCCGCTGGTGTTCGACGCAGCGACGATTGCCGACATCTATCTCGGCAAGCTGACCAAGTGGAATGATCCGCGCATCGCGGCACTGAACGCAGGCGTGAAGCTGCCGGATGTCGACATCATCGTGGTGCACCGGTCCGACGGGTCGGGCACGTCGTTCGTCTTCACCGATTATCTGGGCAAGGTGTCGGCGGAGTGGAAGACGAAGGTGGGTGTGGCCACGTCGGTCGCCTGGCCGATCGGTCTGGGCGGCAAGGGGAATGAAGGCGTGACGCAGCAAGTGAAGCAGACCGAGGGCGCCATCGGCTACGTCGAACTCGTGTACGCCACCGAGAATACGCTGCCCGTCTCAAGGATCAAGAACGCCAGCGGCGCCATTGTCGAGCCTTCGCTCAAGGCCGTCTCCGCCGCCGCCGCGAGCGCTTCGATGGGTCCGGACAGCGACTTCCGGGTCTCGATCACCAATGCACCGGGCGCCGACGCCTATCCGATCGCCTCGTTCACTTGGCTGCTGGTGCACCCCGACAAGCTGAGCGACGACAAGGGCCGCAAGTTGAAGGCGTTCCTCGACTGGATGCTGACGCCCGAGGCGCAGCGCATGGCCGCTGACCTCCAGTACGCGCCGCTGCCCGTGCCCCTCATCGAGACGCTGCAGGCGCGCCTCGCGAAGCTCTGAACGGACCTCTGGCCGTGACACGCTCGCCACGCAGTCGTGATCAGCACGTTCGGATGCCCGGCTAGCATGCCGGAGATGACCGTCGACCCTTCCGCGACCAAGACGGTGGCCCCGAAGTCGGGTGCTGCCGTCACGCTCGACACGCAAAGCCCCGGTGACCGCCTGTTCAAGGCGGCGCTCACGGTGGCCGCGGCCGTCGTGCCGGTGCTGCTCGTCTTCCTGCTGATCGAACTCTGGACCGGCTCTTCGCTGGCCCGCGAGCGGTTCGGCGTCGGCTTTCTCACCGCGGACGCCTGGGACCCGGTGGCCGAGCGGTTCGGCGCGTGGCCGCTGGTGGTGGGCACGCTGCTGACCGCGTTCCTGGCGCTCCTGCTCGCGGTGCCACTCTCGCTCGGCGTTTCGATTTATCTCACGGAGTTCGCGCCCGATGCCGTGCGCCAGCCGATTGCGTTCGTGATCGGCCTGCTCGCCGCCATCCCGAGCGTCGTGTACGGCCTCTGGGGCATCTTCGTGCTGGTGCCGGTGCTCCGTACGTCGGTCTTCCCGTTCCTGCGCGACACGCTGGGGTTCCTCCCGTTCTTCCGGGGTGCGATCTACGGCCCGTCGGTGCTCTCGGCGAGCGTCATTCTGGCGATCATGGTGATGCCGTACATCATGTCGGTCTCACGCGAGGTGCTGCTGGCGGTGCCGGGTGCGCAGCGGGAAGCCGCGCTCGCCCTGGGTGCCACGCGCTGGGAAGCGGTGACGACGGCGATCCTGCCATTTGCGCGTTCGGGCATCATCGGCGCCGTGATCCTGGGCCTGGGCCGCGCGCTCGGCGAGACGATGGCGGTCACCATGCTCATCGGCAACCGCCACGACATCTCGGCCTCGCTCTTTGCCCCGGGGTACACGATGGCGGCCGTGATCGCCAACGAGTTCAGCGAAGCGGCGACGCCGCTGTACTCCTCCGCGCTGACCTACGTGGCGCTGACGCTCTTCGGCCTGACGGTGATCGTGAATGCGGGCGCGCGGCTGCTCATCTGGCGCGTGGCGCGCGGGTCGGGCGCCGGGAGCAAGGCGATATGAGCGGCGGTTGGCGCAGAACCAAGAGCCGGATCTGGACCGGCCTGACCGGCGTGGCGGTACTCGTCGCCGTGTTGCCGCTGCTCATGATCCTTGGCACCCTCGTGCTGAAGGGAGCCGGATCGCTCTCGCTCGACTTCTTCACTCGACTGCCCGCGCCCGCCGGTGAAGTCGGCGGCGGCGTCGTGCACGCACTGACGGGCACGTT
>Ga0163144_10014193_pt1 | contig 16559 bp, 17 predicted proteins | sample OliLak19BULKMAT1_FD_123175 | JGI IMG/M metagenome (GOLD analysis project Ga0163144, IMG submission 123175) | Freshwater microbial mat bacterial communities from Lake Vanda, McMurdo Dry Valleys, Antarctica - Oligotrophic Lake LV.19.BULKMAT1 | ecosystem: Environmental > Aquatic > Freshwater >... | reverse complement strand
TCAGGCGGCCACTCCCCCCGACAGTCACCAGGAAGGGTGCCCGCTTCCACCGGGTCGGCTCGAAACCGGAGTTCGCCCGGAAGCGGTCCGTGCCGTTGCGCGCACTGCAGCAACGTCTCATGCGACACATCATAATACTCCGCCAGATCGGCGGCGAGCAGGGTCAGCCGACCACAGCACGGACGAATTCGACTTTCGAGCGGGTCCAAGGAGACTTCCCGCGTTAGGGTTGGCATTTAAACGGTTGAGTAGCCCGGTTTTCGCCCGCCACACAAGCGGGCGAACTACCCAAAAATTGGGTAAGCACCGCGCCGCTCCAAAATGGAGCACCCACCTGCCCATTCATGGGCTGTTTCTCCGAGCTTCAGTTCTGAGGGCCTGAATCAACGCAGACAGGAATGTCCGCGTCACAACGACCCGGAAATTCCAGCGATGAGCTCAAACGACCGCAACCGCGCCGCGTGGTCGAAGATATCCGAAACAATGATGAGTTCGTCGGCATCCGTCTCCTTCACCAGCGCCTCCATTCCCGCGCGGACCGTTCCCGGGGAACCGATAATCGAGCGCGCGAGCATGTGTTGCACCTGTTCTTTTTCACTGGGCGACCAATAGTCTTCGATATCAGCAATGGGCCGGCGGCTCAGTCCGCGGGCTCCGCGAAACATATCGGTAAAGGCCATCTGCTGTGTCGTGGCCAACCGGCGCGCTTCCGGGTCGCTCTCGGCCGCGATGACGTTGACCCCGACCATGGCGTAGGGGCGCTCGAGCTGGGCGGACGGTTTGAACCGCTGCCGATAAATCTTCAGCGCCGGGAGTAAAAGCTGGGGGGCGAAATGTGACGCAAACGCGTACGGGAGTCCGAATTCTGCGGCGAGCGTGGCGCCATAGGTACTCGAACCCAGGATCCACAGCGGCACATCGGTTCCCGCGGCGGGGACGGCCTGGAGCATCTGATTCGGTTTCGCCGGCGCAAAGAATCCCTGCAAATCGAGAATGTCCTGCGGAAAGTTCTCCACCGCCGCGGACGCGCGGCGCAGCGCCCGGATGGCGGCTTGATCCGTTCCCGGTGCGCGCCCCAGCCCGAGATCGATCCGCCCGGGGAACAGGCGGGCCAACGTGCCAAACTGCTCGGCGATAATCAGCGGAGCATGATTCGGGAGCATGATGCCGCCCGCACCGACTCGAATCGTTTCGGTTCCCGCGGCCAGATGGGCGAGGACCAGCGACGTCGCCGCGCTCGCAATGCCAGGCATGTTATGGTGTTCCGCCACCCAGATGCGCCGATATCCCCACCGTTCCGCGTGCCGCGCAAGATCACGCGCTTTGTCCATCGCACCGCGCGCATCGGTTTCTTCGGTCACGCGAACCAGTTCCAGAATCGAAAGGGCGACCATGATATGCCGGTTAGTCATGGCCCGTGTCGTCATGAGCCTTCAAACGTCGATTTGCGCAATCCCTCGGGCCGAGGTCGCCAGTCGCTGCCGATACCGGGCGTAAAACGCAGGGACAGGAGGGGAAACGCGCGACCGGCACGGACGGTCGTTCAGGTCGACCGACATCGATCGATGAAGCGGAGACTTGCTAGGCGGGCCCTATCCCGTACAGATGTCCGGCAATGCCGCGCTTCCGCGTCCTTCTCGCTCTCCTGCTCGCCGCAACCTGGTGTTCAGCCGCGTGGCATGTCGAGTTGGAGGCGATCGGTTTGGTGCTCAACCATGAACATCGGGCGCATGGCGGTCACGAGCACCACGATCACCCGGCAGCGCTCGACGATCATCACGAGCCGGTGTTCGCGCGCAATCTCACGAAGGACGCCCAGTTCCGCATCGGCAAAACCGGCGTGCCCACGTTCGCCATTTTTGCCGGTATCAGCGGACTCAGTACGGCATCCTATCCGTTGTTCGCGGACCCCGCGGTGCTCGTCGGAGCCAGCCCAAGCGACCCGCCTTGGGCGCAGGTCTGGCAGTTTGTTTGGCGGTGCGCCCCGGATTCGGCCGCACCCCCGGCGTTGAGTTGAGGCAACGCCGTCGCTCGCGACGTCGCATTTTCACGTGAGCGGGCCCCCGCGCCTGCGCGTGTGCAGGCGTCCTTCGCGGACGCGCAACTTCAACGTCAGTCCCTATGTCATTTCGATTTTTCTGTTTCCTTGGCGCAGCCTCAGTGGCGGGCGCGCAGTCCACGCCTCTCAGCCTCGATGACGCCGTTCGTCTCGCGTGGGCGAACGATCCCACGGTCGCCGCGTTAACCCTGGCACCCGGGCTGGCGAAGGCCCGCGAAGAACAGGCCGGAATCCGGCCAAATGCCGAAGTCGAATTCACCGCGGCCACGCCCACTCCCTTAAAGAACGAGAGCGAGTGGTCGCTCGGGGTCGGCGTCAGCCAACGTCTGCCGCGCCGTGAACGAATCGAACAAGCCCGCGCCTTTGCACGTCTCGGCGGCGAGAGCACCGCGCTTCATCTCAGCGAGCAACGCCGCCAACTCGCCGGCGAGGTGCGCCGGCTTTATTACCACACGGTCGTGCAGCAAACCCGGCGCGATGTCGCGGGTCGCACCCTCGCGACGCAGCGTGAACTCGCCGCCAGCTTGGAACGTCGTCGCGCCGCGGGCGAAATCGCCGCGGCTGACATCGACATTCTGGCGTTGGAAATTACGAGGGCTGAGCAGGCCCTCGCCTTTGCGGACGCTGAACTCGTGGCCTCAACCCAGCGTTTGCGCGGACGCCTGCGTCTACCCGCCGGCTCCCCGCTCACACTCAGCGCCACCTTCGAAACGCTGCTCGCGCGTCCCGTGCCTGCCGCCCCCACCACGTTGGAGACCGCGCGTCCCACGCTCGCTCTGGCGGCACTGGCGATTCGCCAGGCCGAGGCCGCAGTCTCCCTCGCAAGGTCCGAGAGCCGGCCCGACTGGACCGTGGGCGGCGGTGTGGAATTTGAGCGCCGCACCAACGATTTCACGGGCCGGCTTGAGAATGATCCACGCCTGAGGGTGCGCGCCTCCGTGCCGTGGCCCCGGCGCGTCGCCAACCGGGGCGACATTCTCGAAAAACAAACCGCTCTGCGCATTGCCGAAGCCGAACGTGCCGCGGCCCAAAACGAACTCACGGCGGAAATCGCTGCGGCCGTCGCCGTGGTCCGTGCGCTTCAGCCTGTCCTTCTCGTCCATCAATCCTCGCTTGCACCCGGAGGCGCCCTGCCGGAAACCCTGCGCGCCGCTTACGAACGCGGTGAGGTCACCGCCCTCCAACTCGCACAGGCCCGCCAGCAGCGTTTCGCCCTGGAAACCGACTTCCTCCACGCCGCTGCACTCTACGCCACCGCCCTCGCCGAAGCAGAAACCGCTGCCGGCGCCGTTCCTCCGCAGCCCTGATTTCCTCTTCGATGAAACTCTTTTTTCCACTCCTGCTTGTATCCGCATTGATCGTACACGGTGCCGACAACCATGGACACCCCCATCCGGACGATCCGGGAATGCCCGCCACACCTCAGTCCGGCCCGGTGCGAATCACCCGGATGATGGCGCAGAACCTCGGCCTCGAAACCGCCGAGGTGGTACTGCGACCGATGCAGAAAACATTTCCCGCCCTCGGAATCGTCGAGCCGGAACCAGGCAAGATCACGGCCATCACCTCGCGCGTGGCGGGACGCGTGACCAAGCTCGCCGTGCATGATGGCCAGCGCGTCAAGGCCGGCGAATTCCTCGCGGAAATCGAATCGCGCGTCGTCGCTGACCCGCCGCCGCGACTGACGTTCACTGCGCCCATGAGCGGAGTCGTCCTCGAGGTCGAAGCCACCGTCGGCGGCGCGGTCACGCCGGACCGCCCCTTCATTACCCTGATCGATTTATCGGAAGTCGACGTGGTCGCCCACGTCCACGAAGGCCAGCTCGCCGCGGTCAAGCCCGGTCAAGCCGTGCAGATCCGCTCCATCGCGCACCCGGATTTGATTATAACGGGAAAGGTGAAAACCACCGCCGCCAGCCTCAGCCGCGAGACCGGCACGCTCCGTGTATTCGTGCATGCGGAGAATGCCGACGAAAAACTCCTGCCCGGAATGCGCGCCCAACTCGCCTTCGTGACCTCCGAATCCGACGACGCGGTCGTCGTTCCGCGCGCCGCTGTATTAGGCGACGCCGGCGATCTTTTCGTATTTCGCCAGATCATGACGGCGCCGTTTGCCTACGAACGCACGCCGGTCGTGATCGGGCTGCGCGATGACCGCTTCGTCGAAATCATCGAGGGCGTCGTGCCCGGCGATCGCGTAGTGACGCGGGGTAATTATCAGCTGCAATATGTCGGCGGCGGCGCGACCACGATCGAGGACGATCACGGCCACTCGCATGGCCCGGGTGGTCATCAGCATTAAGGACGCGCCATGCTGACCCGACTCATTGCATTTTCACTGCGCAACCGGCTCTTCGTGCTCGCGGCCGGAGCGCTGCTCCTGGCCTACGGAGGTTATGTCGCCGCGCGTTTGCCGGTGGATGTCTTCCCCGATCTGAATCGTCCGACGGTCACGTTGATGACCGAAGCACCCGGGCTCGCGCCGGAGGAAGTTGAAACCCTGATTTCACTGCCCCTCGAAACCGCCCTCAATGGTGCTCCAGGAGTCCAGCGCGTGCGCGCGACCTGCAGCGTCGGTCTGTCGATTGTCTATATTGAATTCGATTGGGGTCAGGATATCTATCGAGCGCGCCAACTCGTGCAGGAGCGAATCGCGCTCGCGGAGGCCAAGCTTCCCGCCGGTACCGAGGTCCACATGGGGCCGATCTCGTCCATGATGGGTGAGATTTTGTTAATAGGACTTGCCTCCGAGACGGGAGCGACTGCTCCAATGGACCTCCGCACGCTCGCCGACTGGCAGCTGAGTCCGCGCCTGCTGACGATTCCCGGCATCTCGCAGGTGATCGTGATCGGCGGAGGCCGAAAACAGATTCAGGTGCGCGCCGATCCGGAGCGCATGGCGGCGTATGGCGTGAGCTTCGATGAGGTGAACGCCGCGGCGGAGCGCGCCCAAGGCAGCTCGGGGGGTGGCTTTATTGCGAGCGGCGCGCGGGAAGTGCTCGTGCGCAATCTCGGCCGCACGGCCGATCCCGACGAGATCGGCGCAACCGTCGTGAAGTATCGCTCCGGCAGTCCGATCTTTTTACGCGACGTCGCGGAAGTCGGGATCGGCGTGCAACCGATGCGAGGCAACGCCGGAGTCGCGGGCCAGCCGGCCGTGATCCTCGGGGTGCAGAAGCAACCGGGCGCCGATACGATTACGCTTACCCGCCGCGTCGAGACGGCCCTCACGGAAATCGGCCCTTCGTTACCCGCCGATGTACGCATCAATGTTCTTTTCCGCCAGGCCACCTTCATTCAGACCGCGATCGAAAACGTCCAGGAAGCGATTCGCGACGGCGCGATCATGGTCGTGATCATCCTGTTCCTTTTCCTGCTGAATTTCCGGACGACGCTCATCACGCTCACGGCGATCCCGCTGAGCTTCGCGGTCGCGGCGCTGGTCTTTCAAGCCTTCGGGATTTCGATCAACACGATGACACTCGGCGGTCTGGCGGTCGCGGTGGGCATGGTGGTCGACGATGCGATCGTCGATGTGGAAAACGTGTTCCGACGACTGCGCGAGAATGCTCACCGCGCCGCTCCGCGCCCCGTCTTGCGCGTCGTGGCCGATGCCTCGGGGGAAGTGCGAAACTCCATCCTATTCGCCACGCTCGTGATCGTGCTCGTGTTCCTCCCACTCTTTGCGCTCGGCGGAATCGAGGGCCGGCTCTTCGCGCCGATCGGGATCGCGACCATCGTGGCCATGCTCGCATCCTTCGTGGTTTCCCTGACGCTGATTCCCGTGCTCTGCTCCTACCTGCTGCCTGGCATGAAACCCATGCAGGCGGATCGCGACGGGTGGCTCGTGCGCCAGATCAAACGTGCGGATGAAAAATTTGTACTTGGTCCTTCACTACGCCATCCCTGGGTCACAGTCGTCCTTGCCTCGTTACTGATCATCGGAGCCGTGGCGCTTTACCCGGCGATGGGACGCGTGTTTCTGCCGGAATTCAACGAAGGCACGGCCACCATCACCGTCGGGATGGCACCGGGCACGTCCCTCGAAGAGAGCGACCGCATGGGGCGCGTCGCAGAGAAGATTTTGCTTACCGTACCGGAAATCAAACTGACCGGCCGCCGCACCGGTCGCGCCGAACTCGACGAACACGCCGAGGGCGTGCACCGCTCCGAGATCGACGTCGACTTCGCTCCGAGTGAACGGAGCCGCGCTGAAATCCTCCGTGAAATCCGGGAAAAACTCGGGCAAATTCCAGGCACCGTGATCAGCGTAGGCCAGCCAATTTCGCATCGCCTCGATCATATGCTGTCCGGCGTGCAGGCGGCCATCGCCGTAAAAATCTACGGGCCGGATCTCGCGAGCTTGCGTGGCTATGCTGCGCAAACCGAGGCGGTCATGCGCGGCGTGCCGGGCGTGGTTGATTTGCAGGTCGAGAAACAGGTGCTCATCCCGCAGGTGAAGATTCAACTGAACCGCGAACGGGCCGCGTTGTATGGACTCCAACCCGGTGAGCTCACGACCCGCCTGGAAGCGGGCTTGAACGGCCGCATCGTCGGACAAGTGCTCGAAGGCACGCGCACGATCGACCTCGTCGTCCGCTTCGTCGACTCGGCCCGCGCGGATCCAGAGGCGTTGCGTGAACTCCTGATCGACACCCCGGCTGGAGGACGCGTCCCGCTCGGAATGATCGCGGAGGTATTGGAAAGTCAGGGACCGAATGCCATTAGCCGCGAAGACGCGATGCGCCGCATCGTGATTTCCGCCAATACCGCGGACCGCGACCTCGGTTCCATCGTGGCGCAACTCCAACGCGAGCTGCCGGGCAAAGTCCCCATGGCAAGCGGCTACTTCGTGAGTTATGAAGGACAGTTCCAGAGTCAGCAGCAGGCTACGCGGCTCATCGGCCTGCTCGCGATCGTCACCCTCGTTGTGATCTTCCTGCTGCTCTACGCGCACTTCCATTCGGCCGTGATCGTGATGCAGGTCTTGCTGAACGTGCCACTGGCGTTTGTCGGCGCGCTCGCGCTGACGTATTTCCTGGTGGGAACGATCTCGGTCGCGACGCTCGTCGGTCTGATCACCCTCGCGGGTATCGCCACCCGCAATACGATCATGATGATCTCGCACTACCTCCACCTGATGGAGCACGAAGGCGAAACGTTCAGCGAAAAGATGATCATCCGCGGCTCCCTGGAACGACTCGTGCCCGTGACCATGACCGCGTTGACGGCGGGTCTCGCCCTCGTACCACTCGTCTTGTCGGCGCATGAGCCCGGCAAGGAGATCCTCTATCCGGTCGCCGTGGTGATCCTCGGCGGCCTGGCCAGCTCCACCCTCCTCGACATGGCGGTGACGCCCGCGGTGTTTTACCGCTTCGGCCGCAAGGCCGCCGAAAAGGCGCTGGCCCGGGCGCGCGAGGACCCACTCACCACGCCCGCGCCGGTCGTGGTCGAACGCACACCCTCCCTCACCCCCTGAGCTCTATCATGCCAACCTATCGTTGCCTTGCCCTCACCGCGGCACTCGTCGCCAGTATCCTTGGTCCAAGTACAAGCAGGGCACAGGCCGCAGCCTCTCCCGCGCAGGGGTCCGAGAATGCAGCCGCTGCACCGGAATGGGCAGAGCTCTTTGGCGATGCCCCTGTCTCGGTGATTTGGCAAAGTGCCTGGGCCGCGAGCGAAAAAATCACCGCGGCGCTGGCCGACCGGAAACCTGCGGGCATCGCCGGTTGGGCCGAGACCATTCACCTGGCGGCGCACGCGTTGGTCGACCAGGTGAAGCTGGATGACAGCGAGCGAAACAAGCGACTGCGTGGCGCGTTGAACCAAACCGCGAAGATCGCCGACAACGTGCTTGCCCATGCGAGTCACGAGGAGCCCGATGAAACCGCCGCCGCTCACCAGCGGCTTAAATCCGCGCTCGCGCTCGCCAGGCTTCGATTACCCAAAGCCATCATCGAAGCGCCACCGCAGACCCCGCGTTTCGTCAAATCCGCCGCATCCGCGCCCGATCAAAAGAGCCAAGCCGGCGCTAAAAAGTGAGACGTAACACGACCGCGCCGCTGCCGTCCTCGAACGTATTCAAACGGATTGGACGGCAGGTTTACGCCTGTCTAAATCCAAGCTGTTATTCGAACTTGAACCAATAGCGAGCCTAGGCATCCTTTGGTTATGCCCACTCTCCAAGGAAAACTACCGGCCTCCCGTCGGATCTCGGCGCAAACCACGATTTCGCCGGCTTTTCAGACCACGCTCGCGGCCGAGGCGGTGCGCGCGTTGAACCTTCGCCCCGGCATGATGCTCAGCCAGACGGTTGAGGGCAACCGGCTCGTCCTCGAACCACTACACGACGTGGATTCGCTCGCCGGCTCGCTCGGCAAAGGTCGTGCGACCGTGGGCATCGAAAAGATGAACCGTGGCGCAAAAACCGCCCTGGCCCGCGCCGGGCGCAAGGGACTCGCTGATGCCTAAGTCGGTCGCCATCGACGCCAACGTCATCGTCCGCTATCTCACGGGCGATGATCCCGTGCAGTCTCCCGCCGCCACGGAACTGTTTCGTTCCGCCAATGCCGGCCGGGTGAACTTGGTTATCCCCACGGTCATTCTGCAGGAGACGGTTTATGTGTTGGAAACTTTCTACAAGGGCACACCGGAGACAATCGCCCCGAAGCTGACGTCGCTGCTCAGTTTGACCGGCGTGACGTGTCCCGATGCCCGGTGGGTCTTGGATGCGATTCAATGGTATCGCGCGAAGAGCGCTGATTTCGGCGACGCCCTGCTCTGCGCCTACGCGAGACACCACCATTGCGAGGTCAGCACGTTCGACAAAGACCTGATCAAAAAATTCGCCGAAATCGCAGCCAGCGCACCGCAGTCAAGAGTCAAGACGTGAGGGCGTCTATGAAAACCAACAACCATTTCAGCAGCCCCTTGATGGTTTCCAGCACGTCCGCACTCTCGACGTCCAGCCCATGATTTCCGCAGGCCAACGGCCTGACCCTTTTGGCTTTGCCACTGCGCGGAGGAAGCGAAGGAGTGTCACCGGTTCGAGCTGCAGAGACTGATCGAGCACGAGTGCGGTGAGAAGGCGTGAGCGGGTCTAACCCAAAACGTCAGCGCGAAATTCTCGGCTGAGTTTCTGACGACGAGTCTTCGAGGCACCGCGTTTGCGCTGCTTCCGCGAGCGAGCCGGGAGCTTGCCCATCATCGAATCGCCAAAGCCGGTGCATTTGCCGGCGAGGTAGAGACTGCTGGTACTGCGGCTGCGGGGCATTCAGTCCTCCGGCGTGATGAGTTTCAGTTTGGGGAAATATGTCCGGTAGCGGGCGACATCGCGGGTCACGAGTGTGAGCCCGGCAGTCTCCGCGTGGGCGCCGATGTAGAAATCGGGCAGTGGCGAGGTTTTCGCGCCGCCAGCTTTCCGATATTCGAGAAAGGCACGGCTCGCCCGAAAGCCGGCTTCATAGGGCAATGACAGGCGCTTGAACACGGTCGGACGCAAAAAATGATCGAGATCTTCGACCGCGGAAAAATGGGCCGCAAGCTCGGCGTAAATAATGGGGCTGAGCGGAATCGGACCCTCCGCATGCGCGCGAGCGAACTGTCGCTCGGACCAGCGACCCCATTTCGGATCGTCGGTCAAAATGTCCAGGAGGACGTTGGTATCGAGCAGGCAGGCCATCAGTCCTCTCCGCGCGTGAGTTTCATTAATGCGTTGGTGGATTTACCCCGCAAATACCCACGGGCTTCCGCGAGCCAGTCATCGGCCACGTTCGTCCGGCGACGCTTCGGCTTGAGCACCACCTTGTTTCCCTCGGTAATGAATTCGACCGCCGTGCCGGGCTTCAAGCCGTAGCGGTTGCGAATCCGCTGGGGAATGGTGACCTGGCCTTTGCTGGTGATGAGCATGAAGGCAGTAATACCGGCTGCGGTATTACTAGCAAGAAAAGTTGCTGGATGCCGCTAGTGGCGAAGCTCGCGGCGAAGTCCGACGAAGACGGACATGCCTGGGGGGAGTCAGACGGGGTCATGTCGCGAATTGCGAATAGAGTGCTTGAAATCCTGCGGTGTGATCAAGGCCTTGGCGATGGAAGCGCGTCACGAGCGAACTCACACTGCTGGCATCACCCATGGCAAGGCGTACGCCAAGCCAGCGGTTTGAAACCGACGCGACTTTCTTGAGCAACGCCGCCAGCAGCACTTTCTCCGGGGAGGACTTTGCACGTGGAAGCCGCGCAAGCTCGATGCCGGCGGCTTCGGCGATCCCCTGGAGGTGGTGTTCCCAGAGCTGGGCGCGTGCCTGCTGCACGGCGGCAGCATCGCTCCCAAGGAGGGAGAAGCGTTGCGCGCTGCCGAGCTGTTGCTCCAATTTGACGCCAAGTTCTTCCTGAAACTGAGTCGAGCCGATCGCCCATCCTTGGCAGAGCGCAGCGAATTTCCGTTCCCTTTCCTCGAGAGCCTCTGTGGCACGCAAAGCTAGATGGTCCAGATAAGATCGCCATCCGGCGGCGGTGTCCTCCAAGCCGCCGCTTTCATCCAAGACCGTGTTGCCGAGGAGCCAGGTAGGACGCGGCCCCGCCACGAAGCGGTGCAGACTGCTCCAGCGATACTCGGCCAACGTGTCACTGGTGACGTTTTCGCCGGACAGCGGATTGAGATGGATGTAGTGGGCCACCTGAGCGAGCGCGTGACCAGGCTCGACGTGAAACGCCTTGTACCGGCCTTGAAACGGCCGACCAACTTCCCGCCGAAAGCGATTGAAACGGGTCGTCCAGGTACCCTGCAGCCATTTCATTCCCACGCTCAAGTTTGGCTCAGGCGTTATCAGGGCGAGGTGAAAGTGATTCGCCATGACAACATAGGCATAAATCAACCAATGGAAGCGCACGCAGGCCTCATCGAGGCAGCGTTCGAATGCCGCCGCCGCACCCTTGCCGCGGAACAGATGCCGCCGGTAGTTGCCGCGATTGATGACGTGATAGCAGGCGCCCGCGTACTCCAATCGCAGTTTGCGCGCCATGCCGGCAACCGAGCTGCCCTCTGGGGCAAGCTGCAATAGCCGGGTTTACCCAAAATCGGGGTGCCCAATCGCGCATTCGCGATTCGCGACATGACCCCATCCGAAATCCATCCGAAATCCCCCATCCGAAATCCCGACATGACCCCATCCGAAATCCGTCGATACCCGCGTACTCCAAGTGATCTTCAGTTTTCCGCGCGGCGACCTTCCGCTCTTTGTCGGCCAGCAAATGGATGTGTGGATCGAGGCGCTTGCCACGGGCGGAGAGCCGTCGCAGCGACCGGATCGGCATTGAGGGCCCGGAGCTGGGTCGCACGTTTAACGGTAGGGTTCAAGCCCATGGGCAGCCGCTCCAAACGGAGTAAAATGCAGGCTCGGACGTGTGCTCAATGACGGAAGAGCGAGCTTTCAGAGCGCGTGTAATTCGAAAAAACGAGCGCAGAGAAAAAACCAACCAACGTTACCCATCATGAAACAAACAAGCCTAACCAAACTTCTCCTTCGCTCCGCATTTGCCCTTGCAGTCTTTTCGGCTGCGTGGACCACCCTCGGCGCTCAATCGGCTTCATCCAAGGTCGGAATGCCGATGAAGGGCGAAAAGATGATGGGAGGAACGATGATGAAGGGAAAGATGATGGGTGACTGCGACCAAATGATGGAACAGAAACAGGAAATGGGAAAAGCGATAATGACGCAAAACCCGGCCCTCGCCGAACAGGTCGCCGCGATGAACCGCGCGCCCGAAAAACAAAAACTGGGACTGATGGCAGGCATCGTCACGCAGCTGGCGGAACAGCGAACCGCGCGCGATGCGCAGAAGGCAAAAATGGATGACTCGATGATGGGACATATGATGCACCACATGCAGATGGGGCCGGAGTCCGTGGCGCAATGCCCCATGATGCAGGGTATGGGGGCCATGAAGGGCATGGACGAAAAATCGGACGCGCAGAAAGAACATCGCGAAGGAAAGAAATAATGCCTGGCCCGAATATTTAAGACTCGGATTTGTCATGCGAACCCGAGGAACGGGGGCGGAGCGATCCAGCTGGATGGATCGCTTCGTTGCTGCGCTCCTTCTATGAACACACGTGCAGTCATCACGAGTCCCGCTTCACGGGATGGGGTGATCCAGCTGGATGGCCACGTCGCTTCGCTTCTCGCCATGACAATTGAGGAGGTTCATTGCCCCCACCACGCAAGCTTCGCTTGATCCAGCTCTCGCTATGACAAGGCTTGGTTGATTGCTCATTCCATGCAAGCGCCCGGGCTTGGTTTGCAGTCTCGCCATAACAAGGTAATTATAGCTGTACCCAGCGGGTAGACCGTCCACGCCAGAGGGTGAAATATTCCGCCTAGGCACGACGTTGCTCAGCGACAAACAATCGCAGCGACCCTATGGTGCGACTTCAAATGAAACTGCTGCCTCCCCTCACCTGCCGAATCGTCTGGTGGCAGGCTCGTCGTAGCACCGCGACGGAGATTTCCTATAAACCATGCGGACGAATGACGGCCATGCCCGCCTTCGGTCCCACGCCCACGGATGAGGAGATCTGGAAAATGACCGAAACGGCGCAGACTGATTCCTTCATGAAATGAAAATACCCGATCATTCTCAAAATGTCTTTCGCCAGACCGTCGCAAACCTGATCAAACCGGCCACGCGACTGCTCGGCAGTCTGGCGTGGTTTGTGCCGGGAGCGATGCTATCGGCGGCGACGGTGGAATACGATCTCACCATTGCCCACCAGGACGTGAACTTCACCGGCCGTGCTGTCCAGGCGATGGCAATCAATGGCCAGCTGCCGGGGCCGACCCTGCGATTCACCGAGGGCGATCGTGCCGTGATTCGGGTCCATAATCAGATGGAGGTGGAAACCTCGATTCATTGGCACGGGATTCTGCTGCCCAATGCCATGGACGGCGTGCCCCACCTGACGTATCCGCCCATCGCGCCGGGAAAAACGTTTATATACGAGTTCGATCTCCGGCAATCCGGCACCTACTGGTATCACAGCCACACGATGCTCCAGGAACAGCGCGGTCTGTTTGGTGCGCTGGTCATCGCGCCGAAGACCGCGGACGAGTTTGACCGACTGCGCGATCACGTCGTGGTGTTGTCCGACTGGACCGATGAGGACGCGAGTTCAGTTTTGCGTACGCTCAAACGCGGCAGCGAATGGTATTCCGTCCGTAAAGGCAGCGGGCAAAGTATTCTCGGCGCGGCCCGGTTGGGGATGTTGGGCGCATATTTATCCAGGGAACTCCAGCGCATGCCACCCATGGACCTGGCCGATATATACTATGATCGCTTTCTGCTCAACGGCGCGGCCCAACAAACTCTCGCCGCCCAGCCGGGCGAAGAGATCCGGCTCCGGGTCATTGATGGTTCGGCCAGCACGTTTTTTTTCCTGCAGTTTGCCGGTGGCCCGTTGCGGGTCATCGCGGCGGACGGTCAACCGGTGCGACCCTTCGACGAACAGCGTCTGCTGATGGGCGTGGCCGAAACGTATGACGTGGTCGTCACCGTGCCGGCGGAGGGCAGCTACGAGTTTCGCGCCACGGCCCATGATGGATCCGGGCAGACCTCGTTGTGGATTGGTTCCGGCCCACGGCACGCCGCGCCAGACATCCCGTTCCCCAATCTTTACGTCAACATGGGCGGTCTCACGCTCAAACGCGTGTTCGCCTTAACTCCGGGCGGCTCGATGGGCATGCCGGGCCCCGCCGTCCGCGCCGGCAAGTTTGATCAACCGGGCATGAACGGGATGGACGGGATGAAGGATATGGGAGGGATGAAGGAAATGGGCGCGATGAAGGGGATGGATCATGGCGGCATGAAGCCGGAGACCGAGAATGCGAACCATGCCGGGATGGCTTCCGCACCCGCCGGGAAACATGAGGGTCACGACCCGGGTGGTGTGGCGCAGGAGACGATGCCGATGAATCCGGAAATGGTTTCCCCTGCGAAACCAGCCGCCGCGAAAAGCACCTGGCTCGGGCTGCTCGCCGCGGACGTGAGTTCAAGATCCCCGTTGGCCGCCGATGGCATGAGCCCCGAACGTCCCGGGCCGCCTTACGACAAGCTCCGCGCCTTGCCGACCACCGCCTTCGATTCCTCAAAACCAGTCCGCGAAATCCGACTCACGCTCGACGGCGACATGGAGCGTTACGTCTGGTTTCTGAACAACCAACCGCTGGCTGCGTCCAACGACATTGAAATCAAACGCGGCGAAGTTGTGCGGTTCGTTATGATCAACCGCACCATGATGCATCACCCGATGCATCTGCACGGACACTTCTTCCGGGTGCTCAACACCCAGGGCGACTTCTCGCCGCTCAAGCACACGGTGGATGTCGCCCCCATGACGACCACCGTAATCGAGTTTATGGCGGACGAGTTCGGCGACTGGTTTTTTCACTGCCACCTGCTCTATCACATGGTGAGCGGCATGGCGCGCGTGGTGCATTATCAGGACTTCGTGCCCGATCCCGCCACTGCCGCCGTCCGCCCGCAACTCTACCACGACCCGTTCTATCTGTATGGTCAGGTCGATGCGCTCTCGCAGATGGCGCAGGGCATGTTGGTTTACTCCAGCACGCGACATATCTTCTCCGCCGAATGGCAGGCCGGATGGCAGCGCGTGGACGACCTGGAGTGGGAGGTCACGCCTGCCTACGATTACTACCTGAACCGGTTTGCCAGTGTCTTTGCCGGGGCTGACCTCGCGGGCGCGGGCGATCACTTCGAAAAGCACGAGGGCATTTTCGGCCTCCGCTATCTGCTGCCGTTCAACGTCGCTTCGCGGGTGTGGGTGGACACCGCCGGTGAATTTCAATTCGCCGTCGGCCGGCACTTCGAACTCACGCCGCGACTCTCGGTGTATTCCGAGGCCGAATACGACCGGAGGGAACATTGGGAAATCCGGGCGGGCACAAGCTACCTGCTGAACAAGAATTTTTCTCTGATCGGCCAATGGCATTCCGAGTTCGGATGGGGCGGTGGTCTGCGAGTTCGTTTTTAACCGTAAAGCCATCCGCATTTTCACCTCACCCACGCTTATGAATCCATATCCGAAATTCGCCGCGATGATCGCGACCTCCACGGTCGTGATGTTTGGCCTCATGTATCTCAATACCTACGCGCTCGACCACATCTTCTTCAGCGAGACCCGCGCTTACATGGCGCTGGTCATGGGCGCGACGATGGCCGTCGTCATGCTCGGTTTCATGCGGAAGATGTATGAAAATCGGAAAGCGAATATTGGCATCTTCGTGGGCAGCGCCGTTGTTTTCGCCACGTCGCTTTGGCTCGTGCGCAGTCAGGCGACGGTTGAGGACGTTTCCTGGATGAAGGCGATGATCCCGCACCATTCGATTGCGATTCTGACGAGCGAGCGCGCACACCTTTCCGATCCGCGGGTGCGGCAGCTCGCGGGCGACATTATCGAAGCGCAGCGCAAAGAAATCGCCGAGATGAAGGCGTTAATTGAAGACCTCCAGAAGAAACGATGACCGCACGCCCACACGGCGTTCGACTAACACAAGCGAAAGAAAAATATGATACCAAAGAAAAAATTCAGCAGGGACGAGGCCCGTGAAATAGGTGACCAACTCGGAATCAATTGGGATAATTGTGACTTCAAGGAGTTTCAACGCGGGCTGGCGGTAGAACTGGAGCACGGAAGCCGTGATCCAGACACGGACGTCACCAATGATGACTCGCGTGCTACGGGCAAGATCGCCTGGGCACACCTCAAGGAGTTCCCGGATTATTACACCCGTCTGGACAAGCTGGAGGCTGAGGCGGATAAGTTCTGGACAAAGCGACGCAGACGTTCACACGCGCCCGTCAATAAACCGACGAAGCGTTGAAAAACAAGATCCTGATAGTCCCGTGCAACTCACGATACCGGCCAACTACGATTGTGAGATAGTCCCGGAGCTGTCCCGCTATCCGGTGGAGAAAGTTTGAACATTGCCGAGCCCGCCGCACTCCACGCTGCACGCGACCGGGAACTCCGGAAATACATGCAAAGGACTCAATAAAATGAATACATGGCCTTCAACTGAGCATTCCGCGCTCAGATCACGCGCGTCGGTCAAAGAGGTTTTGGAGGATTATTCTGCCCGACACGTTGCCATCTTTGGTGCAGGAATCGCCGGACTGAGTGCCGCCCACGAACTAGTCCGGCGTGGATATCGCGTCAATGTATACGAATCGGAATCCGAGGCTGGCGGTTTCTTTCGCAGCGCCCGAATGCCCCAAGCAGGCAACCTGCCCACCGAGTATTCGTGGCATGGCATGGGGCCATGGTACCATAATTTATTCGATCTGTTGAAACAGATTCCCTTCGACGATTCGGGAAGCATCTACGAAAAGGCTCTGTCCCGACCGATCGCATTCGGAATTTTTCCCGACGCCGGCAAGGCGGAGTTTTTTGACCGGGGGCTGCGCAGCATTCCGCGGATGTTTCGCAT
>Ga0163144_10014192_pt1 | contig 16561 bp, 14 predicted proteins | sample OliLak19BULKMAT1_FD_123175 | JGI IMG/M metagenome (GOLD analysis project Ga0163144, IMG submission 123175) | Freshwater microbial mat bacterial communities from Lake Vanda, McMurdo Dry Valleys, Antarctica - Oligotrophic Lake LV.19.BULKMAT1 | ecosystem: Environmental > Aquatic > Freshwater >... | reverse complement strand
GGTATTTTTCGGGATCGATGAAATCGAGAATGTTGGCGTAGGGGTCGCCCTTGCCGGTGAGGTCGGCACGGCGGAGGGCGACGGTGACGATCCGCGTGCCACTGGCGGCAAGCGCGTCGCGCATGGATTCATTGGACGGAAACTTGCCGGTGCCGAGGAAAAGGCGGGAGTCGAACTCGCGGCCGGCGATGGTGAGGCTGGACATTTTTTGAATCACTAAATTTGGAGAGGAAGATGGGAACCACGGATCACACGGAACACACGGATTGGAAGAGGGGGCTGAATGACGCAACATTCACCCTTCGGTTGAACCTTTAAAGTTTTCTGACTCATTCATTATCTGCGTCTAGCTGCGTTCATCTGCGGTTCATTTCTTCTTCCGGGCTAAACGGAAGAGGTGGCGAGTTCGGTGGCGAGCCATTTCTCGAATGGTGCGTGGTCGTTGAGGTCGTATTGCCAGCAGCGGAATCCGAGTTCGCGACCGGTGGCGATGTTAGGAGCCATGTCGTCGATGTAGAGGGTTTCCGAGGGCACGAGGTCGTGGACGCGGATGGCGTGGTGATAGATCTCCGGCTGCGGCTTGATGAAGCCGGTGTCGAAGGAGAGCACGGCTTCGGGAAAATGGGAGAACTCGGGGTAGGATTCAAAGATCCACGGGCAATGGATCGCGTTGGTGTTGGAGAAGAGGATGAGGCGGTGGCCATCGGCAGCGAGCTGGCGGACGCATCGCCACATCGGTTCGTTAGGCGTGAAGATCTGCTGCCAGGCGTTGGTGAATTCCTCGTGAGTGGCCGGAGTGCCGAGCGTTTCGAGAGCCCAGGGGATGTAGGTGGCCGCATCGATTTTCCCGGCTTCGAAATCGTCCTTGCGTTCTAGCAGCAGGTTCATGCGCCCGACGGGATCGGAGACTCCGGCGGGAAAGAGGCGCGTGATCGAGGACTCGAAGTCAAAGTCGAGCAAGACGCGGCCGATGTCGAAGAGGAAGGTCATGGGAGAGATTTGAGATTTGAGATTTCAGATTTCATATCCTGGAGAATGAAGGATGCGGCGGCGATGGCACCGGAGTTCCGGCCGTGGCGGATGAGGGCGTTTTTCATGGAGCGCCAAGCGGCGGCGTGGTCTGCCAGAAGATCGGTGACATTGCGGGCGAGGGATTCCGGGGTCTCGGCGAGGTGACCGCCGCCGATGATTTCCAACAGCTTGAGGTTGCCCTCTTCCTGACCAGGAACCAGGTGATGGATGAGCATGGGGCAGCGGGCGGCGATGGCTTCATGGACGGTGGCCCCGCCGGCCTTGCCGATGACGAGATGGTGACTGTTCAGGAGTTGGGGAACACGGCGGGTCCAGCCGATGATCCTCACTCGCCCGGGGTAGGCGTCCTTGATTTCCCGGGCACGGGAGTAGAGTGCGCGGACATTTTTTCCCAAAATGATGGTCAGCCTGACCTTGGGCGAGGCATCCAGCAGGGCACGGGCGTGGCGACGCAGGAAGGAGAGCTGGGAGGTGGGAAAATAGAGGATGCGGAAGGGATCGCAGGAGTCGGTATTTGCGACGGGCGAGAGTGTCGAGAACACCGGATGCACGGGGAATCCGGTATCGACGAGTTTTTCGGCAGGGATGCCCTGGCTGATCATGGCGTCCCGGGTCACGGTGTCGGTGACGAGCCAACGGTCGCCTTGGGCGCGCGTCCACGAGGCGTTGATCTCGATGGAATCGGTGACGACGATGAAAACGGGCAATTTTTTCCCGGACCTCTCATTGATCCGGGTGAGGAAATAGGGGTAGAGCGGATAGGTGCTGACGACGGCGTCCGGCTGGAAGTCCCGAATCAGATCCGCAAGGGCGGATTCGACCTTGCGCAGGATCGGGGATCGCTGCTGGTTGAAATCGCAATGGTCGGTGGAGCGATAGATTCTTGCCCAGATTCGCGGGAAATGGGTGGTGACGTGGCGGTATCCGCGGTTGACGATGGCTGTGATCCGGGGAACTCCGAGCATGCACGGGTCGCTGACTTGGGTCACGGCACCCGAAGCACCGAGTGCGACCGCGAGGTTGCGGGCGGCGCTGTTGTGCCCCTCGCCGAAGGCGGCGGTCACGATGAGGATGCGGGGTGAGGCAGGCATGATGGTCTCCTCGCGAGATTTAGTGCGAGAGTTGCGTTGCGTCGATTGACTTTTGCAGCTTTTCTTTTCGTGGGAATGGCACGGAAAGAAAAAAAGATCGAACTCAGGCCGGTAGAGGACGCTCTCGTGCTCAAGACTCCGGTGTTTCGCTTGGAAAGCGACGGAACCCGGCCGCAGGAGAATGTGGTTCGACTTAAATCCGGTTCTGAGCCGGCCGAGGTCAGCCAGCGACTGGATTTCCCGAGTCGTGATGAGTTCGAATCCCGCACGCATCAACCGGGCATTGATGAACTCATTGGACCGGATTCCGGGTATCCCGACCTATTTGAGGAGGAATGGGGAAAAGCATCGACGGTACACAAACACATCCCTTGGGGATGGTTCGCGCTCATCGGGCTGATGCTGGTGGGCGCGGTCGTCTGGTCATTGACTGAAGTGAGCGAATCCGATTCGCAGGCTGTGAAGGCGCGCGAGCAAACCGCAACGGTTCTGGAAAATGATGCGGAGGAGGAGCTGGAGGCCGCGCGCCTGGTGGAGCGGATCCAGTCGAGCACGAAACGTTTTTTCGAGGCGAGGAGCATCGAGGAAATGCTGCCGCTGGTCCGTCAAGTCGAGCGGGTCCGGCCATTGATGGAGGATTATTACTCCAAAACCCCGGTCGTCCCCCACAAGATCCTGAGAACCTTGCGCTTCGAACCCCGCACGATCGATAACCGGGCCAGTTTCTGGCTGACCACGGTGGAATTGGAGAATCACGAAAAGAGGAATCTGATCATCGAAGTGGAGGAGTCCGGCGATCCGCAGATCGATTGGGAAACGCTGGTGTGCTACCAACCGATGGATTGGGATCGTTTCGCGAGGGAGCGCCCGGAGAACGAGTCGCTTGATTTCCGGGTTTACGCGCAGTTGGATAATTTCTACAGCCACGAATTTTCAGATTCCTCGAAGTGGGCCTGCTTCCGCCTGACCGCACTGGGTGCCGAGGAAACGGTATTCGGCTATGCCAATGGTGATGTCGTCCGTGAAATTATCGAGGTCCTGAATCTCAACCAAGGAAATCCAAGCGCCCTGATCCTCAGGATCAGCATTCCGGAGGACCTCCGATCAAGAAACGGGGTCGTCATCGAGAAATTGATCAATCCACGTTGGATCTTTGTGGACCCTCCTGATTCCGGCTCTTGATCTTCATCCGGGATCCGGCAAGTCTCGCCGCCTTTGAATCCACCCTCTGACAATACAACGCTGATCCGTCGCGCGGGATTCCTCACCATCCTTGCCGGGGTCTCGATTTTCCTGACCTATCAATACGGGATGGCATTGTGGCGCCTGATGACGTCCACCGGCCACATGGCGAACAAGTTCAGCGCCCTCGCCCGCGACAAATATCTGGGGTTTCTGGTGCTTCAGAACCTGCAAATGCTGATCGCCTACATCGTCCTGGCCATCGCGGGAACGCTGCTCATCCAACCGTTCGTGAGTGCCCTGGTTTCACGGATGAAGCCGCCATCCAGGCTTGCGGTGATTTCCGCGAGCCTGGGGCTGGCGGTTCTGGTGCATGGATTCTTCACGGCCCGGTTGGCGGTCACCCGTCCCTATTTCCTACCTGATGGATGGTTTTACGGCACGCTCGACATGATTCCTGAGGCGATCAAACCGGCAACCCTGTTAGCCCTGTTCACGGTGCTGCCGCTGGCGGTTCTGGCGTTCGCCTTGTTCTGGCATGCCCGCCGCCACGGTCGCAAGGGCTGGATCGTGAGTGCCCTGCTCCTCCTAACGGTCGGCCTGACCTCGGCGATCCACCATTTCAAGGAGGTCCCCCGGATAGAAGCCAGCGATACTGGCAAACCGATGAATGTGATCATCATCGGTTCCGACTCATTGCGCGGCGACCGCCTCGGATGCGCCGGCTATCGGCCCGAGCGCACCGACGGCGCGGCAAAGGACGGCGTTTCTCCGTTCATCGACGCGCTGGCTGCGAAATCCACCCACCTTGAGAACTGTTATACCGCCATCGCCTCGACCATGGAGTCCGGTGTACAACTGATGTCATCGACCTACCCGCAGAGCAACGGCATCCGGCAGATGTATCCCGACCGGGCGGCCGTCGAAGCCATGAAGAAGCGTATCGTCCCGCTGCCCGCATTGCTCCGCGAAAGGGGTTACGACACCGCGGCCATTGGTGACTGGTGCGCGGGATACTACGAGGTCGTCGGTCTCGGGATGGAGCACCTGTCGGTTTCCACTTTCGACAACTTCAAGATCTACATGAGCCAGGCGGTGGTGATGGCCCACTTCGTCGTTCCGTTGTATTTCGACAATCCGTTAGGTGACAAGATCTTCCCGCAGGTGGAATCGTTCGCAAATTTCGTGAAACCGGATGTGGTCACCCGCCGCGTGGAAAAGCGCCTGACGGAAGTCGCCACGTCCCGCCAGCCGTTCTTCTGGCACGTTTTTTATTCCTGCAACCACCTGCCCTACAGCAGTCCGGAACCCTACCGCAGCATGTTCGCCGATCCTGACTATCAGGGACCTAACCGGGACAAGGTTGCCTTCGACATCGACACCTTCATCGGCGGCACCGATCTTGAATCGAAGTGGCAGGCCCTGCCGCCCAAGGAGATGAAGCAGATCCGCGCGCTCTATGACGGCTGCACCCGCCAGTTCGACACCTGTGTCGGGGAGATCCTTGCCTCGATCAAGGCGAACGGTCTCGAGGACAACACCATCGTCATCGTCACCGGCGACCATGGTGACGACCTCTACGAACCCGGCGTCACCCTCGGTCACGGGCTGACATTCAATGGTGGCCTGCAAGCGAATCTCCCGCCGATGATCGTCCACGTTCCGGGAGCCGAGCCACAGGCCATCCCGGAAATCGTGCGCATGATCGACGTCGTTCCCACCCTGGCAGATTTCCTCGGGGTGGAAAAGCCACCGGTCTGGCAGGGACAGAGTTTCGCCGGGTGGATCCGCAAAACCGAGACTCCCGTGGATCGCCCGTTTTATGGCGAGACCGGATTCCCATTCATCCAGTTCAGCGTGAAAGGTGTCGTGCGCCCCAAGCTGCCGCCGATGGACGAACTCACCTACATCGACCCCGACTACAATTTTCAGTTTGTCCTCAAGCCCGAGTACCTCGACCGGCTGATCCAGGCCAAACAACGATGCCTCAGGACGCGCGACTGGAAACTCGTCTGCACGCCCACCGCCAGCGGGACCCGCCACTTCGCGCTTTTTCACATGACCGTGGATCCGGATGCCGAAACCGACGTCGCCCAGTCCCGGCCGGAAATCCTCGCCCCCATGCGCGCCGCGCTCGAAGGCTGGATGGACCAGCACATCGAGTCCTCCATCGCCGAGATCTTTCCCGACGGTGAACCGGGTTCTCTACCTTGAAAATCCATCGTCCCCGCTCCGCGATCCTCTCGGCGAACTCTGCGCCTCCGCGTTTCGTTTTCGACCCTTCTTTTTTCCATTCGTCAGATCCGTCAGATTCGTGGTGCCTTTCATCTTAGCCACGAAACCGGCGCGGCGGTTATGGAGCGGAGAGTAACTCAGGTTTGCCGCAGAAACGGAGTCCAAGCTTTAGCTTGTCTTTCCAGAGCCGCACCGAAGACAAGCTGAAGCTTGGACTCCTGACAGCCTCTCAAGTTAGTCGGCAGGAAATCTGCATGAAGTGCAACCCGTGATTCATGAGTCGTTCCTCCAGATTGCCGCTTGAATTATGCGGTCACCGCAGACAGCTTTTCCGCGGTTCTATGAAATTCCACGCTCCGCTCGTCGCCTTTGCCCTCGTCTCCTGCCTGTCCGCCGCCGGAGTGCCCAAGATTTTTGAAGGGTTGTTTCAACAGGATGTTCCATTGAAGGGACAAATCGGGATGGTCTTGCCCCCCTCCGAGATCGACAAGTTTGTGACCAAGGTGCAAAAGGCCGCCCAAGCGGACACCAGGTGGTTCAAGGAGTTTTCCGCTGTCGCGAAACCCGGGGAACCGCTCCCCTACGACGAGCGCCTGGGTCTGACCAAGGCGGAGTATGACGAATACATCGCTCTCTGGAACAAGCGCGAGTTCAAGGGCATCGCGGATGTGATGCTGCTCCTGAGGCAAGGCTCGGGCGACACCTGGTCGATCACCTCGACCGGTGAGGCGAGCACGTTTTCCACGCTCCGCTATTCGCCCAAGGACGACACCTTCCGCTCGCCCAATGGTGAGTTGAAACGCATTGAGGACATCACCGCGGATTCCAGCAGCATCCTCGGCGCGTGGACCGGAAAGGAATGGAAATTCGAGGAAGAAACCGGTCTCGGCAAGACCAAGGAAAATTTCGCCATCGGCCGCTTCACCGACAGCAATTTCGGCCTGCTAGTCTATCGGGCGCAGGAACTTTCCTCGGAAGGAACCCGCCTGCTGGACAAGAGTCTGGTGGTCCGCTTCCCGCTGGGCAAAGCCGCTCCCGCAGCCAAGAAGAAGTAGGCTGATCTTTGGAAAGCGCGGATGCGATGACCTCATCCATGCTTTCCCCAATACCCCTCCCCTCATGAGGATCATCGCGGGAAAAGCCGGCCGCATCGCCATCAAGGTTCCATCGGCAGTCGCCCGCCCGACGACCGACTTCGTGAGGCAGGCCGTGTTTTCCATCCTGGGGGAACGTGTCGGGAACTCGCGGGTTCTCGATCTGTTCGCCGGGTCGGGTGCTCTGGGTCTGGAGGCACTCAGCCGGGGCGCAAGCGTTTGCACCTTCGTCGATGAGCACCGCCAGGCGACGGCGGTGATCGTAGAAAACCTCAAGAAGGCCCACCTCGACGGCGGACATGCCGTGAAATCCGATGTGCAGATTTTTCTCAAACGCGACTTGGCAATCTATGATCTGATTTTCGCCGATCCGCCCTATTGGAAATATCACGGCGACAAGGACCACGTCTCGGACCTGCTGAAAAGCGGACTCGTCCCTCCCCGGCTAGCCAAGGACGGATGGCTGATAGTGGAAATCCCGTCCAACCAGGCATCGCCGGTTTCAGACGATTTCGAACTGATCGCCCGCCGCGAATACGGCAGCAGCGCGATTGTGATCTATCAAGCTTGCCCCACCTAGAATCCCCGCTCCCGTCTCCATGCGATTGTTCACCGCCCTAACGATCTATCGGCTGCTGTTGCCGCTGCTCTTCCTCGCGGCGTTTCCGGGATGGGTCGTGAAAATGTTGAGACGCGGCGGATTCAGGACCGGGCTGGGTGAACGCGTGGCCATCTATCAAACCGAACCGGAGTATGAGCCATGCGGAGAAGTCCATTTCCACGCGGTGAGCGTCGGTGAGTCGCTGCTGGCGCTCAAGTTGATCCGGGAATGGATGACGCGCGAGCCGCACCGGCGCTTTGTCCTCGCGACCGGCACGGCCACCGGACATGCCGTGGCCACCGCCGCCGGCATCGACGGACTCCGCGTCACCTATTCCCCTCTCGATTTCCCATCAATGGTCCGCCGTTACCTGAACCGCTTCGAGCCGTCCCAGATCGTGTTGGTCGAAGGCGAGGTGTGGCCCCATCTTCTGCTGGAATGCAAAGAAAGGAAGATCCCGGTGAGACTCGTCAACGCGCGGATGTCGCCGCGGTCGGCGCGCAGGTTCAGGAAATTCGCGACGTGGCTGCGGCCGATCTATCATCTGTTGGATATGGTCGCGATTCAAGAACCCGAGGATGCCGCCATTTGGGAAACCCTCGGAACCGATAGAGCGAGAATCCATGACACCGGCAGCTTGAAGTTCGATCCCGGCAGCGGCGCACGCCCCCGCCGGCATCCGGAATTCCAGGAAATGCTCGATGCCTTCGGACCAGGCCGGCGCGTCGTGCTCGCGGCAAGCACGCATCCCGGGGAAGACGCCTGGATCGCCGGAGCCATCCGCGATGCGGACTCCGGCGCATTGGCAGTCATCGTCCCGCGTCATGCGGAACGGCGCTTGGAAGTGATGACGGATCTTGAACAGGCAGGATTCGAAGTAACGCTGCGCTCCTCGTTTTCAGAGCCGCCCGCGTCCGGCGATGCGAACCATGTTTTCGTCATCGACTCCACTGGCGAGCTGCGCGATTGGACGGCCCACGCGGACGTGGTCATCATCGGCAAGAGCTTCCTGTCCACCGGCGGGCAGAACCCGTGCGAGGCGATCCTTGCGGAAAAGCCCGTCATCTTCGGCACACACATGGAGAATTTCCAACCGCTCGCCCGCCGCCTGATCGCCACCGGTGCCTGCATTTCCCCCACTGACCAGGCCGGGCTATCAGCCGCGATTCTAGCAGCACTCGATCCTTCCGAAGCGGCCGCCATGACTCGCAACGCCTCCGCCGCGCTGGCCCGACACGACGGCGCGACACGACGGATCCTGGCACTTCTAATGGTCGAAAACGCACCGATATTTTGATGCAAGCGGAGTTTGTCATTTTCAAAATCACCCTTTAGGCTCCGCGTCGTGAGTGATTCCGAGAAAGACCCATTGAGCAGCCTTCTGTCCAGCTTCGCGCTCGGGCCCGCATGGGCGCGCGCCGCCGGCGACAAGCAGGAACAGAAACCCAAGGCCTTCCGTGGCGGAGAAGATCGCCCGCCGCGGCGCGATGATGGCGACCGCGGACCAAGGCAAGGCGGCTCGCGTGATCGGGACGCCGGAGAACGCCGCCCGTTCCAAGAACGCGGAGGAAATCGGGATGATCGACGCAGCGGCCCACCGCGCCAGGAAGAAGCAGCGCCGGAAGAAGGAGTCCGCGCCACGATCGGTCCGGATCCGCAAGCCATCCACCTCATCGGCAAGGAAGTCCATCAGGTCGCCCGGGTTTACGCGTTGTTCGATGTCGCGAAAATCCTGCTCGCGGAAAAAGCACGCTGCCGCGCCATTTTCGAAGCGCCCGTCCCTCATGCGCCACTCATCCGTGGCAAGCTGGAGGAATGTGTTTTCCTCACCCGCGAGGAGGCCGTCCGGCACCTTTGGAATTCGGAAGGACGCGCCGAGCTGATCGAGGAGGAAACCATCGAGGTCAATCCTCCGACCGGAAATTTCCAGGCGATCGCCCGTTGCGGCATCTCCGGCGAATGGCTGGGTCCGGTGAATTTCCATTCCTATCAGACCAACCTGCGTCGCCTGCATCGCGAGCGTTTTGCCAGAATGCCGTTCGAAGCCTACGCGGCGAAGGTCCGGACCGAGCGCGGCGAGGAAGCGGTCAACGCGTGGTTGGAAACCATGAAGACCAAGACCCGCTGGCGGATCAAGGGCGATGATGAAGACGCGTGGATCGATGACCGCGCCGAAGCCGAGCGCGCCTTCGCGGTCCGCTGTTTCGACAAGGCCTTCGAGGAAGTGCGAATGGCGGATGTGTCCGGAGCCATCCCTGCGAAAAATCTATCACCCTCCTTGCTGACCTCGCTGAAAATCGCGGGCACCCATGCCCGCAATCATCCGGCGATCCTGATTCCCTCGGTCTGCCGAGCCGTCGAGGCCGAGCACCTGCCGGTTTTCAAACGCCTGGGAAAACTTCACACCGGTCCGGCCCGCCCCCACCCCCTGCCGCTGGATGCGGTCCTCGCGGAGCGCCCGGGCAAGATGGTCACTTGGATTCGCGAGAACACCCCTGCGAAACTCGAGGGGCTGTGGAAATCCGTCCTGCCGGAAGGAAGCACCGCCCCGCCGGCCGAATTTGCCGCGGATCTTTTCTGGCTGCTTCACCAAGGCCACATCCTGCTTTACACCGACGACACGCTCGTCGTCCAAGATGCCCGTGAGGCGGCCGCGCCTGCGCCGCCTGGCGAGGGAAAGAAAAAGAAGAAGCGGAAGAACAAGAAGCCGAAGTCAGCGGGAGAAGCCGCCGGAGTGACCGGGGAATCCAGCGCCGCATCCGGCGAAGCCGCGTCAGCAGAAATCGCGGACGAGCCGGTGGCGGTGGAAACCGAGGCAGAAGCAAACGCCGCACCGGATAATCAAGCCGCGGAACTCGAGACTCCCGAGGTTCCACCCACGGAAGTCCCTGAAATTGCGGAACCGGCACCCATGGAAACAGAGTCCCAAACAGAAACCTCGAATCCCGAGACCGTCACGGAAGTGCCATCTCCCGAGGAGGTTTCCGAAATCCCAAGCGCAGAGGGGTCAGAGGAATCCGTGAAAACCAAGGAAGAACCCGCATCCGAGGAAGCCGTGGAATCTCCCACACCCGAGGAAGAGAAGCCCGATTTTACCGACTGAACCCGGCAAATCCGTTTTTCCTGAAATTTCCAACTGCATGGAGTTGACGAGTTCCCGTCGCTATGCTTCAAACCTCTCGACTTGCTTCACGGAACGGTGGCTGAGTGGTCTAAAGCACTCCCTTGCTAAGGGAACGTAGCTCAAAAGGTTACCGAGGGTTCAAATCCCTCCCGTTCCGCCATCTGGTTGGATTGCAGTAGCGGGTGCACATCGCCGGGCACTTCGGACTGGATCGACTGAGAACCCAGCGGGAGCGACTACAAAAAAGCACGGAAGAGTGCAAACACCCTGAAGAGCTTAATAGGCTACAACGTGTCAGCCCTCCGGGGCGTGAACTATTGGAAAGGAGCTTGAACACCCTCAATTGGCAAGCAGGGGTTCGAGGATGTGGGCGATTTCGTGAAGGATGATTCCTCTTAGGCCACACCAGACCGCTTTCGCGGCCAATTGCCGGGGAGGCCAAGATCAAGTCCGAGCGAAAAAACCGCTGCTTGCAATGTCGCTGAAAAGTATTAAGATATTAGCACTTTTTCTCTGGAGAGAGATTGACCTCAGCCACCACCCACCATGACGCCAGAAAAAGAAATCGCTCATTGGGCAAAGTCACTCCGCCGGGAAGGGCTTCGAATTTCCCAGAGAAAGCTTTCGGATGAAACAGGGATTCCACTCGGCACCATTCGCCGGTTTGAACAAACCGGCCACATCGGACTTCAGGCATTTTTGCGAATCGCGAAGGTGCTCGACGCGCTTCAGCCACTTCTTGCCCTCGCCCGGAGGGAAGAACCCAAAACGTTTCCCAAGATCCAAAAAGAGAAGACCATCGCCCGACTGAATGACGAACTCGCCATGGTAATCAAGCGCTCCACCCCCAGTGAAGTTCGGCAGCGCAACAGTATTTCCGTTCCCATCACACGGCGGAAACTTGCCGGGAGCAAGAAATGGATGGAAAGCGATAGTACGACCACGCCACCAACTCCCACCACCCGCGAAATATTTCTAATGAGGCGGGAAGCCAAATGGCAATTTCGACGCGGTCTACTGATGGCCATCGCCAATATACTCGACAAACAGCCAGATCAAATCTGGCCGGACGTATCCCAAATCTCAGCAAAACTCCTGGCCAGCCCATCGCCATCGATTCGACAGAGCACAAAGCGGTGGATTCGCTTCGCCGGACAAACTCCGGAAAGCGTTGTCCAAACCATTCGCTCTCGGTTTACAACTGACACACCCGAGGGTCCGAGAAGGCACAAACTACAGGATCAGTCAGACGGACACCCGTTCTCTGGCTGCCTCTCCAACGACATGCTCCAACAACTGCGCCAAGCTGCCGAGCAAAACCACGCCACAGCAAGCCACCCATGACGCGGACTCAACTCGAACACGGAATCAGAGCCGCGTGCAGCCTGCTGCAAACTTCAGAAGTTTTCGTTGTCGGAAGCCAATCCATCTTGGCCTCTTACCCAAACCTTTCCGGGCCAGTTTCAAAATCACACGAAATGGACATCCTTCCGATCATTCAATCAGGAGTGCCATCTGACTATCAAAATCAGAAAGCTGCAGCAGACATTTTGAATGGAAACATTGGAGAAGGAACCCAATTCTTGAAAACCCACGGGTTTGAAGTGGAAGGCGTCATTGAGGCGGACCTGACGCTCCCCAGTGGATGGCGTGAACGCACCATTCCCGTTTGCAACGAAAACACCAACGGATGCGTCGGGCGTTGCCTTGACCCTTACGACATGGCAACCGCCAAACTCGCTGCGGGACGCGTGAAAGACAGAACAGCTCTCGTCAACCTTATCCAACAAGGAATCATCAAACCCAAACTCCTGGAAAAGCGAACACGCAACCTGCTCGCCGAACAACTACTGGATGGAAGCACCATCGACGATCTGATTTCAAAACTCGGACGCTGGAGTAAACTGGCTGAGAAACAAAAGGCCATTGGCACCCCTGGTCGTAGAAAACCCGGAGATTCATCCAACCCTGGCAGCCTAGGTTGATTTGTCCCAAGTATCAACCTCTCCCGCAATGACCCAACCCGAACCACAACACTCCCCTCTTAAAATCGTCGAAATCGACGAAGAAGGATGGGCTGCGTTCAAAAAGTTGGAAGGCGAACAACGTCGGGAATACTCGAAAAGCCCAGATGCCGTTCGTGACCACGAAGCATGGTTGTACGCACCCATGGCCGCCGACGACGAATGGGGAAGCGTCTCCGAAGCCACCGAAGAAGATTGGGTCGAACCCGTCATCGTCCCTAATCCAGACCAAATTCCGTGGGATGACCTCTACGACTGGTCTTTGGAAAACACCATCGACGAAACCACCAAAAATTCTCCCGAAAGTGAACTCTGAGAACCAACCACCTAGACAGCGATTGGTGACCCTCCGTGATTTCAAGCCCGCGCTCGAAGCCATGCTCGAAACCGAGTCTGTTTATTGCTTGGTCGGTGGCTTGGCTGTCGCCCAGTGGGCGGAAGCATTGCTCGCGCCATCCACACGGGAACAATTCGAACTGCCGATCAGCAGTAAGGACATCGATATTCGAGCGTCAAAAAGTGACGCGATGATGTTCGTGAAAAACCTCCAAGAGCGTGGTGCAACCGCCCAAACCATTTGCAAACGCATCCCCAAAGATCCCACCACGTCATTTCCATCAATCGCGATCCCAATCCAACTTCGCGATCCCGACGGCGTGATCATTTCGACCACGGTGGAAGCCTTGTCCGGTATGTCGCTACTGGATTCAACCCTCCCAGACGGCAGAGTGTCGATTCAAGGCTCACCCATGCGCTACGGGCAAATCTACCTTCTCGACCCCTGTTCGCTACTGATCTGCAAACTTAATGCCATCCATACCCGGCCACCGGGTGAGTCCGACAACGACAGCAAACACGCGACCATTTTGTCGCTGGTGATTCCAAGTTTCATCCAGCGCACCCTCGACCGACTCAACAGCAAGAAGGACAAATACCATCCGTTCAAAGATTCCGAAAGACTGGCCGGTTTCCTGACCAAAGAACCATGGAGCGGCCTGATCCCTCAGAAAGAAAAAGAACGTGTCCTGAAAGCCTGCCATTTGGCAAAACTGGATTGGGAACGCCGAAAACCCACAAAAAACCCGGATCACTAAGAACCAAGAATTTATGAATATCAGCCGAAAAAAGAACAGGTACGGGAAGACGACCGGCTACGACTTGAACGTGGAGAAGTCACGCCAGACGAACTGCAGGCCAGAAACAGCATCCTGCCCATGGGGCTTGCATCCAATCCCGAATGGAAAGCAAAGCGCCTCGCTGCCGCTGCCGCCGGGATGAACCGCCCAAAACTGAAATTACCAGCCAGCCTTCTCCGGCCGAAAAATAAATGAAGGCCGACGCATTCACCCCCGAAGAACTGGAGCCCATTCTCAAAACCGCCAGCGAGTGCGGAATGATTCTGTTAGGAGGACAAGGGAGTGAACACACTGGAATATCACAAGGTTGATCTGCTTTGTGTAATCTTTGCAGTTATAGACGCAATGATCGGTCACTCCACTGACACGCCGCGATTCCACAATATCATGGGCAACCTCCTTGATTGACTTTACCGCCAGCAAGCCGCGTCTGCTTGCGATGTAGAATCGGACGGCGCCGGGAATGGAAATTTCGCCGGCGACCTTCCTTGCACTCGCCCATTCCTTGATCGCGGCAAAGAGCGAGACCCCAAATTGCTTCGTCAGTCCCTCACAATGATGGAGTAGCTCAAGGTCCCGCCTGGAAGCCATCTCTGACGACCCCATCCGTTCGCCAGGCTTTTTTCGGAGCCATACACCCCGTGCGGCGTTGCAACTTCGGTTTGGTGGGAACCTTGTCCTAAATCTTGTCAGAAGCCGGGTCCCTCTGCGTTTTCAGCATCGCAACCATCTGCTTTGTGTGTGTAAACTGATTTTCCCCACCCTCTCCGCCACCCCATTCACGAGGGTGTCCCATTCCATCCGCACGATTTGTCAGCGGGAAGGCACACCTTCCAGAGCGGGTTTCAGGACAGGCCGCCCGGTTCTCGAAATCCCGGCAGTTTGGTTAGGTCATTTTCAGGCAAGGCCGAAACCAAGGCCAGCCGCATGCGCGATTCTCAACCCCGCGCTCAAAGACCGAGCATCTCGGCAATCTCGGCTTTCGTGAGATAGCGGTCGCCGTTTTTGTTGGCTTCATTGAATTTCGTGGTCGCCTGCTCGACGTCCGACTCCCCGGTCAGGTATTCATCGAGGCTCAAGGAGCCATCGTTGTTCTTGTCCTTGGCATCAAGGACTTCCTTGACGGCATCGCGCTTCGCATCCCGCTCTTCCTTCTTCTTTTTCTTTTCGGCCTCCTCTTGCTTTGCCTTCTCGTTGTTTTTCCCCTTGTTATCTTTCTTGGCCTCGGCAGTGGCGATCAACATCAGAGCGGTTAATGAATAAATAAACAGTTTCATGAGTTTTGGTATGGGTTGGAATTTTGATTCAGGGAATGGCGGGAGTGTCTTGGAGGGAGGTGGTTTTTTCACCTGTCCACCCAATCACCATAGCGTGAAATATCACGCGCACCAGTGGGATCTCATCCCTTTGAAAGTCTCGCCACTGCATTCACCCAATCAAGCGCATTTATGAATCCAGGCGATATTGGTCACAAAAAAGCGGTGATCGCAGCATGCTTGAGCAAAATGCCCGCCGGGCACCGTAAGGAATTCTATCAATGACCCAACGTGGCGCCGCGAACCGGGCCACGGACACCTCGACTTGTTCCATGAGAAAATCCCTATTCCTTCCACTCCTCCTGGCCGCGGTTTTTCCAGCCACCGCTGCCGAAGCCCGGCCCAATGTTCTGATGATCGTCGTCGATGATCTCAATGACTGGATCGGCTGCATGGACGGGCAACACCCGCACGCCATCACTCCGAATATTGATAGTCTGGCGGATCGCGGCACGCTTTTCAGCAATGCGCATTGCCAGGCCCCGCTCTGCAATCCGTCCCGGACCAGCGTCCTCAGCGGCCTGCGGCCATCGACCACCGGCATTTACGGGTTGGCACCGGGTCCTCGGAAAGTGCCGATGCTCAAGGAATGGGTGATGCTGCCCCAGTATTTCGCCGGCCAAGGTTATTTCACCGCCTGTTTTGGCAAGGTCTGGCATGACGGCTCGATCAAACCTGCTGACAAGCCGGATGAATTCGACGTCTATGGTCCTGCTCCGGGAGAGCCGTTCCCGTCGGAGAAGTTTGTAGAAACGCCATCCGACATGAGAGCTGTCGATTGGGGCGTGATGCCGGGTGACGATAGCCAATTTGCCGATTGGAAGACCGCGGACAACACACTGGCGCAACTCAAGGCTGCCCCGAAGGATCAGCCGTTTTTCATCGCCGCCGGATTCCGGATGCCGCATCTGCCGTGTTTCGCGACCCAGAAATGGTTCGACCTCTATCCCGAGGATCATTACGATCTGCCGCCCATCTTTCTGGATGACCGCAACGACGTGCCGGACTTCGCCTGGTATCTTCATTGGAAATTGCCGGAACCGCGCCTCTCCTGGCTGGAAAAAAACCAACAATGGAAGCCGTTGGTCCGCGCCTATCAGGCGTCCACCAGCTTCATGGACAGCCAGGTCGGGAGATTGCTGGATGGACTCAAGGCGTCCGGCTTGTCCGAGAACACGGTCGTCGTGCTTTGGTCCGACCACGGCTGGCACATCGGGGAAAAAGGGATTTCCGGGAAAAATTCGCTATGGGAACGCTCCTCCCACGTGCCGCTGATCTTCGCCGGTCCCGGCATCACCGGCGGACAAATCTGCACCCAGCCCGCTGAGTTGCTGGACATCTATCCGACCTTGCTGGAGGTCGCCGGATTGCCTGCGCGCGAGGGGCTTGAGGGGCACAGTCTTGTCCCGCAATTGAAGGATGTCACCGCCCCACGCGCCTGGCCTGCCATCACCACCGCCAACGCCGGCAACCACGCTGTGCGCAGTTCCCGCTGGCGGTATATCCGTTATGCCGACGGATCGGAGGAACTCTACGACATGAATGCCGACCCCAACGAATGGACCAACCTCGCGCTGGATCGGCATCACGCTGATGTGAAGGCGGATCTCGCGAAATCGCTGCCGCCCACGAGTGCCGCGCCAGCTCCAGGCAGTGCCCACCGCACGCTCGTCCGCGACGGCGACTCCTGGCTTTGGGAAGGAAAACCGATCAAGCCCGACGAACT
>Ga0163144_10014191_pt1 | contig 16561 bp, 16 predicted proteins | sample OliLak19BULKMAT1_FD_123175 | JGI IMG/M metagenome (GOLD analysis project Ga0163144, IMG submission 123175) | Freshwater microbial mat bacterial communities from Lake Vanda, McMurdo Dry Valleys, Antarctica - Oligotrophic Lake LV.19.BULKMAT1 | ecosystem: Environmental > Aquatic > Freshwater >... | reverse complement strand
TACATCCAAGCGGGAGCGGGTGAAAATAGTGGATTTTCAGACGAAGAGTACAAAGAAGTAGGTGCGAAAATCTTAGGTACAGCCAAAGAGATATTCGATGTTGCTGAAATGATAGTGAAAGTGAAAGAGCCTGTGTCGCAGGAATATGACTTGATAAGACCTAATCAATTGGTTTTTACCTACTTCCACTTTGCCTCTTCCGAAGAGCTTACGCACGCTATGATTAAAAGCAATGCAGTTTGCTTGGCGTATGAAACTGTAGAACGCCCTGACCGCAGCCTTCCTTTGCTTATTCCTATGTCGGAAGTAGCAGGCAGAATGTCGGTACAGCAAGGTGCAAAATATTTAGAGAAGCCAATCAAAGGACGTGGTATTTTGCTTGGCGGCGTGCCGGGTGTCAAAGCTGCAAATGTCTTGATTTTGGGCGGCGGTATTGTAGGTACTCATGCAGCAAAAATGGCGGCAGGTTTGGGTGCAAATGTAACAATTATGGACGTAAGTTTGCCACGTATGCGTCAGCTTGACGACATCATGCCCGCCAATGTAACTACTGTAATGTCAAGCAGATACAATGTTGTTCAAGAAATAAAAAATTCAGATTTGATAATAGGTGCTATCCTTATTCCGGGGGCAAAAGCACCAAAACTCATCACGCGTGATATGCTCAAATATATGCGTGCAGGAACGGTGATGGTAGATGTAGCAATTGACCAAGGCGGTTGCTTCGAAACAAGCCGAGCAACTACACACGAAAATCCTACCTACATCATAGATGATATTGTGCATTATTGCGTGGCAAATATGCCGGGAGCCGTTCCTTATACTTCTACAGTTGCGCTTACCAATGCTACTTTGCCTTACATAGCACAGTTGGCAAGTCATGGCTGGCAAGTTGCTTGCAAAGGAAGTAAAGATTTGTTACTTGGCTTAAACGTAGTTAATGGGAAAGTAGTCTATAAAGGAGTTGCAGAGGCTTGGAACTTACCTTATACGGACGTAAATGAAGTATTAAATTAAAAAAACATATCATGGGAAGAGCATTTGAAGCCCGCCGTTCACGCAAAGAAAAAAGGTGGGACTTGATGTCAAAGACATTTACAAAATTAGGGCGGGAGATAGCAATGGCTGTAAAGCAAGGCGGGGCAGATCCAGAAACCAATGCTCGCTTGCGTATGATAGTGCAGAATGCGCGCGGAGCAAATATGCCCAAAGACCGCATAGACAATGCAATTAAGAAGGCATCCTCGAAAGAAGATGGCAATTTTGAGGAAATGGTTTATGAAGGCTACGCCCCGCATGGAATTGGCGTATTGGTAGAGTGTACTACCGACAACCCTACCCGAACTGTAGCTATGGTGCGTATGCACTTCAACCGCTCAGGAGGTGCATTAGGCAAGTCTGGCTCTTTGGATTTTAACTTCCAACGCAAAGGTATTTTTACCGTAGCCTCAGAAGGCTTGAGCAAAGATGACCTTGAGCTTGAGCTAATAGACTTCGGGGCTGAAGAAATTTATGATGGCGAGGAAGGGAACTTTGTTGTTCAAACTTCTTTTACTGATTTTGGCATGATGCAAAAAGCCTTAGAAGATAAAAAAATAAATGTAATTAGTGCAAAGCTACAACGCCTTCCCAACACAACGACTACGCTTACCGAAGAGCAAGCAGAAGAAGTATTGGACTTGATTGACAAGTTCGAGGAAGAAGATGACGTGCAAGCTGTTTTCCATAATTTGGCATAAATGAAAACCCAAGAACGCTATAATCAACGTGGGGTTTCTGCCTCCAAAGAAGACGTACACAGTGCAATCAAAAATTTAGACAAAGGCTTGTTTCCGCAAGCCTTTTGTAAGATAGTGCCTGACCTACTCACTGGCGATAGTGAATATTGCTGCATCATGCACGCTGACGGCGCAGGTACGAAATCTTCTTTGGCATACCTCTATTGGCGAGAAACGGGCGATATATCTGTTTGGAAGGGAATAGCCCAAGATGCTATAGTGATGAATCTCGATGATTTGCTGTGCGTAGGTGCTACCAATAATATTTTACTTTCTTCTATTATTAACCGCAATAAAAACCTCATTTCAGGCGAAATTATTTCGGCAATTATCAACGGCACAGAAGAAATTTTGGAAACTTTACGTAATTACGGCATTGGCATTTATAGTACAGGCGGCGAAACAGCAGACTTAGGCGATTTGGTGCGAACTGTAACCGTAGATAGCACTGTAGTAGCTCGAATGAAAAGAAGTGAGGTAATTTCTAACCATAAAATTACTGAAAATGATGTAATTGTAGGCTTTGCCTCTTTCGGGCAAGCCAATTACGAAACAGAATACAATGGTGGCATGGGTAGCAACGGACTTACTTCGGCGCGGCATGACGTTTTTCATAAGCTATTGGCAGCAAAATATCCTGAAAGTTTTGACCCTGCCGTTCCTTCAGACTTGGTTTATTCGGGCAGCAGAAGCCTTACCGAAAAATACAAAGATTTGACTATCGACATTGGCAAATTGGTACTTTCCCCTACCCGCACCTACGCCCCTGTGATGAAGAAAATATTGGAAAATCATAGGCAAAATATTCATGGTTTGGTGCATTGTAGCGGTGGTGGACAAACTAAAGTCTTACATTTTGTGGATAAACTGCATATTGTCAAAGATAATTTGTTTGCTTGCCCACCTCTTTTTGAGCTTATTCAGAGCGAAAGCGGGACAGATTGGAAAGAAATGTATAAAGTTTTCAATATGGGGCATCGCATGGAAGTATATATTGCTGAAAAGTACGCTCAAGAAATCATAGATGTTGCACTTTCTTTTGGCATAGAAGCCCAAATCATTGGCAGGGTGGAAAAAGCAGATGCAAAAAAACTCACTATTAAGAGCGAGTTTGGAGGTTTTGACTATTGAAAATGTTTTTACTTTCTAAGAAAAGTTATATTTATTACTTAAATCTATCTTATTAAAAAATTTTTATTGAAAAATATATACATAATTATTAAAAAAAGTATATTTGTGTGTATCAAAAAATTCCTATCTTTGCAAAAGAGTTGCTGCATTAGTCATTTTTTAAAGCAAAATTAAAAAAGCGTAGTAACCCAGCAATCAAAAAGACAATCAAAAAATGCAAGAAGTAGTATATAACGAAGACAGTATCAAGTCGTTGGATTGGCGTGAGCATATTCGCCTACGTCCGGGAATGTATATTGGCAAGCTCGGCGATGGCTCCGCCTATGATGATGGCATCTATGTATTGGTCAAAGAAATCATGGATAATAGCATTGACGAACACGCTATGGGCAACGGCAAGCAGATACGTATAGATATTCATGATGGACGAGTTACGGTGCGTGATTACGGGCGAGGGATTCCTTTGGGAAAGGTAATAGACTGTGTATCAAAGATTAATACAGGTGGCAAATACGATTCTAAGGCTTTTCAGAAGTCTGTAGGCTTGAATGGCGTAGGTACAAAGGCAGTCAATGCACTTTCAGGCTATTTCAAGGTGCAGTCCTTTCGAGATGGCGAAACGAAGGTAGCCGAATTTAGGTGTGGTAATTTGGTAAATGACCAGAAAATAGAAAAAACGACTGAAAAAAATGGAACACTTACGATATTTGAGCCTGATGACGAGATTTTTAGAAATTATCGCTTTATCCCAGAATTTTTAGATGACCAACTTTGGTACTATGCTTTTCTCAATTCGGGCTTAAAACTTCACTTTAATAGTAGGGAATATTATTCTGCCAAAGGATTAGCAGACTTGCTTGGGCGAAAAACGAATGAGGAAAATCGCCGCTATCCTATTATTCACCTCAAAGGCGAAGATATAGAAGTTGCTATTACGCACACCGACCAATACGGTGAAGAATATTACTCCTTTGTAAACGGGCAATATACTACGCAAGGCGGTACGCATTTGGCAGCGTTCAAGGAGGCTATAGTCAAGACAGTGAGGGAGTTCTACAGTAAAAATTACGAACCTTCTGATGTTCGGATGGGCATTTCGGCGGCGGTAAGCGTAAGGGTGCAAGAGCCTGTTTTTGAGTCGCAAACCAAAACCAAATTAGGCTCTATCAATATGTCGATTGATGGCGGCTCGCCACAAAGTATTCGTTCCTTTGTCAATGATTTCCTCAAAAAGCATTTAGATGACTTTTTGCATAAAAATACAGCAACGGCAAAGGCATTGGAGGAACGCATCCAACAGTCTGAAAAAGAGAGAAAAGACATTGCAGGGATTCAAAAGTTGGCAAATGAAAAGGCAAAGAAAGCAAATCTGCACAACAAGAAATTGCGAGATTGTAGGATTCATTATACAGATGTGAAAAATGAAAAACGCTATGAAAGTACGCTTTTCATTACCGAAGGGGACTCTGCAAGCGGCAGCATCACCAAATCTCGAAATGTAGAAAGTCAGGCGGTATTTAGCTTGCGAGGTAAGCCGCTGAATTGCTACGGTCTGACCAAAAAAGTAGTCTATGAAAATGATGAGTTTAACCTATTGCAGCACGCCTTAGACATAGAAGATGGCTTGGAAAAGTTGCGATATAACCGTATTGTGTTGGCAACAGATGCAGACGTAGATGGTATGCACATTCGCCTATTGATGCTTACTTTTTTCCTGCAATATTTTCCAGATATAGTACGAAATGGGCATTTGTATATCCTTGAAACACCGCTATTTAGGGTAAGGAATAAGCAAAAAACAATGTATTGCTATTCCGAAGAAGAAAAGAAACAAGCCGTTAGAAAACTGGGACAGAAACCAGAAATTACACGTTTCAAAGGCTTGGGAGAGATTTCCCCTGACGAGTTTGGCAGGTTTATAGGCTTAGATATTCGCTTAGAGCCAGTACTTTTGAGAAAGGAAACGCACATCAGCAAGCTACTTTCCTATTACATGGGCAAAAATACACCCGAAAGACAAAATTTTATCATTGATAACTTGCGCATAGAGAAAGATTTGGCAGAAAATGAAAGTGAAATTTGAAAAAATACGCCCTGACACAGATAGTTCTTTTCGGATACTGGTAAACCCTAAGATGAACGAGTCATTTTATTGGCACTATCACCCCGAATATGAAATTATCTTTATCACAGGCTCTGATGGCACTCGACACATAGGCGAGCATATTTCGAGGTATGAGGGAAGTGATTTGGCTTTTATTAGTCCAAATATCCCTCACCTTAACTTTGACTATGGTATTCGCAGCAATTACGAAAAAATAGTAGTACAGATGGATAAAGATTTTTTGAGTGAAAGTCTCCAAAAGATGCCCGAACTTTCTGACATCAACTACCTCTTTGACAAGGCGCGTGGTGCGGTGCTTTTCCATGGCGAAATCAAAAAAGTGATTGGTGAAAAACTAAAAAAATTAGTAAATCTCACGCATTTTAGGCAACTCATAGAACTGTTGGAGATATGCCAACTCATGGCAACAAGCGCAGAAAGTGAAATATTGGACATTCAGCCTATTGAGGAGGATTATAACTTAAAAGAGCAACAAAGAATCAAGAAAATTTATCATTTTGTGTCTGAAAATTACCAGCATCCAATTGATATTCAGGATGTAGTAAGCCTTAGCAATCTTTGCCATGCTACTTTTTGTCGATATTTTAAAAAAATGACCAACATGACTTTTTCCAATTTTTTAAACCAATATCGCATCAACCAATCCAAAAAACTACTCTTACAAGACCGCAACGTTACCGAAGCCTGCTATGAAAGTGGGTTTGAAAATCTTTCGTATTTCAATAAGTCATTTAAAAAATTGACTGGAGAAAATCCTATGCAGTTCAAAAAACGGCATTTGCGACAGTAAAAAACCAATCAGGAGCTATCAAAACTTCAAGCCTACTACCAAAATGTCGTCAGTTTGCTTACAATCGCCTTTCCAAATAAGCAAGTTTTCTTTCAAAACTTCTTGCTGCACAGCTACAGGCAAGTGATGGATTTTTAGCAACAAGTTTTTGAAATTTCTAATCATAAATTTCCTGTCTTCTGCCCCGCCAAACTGGTCGGCATAGCCATCAGAAAACAGATAGAAAGCATCATTTGGCTGAATTTTGAGTTCAAACTCTGTAAAGTTTTTTCCCTGTGCAAGATGATGCCCACCTATAGCAAAGGGTGCACCCTTTATTTCTTGGAAATTGGCATCCCTGACAAAATAAAGTGGGCGTTTAGCACCTGCATAAGTAATCGTTTTTTGCTCATCATCAATAATGACAACGGTAATATCCATGCCATCATGCACCCGATTGTCATTTTGGAAGAGTTGAAACATTTGTCTATCAAGCGATTCTAAGATGCTTTTTGGGTAAAATAAATTTTGCTCAATGAGTATTCTTTCAAGCATATTTTGCCCTACCAAAGACATAAACGCCCCAGGTACACCATGCCCTGTGCAGTCAGCTACCGCAATAACGGATTTGCTACCTACTTTTCTTGCCCAGTAAAAATCGCCACTTACGATGTCTTTGGGCATATAAAAAATAAAAGTTTGGAAGATTACCCCCTCCAACATTTTGTCGGTAGGCAGAATCGCTTGCTGAATACGCTGTGCGTACCTGATACTGTCTAAGATGTCATCTTTTTGTTTCTCTATTAACCTCTTTTGCTCTTGAATATCAGCAGTTTGCTTTTCAACTTCTTCTTGGAGAATCTGATTTTGTGTTTTCAGTTGCAATAATTCATTTTCTATGTACGTATCATTGCGCTCCTGCTGTACGAGGGAAAGGTATTGATTATGAGCAGTATTGTCCTCTACTATCCAAATATAATAGATTTCGTCTTCTTCTATCCTTTTAATAGTGTAGTCAAATACGCCTATTTTTTCACCAAAAGGGATTTCCATACGTGGAAAAAAAAGTTCATTTTGTGTAGCCTCCAATGTTTCTATGACACTTTGTAGGCTTTCTAAGAAAAAATTTAACTGGTAAATAGATGTGCCATAATAGCCATGTAGGTCTGCAAAAGAGTTATTGCTGACCAAAATATTACCATTGTGGTCAAACAAAACAAACTGACACCACTGATTTAGGTATTTTTGCTGATACTCAAGTAAGGCATTATGGCTTTTACTCATGCTGATCTATTGGTCATCTTTTTGGTTAAATCTTGAAATATTTCCTCTACGCATTCACCCGTTTTTGCGCTTGTTAGGTATTCGCAAGGGAGGGGTAGCCCACTAATTGTATTTTTTAGTTCATCTTCCGAAAGTAAGTCTTTTTTATTTCCCGCCAATATATAAGGAATGTTAGGCAAGAGTTGCTGTATATAATCTAAATCTTCGGAAATATGCTTAAAGGTAGAGGGGCGAGTGAGGTCGAAAACGTAAATAATTCCGTTTGCACCAAGATAATAAGACTTGGGAACTTTGGTTTGTGAAACTTCGCCCGCTATGTCCCAAATGATGAGATTGACCTGCAAATCGGGCAGACTCATTATTTTTTTATCTATTTTTACACCGAGCGTGGTCAGATATTCGTCTGCAAACTTCTGAAACACAAATCTGCGTGTGAGCGAGGTTTTGCCCACACCAAAATTTCCTACTAAAACTACTTTTTTGCTAATACTTTGCATTTTTTTGTTTGAAAGCGTACGTATTTTTATAAATTAAAGTCGGTCAAAGTATCAAATGTATCATTTACTATTATAAATCGGGGTCAAATTCTTTGATGTGCTTGTCTAATAATGCCGAAACAGTACCTTCGCTAAGATTTTCTTCTTGCAATTTTGAGAGGTGTCTTTCTGCAAATAAACTCAGGTATCGGAGTAGTTTGAACTTATAATTTGTATCTACGGCACCCGAAACAATAGCAACTATATAGTATTTATAGCTATTTTGGATAATAATTTTGAGTGTACCGTACTGTATCATATCAAGATTGCCTCCTTTTTGCTGAAAAGCGTCTTCGACAAAAGATTTGATAGCCGTAAGCATTCCCGCAATCATGTCTTGGTCTAAAGTGCCTTTGCTGGTGTAATGCCCAATGAGCAATCCTGAGTTTTGGTAGATAACCATGCCTTCTTCTATTTGTGGCTTCATGGCTGCGGTCATCAACTGATTATTTTGCTTGATACCAAAAAGCCCTAAAAACTCACGCTTTATAGACTGCCAAGATAGCGTATCATCTATTTGCTTATTGATGTTATCAGCAAGTTTTTCAAGTTCTGCTTGGATAAATTTTTGTATCAGATTACCCATAATTGGGTAAAGTGCGTCAATTATATCCTCTTTATTATTGCGGATTTGTGCGCGAATAGCTACGCCGAGTGCCTCGCCTGAAAGCGCGCTCATGTTACTCTTTATTTCCTCCACTTTTTGGCTGACCATAGGCTCTAATCGCAAGGAGATTTGCTTTGGAGATATTTCATTCTTCAAAGCCATGATTTCCTTTTCTAAAACTGCCCTTTTTTGGCTTTCTTCTTCTAATAAGATACTTTTGAGCTGCCGAAGTATATCATCTTCCATATAATTTTGCTTTTAGCCGTTGTTAGGTTATGCTTAAAAGCCGTTCCTAAGCCTTTATTTTTTCGCTGATTTCCTCCAAATATTTGCTAAATACTTGCCTGTGTGCCTGATGTCGGTCATTTTTTGATAGTGCGCCTGCTATCTCATCGCTAAGTCTTTGCAGCACATCATTTAAGCGATTGATAGAGGCTTTTAGCTCATCACTTACATCTTGGGCTACTGTTTGCAAATTTTTCAGGTGCAAGTCATAGTCATCATTTAGTTGCTGCGTTACTTTTCGTGCTTTTTCGTCCATTTCTTGCATATCCATGCCCAAAATGATTTCTTTGACTGCATCGATTTTACTCATGCGAATTTGCTCTTTCCTTTCGCTTTCGTTGGCTACCAAGATGAAGTCTTCCTGCTGCTGCTTGGAAACAGTTTTGTTAATCATCTGGGGGATAGCGCGCTGTATGTCATCGAGCTGCTGCTTAAACACATTACGATTTTCCTCTAAGATATTAACAAACAAGTGCTTCATATCATTTACCTGCTTGTCATACTCTTTTTTATTTTCGACAAGCATCGAGGCAAACAAATCTTTCATGCCTATTATTTGTGCGTCTATCTCCTTGCGGTCTCTCCCTACTATGAGTTCCCGCACCAGCTCCACCTTAGATATTTCCTCTTGCAATGGTTTGTTTTGTTCTTCCATAAATCAATTTTTTAAATATTTCTTGCAATCTGGCTCAAAATACTACCTACCGCATCTTTGCTCAAATGCGTGCTGTTTTGGCGGTTAAGCTCTGTTTCAGTAGCCCTGCGCACGTCTTCTATCTGCGTAAGCATCTTACTTTCCATGTTTGCGATATTATCCATCAGTTGGGAGCGTAGGCTGTTCATTTCATTTTGAATCTGACTATTTTGCTGCCCCATTTTGCTATTGATGACCTGCAATTTATCGTCGTAATCTTTTAGATTTTGACTAAAGATAAGGTCACGTACCGCTTCAATCCTTGAATTTGTGTAATTGTCGACGTTTTCCATTTTATTTATATAAAGTTAAACAAGCACAGATTTTTAGTTATTGCATGAGGAGTTTTAGTATTTGCGCTCCCACAATGCCAGATGGAAATATATTTTTAGATTTTTGAAATTCTTTTAATGCGGCTTCTGTCTTGTCCGAAAACATACAGTCCGCCGGAATATCGAAGCCCGCCGCAACGAGCAGCCTTTGTAGCTCCCAAACTGCTTCGCTTTTATCTCCCTTTTTGAGAATATTGCCTTCCAATATCTTGTAGGCATAATAGTTTTTTTCAGAAAACCCTTTTTCTTCTATCAGTTTGATAGCCTCATTATCAAAGCCCAAATCTTTGAGCCTTTTGGCTTCTTTGAGCTTTCCCTCCATAAATTTAGCCTTGATAAGCAGTTGATTATACGCCAAAGATGCATTGATGCTGTTCACATCACCTTTGTCAACGGCTCTCACGTCTATTTTGTGATTAAACCATACCTCACGAGCCAAGCTACCAATCTGATATGCCGTACTATAGTAATCAGATAGTACTGCTTTATCGTGATAGTTTGCATCTATTTTGTCGCTTACTACATAATCATAGCTTCCGTCATCATTAAATTTTCTATAATTCAAATACTGGAAAATAGCAATGATTACCACGCCCAGTACCACCAATAAAATAAGAATTCGTTTCATTTGAAAATTCGTTTTTTGTCTTCACTTCTCTTACTATAATGTAAAATTAATGAGAATCCAAAGATATTGCAAATTAATTTATTTTTAATAGAAAATGTAATCTATAAAAATTCGTTATATTTGGGGGTTTGAAAGCCTTAAAGGTATTAAATAGATGGTTTTTTGTTTATAAATAATTGTTTTTCAGTTTTTTAAGCTCAAAAAATACCAATCCTAATATAATTTAAGACAATTAAATAAGCCAATAGCCAACAACAAAATATTTGAAAATTTATTAAAAACACTTACCATATTTTTACAAAAATGCTAAACTACGATAAAATCGCTGAATTACTCGGCAAAGATGCAGACAATTTGTTAAATCATAAATCGAAGACAATTCCTAAGGAGAACCTTCACTTGCCAAACCCCAGATACCTTGACCAGGTGTTTACCTATACAGACCGTAATCCACAGGTCTTGAGAAGTTTAGGGCAGTTGTTTGGCACAGGAAGATTGGCAAACACTGGTTATTTGTCCATTCTGCCTATTGACCAAGGCATTGAGCATAGTGCAGGGGCTTCTTTTGCACCAAATCCTGCTTATTTTGACCCTGAAAATATTGTCAAATTAGCGATAGAAGGCGGCTGTAATGCTGTAGCTACTACTTTTGGCGCATTAGGAATGGTTTCTCGTAAGTTTGCACACAAAATTCCTTTGATAGTAAAAGTAAATCATAATGAGTTACTTAGCTACCCAAATAGGGCAGACCAAATCATGTTTGGCTCTGTGCGCGAGGCATGGAACTTAGGTGCATCGGCTATCGGGGCTACTATTTATTTCGGCTCTGACAACTCTACCCGCCAAATTGTAGAAGTAGCGCAAGCATTCCACGAGGCGCATGAGTTAGGCATGGCTACCATTCTTTGGTGCTATACTCGTAATAATGCCTTCAAAAAAGATGGCGTAGATTACCACCTTTCTGCTGACCTTACAGGACAGGCAAATCACTTGGGTGTAACTATCGAGGCTGACATTATCAAGCAAAAACTACCTGAAAATACTGGTGGATATTTGGCTTTGAATATGGGCGGTTCTTCTTATGGCAAAACTGACAAGCGTATCTACTCGGAACTAAGCTCTGACCACCCTATAGACCTTTGTCGCTATCAAGTAGCTAACTGCTACATGGGCAGGGCTGGACTTATCAACTCTGGCGGTGCGTCTTCGGGCGAATCGGATATGGCAGAAGCAGTAAAAACAGCAGTTATCAACAAGCGGGCAGGCGGTATGGGCTTAATCTCTGGCAGAAAAGCATTCCAACGCCCAATGAAAGATGGCGTAGGTATTTTGAATGCAATCCAAGATGTTTATTTGACAAAGAGAGTAGATATTGCATAAATTATTAGTTATGAGTTTTTTGGCTCTTGCGGCTTTTTAACACAAGATGGTTCGTGTGATAACACACGAACCATTGATGAGAGAGTTTTGCATATGTTGAACCCGAAGTGGAACAGTGCAAAATCAAATTTTTACACCTGCTTTAGTGCTGCTATTGTCTGTATAGGATTGCTTGCCGCAAACACAAAATTTCCCGCTACCAGTACATCTGCCCCTGCCTCTAATAATTTTCTGGCATTCCCAAGATTTACACCGCCATCTATTTCTATCAAAGTTCTTGCATTATTTTTCAAAATCAAGTCTTTGAGCCTGGAAACTTTACTATATGTGTTTTCAATAAATTTTTGTCCCCCAAAACCAGGATTTACAGACATTAGGCATACCAAATCGATGTCTTTGATGACTTCTTCCAAATGACTGATAGGGGTATGTGGGTTGAGGGCAACACCTGCCTTACAGTCTAAGTCTTTGATTTGCTGCAAAATACGATGCAAGTGCGTACAGGCTTCCTCATGCACAGAAATTACCGCAGCCCCCAAGTTTTTGAAAGTCTGGAGGTATCTTTCGGGCTGCACTATCATCAGATGCACGTCCAAAGGCTTTTTAGCGTGCTTGCTGATAGCATCTAAAACGGGCATACCAAACGAAATATTAGGAACAAAAACGCCATCCATGATGTCGATGTGAAACCAATCTGCCTCGCTCTGATTGACCATTTCTGTATCTCGCTGTAGGTTGGCAAAGTCTGCCGCAAGCATAGAGGGGGCAATGATGCCTTGTTTTTTCATTATTAGTTTATTTTTACCTTGTTTTTACAATTCCTATTTCAGCTTATAATTAACTATAAATGAGATAGATATATATATGTATGTATGCTACTGTGCGGCAAATATAACAAAAATCCAAATACGAATCTAAAACTTGGGCGGCAATCCGCATTATTAGATAGTTTTAAAAGTGCGTACCAATGAAATTATAAAGAAAAACTTACAAATTAAAGTTGATGGGAAGTCCAAAAAATCATCCAAAATGGTTTGACGTATATATTGTGCTAAAATTACTGAAGAGCTATAATTTTATGGCATTTATAGGATATAATATCAGAGAATTTATTAAGTTTAAGTTTCAAAGATGAAAAAATAATTTATGAGGTTTAAATCATTTTTACAAAATACTGACAAAGAGGTTGTTAAGCCTTTCTACTTCATTGAATCTAATACTCAAGGCAGGGTATTGGTCATTGCAGATATTCATGGGCATAACAAAACTTTGAAAGCACTCCTCAAAAAAGTTCAATTAACCAAGCAGGACTACTTGTTTTTGTTAGGAGATTATATAGATAGGGGAGATGACGATGTGTCAGTTATCCAAACAATCATGGATTTGGTCAATGATGACTATCTTGTATTCCCCTTAAAGGGCAATCATGAGGAAAAAATAATTCAAAGGCACTCTCTTGTAAGTGATTTGACGACTCCTGTCATAGAAAATCCAGAAGAGATTACTGACGAAGTAGGGAGAATTCACCATCAATTTGTTCGTTTTTTTTCCTCTCTTCCCTATTACTACGAGATGGACGATTTTTATTTGGTACATGCGGGCTTCGATTTTTCAAAAATAGCACCTTTCAAAGACTACGACAGTATGCTTTGGATTAGAGAAATCGCCAATCCAACACCCAAAACTATTGTTCGTGGGCACGTAATTACCGAATTAGAAGCTATCAGAACGCAGGTAATAGCTCGTCATTCGATTATCAACTTAGATAATGGTATTTATTTGGGTCAAACAGTAGGAAATATTCCTCGAGATATAGGAAATCTTTGCTGCTTAGACCTAAAAAGTTTTGAACTAATTACTCAAGAAAACATAGGGTAGTACGGTAAGAGCCAAATAAGACTTTGGCACAAAAAGAGTCAAGCATTAGAAATTTAGGAAATTTCTAATGCTTGACTGAAAAAAGTATTAAACTTTGGCACGAAAAACTTCGTGAAGCTCTCCCAGAAAATAAAATCTTATTATTTCCTTTTCATCAAGCTAATAATCTCCTTCAAGTAGCCATTTTCCTGCCTCAGATGATTTATTTCCTGCTCAAAACTATTTCGCTCATAGTCTTCCATATTCTTTTTTGCTGCCTCGTGCTTTTTAGCATCAAAAATAATATTTTCATCAAAGTTAATGATGTCAGACGGCGTAAGCCCAATTATATCGGCTATTTGCTGCATACGAGAGAATGAAACGTCCGTTTCATCTCTTTCTATTTTGCCGTACCCGTTTGCAGACATTTCTAGCTTCCCCGCCATAAACTCCTGCGTGTAGTTACGTAGCTCTCGTAACTTTTTGATTTTCATTCCTATACTAAGCATGGTCATTTTTAATTTTTAATGATTTTATGTAAAAGTTTCTTAGACATGGTTGGTCAGCTTTATGAAGGATTGGAAAAAACGTGTAAAAATCTAATTAACTTTTTCACTCTGCCTAATCCCTACTTCGCTCATGCCAAGTCTGTATATCTGTGATTATTCTACGTAGATATATGGACTTGACTATTGAAACGCAAAATAAAGCAATTTATTGATTTATTTTGCAAATTTATACCATAAAATTTTGTCTTTCAATTTGTTGTAAATTATATACTCATAGTTTTGAAAATTATACACTCACAGTTTTATAAATTAGCGTTTTAGTAAGTAATGTAATAGTACGTTAAAAACTTGGGTTAGACTGTTTTTGGGCAAGCAGATGCTCAAAATCACTGATGATGTTCATATAGTTAATATAGGCATCAAAAGGAGAGCTATAAGGGCTGCGCCGGTGTCGAGTATCATTATTGTTAGTGATTTTGGTTGACATATAGTGAAAATAGTCGGAGGTCTGTAGCCTACCCCAAGTATCTATTAGATTTTCGTTCTTGCTTTTCAGTACCTTCTCTTCAAGGCTATAAATTCGCTTGATAGCCTCTTTCTGCATACTATTCTCCATTTGCGCTACCGCAGTAGCTAATGCAAATGCTTGCTGCTTATCAGTCATTATTTCATTTAATAGTTGGTCAAACTCTTGATAACCAGAAAGATATTTATTATACTTGCCTGTTTCAAAGGTTTCATAATCCAAACAAATATTGTCATTATTATTGAAAAGCAAGTTTTTTGGCTGCCTACCAAATAGACTTGTCATTTTATCGTGGTGCTTTTTGACCTGCCTCTCAAATTCACTCACAGAGTATAAAAAGCTCAATGAGTGATAGTAAGTTTCTGCCAGAAAATCTACCTTGCCTGTCTTGGCTAATTTTTGGAAAGAAACCAACACATCTGGGCGGTAAAGAGCAAACTGCTCAATGGCGCAGCCGGATATAGAAAAGACAATTTTTAACTTATTTTTATATTTTTTTAACAGCTTTAGCAATAATCTGTTGGTAGGAAGATAGTAGCTCTCTGCAAGATAATTGTGTAGGGCTGCATTTTTTTCCTCATATACGTGGTCTTCTCCAATCATGGAAAAGTCGTAATCCCTTAGGCGAAAGGGCTGATGTACCTGAAAGTAAAAGCATGTAGATTCCATAGGCGTAAGAGGGATTTATATAGGTTATACGTATGCGCTGAAAAAAAGTGCTTAAATTTAATATTTTTTATGTAATTTTATTCAAATTATGCCTAAAAAAATAATTTGATAGCAGCAAACTGTGTTGATTTGGAAAATACATGACTAATATAGTAAAAAATCACACCATATTTACAAAGGAATAGGAAATATGTCATAACTTCGCCCGAAAAAAATCCTATAAACTTGAAAAATTGGTATTATAATGAATACACACAAAATATTTAAGAAACTACGCCAGCTTTTTATAGCTTCTGCACTTTTTATTATCAGTATATTTATTGGTGTTCAGGGTTTCCAATACACCGAAAGCCACGATGTAAGAGATGCTTTTTTTATGACCACCATGATTATCTCTACTACAGGTATGAACGAGGTGCATAAACTAAGCCCAGATGGAAGGCTATTTGTTTCTTTTTATGTTATTTTTAACCTATTTATCTTTGGTTACTTTATTTCGGTAGCCACATCTTATATCTTTGAGGGGGGTTTACAAGAAGTTTTTAAGAATTATATGAGTAATAGAGTTGCCAACAAAATGAAAGACCACACCATTGTTTGTGGTTATGGGAGAAACGGGGCGAAAGCCTGCGAAGAGCTTTATAGAAGCAATATGCAGTTTGCCATTATTGAAAGAAGTGCGGAAAAAGTACAAGAAGCTATCAACTTATATGAGCATAGAAAAAATATTTACATCTTGGAAGGCGACAGTACGTCTGATGATATATTGATTGACGCAGGTGTAAAAAGAGCGAAAACAATTATCTCCACACTTGGTGAAGACGCTGATAATGTATTTGTTACACTTACAGCAAGGGAGCTAAACTCACAAATCAAAATCATAGCCAAAGCAGGCAGAGAGAGTTCTGTGCCTAAGCTCATGCGTGCAGGTGCGCATCACGTAGTTGTGCCTGAAATCATGGGAGGGACACACATGGCAAACTTAGTAACAAAGCCTGATGTAGTAGAGTTTTTGAGTATGCTCAGTGGCATAGGGCATACCGAGCTACGGTTAGAGGAGCTACGCATATCTGAAATGAAGGAAGAATACAAAGGAAAAACAATTCAAGAACTAAGCGTAAGAGAAATTACGGGTGTAAATATTATTGCCTACAAAGACATGGACGGTTTTATGTTTAACCCTACACCCGAAACAGTACTCGAAGAGGGTGGCGTAATGATAGTATTAGGCACTAAAAATGAAATTACTACCTTTGTGTCCTATTTTTCCAAGTATTAAGTAACTGACCTTACGCAGCTTGCAAATTTGTTTTTGATAAAAGAAATACATTGCGTGAATTTGGGACAAAAAAAGGCTTAAAATTATGAAATCACCTAAGTTAATGGATTTATATTCAGATTATTTATTGACTTCGCCCGATTCTGCCTCTTCCCAAGTATTTGCATCGCTC
>Ga0163144_10014190_pt1 | contig 16562 bp, 8 predicted proteins | sample OliLak19BULKMAT1_FD_123175 | JGI IMG/M metagenome (GOLD analysis project Ga0163144, IMG submission 123175) | Freshwater microbial mat bacterial communities from Lake Vanda, McMurdo Dry Valleys, Antarctica - Oligotrophic Lake LV.19.BULKMAT1 | ecosystem: Environmental > Aquatic > Freshwater > Lake... | reverse complement strand
CATCAGCGACCTCCCGCCTTCGATCATCGGTGTCGCCGCGATGCCTGCCGGTCCGGCGGGTTCGGCCAACGAGATCAACTCGGGAATGTGGGCGATCAACGCTCGCGTGACCGACCCCAGAAAGCTCGATGCTTGTTGGCGGTTCATCAAGTTTTATGTCTCGCAAGAGGCGGCGAGAGTTCAGACCGAGAAGATGGTCGAACTCGGAAATGGGCCCCTTTTGAACCCAGTGCTTCTTAAGAGATATGGTTTTAGTGACATTGCCGAGGCCGTCGATCCGGGTTACGTCGCCGCGAACGAGTCGCTCTTCAAGACTGGTCACCCCGAGCCCAACGGGCGCAATTCAGCCCAAGTCTATGAGGTGCTGGACACCGCGCTGGATCGGGCACGTTTGGAAGACACGCCTTCGATCGAGATTCTGCGTGACGTTCAGGCGGAGATGAACAAGCGGCTTTTGGGCTATATCGAGCCTGCGGAATTGGCGCAAAAACGGACAGTGGCGATGATCGTGGTCAGCATTATCGGATTGGTCGCTCTTCTTCTTGGCTTTGTTGGGCTCAAGAGGGCGAAGCGGACTTTGGCGACCTATGAAGACCGGCTCCCTGCCGGAACCGACCGCAAGCGGGTTCTTCGGTTTGTCTCTCTTTGTTTGTTGCCCGCTGGTCTGAGCATGCTTGTCTGGGCATATTATCCGTTGTTTGCGGGCCTTGTGATCGGCTTCCAGGATTACCGAATTGTACAAGGCACACACTGGGTGGGGTTGGACAATTTCATCTCTGTTTTCACTCAGCCCGTTTTCTACAAGGCTGTTTTCAACTCGTTCGTCTATGTCGGACTGACGATTGGGATCGGGTTTCTCATGCCGATTTTTCTGGCGATTGGGCTCAACGAGATTCCCCGTTTTCAGTTGTTGTTCCGGACGCTCTTTTATCTTCCCGCGATGACGAGCGGGGTCGTGATCTCGTTTCTTTGGCGGCAGATTTATGACAAGTCGCCGGAGGGGATGCTGAACCAGCTTGTCGCGCCTTTCGTGCCTTTCTTGAATCCGTTGCTGCAGTTCCTCCAGTTCCCGATATTGACCGACCGCAACGACTGGCTTGGCGACCCCAAGCTGGCGATGCTTGCGGTCGTGATCCCGGGTATTTGGGCGGGTGCGGGGCCGGGTTCAATTTTGTATCTGGCCGCATTGAAGAGCATTCCTGAGGAGCGGTACGAGGCGGCGGACATCGACGGGGCGAGCTGGGTCTCTAAGCTCTGGAGGATCACGCTGCCTGGTTTGAAGCCGCTGATGTTGATCAACCTGTTGGGTGTCTTCATCGGCGGTTTCAAGGCGATGGACAACATCTTCATCCTGACCGGCGGCGGCCCGCTCTACGCGACCCACACGATCGGGCTCGAGGTTTGGAAGAACGCCTTCATGTACCTGAAGTTCGGCTACGCGACGGCGGCGGCGTGGGTGATGGGCTCGATCCTGATCGGCTTCACGATCATGCAGATCCAGTACCTGACGCGGCTGAAATTTTCTACTGCGAAGGTTTGACCTGATCCTTTGCGCCCCCGGACACCCTCTCTCCGGTTCGGGGACTCACCGACTCTCTCCCTGGAAAGGGCGAGAGTTTTGGGAGTTTGCATTCGTTGTCAGTCGTCATTTGAACCTGTTGCATTCGTACATTCGAATGTTTACAGTCGCATTGGGCCGTGCACGGGGTTGGAAAGTGAAGTCGTTTCTTGGTGCTAGTTATGGACTGGGCGTCAGGGAAGGGGAAAGTCAATATGGGTTCGATTTGAATTGTGGGAAGAAGAGGTCTAGCTTGCGGCACGCAGCGTGCCGAGGCATAGAAAACGGAGGAACCTGCTTCCAACTCCCACTCGTGTTCGTGAGCAAGTGGAGCTTGTAAGAAGGTCCCTCGGCCCCGTGGGACCGAGGGTCGGGAGACTCTGCTCGGGACGACAGATCGGGGAAATTGGGTCAATGATCGTGATATGCCGCAGGGCTTCGGTTGGCTTCGCCTCCCTTGCAACCTGCGGCTACGGGTGTTGCCGTCAAGGAGGTGTGAGGGACAAGTTGTCTCCACCCCCACCCGTTCGGCTATGCTCAGGGAGTAACCCACCTCTTCTGTTCGACACAAGCCATCCGATCCAGACGAGCAGGGGGCTCGGCGAATGGCTTCTCATATGTCATCCTCTAGTCATCGAAACTCTTCTCGTCGCTGACGTTGGCTTGGACTCTCGGACTGCGGGGGCGCAGGCTGTTTACACTTACAGAGTCGCGCCGGAGGTTAAAGTCCTTCCTGGTGAGGCCTACTTTGTGCCGCTTGGGCCGCGTCGGGCGATTGGTTTTGTGCTTGTTGTGCGGTCGGTAAAGCCAGAGGAGCTTGGGTTTTCGGTCGGATTGCTCAAGGGGATGGGGGCGAAGATCGTGGGGTTGGAGATGCCTGCCGAGCTCTTGGAACTGGTTCACGAAGTGGCTAGGCAGACTCTTGCTCCGGTTGCGGTCGCGCTGAGTTTGGCGGTGCCACCATCGGTCAAAGAGCGGTTGGTGACGAGTTGGAAGCGGAGCGGAAGTCACATCGCCGAAGCCTTGACGACTGCACAAAACGAGACTCTGAGAATCCTTGACGAGCAGGGTGAGGTCTCGGACTCCAAGACCAAACCGCTCCCCGACGGAGCGAAACGGTCGCTGCGTTCACTAGAAAAAAAGGGGATCGTCGTCCAATCTGTTGCGCTGAGCAGGCAACAGGAACGGCATCGACTCACCGGGCTCTACCGGCTGACTTCCGACGAGGCGAAAGTCGAGGCGTTCTTGACTGGTGCCGGTAAGAAACGTCCGGCCCAAGCCGTGACTTTGATGCGCTTGCAGGGTTCGGAATCGGCTAGTTTCACGGTGCAGGAGATCAAGAGTCTGGGGAGCGTGACGGACCAAACGATCAAGGCTCTGGTTCAGGCTGGCCTTTTGGAAGCGGCGAGCGAGGGGCAAATCCCATCGGCGGTTCCCCCGGTGCCAAACCCAGACCAGCAACAGGCTATCGACGCCGTGACCGCCGCGATCAGGGCTTCTCGAAACCAAGAATTTTTGCTCTTCGGGGTGACGGGCTCTGGCAAGACGGAGGTCTATCTCCGGTGCGCTGCGGAGGCCCTCCAACAAGGGCGGCAGATTCTGTTCTTGGTGCCGGAGATCGCACTGACTGCGCAGGTGATCGCGCAGCTTCGCGAGCGGTTTGGGAATCTGGTGGCGGTATTGCACTCGAACATGTCGCCGGTCGAGCGGTTGGAGAGCTGGCTCAAGGTTCGGAACGGGGAATGCTCGGTGGTGCTGGGGGCGCGTTCGGCGATCTTCGCGCCTTTGACGAACCTGGGCCTGGTGATCGTCGACGAGGAGCACGAGACGAGTTACAAACAAGAGAACTCGCCGCGATATCAGTCAAAACGGCTAGTTTCGTTCTTGGGCCGTCGGTTTTCTTGTCCAGTGGTTTTCGGGTCGGCGACCCCTAGCCTTGAGTCGTTCTACGCGGCTTCGGCGGGTGGTTTGACGCTTTTGAGGTTGCCTAGTAGGGCGGCAAGCGCGCGGTTGCCAGAAGTTGAGATCGTGAACCTGGCTCAGCTCTATCGCGAGCGGAGGGCTTCGATCCTTTCTCCCCAGTTGGACGAGCGGTTACGGGTTGCGCTGGCGAAAGGCGAACAGGCGATCTTGTTCTTGAACCGCCGTGCCTACGCGCCGTTCTTGCTTTGCCGAGATTGTGGCCACAGGTTTGCTTGTCGGCACTGCGCGGTGTCTTTGGCTTTTCATCGTCGGGACATGAAGTTGCGTTGCCACCAATGCGGTCATCAAGAGGCTGTGCCCGAAGCTTGTCCGACTTGTGCTAGCGACCGTGTGGCACCGTTTGGGACAGGCACAGAAAAGGTCGAAGAGGCGGTGCGCGTGCTCTTTCCAGACTACAGAGTAGCTCGGTTGGATCGAGACATTGCACGAAAGAAAGGTGCTTTGGAAGAGACACTTGCTGCCTTTCGGAGTCGCACGACCCAAATTCTGGTTGGGACTCAGATGGTGGCGAAGGGCTTGGATTTTCCGAATGTGACAGTGGTTGGGGTCGTGGCCGCAGACGTGTCTTTGAATGTGCCGGACTTTCGCGCTGGGGAGAGGACTTTTCAGTTGCTTTCGCAAGTCGCGGGTCGGGCGGGGCGCGGGAAGTCTCATGGGGTTGTTGTTATTCAGACTTTGAGCCCAGAGAATGAGTCTGTCGTTTGTGCGCAGACCCACGACTACGAAGGGTTCTATCGGGTTGAGCTTGAGCAGCGGCGGCAGGCGGGCTATCCTCCGTTCAAGCGTTTGGTCAACATTTTGGTGACGGGGGAGAACCGGGAGGACGTTGTGGGCTTGTCTGCAATGGTCGCTCAGAAGTTGAAACTCTCCTTGCTCGATGCTGAAATCCTTGGTCCGGTCGATTGCCCGATCGAGAAGATTCAGAACCTGTGGCGTCGGCACGTGCTGGTCAAACTCTCGCCTGACGCCGATGTTTTGCCGATACATTGTGCTTTGGATGGGTTGAAAGCGGCGAAGGCTCGGATCGTAATCGACGTGGATCCCGCGTCTTTGGTTTGAGTGTTGCATTCGCGATTGAATGGAGATTGGGGAGTTGTGCAAGGCCGAGACGGCCTTGCGACCAGGGGCGTGACGCCCCTGCCACATTGTGCTTTGGTTTAGTCGAGCGCAAATGCGCACCCAGAGTTCATTTTTTCGGGCGCCATTGTAGTGTCCAATTGAACCGATTTTCCACCGATTGCTTTGGCGATGAGCTCGTCCAACTCGACGAGCATGGCGCGGTTGTAGCCGGGCCATTGTTTGAGGACTTTTCCGTCCGGTGCGATTAAGGTCGTGTAGACCGACTGGGTGGCATCGAAAGACTTGAAAATATCACCGTTGTCAGCGAGAAGCATTCTGTAAGGAACTTTGAGATCATCGTGGTACTTGCTTGCGACGTGTGATTGCCCGTCGATTACTCCTAGAAAAGCAGCCTTGTCTCCATAGCCTTGTGAGAGTTGGTTGAAGAATGGTTGGGCTTCAATGCTACAAGGGCAACCGTCTTTCGTAAAGACTAAGATTACAGGTCTTTTCCTACACTCATCTAATAATGTTACGGTCTTGCCGTCGGGAGTTTTCAAGGTGAAGTTTGGAGCTTCTTTGCCAGCGACTGCCCTTGCCTTTTGCCACATCGGCTCGGTGACGGGGTGCCGGGGTTGGTCGAGCAGGTTTGGGGCCGAAGAGCGAGCTCGCGATTGCTGAGACACGAGCCACGCGAGGATGCCGGACGTGGCTAGCAAGAGGAAGGACAAGGCTATACCGATTCGACCCAATGGGCTCATAGATTGATTCTACGCCGCCGCAAGACACGAGAGCGGGCCGGTTTTGTAACGATTTTTTTGGGAATGATGCCTGAAAATAACGATTTCTTTCATTTCGGAACGATTTTTCAGGAAGCCCATGAGACCATCAACACGAGGCTCGATATCTGCGGGTCGTGCGATAGGACTGGCCGTGCTCATAGAGGATCTCAAGCTCAAAGTTCCAGAGTTAAGGGTGAAGTCGATGGTCGTTTCTGGCGCACCCGGGCAGATTGTTGAGGGCGACAAGGTCATCGTCCTAGAGCCAATCGCAAGATACGACCTTCGCGAACCAGTCGAACATCTGAAGTATGCCCTACGGTATGAACCCGTGTCGCTCGCAGTCTTCAAGAAAGCGTTTCTGGCTCTTGGGCCCGATATTGTTCGTGATTGGGTGAAGAGCGAGCCCACTGGCATTTTTGCACGTCGCGCTTGGTGGCTCTACGAATCGCTGACTGGCCAAATACTGGATCTGCCAGATCGCCAGCAAGGAGGATATTCTCCGTTACTTGATCCAGAGATCCACATAACGGGCGTGCCGATCCGAAGCCGTCGTCACCGAATCACTGTCAACCTGCCCGGAACCATCGACTACTGCCCCTTGATCCGCCGGACAGAAAAGCTCAAAATGGATCGTTTTCAGAACCTGAGAACCAAAGTTCACCGAGTCATTGACGCGATTGATCCCTCAGTGCTGTCACGCGCGGTCAACCATTTCTACACGACAGAAACGAAGTCGAGCTATGCGCTTGAACGAGAGGCTCCAAAGCAGGAGAGGGCAGATCGATTTGTAGCGGCTCTCAAACAAACTAACCAATTCAACCCCGGAAGCAAAGAGGACTTCGTCGCCCTTCAGCACATCATCGTCGATCCCAGGTACATCGATCACGATTGGAGAACTAGCCAAGTCTATATCGGCCAGACCTTGGCTGACATGAGCGAACGTGTCCACTTTGCATGCCCTCCTCCCGGCTCGGTTCCAAGCCTTATGTCCGGATGGATGGAATGTGCGGATCGGACATCGGTCATGGATCCGGTGTGCCAAGCAGCGGCATTGAGCTTTGGTTTCGTTTTCATTCACCCTTTCGGCAACGGAAACGGAAGGATCCACCGTTTCTTGATCCATCATTTTCTCCAGACACGAGGATTCTCGCCCAAAGACATGATCTTGCCAGTTTCGGCCGTCATGCTTCGGAAACGGCAACTCTATGACGCGGCATTGGAAACTTATTCAGCTTCGGTCATGCCATTGATTGGTTTTGAACTGGACAGTTATGGTGAGATGACTTCGCTCGAAGCAGACCCCGATCTCTATCGCTATTTCGACGCGACTCCTTTGGCCGAGTTCCTCTATGACGCGATAGAGGAATGCGTTGAAGAAGACCTGCGACGCGAAATCGGCTTTATCCAGGTTTTTGACGAGGCCAAGCAACGGATCCAAGACATTGTCGATATGCCAGACAGTAAGTTTGCATTGCTGTTCAAGCACTTGTGGCAAAACGAATGTAAGCTGTCAAAACGTAAGCGCTCAGAGTTTGAGGAAATCGATGATTCCGAACTTTCTCGGATCGAGGCGGAAGTCAGGTCGCTGTACGACAATGTTTGGATGTCAATGTGGGACAGTGAGAAGCAATCTGAACTACCATTCGGCGACGACGCTTGAGTGACCTGTGGATACGTGGGTCGCACGAATTCCATCCAGAGCCAGAAACCAAGGGCGAGACGCCCTTGGCACCATGGCCGTGACGGCCATGCCACTGCTTGCCGGTACAATGAACGCATGGCCCAACGGTTGCCCGAGTGGCTGACGATCCGACTACCCCGCCCTGACACGATCTTAGAAGTGCAGGGAATGATGCGCGACAAGAACTTGCACACAGTTTGCGAGAGTGCGCGTTGCCCCAATTTGCCAGAATGCTGGAGCAAGAAGACCGCCACCTTCATGATCTTGGGCGACACCTGTACTCGGAGTTGTGGCTTCTGTGCGATCAAGGTCGGGCGTGGGGAAGAGATCGACGCTTTCGAGCCGCTGAACGTGGCGATGACGGCCAAAAAGATGGGAATGAAGCACGTCGTGGTCACGAGTGTGGCGCGGGACGACATGAAAGACCAAGGCGCGTCGCAGTTTGCACAGACGATCGAGCAGCTCCACAAGCAGATTCCAGAAGTCATCGTAGAAGTATTGACTCCAGATTTTCAAGGCAAACATGAGTTGATCGAAACCGTCTGCGTCGCCCACCCCGAGATTTACAACCACAACATCGAAACGATCGAAAGGCTACACACGATCGTTCGACCTCAGGCAAGATACGCCCGCACGATGGGAGTCCTAGAAAAAGTCAAGGAAATAGACTCTTCGATCTATACGAAAAGCGGCCTTATGTTGGGACTTGGGGAATCAAAAGACGAGGTCGTGAAGACCTTAGAAGACTTGCGTAAGATCGGCGTAGACGCGGTCACGATCGGGCAATACCTGCGCCCGACAATGAAACATTTGCCGGTCGTCGAGTACATTCATCCCACGGTTTTCAAGGAGTACGAGGTTATTGGCGCGGATATGGGATTCGCATTTGTGGCGAGCGGGCCGTTTGTGCGTTCGAGTTACAACGCCATTGAGTTCAGCAAGAAGGTCATGTCTGAGCGGTTGGCGCGGGTCGGAGCTTAAGAGATCCAAGGGCGAGACGCCCTTGGCACCATGGCCGTGACGGCCATGCCACTATTGGAGCTTTGAAAATCGTCTATCCTTATGAGGCTCTTCGTTGCCGCTAATGAAATGGATTTCTAGGGGTCTGGCAGTCTTCAGCACCGGGCTTGCGGGAATAGCCGCCACAAGTTTGATGGCGGTATGGGGAGGGTTGTACCTTTGGCAATGCTATTTGGTCTTGATCCAGCCGGGTGTTCCTCTGGTGGTCAAATACGATTCTGCGAATGGCAAGCGGATCTTTAGAGCGGAGAGCTTCATTGTTGATCCATTCCATATGAAACTGGATTTGATCCGACCAGGTCTCAAAGCAGCAGACGGCACTTTTTTCGTCAAAGCTGAACGATTCTCGATACACCTTTCTGGTGATTCTTTCCGAGTTGTGTCGCGAGCACTCGAAGTGAATTTGAAGAGAGACAGCATGGGTTTGTTCAACGTAGTGGATTTCTTGCCGAAGGCGGTTCCGGGCAAATATGGCCCGCCGTTCGAGTTCGTGGCGGATCGGATAAAAGTCAACTATCAAGACCTGACCTCAAAGCCTCTGAACAGGTCTGCAATGTTGCTCGGGACCGTGGTTCGGCAAAGTGGCGGCGACACAGTCGCAACTGGGCAAATCGCAGTTTCCCAAATGGATTTGGCTCCGTTTACCGTTCAACTTGGCCTAAATGGTGAGTATTGGGTCAATCTGAGTCGGCTGCATGGCAATGCCCGCGAGCTTGTTCCCATTGGGCTGAACTACATCGACCGGGTGCAAGCTAAAGAGTGGGCCAATTTCGCAGCCTCTGATTTGGAAGTCGACGGGTCTGTCCAGATAGCGTCTGACGGAAAACGTGCGCCCGATGTTCGAGGTCGATTCTTGGTTTCCTCGCCTCATGTCGCTCTGGCAAATGGGAAAGTACGCGGGCGGCTGGAAGGCTCAGTCTCGGGATCCATGCTTCTTTCCAAAATGGAGTTCTCCATTGTCGATGGTCCAAGAAATTTGTCGTTCGACGGCAACGGTTCCCTGATCGGAACCCCGAAAATCTCTGGCAATTTCAAGTTGAAGTCGCCGGATCGTTCTTGGCCACTATTAGCTGAGTTTGTACCCAAGGGCCTTTCTTTCCAAAAGGGTGAGGTGCAAGGATGGTTGACCCTTGCCGACGGTCAGTTTGGAATTCAGGGCAAGGGGAATTTGGGCTCCTTCAAGTTGCAAGGCGAGCGACTTGACAGAGTTGTCGGCCGTTTTGCTTATGACGGCAAAACGCTCAATGTCTCCGTAGATCAGTCGAAATGGCGCGGTGGGGGATTGAAGGGTGCATTCGAGACGGATCTCAAGCGAGGGACATTGACGGGGATCGCCAAAGTTTCGGACAGGTCCCTTGCTCCATTGTTCGCACAAACGGGATCGGGCGCCATTCAAGGGGTCGGGAGTGCGGTTGCAGTGTTCAGCGGTGATTTCCAGCATCCAAAGGCCGACATCTTTGCGAGCGGAAATGCCAGTGTTCGCGGAGTGGGTGACAAGCTGGTTCAGGCGGGTCCGTTTGAGGCTAGGGTCAACGTCGATGGGACTCGGGCTCGTTTGGATCGGTTGACAGTGAGCGGGCCGAACGGTGTTTTGGTCGCTTCTGGATTTGCTGATTTGAAATCGAGGAGTATTCGGGGCCAATTTGTCGCTGGAGGGTTGCCCGTGAACCTGCTCAACCCAGAAGCCGATGGTAGTGTTTTCGCCAAGGGGCAAGCCTTTGGCACATTCGAGAAGCCTTTGTTCAGCGCACACGTGGAAGGTTATGGTGTCCAATTCAAAGAGAAGGGCGCGGCTTTGCTAGTCGCGGAAATCAGCGGTAGCTCGAAGGTGTTGAAGGTCGAGACATTGCGTGCAAATTCTGGTACGGGGCTCTTTGTCGCTTCTGGCGGCATGAATTTTACGAGTAAGGTGATTAACGGAAAGTTTAGTGGAGTAAACTTATCTTTATCCGATTGGCTTGGGCCAGAATTTTTAGGAACAGCCAAGATCGACGAGGGTCAAGTCAGCGGCACGTACGAGAATCCGAACATTTCTGCGAAGGTTTCAGGCGAGAAAATTTTTGCCTACGGGTCGGCCCTCGACGGAGTCGAGATGCTCGTTGAAACCAACACAAAAGTGCTGTCGGTTCGGGACGGGATAGTTCGAATCGGAGCCGGCACAATAGTCGGCTCTGGAAATTTTGACCTTGTCGCCCAGACCGGTGTTTTGAACGCAATAGCTGAGGCGTTGCCGCTGGATCGGCTCGTTCGCGCGGGACCAGAGTTAGCGCTTGTCGGACTAGCGAGTGGCAAACTGGACGCGCGGCTATCGCCACGGGGTTGGGACGGTAGCGGAACTATTTCCTTATCTGGAATAAACCTGAACGACACTCCAATTGGAGGCGGCTCTTTGGAACTCAGCTTCTTGGACGGGACTGTACAAGCGAAGGGTGACATTGGCTCATTGGATCGATATTTGAGTTTGAACAGTCTGTCGTACAAGTTCGAAGACAGTGTGATTAGCGCAGAGATTGCCGCCTTTAATATGAACATAAAGGACGTCTTGACGGCGACAAAGCCGATCTGGAGTCTGAACTTGAACGAGGTTCCAGAACTCGTGAGTTCCATCGACGGTTCGTTCTCGGGAACCGCTTCAATCCAGTCAGACAAAGATTCTTGGTCGATCGGAAATTCAGAGTTGATTCTCGACGAACTTTCGTTCTTGGGCAGAAAAGCTGGAAAGCTAACCGCGAAAGTTTCGCGGCAAGGATCGTCATGGACTGTTCCGAGTCTTGACTGGAAATCTGGTTCGACTTCGCTGATCGCGAGCGGATCCTACGATGAGAACGGACAAATCGACGCCCAGGCGACGCTAAGCGATTTTGAACTAAGCTGGATCAATGCGATTTGGCCGAAGTCACCGCTCATTGCCGGAAACGCTTCAGTGACGGTGGTCGCGAAAGGTGACAAATCGGATCCTGCGGGACGTGCGACAATCTTCGTCGATCAGGCGACGATCCTTGGTGCCAGCGGTCAAAAGCCATCTGATCCGATTCATCTGTTCATCGACAACTTCACTTTTGGAGACAAGCGGGCAGACTTGTCGGGGCAGGCGACATTCCAAGGCTTCACCGGTGCGATTTCCGCAAATGTCCCCTATTCTTCGCTACAGACAGACACCAGAACAGCTAGGCGCGATCCCTTGCGTGCGACGATCAGCTTTCTTGAGCGCCCGATTCAGGACTTTAAGGATCAGCTGCCAGACGTGGACATGGAGCGTTCCGACGGAAAGGTTCAACTCGCTGCGACAATGACCGGTTTCATCGAAGACTTGAAAGTCTCGGCCTCGGCACAATTTGATTCGAAGAGGTTTGTGGCTAAAAACCTAGACACAGTATTGCTCAACACGAGCTTTGCGTATGTTCAGGACAATAGGAAGGCAAGCATCAAGGCGAAGGGTGAAAGTGGCAAAGGCGGGCTCTTCGACTTTGACATGACTGGAAATCTTGCCGATGTCTTCGGATCGGACTTCAGTCTTGACGCGCTTTTAGACGAGAGCACAGTCAACGGCACACTGAAATTTGACCAGTTCGCCTGGGCTCAGAAATTGACGGGAGCCACACTTCCAACTTTGGCTCGTGCTGACGGCACTTTCAAAATAGGTGGGCAGCTCCGGTCTCCGGTCATTTCAGGCGGGATCACGCTTGACCAAGTTCTTCTGAATCTGCCGAACGAGATCGTCTCGTCTGTGGCGGGAGCGTTCACGATTGATCCTCAGATGAACAATGTGCGTATTTCGGTCGCAAAAGGGAGCAAGATCGAGACCGGAGTCGGTGCCCTAAGTGTTTCGGGTGTTGGTTTGCTGAACGGGCGCCTCTCCGAGCCCAACATCAGAGTTCCTCTCACGCTGGACGCAGGAAACTTCAGACTGCCGAGTGGTCGGATCGCGCTAGAGCCGGGAGGCGATATTGTCTTTTCTTACTCCTCGATAGGTGGAGGCGAGCCGGTCGCCAGAGTCAATTTGGATTTGGAAGGCCACACCAACGTGGTGAGTAAAAGGTCTTCAGGTCAATACGAGTCGTATCGGGTGACGATCAATATCCGTGGGAACGCGTTGGACGAAAAGAGCCTGAATTTGACTGCGAGCAGCGATCCTGCCGATCTTAGCCAAGAAGAAATCCTTGCCCTGATCGGACAGCGAGACCTGATACAAGGAATTGCTCAAGGCGCGTTCCGAGACGCTTTCTACTCTATTGCGATTCCGAACTTTTCACAGAACCTCACTCAGGGCCTAGCTCAGGGACTGAAGCTGGACTATTTGTCGGTGGACTACAACCCATTCGACCAGTTCGTCTTGAGCGCGGGAAAGACAGTTGGAAAGGGGCTCGTGCTTCAAGCGACAAGGCAATTGCAGCAAACAAGCTCAGAAGCGCTGAAGTGGGAAGTGAAGTTGGTCTATCGTCTGCCGGTAGCCGACCGGTTCTTCAGTCGAATCCGACTGGCGTTTGGGCTTGATCAGAGCGTCCCGTACAAGCTCACGATCAACTGGTCGAAACGATTTTAGGACTAGCGAAAGGGTCCTCCATAACGCGATCGTCAAAGAACCGTCTAAACTACCGGTCAATCACGGAAGAGGCAGCCTTTGATAAAACGTTGGATGTTCATATCGGTAATGCTCGCCATGGCTTGTGGGGCAATCGCTCAAGCTTTGGTGACGGTCAGTTCGGTCACTGTTCGAGGAAACAAGAACATAACGACGGACGCTATTTCTGCGTCGATGAAAGTCAAGGCTGGCCGACCATTGGTTCAGAAGGAACTGTTGGACGACGAGGCGGCCATTCGCAATCTTGGTTATTTCCAAGACGTGAAGGTTCTCAGCCGAAACGTCACTGTTTCAGAAGTCGAGATCATTGTTGAAGTTTCTGAGTACCCGATCGTTCGAGAAGTCAGGGTGCTGGGAAACACGGTCGTCAAGACCGAAGAAATCACGGCGATGGCTTTAGCCGCTCAACAGACCGGTCAGGTCTGGAACAACCGGAACGCGAAACCGATACGCGACGCTGTCACCAAGAAGTACGAAGAAAAAGGGTTCTTTGTACAGGCGGATCGACTGGGCCCCGACGAAGCTTCAGAAGGGACTTTGCTGATCTCTGTCATCGAGCCAGTCGTTGATAAGATCACCTTTCTAGGCAACACCAAAACGAAGTCTCGCGTCATTCAGCGCATCATGAAAACGAGGCCAGGAAAGACCTTCAGCGCGAAGGACTGGCGAAGAGACATCGAAGAGCTTTACTACACCTATTGGTTCGAGAACGATGGTGTCAAACCTGCGTTGCCGGAGGCGACCGATCAGCCTGGTCACTACAACCTATCAATTGAATTCAAGGAAGCCCGAACTGGGCTGTTGAATGTCGGCGTCGCACTGGATCCGCAGAGTCGATTAGTGGGGACGTTCAGTTATAACGACTCGAACTTTCTTGGCCGTGGGCAAAGTGTTGGAGTCCAGCTGTCGCAGGCGACAGTCGGTGGGGGTCCATCGGCTGAGTTCGCTTACGGCAATCGATTTTATGACGCTAGAGACACTTCGATGAACTTCCAAGTGTTCTCTCGTGTCGTTTACAACTTCACCGGTAGTGGAGCAGATCCATTTGGAGGAGGAGGCGGCAGTTCGGCAGGAAAGTTCGACGAACGGCGGACAGGAGCTTCGCTGACCTTTGCTCGGCCAATGGGAAAATATCGGGCTTCACTTGGCGTCAGTGCTGCGAACATCCGAACTCTCAATCTCAACCCTGGGGCAACAGACGAGTTCATCCAGCAGGACGGAGACCTTTTGAAACTGTCTCTCGGAGCCGCATACGACACTCGCCAACCCAGCGCAGAACCCTATCGGGGCCAAATGCTCTCGTTGACTTTGGAACCTGGATTGAGCAATGTCGGATCGATTGGCGGCGTGGTCAAGAACTTCACTGAAGTTCTTGGAAAGAACGTTTATGTCAAGACGAACCTGGAGTACCGACACTATTGGTCGAAGAAACTCCCAGACGACGCGCCAATCGACAAGCCTCGGCCAGTCATCGCGTTCAGGGCTAAGTACGGAAACGTCTCAGGGACAGTCCCGTTCTTCGAGCAGTTCTTCTTGGGCGGCTCCGACTCTTTGCGCGGATATCCAAACCAAAGGTTCTGGGGCAAACAATCGTTCCTGTCGACTCTTGAGTATCGTCATCCGGTTCAACGCTCGTTCAATTTGATCGGCTTTGCTGATTACGGTGGAGCATGGGGCGGCTATGGCCAGCTTAAAGATTTCAACCAAAGCAGTGCGGCGCAACTTAAGCTTGCCTATGGTGTCGGCGTCGCCTTCCGAGTGCCTCAGCTTGGTTCGATTCGGATTGACTTCGCATTCAATCAGGAAGGACAGAGCAGGACTCACTTCTCGTTCGGTACAAGTTTTTGACATAAAAGTAGGACATTACACATGAACAAAGGAAAATTTGCAATTGCAGGGTGGATAGTTGCCGCAGGTTTGGCGAGCGTAATACTCGCCTCTGGATTCCAGGGTGGAGTCGATAAGTCTGGTGTCGTCGATTTGAACAGGGCTGTCCAGGAAAGCGAGATGGGCAAGAAGAACAAGGAGTCTTTGGACGCCATGGTGAACGCCCGAAAGGGAGTGATCGAGTTTATGGATCAACAGCAGGTTCTGACCGAAGAGCAAGCTCAGAAGCTGAGGACCTTGAATCTCAAATCTCCGATCACTGAAACCGAGAAGAAGGAACTCGACAAGGTGAAAGAGGACGTTATCGCCGCTCGAAAGAACTTTGAAGCTCTGAATCAAAAACAAAATCCGACTGAAGAAGATCGGCGGTTGTTAGGCGAGTACAACCGAAGAATCGAAAGCACTCGCGCTTTGGTTCAAACTTGGGGCGGACAGTTTCAAGAAGAACTGTCTCTCAAACAAAGTGATTTGATCAGCGACTCTGTCAAGCGAGCAGATGCGGCAATTCGTGAGGTCTCAAAAAAGGACGGCTATACAGTCGTTTTCTCAATGCCGGGAGCGGCGGTCTACGGTGCAAACGATCTGACGGAGGCCGTGACAAAGGCCTTGAATGCTGCGAAGTAAGATTGCATTGGTTGTTGTGTTCTGCTCTGGCGTCGCATGCGCGCCAAAGCAGAGCCTTGTCTCGATAGACTTGGCTGCGGTGCCCATGCAGGATGTTGCTATCGTCGTCCCGCTCGTTCGACCATCTACGTCCTCGCTATCCGGAACTGAGGCAATTGTGCCGGACATGAGGGCGCGAAACGTGCTTGTAGGATCGGGGGAACGCTTTGCAAAAGACGCCATTGAATTGGCTCGAAAGAACCAAGAGCGGGCGTTCAAGCAAGCACTTTCAGAACTGAAAGACGCTTATCTGGCTGAAGCGAAATCTGGCGCGCTTGAGGAATCATTGAAGCTGAAACTCGTGTACGAAGGAAAGTTCAAGGGACTCTATGTCAGTTTGCGAAAGCTCTTCGACGAGCATGCGGACAAGGTCGGGCCACTTTGGACGAGGTTGGCGACTTTGAAGGGTTTCCCGGAAAAGTCGGGCAGGACAAGAGAACCATCTGAAGTCGACTTTTTGGGCCGTGCAGAGGCTAAGGAAGCGGTTGAGATCAAGAAAACGATCAGCTCCGCTGACGCCGAATATCGAGCAGAAGTCGCTCGAAGAGTCGAGGAACTGCGACAAGAACTTCGCGCAGACTCGACCATACTCGAAGCTCAGCGCATCTCGGCTCTCGACGCCGCCGAAATCAAAGCGAAAGATGAGGCGACACGAATGGTGACGGAAGTCTTGAAGGGTCTTGAAGCCTCACTGATCAAAGACATTGAACGGTTGCCTGCGGTTTCCGGTGTAAAGATCAAGCTACGCGGAGTGACCGTTCCAAGAGTGGAAATGCCTGTTGACACCGGCTCGACCTGGACAGAGCGACAGAGAGTCACGCGACGCACAGAGTTGTTTGCTCGGTTGAACGGGTACCGTCTTGTCAAGGCAGGATCCGGCGTTCGGGACGTGACGAAGGAGTTTATTGTATGGGACAAAGGACAAGCTGGACGCTAGGAGAACTCGGGACACTTCTTGGGGGTGTTGTGCGCGGGCCGTCCGATTTGGAGATTGTTCGACCGGTGCCTGCCGGTTCAAATGATCGCAATGGTCTGACGTTTGCTGAGTCGCAGAAATATCTTGATTCGATCCTTCCGACCTCGGTCGGTGCGGTTCTTGTTGGTTTGGACGCCCCTGAGTTTGACAAGCCCGCCTTGTTGTTGTCCTCGCCACGGATGGCATTCTTCAAGTTCCTTGCTTTGGCTGAGATTCCTGCCCAACTCTGCCCCGGAATCCATCCTAGCGCGGTGATAGACCCGTCCGCCAATGTGGCTGATACTGCCCGGATTGGGGCGTACGCGGTGGTTGGCCCAGATGCAGAAATCGGTGAAGACGCTCAAGTTTTTCCATTGTCGTACGTGGGTCCT
>Ga0163144_10014189_pt1 | contig 16562 bp, 9 predicted proteins | sample OliLak19BULKMAT1_FD_123175 | JGI IMG/M metagenome (GOLD analysis project Ga0163144, IMG submission 123175) | Freshwater microbial mat bacterial communities from Lake Vanda, McMurdo Dry Valleys, Antarctica - Oligotrophic Lake LV.19.BULKMAT1 | ecosystem: Environmental > Aquatic > Freshwater > Lake... | reverse complement strand
GCGGATGAGATGGCAACCGATCTCGAAACCTTCGGGTCCACCACCTTCAAACACCCTGCGCTGAAGCAAGGTGCCGAGCCGGACACCTGCTTCTACGTGCAGCACGCCGCGCAAGTCATCGGACGAGACGGGCTCGATCTGACCGTCGATCCGCCGCCCGATGTCGTCGTCGAAGTCGACGTCTCTCACAGTTCTACCGCCAAGCTCAGTGTCTGGGCGGCGTTCGGCGTGCCCGAGATATGGCGCTACGACGGTGCACGGACCGTAATGTATCAGCGGAGTGGCGACGGCTACATCGAGATCCCGGCAAGTCTGGCGTTCTCATCGCTTACGGCTGAGGCGTTGACGGACCTCCTCCAGCAACTCCGAACCAAAGGGCAGCAAGCGGTGCTGACGGCGTTTCGTCAGTCCTTGCGCCGTTAGCCGCGAAATCCTGCTCACAAGCGGGGCCGCTCCAAGCGCTGATTTCACAGATGCCGATTACCCTCTCGTCCGAGACCACCAAGAAACTCCAGGCCTCTATCAAGCGCTACGCCGCCGAGCATCTTGACGAGGAGATGGGCGACCTGCTGGCTGGCCTCGGTAAGGTGTAGCGATGGCCACCTACATCGCGCTGCTGCGGGCAGTGAATCTCGGCTCCCATAACAAGGTGTCGATGACCGACTTGAAGGCGCTGCTCACTGCACTCGGAATGAAGAATCCCCAGAGCCTGCTCCAGAGCGGCAACCTGGTGTTCGAGAGCACGCCCCGGCCAACGGCGCCGCTGGAACAGCTGCTCGAGTCCGGTGCGGCTAAACAGTTAGGTCTCGACACCCCGATCTACGTCCGCACCGCCGCTGAGTGGCAGCAGGCCATTGCTGGCAATCCATTCCCGAAAGAGGCGAAGCTCGATCCCGGCCACACGGTGCTGATGGCCCTGAGGGACGCGCCACAACCTGCCGCCGTGACAGCGTTGCAGGCGGCGATCAAGGGGCGAGAGGTCGTGACAGCAAGAGGACGGCACGCATATCTGGTCTATCCCGACGGCGTCGGCAACTCGAAGCTCACGATCAAACAGATCGAAAAACATCTCGGCACCACCGGTACCGCTCGCAACTGGAACACCGTGCTCAAGCTCGGTGCCCTCACGGAGAAGTCATGACGCACCTGAAGCAGATCCTGTTGGTCGCGCTGTTCGTCGCCATGCCGGTGTGGGCCGGCGCGCAGAATCCGGTCCGACCCGACGCCGACCCGCGCGTGGAGACGATCGTCGCTGCGGTCTCACCGGACCGGTTGCGGACGCTGCTGACCAAACTGGTCAGCTTCGGCACCCGCGAGACCCTGTCGAACCAGGACGGCACCACCCGCGCCATTGGCGGCGCCCGCCAGTGGATCTTCGACGAGCTGAAGAGATCGAGCCCACGGCTGCAGGTCTCGTTCGACACGCACCAGATCGCGCCGCAAGGCCGCATCACGCGCCAGGTGGAATTGCGCAACGTGATGGCCGTCCTCCCCGGCAAGTCGCCGCGCCGCATCTACATCAGCGGTCACTACGACTCGCTGAACCTCGGCGACCGCGGCCAGGCCGGGCTCAATACCGGCGCCGGCGGCAACCCGCAGGCGACGGCCGAGTTCAACCACGATGCCGAAGCACCAGGTGCCAACGACGATGGCAGCGGCACGGTACTGACGATGGAGTTGGCGAGGGTGTTTGGTGACAGCGGCGTCGAGTTCGACGCGACGCTGGTGTTCATCTGCTGGGCCGGTGAAGAACAGGGGCTGATCGGCTCGGCCGCCCACGCCCAGGATCTCGCCGCCGCCAAGACCGTCGTCGAAGCCATGTTCAACAACGACATCGTCGGCAACAGCCACGGCGGCAACGGCGTGGTGGATGCCGAGAGCGTTCGCGTCTATGCGGTTGGCCCTGAGGATTCGATGGCGCGGTCGCTGGCCCGCTACATTGCGCGGGCCGGGGCGGTCTACGTACCGTCGCACCAGGTGCGCCTGATGGCGCGCGAGGATCGGTTCGGCCGCGGCAGCGACCAGTCGTCGTTCACGCAGTCTGGTTTTCCGGCGATCGTATTCCGCGAAGCCAACGAGAACTTCAACAAGCAGCATTCGGCCAACGACACGCTGGATGGTGTGGACTTCGCCTACCTGGCGCAGAACGCGCGTGTCAACGCGGCCGGCTCCGCCTCGCTGGCCCTGGCGCCGGCGGCACCAAAGGTGACGAGCGAGCGCGGCCAGAATCTCCTGGCGCGTGGCCAGTCCGGCTACGACGCCGACATGCGCTGGGCCGCCTCGCCCGGCGCGGTCGCCTACCGCATCTACTGGCGCGACACGTGGTCCAACGACTGGCAGCGGCAGCAGACCATCGGCAACGTCACGCAGTTCGTCCTGCCCAACGTCTCGATCGATGATTTTGTGTTTGGAGTAGCGGCCATCGGCGCCGACGGCCACGAGAGCCTGGTCAGTGCCTACGTGTCGCCAGTGCGGCGGAGCGAGCCGGTGAAGGTCGTGAAGTAAGCAGACGGGGTCCGGGACCCGGGATCCGGAATTCGATCCCGGACCCCGGATCCCCGATCCCGGTTAGAACGACATCTGCATGCCGAACCGGACGTAGCGCGCGTCCATGATCGCCGTGGGCCGCAGCCACGCATTGGTCGCCGGGTTGGCGCCATACGTTTCATTGACCCTGGTCACGCTGCCCGCGTTCAGGATGTTGAAGAAGTCGGCGAAGCCCTGGAGCCGCGTCCGGCTGCCGAACCGGAAGGTCCTGCCCAGGCGAAGGTCGAGCTGCTTTCGGTAATCGAGGAACACGGTGTTGGGTTTAATCAGGTTGACCCCGATGGTGGTGGCGCCAGCGGTTGAGCCAACGATGGCCCGGCCGGCCAGGGCGGCCGTCACCGTGTAGTTGGCGGCGACGCTCGGTCCCGGCTGCGCCAGGAATGAGCCGCTCAACTGGAATTCGTACGGCAGCTGATAGGCCGCAGACATCTTAAACGTGGTGCGGAAGGGCGGCACGGCGTCGCAGAAACGCGCGCTGTTCGGGTTGTCGCGCTCGTCACACGTCGTCGTGGCCCGGCGATCGGTAGTGATGCCGCCGAACAGCAACAGCTTGGTAAACCGCGCGTTGGCGCTCACCTCGAACCCGTTGTAGACGGAGGTGTTGACGTCCGAGAACGTGCGGAGGTTAGCGGTGGCCACGCCGATCTTCGTCGCGTTGAGTGAGTGCATGGTGATCACGGAGCCGGAGTCCGGCAGCCTGGTGTCGGTCGGCGCGGCAATGGTGAAGGGTGACCAGTCGGTGACCGCCAGGTTGGTGTTGTCGGTGACATCCAGGTTGTAGAACTGGCGCCGGTAGACGCCGGCGGTCATCGACAGGCGATCCAGCAGTTGGTGCTGCACGCTCGCGTTGTATTCCCAGTTGTAGCCGCGCCGCAGGTCGGGATCCGGACGGCTGGTGATCTGGCCGAAGTTCGAGGTGCCACCGAACACCTCGCCGAACTGCAGGTTGCCCGCGGCATCGAAGAGGCTCTTGTTGCCGTCAAGGTCGATCCACGCGCGCGTCTGCGTCGAGTAGGTCATGCCGTTGAAGATGGCGGCATAACCCGCCGCGGCTGACGCGATGTACTTGCTGGCATTGGCCTTGATCGCGGTCTTGCCGTTGCCGAACACGTCGTAGGCGGCAGCGGCGCGCACCGACCAGTCACTCCAGTTCGGCACGTTCTCGATGGCCGCGAAGTTGCGTGCCTGGATCCACGGACCCGCGGCCGCCGACTGGGCGGGGACCATGGCGTTGAAGCGATCGTATCGGCCACCCAGGTTGAGCGTGAGCTTGTCCGCTGTCCACGTGTCCTGGACGAAGAAGCCCAGGTCGCTCTTGACCTTCTGTTCGGCCGTGGTGGGGCCGTTGTTCACGGCGACGGCGATCGGACATGGCAACGCCCTGCACGGTACCGGGTTGGTGGCGCTGGCCGGCGCGCCGAGCAGGCCGGCGTTGAACACCAGCGTGTTGATCTGCCCGTTGGACGAGAACGTCCGCGAGTTGGTACCCCAGCCCATGGTCACGCCGGTCTTGAACGCATGTGAACCGGTGATGTAGCTCGCCGAGGCCGCTGAGCTGTAGCTCTTGGTCCAGCTCGTATACGGCGGAATGGTGTTGCCGCAGGCCACGGTCAGCCGGCCGTTGCTCTGCTCCAGGCTCGGCAGATCGCCCGGTTGGACGCTCTCGCGGCAGTTCTGTTCGTAGTCCTGCGTGTAGTACGAGAGGCCGGCCTCGAGCAACAACTTGTTGGTGGTGGTCTGCGTCCACTTGACCTGCGGCACCCAGCCCAACCCGAACGCGTCGGTCGAGGCTTCGGGCGACGTGGTCGGAAGGGTGTTGAAGCCGTTGAAGAACTCGCCGTTGTACTGGCGGTCGAGATAAAAGCGCACCTTGTCTTTCTGCGACGCCTGCCACGTCAGTCTCGTCACGGCGCTGTAGTTGCCCATGGCCTGGCGATACGCCCGGCTGCCGTCAGCGAACGCGGAGCTGGCGACGTAGGTCTTGTTGTCCTCGTACTTGTAGGTGAAATAGAACCAGAGTTTGTCGCGCTTGATCGGGCCGCCGAACGACGGGTTGACCTGATAGGTGTAAGCGATGCTTGGCTGCGGCACGCCCGCGGCCTTGACCTCGCCGGAGCGGTTGTCCGCCTGCAACCCGCCGTTCATGCCGTAGGCGAAGAGCGTGCCCGAGAATCGGTTGCCGCCGTCTTTCGGCGTGCTGTTGATGCGCAGGCCGCCGTTCTGCATCTCGGCCGACTCGGCGCCGGTCGTGAACGTGACCTCCTGGATGCTGGCGTCGTTCATGTAGAAGCCGCTGTACTGGCCGCTGCCGCACAGGTTGTTCACGCGCAAGCCATCGATGGCTATCACCATGTCGGCGGTGTTCGAACCGTGCACGCTCATGCTGTATTGCCCGAGCACGAATGGCGTCACCGTCGTGCCAGGGAGCAGGAGGGCGCGCGCCGGGGTGTTGCGCATCGGCGTGGGAATGGAATCGAGAATGTCGCGGTTGGCCACGAACTGTGTCCGGTTGTTCGTCACGTCCACTGTTGGCGTGGCGCCGGTGACCAGCACCGACTCTTCGAGCGCGCCGACTTCGAGCCCGATGTTGATCTGTGCGGTGAACGCACCTTCGAGCACCACGTTTTCGCGCCGCACTGTCTTGAAGCCGGTCAGCGTGAAGGCCACGGTGTAGCGGCCCGGGCTCAGGTCAACAATCCGGTACTGGCCGGAGCCGTCCGTGACAGCGCTTCGGGCTTTCTCGATCAGCGCGGGACTGGAGGCTTCGACGGTGACCCCGGGCAACACCGCTCCGGAACCATCTCGGACCACACCGGAGATCGAGGCCTGGGCGCTGGCCGCCCGGGACGCCATGAACACCCCAACAAACACGATTGCCGCGCACAGTACGAATCGACGCATGGTTCGTCTCCCTTGAGGCTGGATCAACGGGTCCACGACAGTGGATCCACGGACTGCAAAAACGTCATGCCGGACATCCGCCGCGGACAGTACGAGTGTCCGAGGTTACTGTCAAGACATTTGCAGACAACGCCGCCGCCGGCCGGTGACGCGCAGGGTAGGGGGTGGGTGGCGAAGGGAATCACCGACCTGGCCGCGCCGCTACGGCGGGCCAGGTCGGTGATTGTCGAGCGCTTGGCAGACGACCGAAACCGCTACTTATTTCTCTTCGCGATCTTCAACTCAGCCAACTTGGCCACCATGTCCGGCCCAGACGAAGCGGGTTTGACCGCGGTGTCGATGTGGAGGATCTTCCCGTCCGGGTCGATGTAAAACGTCCAGCGTTTGGCCATGCCCATCGCACCGAGAACGCCGTAGCTGGTGCCAATTTCCTTGGTCACGTCGCTGAGGATTGGATAGTCCGCCTCGTGCTCCTTGGCGAACCTCGTGTTGTCCTCGATCTTGTCGGTGCTAATCATGTAGTACGCGACGTTGTATTCCCGAATCAGACCGCCGCTCTCACGGAGCGACTTGCATTCGGCCGTTCAACCACCGGTGAACGCTTTGGGAAACCACGCGAGCACGACCGCTTGCTTGCCTTTCGACTCCGCAAGCGTGTGAGTCTTACCATCCGATCCGGGCGCCGAGAACGCCGGGGCCATGTCACCAACCTTCAGGTCTGCTGGTGTCTGGGCTCCCGCCGCATTGGTCACCAGGCTCAGGACGGCACCGAGGCCGACCGTGAGCCATGACTTCATACGCATGAGCTGATCCTCCACTAGGTGAAATGGTATCGCACTTGCACGGGTAGAATCGAATGGTGAGGGTGTGGGTGCGGCGAGCGGTGATTCTCCCGGCAGCGGTGGCGGCCGGCACTGCCGTGGTCGCGCTGTTGCTGATCCACACCCCGTGGGCGCGCAGCAGGGCACTGGCCTGGGCTACCGATTTTGTCACCCGCTTTGACCTGACACTCCGCGCGGACGGCCTCGGTTACAACCTCCTCACTCGCCGCATCACCCTCACCGGCGTCCAGCTCGCGGCCGAGGGCCACGAAGACCGGCCGTTCCTGGTCGCCAACCGCATCGACGTGACGCTGCCGTGGACGGCGTTGCGCGGCGACTTCGCCATCAATCACCTGGCGATTGAGAGCGGTGTGGTCGACCTCTATCGCGATGTGAACGGCGTGCTGAACCTGCCACCGGGTTCCTCTGGTCCGACCCCCGAGACCCCTCGTCGCCTCGACATCCGCAGCCTCACGCTGCGCGGACTCGACGTGAACTACGTTGACGCGGCGCGTGACTGGGCCGTCACTATTCCGCGGATCGAGTCGGCGCTCGTAAATTCCGCGCTTGGCGCACAAGGCGCGTTCGCGGTTCGTGGCCCGCTCGCGGTGCGCCTGCACGAGCGCACCATGACGATCGCGCCGTTCGAGACCGTGATGACGTTTGACGGCTCCGACGTGACGCTCAAGGACGCGCGCCTGGTGTCGTCGGAACTGAACGCGGTCCTGGCCGGACAAATTCATCGCGTGCTGGACTCGCCGAGCCTGGCGCTCACGCTCACGGGCACCGTCGCTCTCGAGCACGCCACGAAGTGGGTGCCGCCGCCTCCCGTGCCCGTGGGCGGCGTGGTGGCCATCGACGGCACGATCACGGGACCCGGCAGCAACTTCGTCACCACACTGCAGGCGACCAGCCGCACCTTGGCCGTCGGCCGCGAGCGCAACCTCACGCTGGCGGGCCCGGTGCTCGCCACCTTCGAGTCGTTCTCCGGCACGCAGTTAATCATCACGCCGCAATCGGGCGGCGAGATTCGCGCCGACTTCAACGTGCCGTGGGGCAGCTCGTCGATCAGCAAGGCGACCGCGTCGTGGCGGTCACTCGACGCGCAGACCGCGCTCGACATGGCCAACGTCAGTCCACAGGCGATCGCGGCCGGCTTCGACGGCAGCGGCACGTTCGAGTTCGGCGAGCCGCGGCGTTTCGTGATCACGAACCGTGCCACCGGCCGCACCAAGCCGCGCCACGTCTCGATGACCGGTACGGTGCGGGCGACGATCGTCGGCGACAACTACCAGTTCGATCACGACCATCGCTTTCCCGCCTTCAGGTTCGACGGCCGCATGTCGGGACGCATCAACCGCGAGTCGGCGCTGTTGTCGACGATGACCGGTCCGGCGCATGCCCGCGTGAGTGATGTCGCCGACGCCTCGCGCGGCCTGGCCCTGCTCGGCTTTCCAGTCCCCGAAATCGCCGCCGAGGTACACGGCGCGATCGACGTGCCCATGACCCTGGCGGGTTCGTACCAGTTTCCGCAAGTGGACATGCGCGTGGCCGGCGACGAGGTGACGGTGCCGCTGCTTGGCCGCGTTCGCGCGACGGCTCACGTGGTGGCCAGCACCCGTCGCGCCGATATCTCCGACCTCGCAGTGCATCGCGGCACCGCGACGATTGTCGGCCAGGCGGTCGCCGACATCACGGGCGAGAAGTGGAGTGGCCTCTTCACTGTCGATGCGCCACACGCCGAGGAACTGCAGAGTGATGTGCCCGAGGCGTGGCGTGTCATCGGTCCGTTGCAGGTGACCGCCACGCTCGGCGGCACGTTCGACGTCTACACGCTCGACACCACCATCACCGGTTCGTCGCTGACGTGGGCAGGGCAGTCGATCGATCGTGCCGACGTGACGGCCATGGTCACGCCAGAGGCCATCGACGTGACGGCGCTCGAACTGCGGCAGGGCCCCGGGTTGCTTGAAGGCCGGGTCCGTTACGCGTGGGAGACCGGCGCCTACACCGCCAACCTGAAAGGCGACCGGCTGTCATGGCAAGGCACGGTGCTGGCTCCCAACGACACCCAGGCGCTGTTCTCGATGCAGTTCGACGGCGCGGGCACGACCGCGCAACCACGCGGCCAGGCGCGCGTCGACTTCGAGCTGAGCGGCGGCGAAGCCGGCACGTTGATTGGCGCGGGTGAGGTCACGGCGGAACTGATGGGTGACCAGGCGCGCGTGGTCGCGCGGTTGCCCGCCATCGGCGCGCTGGTCAACGCCGACGTCGCCACGGCATCGCCATACGACTATCGCGCCACGGCCGTGCTCGATCGCCTCGAGCTGGCCCGCCTGTCGCCATTCATCGACGCGGTGCCAGCCGAAATTCTCGGTTTCGCCAGCGGCACCGTGACCGCGTCGGGCCGGCTCGCTGATGCCCGCGATCGCGTCGCCACCGTCAATCTGACCGAACTCGACGCCGGCATTGGCGGCGTGCCGGTCAGCTTGAACGCGCCGGCCGACCTCGCCTTGCGCGGCGACGAAGTGACGCTGAAGGACCTGAACCTTCGCATCGGCTCGGGACGACTGACGGCCTCGGGCGAATGGAACACGAGGCTCGATGGCGTGTTCCAGGGGCACTATCTCGGCAACTTCCAGGACGCCCTGCGCATGGGCCGCGCGCTTGGCGTGCCGGTGACGATCGACGGCACCGGCGCCCTGTCGGTGGACCTCCGCTCCAACGGCACCCGCGCCGGAACGCAGGCCACCCTGTCGCTCAAGGCCGGCACGTTCAACTGGGGCGGCGGACCGCAGGCGGTCACCAACCTGAATGTTGATGGCGCCTTGCAGGGCGAGTCGCTGACCGTGTCGCGCCTGTCCGGCGATGTCGCCAGTGGCGGCGTGGTCGGCAGCTTTGCCGCGACCGCCCGCGCAGACGTCCCGGTCCTCGAGCTGGCCGCCATCAACGGCGAACTGACGGTCGAGTCTGCCAAGTTCACCTTCTCGGGCATTCCGGTCGAGCAGCAACGGCCCTCGCGAGTCGAATTTGCGCGCGGCTCGGTCGCGGTCGCCGACATCTCGTGGTCGGTCGCCAACAACCCGCTGGTGATTGGTGGTTCGATCGGGTTCGCGCAAAAAGATCCGCCGCTGGACCTGTCGGTACAGGGCTTGATCGACCTGCGCGTGCTGTCGGCGTTTATCAGCACGCTGGCTTTCGACGGCGAGGCCAACCTCAACACGCTGATCACCGGCACCGTGTCGCGGCCATTGTTCGACGGCGAGGTCATGCTGAAGGACGCCGAGATTGCGGTCGCCGAACCGCGGCTGGTGCTGTCGGACCTGAATGGACCGATCGTGCTCGACGGCCAGCGCGTGGTGCTCGACCGCATTCGCGGGCTGGCCAATGGCGGGACGCTGGCGCTCGACGGCTCGCTTCAGATCACCGGAGTTGACACGGTTGAAGGCACGGTCAACATCCAGGCGCAGGGCGTGGCGATCGAGCTGATTGATGGCTTGCGCAGCGAGATCGATGCGCTGGTGACCTTCCGGCCCGACCCGAAGGAACCGAGCATCACCGGCGACATTCGTGTCGTGCAGAGCTCCTACACCGAGACCATCACGCTCACCGCCCTGGCCCGGCGCGCCACGCTGCCGGTGTCGCCGACCCAGCAACGGCCGTATCTCGATCGCATCCGGCTGAACCTCGCCGTGACCACGAGCGACGACATGATCGTCGACAACAACTACGGCCGCCTGGCCGCCAGCGCCAATGTTCGCCTGACCGGCACCGCCGCCGCGCCCGGCATGGACGGTCGCATCACGCTGCGCGAGGGCGGCGAGATTTTCCTGGCCGGCCGCACCTTCCGGATCACCCGCGGCGACATCTCGTTTACCGACTTGCGCCGCATCCGCCCCGAGTTCAACATCGTCGCCGAGGCGCCGCTCGGCGGCGGCCGCGGCAACGCGGTGATGACGCTGACGGGAACGCTGGACCGGCCCACCATCGACCTGACCTCCGACGACGGATCGAGGACGCCGGAAGAGTTGGCGTCTGAACTGGTCGGCGAGACCAACGGCGGCACGGCGCTCACGCTGCTCTCGGCCGACTTGCTCGGCGTCACCGGTCGCGCCATCGGCCTGGATGCGTTCCGCGTGGAGCGCGGCGACTTCGCCGATCCCGACTTTCGCGACGACCCCGCGGCGATTGGCAGCAACGGTGGCGACCCGACCACCCGCCTGACGCTGTCGAAGCGCCTGAGCCGCCAGGTCGAGTTCACGGTCTCGCAGAACCTGCGCGAGAGCGGCAACACCGCGTTCATCATCAGCTATTTCCTGACGCCGGCGATCGAACTGCGGGCGGCCTCGCGCGACGACGACACGGTCAGCCTCGGGATTCGGCACCAGGTGACCTTTGGCGGCGGGGTCAGTAAATCGCCGGCCGAACTGCGCGTCAAGCCCAAGGTCTCGGCGATCACGTTCGCGGGCGTCGAGCCGGCCATCGAGCGTGAAGTGCGCGACCAGATCAAGCTCGATCCGGGCGATGACTTCGATTTCCTGGTGTTGCAGCGCGACGTGGATCGCGTGCGCGCTCGCTTCAAAGACCAGGGCTACTTCGAGGCGCGCGTGCGCACCCGTCGGGTCGAGACGCCCGCGGGCACCGTGACGCTCGAGTACACGGTGGATCGCGGACCCCGCACCGTGCTCGAAGTGGTCGGCATCACCTTGCCGTCGAGCCTTACGGCCGAACTCGAAGAGGCCTGGCACCGCAACGCGTTCGACCAGTTCCTGATCGACGACCTCACGCACCGCGTGCGGCGCTACCTGGTCTCGACCAACGAGCTGGGGAGCGTCGTGGTCGCTACCGTCGATCGGGGAGTCGAGGGTACCAAGCGGCTGCGGATCGAGGTGACGCCGGGCGTGGCGGTCAGCGGCCGCGAGATTCGCATCGCCGGCAACCAGGCGGTGGCCAGCAGCGTGTTGCTGGGCGAGATCGCCGCACAGGGGCTCGAGGTTGAGGCCTGGCTCGACCGCACCAGCGTCGAGCGGATTCTGGTCACCGCCTACAACGAAGCGGGTTATCTGAAGGCCGAAGTTACGGGCGGACCGTTGACCATCGATGGTGAAATCGGCGTCCTGCCGATCACCGTGGTCGAAGGCCCGCGCGCGCAGATCACCACCATCACGTTTGACGGGGTGCCCGAAGGCCGCCAGGCGCTCATCCAGAAAGCCGCGGCCATGCCGGCGCCGACGCCCTACGTCGCCGGCCAGGTCAACAGCGCCCGAACGAGAATCGAGCTTCAGTATCGGCGTGACGGCTACAACGCCGCTGACGTTGAGGTGCTGCCGGAAGTGGCCGAGGACGACACGGTCCACCTGACGTTCGCGGTGACCGAAGGGAACCGGCAGGTCCTGAATGACGTGGCGATCACCGGCGCCGAGATGACGCGCCACTCTGTGCTCAACGGCGCGCTGCGCTTTGAGCTGGGCAAGCCGGTCAATCTGGACGAGTGGGCGCTCGCCCGCAAGCGCCTGTATGACACCAACGTGTTCCGGCTGGTCGACATTCAGCCGGTGCCGGTTGGCGAGGCCGTGGACGGCGTTCAGCCGGTGACGGCTCGCGTGGCCGTGCAGGAGTACCCGGCCTGGGCGTTTCGTTATGGCTTTCAACTGGAAGGCGATCGTCAGCTTCAACTCGATGAGTTCACCAGCACGCGAAACGCCGGCGTGGTGGCCGAACTTAAGAATCCGAACCTGTTCGGACGCGCGCTCACCTTCAGTGCGTTTGGGATGTACCAATTCGATCGCCAGGACGCAACGCTGCTGCTGGCGACCTCGCGGCTGTTCGGTTGGCGCGCGCGCTCAAGCCTGTATGGGTTCTACTCGCGCGACTTGTTCCGCGACGATGCCGGAAAGGAGATTCTGGCGATCAACGACGTCCAGGGCTTCAGTGCCGACCAGCGCTGGCGCGTTCGCGGCCTGCAGATCGTGTATGGCTATCGCTTCGCGCGCTCGCGGACCTTCGATCCCAAGCCCGGCAACGATCCGTTCCCGCTCGACTTCGTCAGCAACCTGGCCACGCTGAGCACCGCGGCGTTGTGGGACCGCCGCAACGATCCGCTGTCGCCGATCAAGGGCACGTTCTCGTCGGCGTCGCTCGATCACGCGGCGTCGTGGCTGGGCTCCGACGTCAGAAATCGCAAGCTGTTGCTGCAGCAGTACGCCTTCGTCCCGTTCGGCCGGGTCGTCTTTGCCTCCCGCGCGCAGTGGGGCAAGAAGTTCGGGCCCGACCCGCTGTTCCTGGATGACCGTTTCCAGGCCGGTGGCTCCACCACCGTGCGCGGCTATGGCGAAGACAGCCTGGGTCCGCGCGATACCCGAGGCTTGCCGCTCGGTGGCGAGGCGCTGTTGGTGTTGAACCAGGAAGTGCGCTTCCCGGTGTACCGATGGGTGCACGCGGTGAGCTTCATCGACGCCGGCAGCATTCCAGGCCGCGACGAGGCGTTCAATTGGAATGAAGTCAGGATTGGCTACGGCGCCGGCTTGCGGTTCGCGACGCCGGTCGGCATGCTGCGGGTGGACTTTGGTATTCCCGGGTCCACTATTCCAGGCGCCACCACCCGAGAGGCCAACAGCCTCCGTGGAGGCCGTTGGTACTTCGGGATTGGGCACATCTTCTAAAGCGGCGGAACTGAAGTTCCGCCCTTCTGGCATGGCCTCAAGTGCCGCCGGCACTAAAGTGCCGGCCTCCTGGCACTACTTCAGGCTGCGCATGATCGCCTGCACGGCTTGGCGCTCGGGCGCCTCGGGGGCCAGGCGCAAGAACGCCTCGAAGTGTTCGGCCGCTTGCGGCAGCTGCCGCTGGCGCTGGTGCACCAGGGCGGCGTAGTAGTGCGCGTAGGCAAGGTCCGGCTTCAGGCTGATGGCCTTGGTGAACGCCGATGCGGCGGTGCCCCAGTCGCTCGCTTTGCTGGCGGCGAGGCCAAGCTGGTAGAACGCATACGGGTTGTCGTCGTCGGCTTCGGTGGCCTTGCGTGCCAGCTCGACTGCGCGCCTGGTGTCGTTAGCGGCGAGCGCCTCGCCAGATTCACCGACGAGGCTCCACGCCGGGCCGTTCCCCTTGAGCCGCGCGAACTCCGCCGCCACACCGTCCATGCGGTTGAGCTTGAGCAGGGCTTGCGCCGCCAAATAGGTTGAGGCCGGGTCGCCGTCCCTGGACGCCTCCACGACCTGCTCGTAATCGCCCGACTGGAACAGCCGCTGGACTTCCGGCTTTTGCTCCTCAGCCGACACATTTACGCCAGAGAGAGGAAGAATCCACACGGCCAAGACCGTGAGGCCGGCGAAAAGCGACCTGTTTCGTGTGCATATTGATGTCATTTGGCTACTCCAGCTTTCCATACTGCAACCGCTATGCCGACGGGTATACTGTAACAACACCTCCCGGTGACCCCTCGGAGGCATGCAGACTTGGTGGCTTGCAACTTTAGCCACACCGGCCACGCCCCAAGCCTCCACGCCCCAGGATTTCTCTAACTCGAAAGTAACGAAAGTACATGTCAGATCAAAGATTAAAAATTGCCGTTTTCATCGACTTCGACAACGTCGAAATCGGCGTGAAGACGACGCTCGGCCTGCCGTTCGATATCGGCGCCGTGCTCGAAGCCATTAAGGAACGCGGTGAAATCATCACCAAGGTCGCCTACGGCGACTGGAAGCGATCCGGCGACTACGGCCGCGCCATGGCGCAACACGCGGTTCGCCTCGTGCAGCGCGTGCCGACGCCCGGCGGCGACAAGAACGGCGCCGACATCAACCTCGCCCTCGACGCCCTCGAGATGGCGTTCACTCACTCCCACATCAATGCCTTCGTGATTGTCGGCGGCGACAGCGACTTCATCACGCTGGTCGAAAAGCTCAAGCAGTACGACCGCAAGGTGTTTGTCGTCGGCGGCCGCGCGTTCACCAGCCAGGTGATGCAGAAGAACTGCACCGAGTTCATCGCCTACGAGAACGTCGTGCCCGATCGCCGTCCGAGCCAGCCGCGCCCCGAACGGGGCAGCAGCGATCGGCCGCGCACCCAGAGCCACAGCAGCGGCACGCAGCCAATCGAACAGTCAGTGGCGCTGGTGAAGCGCGCGCTGAAGGTGTTGGCCGACCGCGAGGTCTCGCCGCAACTCGGCCTGCTGAAGAGCACGTTGCTGCAGCTCGACTCGTCGTTCTCGGAACGCGACTATGGTGTCGGCAGCTTCCGCGACTTTGCCGACAAGCTCGCGCAGCAGGGCATCGTGACGTTGAAGCACCAGGGTCGCAGCACGCTGGTTGAACTGAACGATGGCCAGGCGGAGGTGGTTGACGCCGCCGCGCCCGCGATGCCGATGCCGGTGCTGGTAACAGACGCGTCGAGCGAAGCCATTTCGGCCTCGCGCGAAGCCGGCCGTCGCGCCGCGCGCGAACTGCTGGAACAGCCCGACTCCGGTCCCGGCGCGGCCGAACTGGACGAGGAGAAGGAAACGCGGCCCGCGCCGACCGAACCGGCCTCGCTCGGCGACGGCGTCGCCCTCGTGCGGCGCCTGTTGGCCGAAGCGGCAACCCAGCCACGCTGGCCGATGTATCCGCGCCAGTTCAAGCAGTTCCTCAAGGCGGCCCAGCCCGACTTCGACGAGCGCCGCTACGGATCGATCGCCGACCTGATGCGCGCGTGCCAGAAGGACGGCATCCTGCGGCTGGAGCGCGATCGCCAGGGTGGCTTGCGCGTGTTCGCGAACGGCGCGACCGCGCGCGCGACGGTTCCGCACGGCTGGGGCCTCGTGGTGAACAACAGCCAGCAGCCGGTCGAAGCGCTCGAACCGTCCATGCTGGTCGAACCATTGCCGCCGGCCATCGCCGACGCGGTGGCGCTGCCGCTCGAAGTGGATGGCAACGTCGAGGTCGCGCCGAAGTCCGCGGCCAAGGCCAGGAAGGCTCCGCGCGCGAAGAAGACCGCCGCGCCGGCGGCCAAGACCGAGAAGAAGAAAGCCGCGCCTCGCAAGAAGAAGGCGAACTAGTCCGCAGGGAACTCGAAGTCCGACTTCGGGTTCCCCTATAATCGTTCTCTCAGTGGCATCCACTTACACCGCCAAAGACATCACCGTCCTCGAGGGACTCGAACCGGTTCGCAAGCGCCCCGGCATGTACATCGGCGGCGTCGGCAGTAGCGGACTGCATCACCTGGTCTGGGAGACGCTCGACAATTCGATCGACGAGGCCATGAACGGCCACGCCGCCAACATCCGCGTCACGCTCCACAAGGACGGCTCGTCGATCACTGTCGAAGACGATGGCCGCGGCATTCCGGTGGATGCGCATCCCAAGACCAAGCAGAGCGCGCTCGAGGTCATCTTCACCGTGCTGCACGCCGGGGGCAAGTTCGAAGCCGGCAACTACAAGACCGCCGGCGGCCTCCACGGCGTGGGCGCCAGCGTCGTCAATGCCTTGTCGCGCGAGCTGGTGGCGACGGTCCGCCGCGATGGCTTCCAGTACGAGATGACCTTCAAGCAGGGCAAGCCGCAGGGCAGCCTGAAGAAGGTGGCTCCGGCGCGCGGGACCGGCACGACGGTGTTCTTCAGACCCGATCCGCAGATCTTTCCCAAGGTCGAGTTCGAAGCCGCGTTGATTCGCGAGCGCCTGGAAGTGGCCAGCTACCTGCACCGGGGCGTCAAGGTCACGTTCGAGGATGAGACCACCGGGCAGAAGGATGTCTTCCAGCACGAAGAAGGGCTGGTCGACTACCTGAAGAAGATCGTCACCGAGCGCCATTCGAAGCCGGTGCACGAGGCGCCGTTCACGCTCGAGAAGGACGGCAGCACCAAGCTCGAGCTCGTGCTGCAATGGACCGAGGCCACCGACGAGAGCCTGCGCAGCTACGTCAACGGCATTCCCACCGCCTCTGGCGGCACGCACGAGAACGGCTTCCGCGCCGGACTCGGCAAGGCGGTCCGCAACTACATCGAGACGCACAACCTGTCGCCCAAGGGCGTGACGCTCAGCGCTGAAGACATTCGCGAGGGCCTCACCGGCATTCTGTCGGTCTTCATCCAGGAACCGCAGTTCCAGGGGCAGACCAAGGATCGCCTCAACAATCCCGAGGTGATGTCGGCGGTTGACGGCCTGGTGCGGCCAGGCCTCGAGCACTGGTTGAACAACAACCAGTCGATTGCCGAGGCGATCGTCGCGCGCATCATCCTGTCGGCGCGGGCCCGCGAGGCCAGCCGCGCGGCGGCCTCGGAGGTCGTGCGCAAGGGACCCACCGCCGGACGCGTCAACCTGCCGG
>Ga0163144_10014188_pt1 | contig 16563 bp, 19 predicted proteins | sample OliLak19BULKMAT1_FD_123175 | JGI IMG/M metagenome (GOLD analysis project Ga0163144, IMG submission 123175) | Freshwater microbial mat bacterial communities from Lake Vanda, McMurdo Dry Valleys, Antarctica - Oligotrophic Lake LV.19.BULKMAT1 | ecosystem: Environmental > Aquatic > Freshwater >... | reverse complement strand
GATTTTCTGCACAAAATCAATTAAGAGAAATCTAGCGATCGCCCTAAAGAGGATAAATGGCAAGAAGTTTAGTAATCCTGTCCAAGCCAAACTGAAATCATAAGCAAAGAAAGTAGTTAGTATCAGCCAACTTGAGAAAAATAACCAGCCGCGATTTATTGGCGTATCTAGACAATTTAACCGATGCTTTATGCCAAAAAATACCGAGAAAAATAATCCCAAAGCCGAACTTAAGACATTATTCCAAGGTAATATGAAAGCGATCGCTCGCAACCAAAACCTAAATGACGAAATCTTAACTAATCTTATAACTTCTGTTAGCAAATCTTTAACAACTTCAATTACGATTATTTACCAAAGTATGTTTACCTGATAATTCTCGAACATTTTATCAGAAGTCTGCCAGGCTAGTCTGTAAGTGTTTCTTGAGGGTGTCAACTGGTAAAGCACCCTGTAAATGTTGCCAAGGTAAATAGCGATCGCTTTCCCAAGTTTCAAATACATAACTTTCCAAAGTGGGAATTTCACCTCGTAGTTGTTTGAAAGCGCGCCGATAGGAACCATCACTGGGAACTTCACCATTACTAAATTCAAAGGCTAAACGTAATACTTTCTCAACTCGGCGATCGCCACGAGAAATTAAAGCCTGTACGACCGAATCTTTGTAACTCTCTGGCCGAAAATCGATCCCTTTGGGTGCAAGTTGTTTTTGTAAGAATTTCAACTTATCTCCACCAGCCTTATCTACTGCCATCCATTGCCAAGGAGTATGAGATTTGGGAACGAAGGTGCTACAACCAAAGGAAAGTCGCAGTTTTGGCGCAGTTTTTTTTACTTCCCTTAGCATAGAGACAGTTTGCTCCAAATCTTGGTCAGTTTCGCCTGGCACTCCCACCATACCATAGAGTTTTAAGGCGCTTAATCCACCTGCTTGGGCATTTGCGGCAGCTTGAAGAATCTCACTATTCTCTAATTTTTTGTTGATAATGCGGCGCAATCTTTCCGAACCACTCTCTACGGCGATCGTCACCGAACGACTATCTCGGTCAGAAAGAAGTTGACAGAGTTTTAAGCTTAAGGTATTCGTCCGAACCGAAGCCAAACTCAATCGCACATCGGCAAATTCAGGCTGGGCAATATAATCCAATAGCAAATCAAATTCTGGATGTTGGGTAATCGAAGCACCAAGCAGTCCTAAGCGCGAAGTAACTTTCAAACCCTTGGCGATCGCGGGGATCAAGCTGGTTTCTGCATCGGGCGTACGGAAAGGCAATGTGAGATAACTTGCTAGACAAAAGCGACACATCTCAGGACAGCTACGCACTACTTCTACCATATAAATATTCTCCCAAGCAGCATTGGCAGTGACCACAGTGGAAGCAGAAAGATTGTTGCCCCGATAGGTTTGTTTGGTCACATGGGCTGGGATTTCAGGCGCGATCGCTTCTATTTTTTGGATTTCGCCATCAGCAGCAGCGTAGGTAACCTGATAGAGACTAGGAACATAGATTCCAGGAACTTGAGCCAATCTGAGTAGTTTTTGCTTTCTAGGTAAATCCCTTACTTCTGCATATACCTGTAAAAAATTACCGATTAATTCTTCGCCATCGCCTAAAAGAATCAGATCAAACCAATTTGCAAAGGGTTCAGGATTGGCAGTTAGTACCGTTCCACCACCAAAAACCAAAGGTTCGCTTTCAGCGCGATCGCGACTATTGATTTCAATTCCGAGCTTAGTTAAAGCACCTAGAATATTCACAAAATCTAGTTCCCAAGAAAAAGAGAAGCCCAAAAGTTCTGGTTGCCTGGGTAATGTCTCGGACAAATCCGTAAACCAGCGACTAACTGCTATATTTTTGCGTTTGGCTAAATCCGCCCAGATTGTCTGGTAGCCAAGGCTAGTAATACCGACAGTATAGGTATTAGGAAAGGCGTAAATAGTAGCGATCGCTTCTGGGTCAGGGGAAACTGGCTCAAATAGTAATTGTTCTGCGCGAAAAACTGAAGAATCCATTGAGAGAAAAATTCTCGGAAAGTTCTTTAATTATAGAGCTTTATGTGGGAGATTGATAATAGTCGGCTATTTCTGGAGGTTGGCTAAGAAATTATGTAGCAACTTGAGAATTCAGCAAGATATTTTTAAGAAGTGCTGTAGAAGATTGATGTTAAAGTCATAGAACAAAAGCTAAACTAAATTATAAATAACAAATCTAGAATATTATGGACATCACTATTCATCTAGAAACCGAACAGGCTCGGAAGCTTGAGTATATTCGGCAGCAAACAAATCAGGAGGCTACATCAGTCTTAAGTTCTTACCTCACAGTAGCCATCGACACTTACTATCAAGAGATTCATCCACGCGACCTTGAACACCTGGCAAATGATCACTCGGTAAACCTAAGACAAAGCAAATTTATCGGCTGTTTTGAAGGCCCTCCTGAACTATCCACCAATTCAAAGGCAAACTTTAAGACAATTATGAATGAGAAAAATGATCATTGCTGATACAGGATTCTTCATTGCATTAGGTAACAGTAGGGATAGTTATCACAGCTTAGCTATTCAAATTATCAACACCTTAAACGAACCATTACTCACCACTTATCCAGTAATTACAGAAACCAGTTATCTCTTAGCCAGAGATGGTGGATTAGCTACCCAATTCTCATTTTTAAGCGAAGTTTCAAATGGTACATTTCTGGTGTTTGATTTTCAAAGATCTCATATCTATCGAATGGTAGAGTTAATGAAACGCTATGACAACTTACCGATGGACTTTGCCGATGCCTCTTTAGTGGTTTTAGCAGAACATCTAGGGCATGGACGAATTTTGACCAGCGATCGCCGCGACTTTAGTATCTATCGATGGCACAACACCAAACCATTTGAGAACTTGCTCCTGAGAGAAGTTTAAGCTTCAATTTGCTGTTCTGCCAACGCCCGCTTCACCCCTTGATTATTTGCCATAGATTCAAAAAAGCGGTAAAGATCAGGATATTCGCGCAAAGGAGTAGGTAAAAGTTTTGCCCAACGCAGAAATACAAATAGATAAGCATCTAAAATCGATAGGTGAGCACCCAGCATAAAATCGCGATCGCGCATGTGAGTATCTAAAAATCCGATCTGATCGCCAATAATTTCGGAGGACTTCTCTCGGATTGCTGAATGCCAATCTGGATTATCCGCATATCTTTGGGGGGCAAAAAAGGGAAAGAAAGCAGGATGGACATTTCCTGTGAAGTGAGATAACCAGCGATTTAGTTCATATTTTGATTCTGGTGTAGAGCGATCGCCATAACCCAAATTCGCTTCCGGATATTGTTCTGCCAAATACAAAAGAATTGCCGATGCTTCTACCAACAGATTCCCATTTTCAAGCACCAAAGCAGGTACTTTTCCCAGAGGGTTGACTTTTAAATATTCGGGGCTTCTAGTTGTACCGCGTTCTACTCGAATCACTTCAAACGGTTTACCAATCCATTCCAATACGATATGTGGCGCAAGAGAGCAAGCTCCTGGCAGATAAAAAAGTTTCATTTTTAAGACTCCATTAAACAAAAATAATTAGAAAAAATAATTAGCGAGATTTGTTTGGTTTAACTACAGCTATCTTCTCTCTCAGAGAATTTAAGCCTAAACCAATAGATTTTAAGCGGGGAAAGTTTTCAATCTGTGCAGATTCGGTTAATCCCAACAACACAATCAAATTATTATAAGCGTCAAAGGTATTATTTACTTGAGGATAGCTCAATTTAAGATCTTCAGTTTCCAAGACTGCCTGAACGGACTGATAGAGTTTCTCCGCCGCTATTTTTGCCCGATCTTGACTAATTAGTAGTGGTGCAGGACTGACCCCAGCGATCGCGACTGGCGTAATCATCTCTTGGATAATTTTTTGGTATTCAGCTGGATTTTCAACCTGGTTCCTATTGATTTGATTAACATTAGGATTATCAATCACAGATGAAGAATTAGGTTGTACTTGCTTTGGCAGAGAAGGTAATAGAATCAAAGGCGAAGTTGGTGCAACAGTTGCTTGGGCAAGACTAGCACTTGCTAGAATTAGTTCAAGACTTAAGCCGAAACTAGACCCTAAAGCCAGGAGCAAAACCAGACCAGTTCCTTTAATTGAGTGATTTAGCCGAGCAGAATTTGTGGTTTTATTCATCACTTTTTCAAAATTTAATCTTGCCAAGTCACTGAGCAGAAATTTATTAATGGGAAAAATTATTAAGGGAAAAAGTTACTAGTTAGAAATTTCTCAGGGTAAAGTCTCTAAAAGTAAAGTCCCCAGAATTGAGGAATTTCTTTTAGCAGCCTAAATCGTCTCAATCATTTCCGCAACTGAGAATCTGACCTTCGCAAGCTTCGCATACTTATCTTCACTAGAGCGATAACCAGCCGCACAGGCAACTACGGTGGCATAACCCTTTTCAGCTAAGCCTAGGACTTTATCGTATTTTGCTGGTTCAATTCCCTCCATTGGACAGGTATCCACGCCCAACAATGCCGCACAGGTCATAAAGTTACCAAGGGCGATATAAGCTTGGCGGGTTGCCCACTCATTAACGCTTAAACTACGCGCACCATAAACCACATCACTCACCATTACACTACGATAGCCTGCAATTGAATCTGTGGTTACATCTCGGACTTCTGCCATCCGTTGGACAAAATGATCTACATAATCAGCAGTAAGATTTTTCTTGATTGTAAAAACTACATAATGGGAGCAGTCACTGGGTTGGCTTTGATTCCAAGAAAGCGGCTTCAGTTGATCTTTGACCGATTGGCTAGTAATTACCAAAAATTTCCAAGGTTGCAATCCATAGGAAGAGGGAGTTAATACCAAAGATTCAGCTAGGGCAGCCCAAGTATCCACCGAAATTTTTTGATTAGGATCAAATTTCTTAGTAGCATAACGCCATTTTAGGGATTCGAGGAGGGTATTAGTAGCGATCGCGTTCATAATTGGGACTGATCATTTACAAGGTTTGCTTTTAGCCTTTACAGCATAGCGAAGTTTGGAGATTTCGGGCTAAGATCTTGCTAAAATCAAAGGTGCAAATTATGACCCAAGCGTTGCTCACTGCAATTAAATCCATTAATGCCCTAAGCTCAGAGGAAAAGTATCAAGTTTGGCAAATACTTGAGCAGGACATAGCTAGAGTAGACGAAAACCTAACTTTTGCAGCTACCAAGCTATCAGAATCAGCATTTTCAAAAATATGGGATAACCCAGAAGATGCAGAATATGACAACCTATAGTTTTGGCGATGTTCTTCTGGTGCCCTTCCCTTTCACAGATCAAACAACAACCAAAAAACGTCCAACCATAGTTATTAGCTCAGATATTTACAATCAGGAAAAACCAGACATAATTTTAATTGCAGTTACAAGTCAAATCAGCACACCACTGCAATTTGGCGATATGCTTATAACTGATTGGTCAAAATCTGGGTTAATCAAACCTTCAGCAATTAAGCCAATTGTTACAACCTTTGAAAAGGCACTTGTGATTAAAAAACTTGGAAAATTAGAGGCATTAGGTATCCAAGCATTGAAAAATTTTCTAAAGGAAATTATTGAAATTAATATTCCAACCACTACTTAAGAAATTATTTATTTATGCAATTTCTCTCCCTCGCCGAATCCCAGGCAATCGATCATGCCCAAATGTCTATTCATGCTAAGTTTCTCACTAGGATTACGATTCATTCTTTGCGTGTACTGCTGCACATTGCCGCCGAAAACCACACGCTTGTAGAAAATCTCGATCAAATGGCAATGATCAACTGGATTGAGGCAGATGCTGAAATTCGTAGGGCGGGTGGGCAGGCTCTCTTGCAGTGGGAGAGCGATCGCCTCGCATCAAAATCTGAGCCTGGCTTTGAGGATCCAATTCAAGATCAAGTAACCAACGCTAATCTTTCTAGCCACGAGAAGTTTCTGACTCGCATGATCATTTCTGCCCAAGCTACTCTCTGCCAAATTGGCAATGATCTGAATCTCAAAATTGCTGACTTGACTAGCGATCGCTTAATTGACTGGATTGCCAAAAATCAACAAGCAGAATCTGAAGACGGCATATTCTTGAAATCTTAGCAGCCAAAACCAGGCTAAACTAGCGAGAATCAACTTTTACTTTTTTACTATGTCGAAAAATCACAAGATAGCCCTGATTCCTGGCGATGGTATTGGTACTGAGATCATGCAGGTGGCTGTGGCAGTCTTACAAGCGATCGCGCCCAAATTCAATCTTAGCTTCTCGTTTGAAACTGCCCTAGCTGGGGGAATTGCATTTGACGCTACAGGACACCCTTTACCGCCCGAAACCCTAGAGATTTGCCGCCGAAGTGATGCTGTACTATTGGCTGCCGTAGGTGGAGAAAAGTGGGATAGATTACCTGCAAACTTGCGTCCTGAACAGGCCCTTTTGGGTTTGCGTAGTGGTTTAGGATTATTTGCGAATTTGCGTCCTGCCAAGATTTTGCCACAATTAATTGATGCTTCTACCCTAAAGAGAGAAGTAGTAGAAGGAGTAGATATTTTGGTGGTGAGAGAATTAACAGGTGGCATCTATTTTGGTAAGCCCAAGGGCATTTTTACCGATGAGAATGGCATCAGAAGGGGGGTGAATACGATGGCATATACCGATCCTGAAGTAGATCGGATTGGTAAAGTCGGATTTGAATCCGCTCTCAAAAGGAAAGGTGTATTGTGCTCAGTAGATAAAGCGAATGTTTTGGAAGTATCGCAACTTTGGCGCGATCGGATCACTCTTTTAAGTTCTTCCTATCCCGATGTACAGCTTTCCCATATGTATGTTGACAATGCCGCAATGCAATTACTTCGCAATCCCAAGCAATTTGATGTAATTGTCACAGGAAATCTATTTGGTGACATTCTCTCCGATGCGGCGGCGATGCTCACTGGCAGTATTGGCATGCTACCTTCTGCAAGTTTGGGAGAACCTGGCACACCTGGCGTATTTGAACCTGTACATGGTTCTGCTCCTGACATTGCAGGCAAAGACTTAGCTAATCCTTTGGCACAGGTATTGAGCGCAGCGATGATGTTACGCTATGGCTTGAATGAACCAGAAGCGGCAGATGCAATTGAAAATGCGGTCACTCAAGTATTGGATGCTGGCAAACGCACAGGTGACATTATCAGCCCAGGCTGTGAAAAACTTGGCTGTAAGGCAATGGGAGAAGCATTGGTAGCACAGCTTTAATTATTTATGCCGCTAAATTTAAGTAAGCATTAACAGGAATAGATCTATATGATAACTTTTGAGGAAATTATAGATTCGATTGAGAGCTTGTCAGTTGAATAGCAAGATAACTTGGTTGATATCATTCGCAATTGACGAGTTGAACAACGTCGAGTTGAAATTTTAGCTAATGCTCAGAAGGTTTTCAAGTCAGTTAAAATGGGAACTGCTAAGCGAGAAAATTTTGAAGACTTAAAGTTCTATTTGTTAGCAGATGAAGTTTATTCACAAATAATTCGTAGAGAATTGCTTGTTACTTAATTGGTGGTATTGGAACAGGTTGGGAAGGGGTAGCTTCAGGCTGTTGACTTTGAGAGCCAAAGAGAGCCGCAGTAATTCCGACTGCAAAGCAAACAATCAATAGGATTAAGCCGATCAAAAGCCCGCGATTGTTAGCAGTTAGATCGGGCTTTAACGAAACTTGAGAATCTCTACTGTTCTCTAAGTTTTTGAAGTTGGGGTCTTTAAGCTCTGAATCGAGGTTGGCAGTCTCTGAATCTAGTTTGTTTAACCCTAGAGATTGACTTTCGGTTGAAATAGTCGGAGTAGAAGCGATCGCTTGATCTTGAGCAACAAACTGACACTGGATCATCCCAACCGTAATATTGTCATGTCCGTTGCGTAAATTCCCTTGATCGAGCATAGTTTTGGTGGCTTTCTCAATCGTCTGGCTGCCAATTAATAAAGGTAAAACCAAAGAGCGCCACAGCTCAGGCACACGCTCATAATCACTCAAACCATCCGAACAAAGGAGCAGTACACAAGCCTCATCGATTAATAGACGTTGAATTGTGGGAACTAGATTTTCGGCACTACGAGTACCTAGAGCTTGAGTTAGCGAACCCGCATCAATTCTCTGGGAGGCAAAGGCAGGGAGATTAAAGCCGAGGATCACATCGCGATTGGCAACATCATCATCAATCGTAACTTGGTAGCAGTTGCGGCTATTAATCCAATAAATTCGACTATCGCCCACGTTCACCACAAACACTTGGTTGATTGGCTGCCCCTGAGGACGGGGGATTACTGCGATCACCAGGGTAGTGCCCATGCGCTGCTGTGCTTGACGATGTTGTTGGTCATTGAGAGAGACGATCTGGTCATTTACCACGCGCACGATCGCGTTTAATTGCGCCATAAAAGTATTTGCCAAAAAAGGCTGATCGCTACTTTCCACCTGGCGGAGAAGAACTTGCAGCTGTTGCTCTAGGGTTTTAATTGCCATGCTGCTTGCTACTTCACCGCCTTCATGTCCACCCAAGCCATCACAAATAATCACCAGGCGATCGCGCAAATAGCTAGATGGATCAGGCGCTTGATCAGGATCGGGATAGCAACTGTCTTCGTTATGACTACGGCGAGTACCAGGGTCGGTAGCAGTAGCAACTTTAGTAATCAAAGGTTGAACTTGAATTAAGCCAATATTTAGCCGATCTAAGATCGCGATCGCCCCATCTAACTTGATCTCCCCCCTTGCCATGCCAAAAAAAAGCTCAATTAAGTCTTCTTCAATTTCGGGCTTTACCTCCTCTAGCAAATTTTTCCAAAACTCTCCCAATTGACTTAAGCTGCCCCGCTCAAGATCAGTTCGTAACTCTAGAAACCTTACCCAGCTACCATCCACCCGTGCCAGGCTAGGCTCAAATAGGGTAGATGACATCCGAAACTCCACTAGGGGTTGCCAAATTTGCAGTATTTGCCATAGCCAGTTTATTTGGCGCAGAGCGGTCGCATTTTGCCAACTCTCCGCTAAGGTCGGCATCAGTTTGCCATTGGCTAAGATCGGTACATTCTCTAAAATCAGGGTCAAGTTTTCTGCTGTTACTTGATTTTCTGCATTTATGCCAGGATCTTGGCTAACTATGGCATAGGGGCGAGGTAAATTTAAGGGGAAGCAGGAAAGCTTGAGATAAGCAGTTGTTTGGAGTGAAAACTCATCTGGGCATTCTGGCAGTTGGTATACCTTGGTATCCGAGACGATTTGACTGCCATGTACTAAGTAGCGATCGCTTAATAACTTTCCGATTGGATACAAACTAGAATCTAGCCCTACTACCCAGAGATAAGAGTGAGCTGTATTAGCAGGTTGAGCAACCGACTGACTGCCAGTAGGATCAATTAACTGGTCTAAAGATTGCTTGGATGAGTTCTCACCAGTATGCATGAAAAACCTGCTAAAAATTGAGGATAAGTGATCAGAGAACTTGCGAGTAGTTCCTGAGGTGGAAAGAGTGTAGCTTCTAATTACAAGCTAAGTTAGCGAATAAAGTAGACAAACCTAGTCAGAGATCTAACCCAGTCAGCGAAAGAGCCTAGTCAAAAAGTAATTGTTAGGCTAAATTTGCTAACTAAATTTAACAAATTAAACCTAACAATAACAGGACTTAAGACAATTGGGGTAAAGAGGAGAGAAGAAAAATCTCTCACTATTCTTAAGGGTGATACCCAATTAGGCAGGGGATCAAATTATTAACTTTAGAAGTTTCAGATAGTTTGGTTGGACTTGCCCCAAATTAATTATCTATGGAAATTAAAACTTAAAAAGTAGCTTGGAATCCAGTCCGAATTTCTTCGATCACGCCATCGCGCAGAATCATTTCTACCTGCATCAAGGCAATCAGGTTATCGCCCTTGCTAATCGGGAAGAAGCTTTCTACTTGCCCTTGGTAAACTTCTTGCTCTAGCTCAAGCACTTGCATTTGATTGAGTTGTTGCAGAAGCTGGTTTTTTTGTTCGAGGGATTCAGCTTTACGCTCATTTACTTGGAGGCGAATGGACTCAATTTCGCGCAAAACATCTGGACCAGGTGGCTTAATACTCTGTCTTTCGATCTCGGCAATCATACGTTGCCCCTGACCTTCAATTTGCTGAATCTGTCCATCTACTTGATTTAGTTGCGTTTGCAACTGCTGCTGCATTTCTTCCTTCCAACGGGCAGTGACAATAACTTTGACGTTTGCCGTGCGCTTAAGTAAAAGCTGATTAGCAAAATCTATCGAGTTCATGCTGGGTGAAACAATCTATACATCGTGATTATCATAACTTGCGATCGCCGCTACCAGATCTGTGATGTCTTACCTAATCGGCGGCAAGTGCTTACGGATTAAAAGACAATTCCTGCCATCTGGCAGACGGTCATAGCTCAACTTGTCAGCTACCCGATCAGTAATCAAAAGACCACGTCCCCCAGTATCTAGGGAGTCAACATCTACTAAATCAACGCTAGTGGTCAAAGCTTGAATTTTTTTACGGGCGGCTAGTGCTTGTTGCAAGTCAAAGTATTTACCAAAGTCCCATAACCTGATCTCGATCGCTTCGGTCATTAAGATTACTTCGATATCTATGGGTGTAGATTCAGCTAAATGCTCATGGGCGTGGTAAATCACATTGGCAAAAGCTTCAATCAGAACCAACTCACACTGCAATAAAATATGGCGGGGTATCTGGTCAAACTGCTCAAACCATTGCTGTACTGCTTTTGTTTGGTAAATATTAGTATCTACGCGCAATTTGTCACTTTTGAGTACAGCCATAGAAGTTTAGTCAGGGCTTTGACAAAGCTTGATTTGAGAGATAAAACTTATTGGTGATCATACCAGCGCATTAACACTCCTGCCAACTTTACTGGGTCATGCCGCACTTTGCCATCGGGCATTTCTTCCATCACATCAGCTAAGAGGAATGGGCAATTTAGATTGGCAAGATTTTCTTGATCAAATTTAATAAAGTCAGCAGCTTGATTTTTGGCGTAATGTTGCAGCGATCGGCTGGAAGGAGGATATTTTTGGACTAAAACCACATCACATACTCTCATGCCCAATACATTATCTAGGGCTTGAATATGATCGGCAACACTATAGTTCTGGGTTTCCCCAGGCTGGCTCATAATATTACAAACGTAGACACAGGGAGCTTGACGCTGAGCGATCGCTTGAGCAATTTCTGGCACTAGCAGATTTGGAATAATACTGGTATAGAGGCTACCTGGCCCAATTACAATTAGTTCAGCTTCGCGAATTTCCTGCACCACGCGCGGTAAAGCTCTAGGATTTTCAGGTTTACAGCCAATTTTGACAATTACGCCATTGGCAGCACTGATATTTGATTCGCCTTCAATGTAGCGCCCGTCCTCTAGCTCCGCCCAAAGTACCATATCCGCAAGCGTAGCTGGCAATACTCGCCCTCGAACTGCTAATACCTGAGAACTGGCAGCGATCGCTTTCTCTAGGTCGCCCGTAATTTCTGCCATTGCCGTGAGGAATAAATTACCGAAGCTGTGCCCTTCTAAGCCCTCGCCCGCCGTGAATCGATATTGAAAAAGTTCAGTTACTAATTCTTCTTCATCTGCCAGAGCTGCTAAGCAGTTGCGAATATCGCCTGGGGGTAAAACGCCATGCTCACGCCGCAGTCGTCCAGAGGAGCCGCCATCATCTGCTACGGTGACGATCGCCGTAATATTGGCGCTATATTTCTTCAAGCCGCGTAATAAAGTAGAAAGCCCTGTACCACCGCCGATCGCTACTAGCTTTGCACCACGATTGAGTTTGCGATGATTGATTAAAAGATCAACTAATTCTTTATCTTGATTGGGCATCAATACCTGGGTAATTGAACCAAGCATTCGCCTCTGCCCCAAAAGTAACAAAATCACGCCAAACACGACTGCCAAAGGTCCACTAATATGGCGAGGCATAAAGGTGACAAAGAAATTAACTAGATTATCAAGGCTACGGGTGATAAACAAAATTGGCGTTAAACCAGCGGAGATCGCCACTCCCAAGGTGAGTAATAGCCCTCCTACTACACTCAGAAATATCCAGCGCTTAATCAGCAGCCCAGGCTGCAACCATTTCAACCAGTGGCTAGGATGTTTGGTCTTAAAGACTGTGCGATGTCGCAGCTTAATTTTGATCATGTTTACGATTCTCTACTTAAGATTTTAAGCCTTGAGATTCTGAGCTTTGAGATTCTAAATAAGCACTCACCAGGCTCAATGCTACCACTGGCGCAGTAATTACCGACAGAATCTGATTGCCCAAGGATATAGGTTGCCAATTGTGAGCGATCGCTAACTCCATCTCTGCTTCACTCCAACCACCTTCGGCGCCAATTAAAATCGCAATTTTAGCGCCCACTTGAATTTGATTCAGCCTTGAATATAAATGCTGCTGGGCGTGGGTATGACAAATGTAGCGCTGGGGTTTCTGGCATGGTTCAGAATTTCTAACCCAATCGGCAAAGTTTTGGGGCAAAGCAATTTGCGGCACATGGGCAGAGCAGGCAAGTTCAGCCGCTTCTTGGGCAATCCGATGCCAGCGTTCGATTTTATGATTTCCTAGGTCGGTACCTGGCTTAGCTCCTGATTTAGATATAGTGCGATCGCTCCATAGGGGTACTATTTGATCCACTCCCACTTCAGTTGCCTGTTTGATCACACTTTCCAGACCGTTACTTTTGGGCATGGCGATCGCCAGGATAACTTCAGATTTAGCTCTGGGCGTGGGTGGGTGGGCTTCCAGAATTTCGGCGGTGCGATTGGAGAATTGGGGCAATCGGGCGATCCACCAGCTTCCTTTGCCATCGAGCGCAATAAATTGGCTATGGGGCTTGGAGCGCAGGACTTTGTATAGATAATGCTCTTGTTCTGGCAATAGGTCAATTAGGGATTTTTTTTTAGCCGCGATCGCTTGATCTGGTTGAATAAATAGCCTTTGCAGCTTAGAACTAGCGGTTACCAAGTTTCTTAGTTCACTTGACATGGGAAGCACCCTTTAAGTATGCGTTTCGTTTGCGTTTGATATTTCTGAGCATTTTCAATTGATCTGCAAATCCTTATAGCATTAACAAAATATTTCTTAATATGATTTCTAGGGAATTAGATCACATTTTGTAGCAATAGATACAGTAAAGCGCTATATTTAAGTTGATCAACTCTGGAAAATAAATTTATGTCTATTGATGCGCAAATGCGGAAAATGTCAGTCCAAAATCGTAGCCAAGCTCAACAAAAGCAAGACGTAGTTCTAGTACGCGCTGCTAATCAGATCGGTTTGAGTGCCTCAGATGTAACTACCCATAGCTGGAAGTCGCATATTAGCTAAGATTTAGGCTTGAAACTTAAAATTGAAACCAACAAGAAATAGCCTTAATTCAGTCGAAGGCTTTGTGAATCTTTAATTTAATCTCTAAGGAATGAGCTTTAGAGAATTTTTTTGTTTGTATTTAGGTTTAATCTCAAACGCTAAAATTCAAAAGCCCAGATCGCCCAGCCTTTTTTGATTTGAGTAATTATAAATCCACCCTTCATGCGTGAGGCAATCTTTTCGGTGGTTTCCAAGTTGGCGCAGGTGCGGAAAAAACTATAAAATTTACCTTGATAAGCGATCGCCGCAATTGGCTTCTCTTCTTCGGCGAGGTCAATGTGGCAGTGGTAAGTCAGCTTGGAATCAACCACAAATTGCTGAAACGAATTAGGCATGGACTTGAGAGGGGGAGCCTGGGTTGCCATAAAAGGTCGGGAAGGACTTAATAAATATTAACATTTCACTAGATCAATACTTGGATAGTTTGCAAAGATTGATCGCTTGCTCCCGTAATTTTTCCACCCATTGCTTGCACTTGCTGAAGGTAAGCGATCGCCTCTTGGGTAATTATTTCTCCAGGAAAAATCAGCGGAATCCCAGGCGGATAGGGACAGATTAATTCTTGAGCATAGCGATCACCGCTTTCAATTAAAAGAACAGTCTCGGTTGGCGCAAAGTAGGCCGCGCGAGGAGAAGTTCCTGGTAAAGAAGTTTGATAGAAGTTGGGTAAATTTGTGGGCGGGCGATCGCCCCGTTTTACTTGACCAAAAGCCGCAACTAGACGCTGAATATCTACCGTTCGATTGCCAACACTGATTGCAAAAACCAAGTGGTTGAAAGTTGGTAGTTCCGCAAATACGCCAAATTGTTCACAAAATAGCTGATCTAACTCAAAGCCTGTCCAATTCAGAGAATTTACTAAAACCGTCAGACGGGTGGGATCAAGCCCAGGAATTTGATCGACTACTTGCAGATCAGAAATTTTTTGCAGCTGCGATCGGGCTATCTCCGCCAGTTCTAGGCTATTGGTCAACATTTCTTTGCCCTGGGTTGCCATTTGCGATCGCGCCACATCCAAAGAAGTCAGCAACAAGAGATTGGGACTACTAGATTGCAATAGGTCTAATGCCTGGGAAATCTTTGCTTCAGAAATCTGATTACCCTGCAAATGCAACATTGAGGACTGGGTGAGACTGGTCGCCATCTTGTGGGTGGAATGCACGACCAAATCTGCACCTGCGGCGATCGCATCTATTGGTAGATCTTCATGAAAAGCCAAGTGCGCTCCATGGGCGGCATCTACGATTATAGGAATTTTATAACTATGGGCGATCGCTACTAATTCCACAATTTCTCCCACCACACCAAAATAGTTGGGGCTAACCAGAATCACGGCTTTAGCATCAGGATGGAGCTTGAGATTTGTCGCCAGGGTTTGAGCGCTTACGCCCAAGTCAATTTGCCATTTTGGCTCTAGGTCAACAGGCAGATAGATCGGCATTGCCCCAGTTAAAATTAGACCAGCGATTGCTGCCTTGTGCGCATTTCTGCCAATCAGAACTTTTTCACCTGGCCGACAAGTAGCTATTAGCGCGGCCTGTACCCCAACCGTTGAACCATTTACCAAAAACCAGGTACGACTTGCTTTGTAAGCCTTTGCGGCCAGACATTCCGCCTCAGCAATTACAGCGTCTAATCCTGGTAATTCGGGTAAATCTAACTGGAATAATTTTTTGCCTAATAAAGCTTGAAAACGAGTGGCGATCGCTTCACCGCGCTTATGTCCTGGCAGATAGAAAGGCGCATGATCTTCTTTTAACAGTACTTCTAGCAAATCTAGTAGAGGCGTTTCGGTCATTCTAGATCTGGTTTTGTTTACTATTTGAAGAGAATTTGACGCAAAAGCCTAAAGCAGTATAATCTGGCACAGAAGCGATCGCGTAATCAAAAAAGAATTCCTCGCCTTTATCCAACCTGTAAATCAAAACTTCTAAAAAACCATGTCTGAGCAGAAATCAAATTATTTGCTACCTATAATCGGGGCAGCAGTGGTAGTAGCAGGTGGAGCGGGTGCATATTTTTACTTCAATCAGCCTGGAGGCATAATTCCTGTTCTTCCTGGTCGCTTACCAATTGCCAAAGTCGTAACCAAGCAGGCGTTAATACTGGCACGCTTTAATCCCACACCTGAAACAACCGCGCAGTTAGAACAGTTTCAGTCCCCAGAAATCAAGAAGATCGTAGAAGATGGTTGGCGCAGTTTACAAAAAGAAACTTTTCAAAATACTGAAATCAACTATGAAGCGGATGTAAAACCTTGGGCGGGTGAGATTGCCCTAGCGGTTGTTCCAACTTCGACTGCTCCCAAAGCTAATGCCAAGACCTTTTTACCCGTTAGCAGCCTGAATCTTAGTCAAAATAATTTAAGCCAAGCTACTCCTCCGCTGCCAAAATCCTCTAAGTCGAAATTTGATGCCTTAATCGTATTCACAGTTAAAGATAAGGCTGGAGCGGATAAATTTGCAGCCAAAGTCCAAACCCAAGCAAAAGCTAAAGCTAACGGCAAAACTAGCCAATCGGAGTATAAAGGCATCCAGATCTCGCAATCAGATTTTGGTAATGGTAGCAGTCTCAACTCCGCAACTTTGGCAGACTATTTAGTATTCTCTTCTCAAACAGAAACGCTCAAAAATGCGATTGACACTTTCAAAGATGGTACGGGTGCATCTTCTTTGGAGCCAGAGATCAATCCTAATCAGTTGCAGTTAAAGAATTCCCTGATCGAACTGTATGTGCCTGATTTTGCGGGATCGCTCGAAAGAGGGATCGCCGCTTCTGATAGCCCTGCCACTATTCCAGCTTCATCCATCGAATCACTCAAGCGCTTGAAATCTTTTGTGCTTGGCATCGGGGTTGAACAGGATGGATTACGATTAAAAGGTCTAGCTCAATATGATCCAAAGCGCTATGATTTGGAACTAAAAACCACTGAGAATAAAATTCTCGCTCGCTTTCCTGGTGATACTTTTGCGCTAATAACTGGCAAAGATCTGAAAGGTCGTTGGAATGCGATCGCTAAGGATTTAGAGAAAGATGCTGAAACCAAAAAAAGCTTGGCAGAGATTAGAAAAAGCGTTAAAGAATCTCCCGTAGCCTTGGATTTAGATCAGGATATCTTTGGCTGGATGGATGGAGAGTTCG
>Ga0163144_10014187_pt1 | contig 16564 bp, 20 predicted proteins | sample OliLak19BULKMAT1_FD_123175 | JGI IMG/M metagenome (GOLD analysis project Ga0163144, IMG submission 123175) | Freshwater microbial mat bacterial communities from Lake Vanda, McMurdo Dry Valleys, Antarctica - Oligotrophic Lake LV.19.BULKMAT1 | ecosystem: Environmental > Aquatic > Freshwater >... | reverse complement strand
GAATATTTCTTTTCCTTCAGTATGAATATTTCATTTCTTTCACTTTTAGAAAGATGTGAGAACTTTTTCTTTTTTTCATATCAAAACTATACAAGTGTTCGGATTCAAATGGGAAATTCGGAAACAGGAGGTCTTTGAAAGGAGTGTCACACACAGGACTGATTTGGTGAGGCCTTCTCACCTTTCAGAAATAACACCTTCACTTTGCTGAGGGAACATGCACAACGTACGAACGCTTCTAACGTTTGCCTTCGCTTTATTATTGAGCTTCGGCTCGACGAAAAGCGGAGCGCAGACAGACAGCACGAACGTCTTCAAGGTCATCAAGGGCACCACGATGTGGGACCTCGCCGCCAAAACGGAAGGTTCCGGATTCAAGTGGCGCGAGATGTTCAGGAAGAATGTCGAAGCTGGATTGCTCCGACATTCTGATAGTGTCCATGTAGCGAAGGACACCACCATCGTGTGGCTTGAACCGGGAGATTACATTCTCCTTGGCGCAAACGCCGCCGCCATGGCGCCGCAACAAGTCGAGAAGGTTGATCCAGCGAAAGTGTTTGCACCTGCGGTCACTGTCGTTGCCGATCAAAGTTCGGCAACCTTTAATTGGCTGCTTGCGATTCTTGCAATCGTGGCGGTTATCGCGTTCTGGTACGCGTACCAACGACGACGTGAACAAAGGGCTCACGCCCAGGAGATCACAGACACGAAAGAACTTCGCCGGACAGACAGAGAAACTTCAGCGCTCCTCCGTGTTGAACTCGCAGAGTTGCAGCGACCACGATCACCAGCTGAGACATTCAGTAACCTGGAGGTCATCAGCCTTGCCACCGGTTACCGGAGGCAACGCTCGGCGGATGAAGCAGAGGGCCCATCGTTTATCGATGGAGGTATTCGCTCTCCAGAAACACTTGCGCTCGCCCTTCAACGGGCCGCGCAGGTCGACGACGTTCGGCGAAATCCCGAGGCGCCACTCATGCCCCACACTCGCTACGTCTTCCGTCAGGGAAAGCGCGGCAAGGTAGTGGCAGGCACGTACTCCTCACTCTTTGCCGACGGCACTGAGCGAGTTCGTGTCATCGAGAGGGACAAGCCAGAGACTCACCGATACGTTTGGAAGGCCACAGCGGTCTCCCCAAACGGATCGGATTTCGACACCTACGCCGAGGAAACGTGTGCCAACGGCATGGCCATTCCGGTCATCGCTCAAGGCGACCTTGTCTGGGAAGAAGTTCCACAAGAAGAGCGGACGTACAGTCTGCCGGCGAGCGCGATGTACGTTGAGCCGACTCCGGTGCCCGCGCCTGCGGCACCCATCGAAATGATGAGTGTCATCCAGGTGACGACCCCGGCTGGGCACACGTTCCACTTCCCATCGGGCTCGTCCCTTAGTCCAATGCAGATCCCCGCATCGGAGATGGTCCCCCCGCCGAATCGGCATGGGGTTCCGAATTTCCCAGATGTGATCACGTAGTAGTACCAAGGGCCCCAAGCTTTCGCTCGGGGTCCTTTTTCTATATTTTTCTACTGTCGTACGCCCAGTGGAGAAGAGCCTGCCTCTGTCTTCTGTGGCAAAAGTGATCTCCAACACGGCAGTGCTTTGCCACTTGAGAGACATGTCTTTTCATTGCTCGCCATCTCTTAATTTGACGCAAATCCTCTTTGGGGAGCCTTCTCCCAAAATAGTAGCGACAATACCACTGGAACCATCCCCTCGGATCATCTTTATAAATCCAACCTTTTTGTTTCCAGATAGACAAAGATTGTGAAGCGTTCACGCCAAAAAAATTAAGTTTTGAATCTTTTTTCACTGGAGAAAGTTTTGCACCAGAAAACCACGATCGGGGGAACTCTTTTGTGCAGTCAGTCATATATTTTCCGCCAAATACTCCCATACTGAGCATCTCTTTTGGAGTAAGGTCTGGTTTAAAAGCAGAGTCAAATTGCTTTCCCGTTGGGGCATCGAGAGCGTAGCGATATCCTTTCTGTATCGAATCATTTACCAAAATTACTTTTTTTCTCATGACGTAGAATTATTTTTTCATTAGCTCAAAAACATTTTCGATTATTTTAAACCACACGCATCCATTCATCTCTTGGATCTCTTCTATGCTTGAAAATTAGGTGCACCAATAAATTGGGGTAAGATAAGATAGTATTGGCAAAGTAAGTTCCAGCATATTTTATTAGCAGTACATATCTTGTCTACAAAAAATCTTTATGCTTACAACAATCGCAATCGTTCTTGTGGTTTTATGGCTTATCGGTTTCCTTGGGTTCCATGTGCTTGGCAGTTTTATTCACCTTCTTCTGGTGATCGCAATCATTATGTTCTTAGTGAGAATTATTCGAGGAGAGAACCCAATCAAATAATACTTATGGAACAAGAAAAATCTGGTCTTAATACAGGATTACTTATTGTAATACTCGTTATTATTGTGGGAGTCGGAGTATGGTGGTTTACTTCAAGACAAAGTGTTCCCCAAGAAAAAGAGAAGCCGGGAATAAACGTTGACGTAAATCTTCCTGGTGGAAATGACGACGCAAATAACGCGCCACAAGGAGGCACCCCTAGCTACTAAAAACCTTTTTAACCGAAGGTAAAGGTGAATACACTGAGACCTGAGCTTGGAACAAGAATTTCAAGCGCGTGTTCGCCGTAGCCTTCATCATCGATGAGAATGTACAGAGTCTCGGAATTAACTTTTATTGTCTTTAAGAATTTACCGTCTTTTCGAATTTCAATGTCCATTCTATTTGGGATAGTGGCGCCCGCTACTATATAGAGGCCTATCTACGACAAAAGTAAAAGTCAAAGATTTTAAAATTTTCTATTACTACGCTGTTACCTAAAAAGAGTTTGCTCCTTGGATAAGCTGTTCCGGCCCCGGCTGTACGCTAACATCTGGAAAAAGCGAAGTGTCGGTCTCTGCCGAGGGTAAGGCCGGGGCAGAAACTTGAGGCACGTTAATAATTGTCGTAGTTTGTGAGGATGTTGATGTTGGGGCTGGCGTTTGACTTGTTGATTGTGTTTGAGTTGTCTGAACAGCAGGTGTTTGTACTTGCGCAAGTTGAGCCTGAAGAGCAACAACTTGCGCTACAGCCTGCTGTACCACAACTTGTTGCTCGCTTACTGTGGCAGGAGTGACAACCGATATCGGAGGGGTCGAGGAACTCGTTTGAGTTGGAGCAATAGGTAAAACAGAGATTGCAACATTTAAAGAATTTATTGTGCTTATAATTTCAGCTGAAGCTTGAGCTAAAGAATTTACATACGCATCTATTTCAGCCTGAGTTAAGCCGGAATTTTCAGGAGTTAGAGCCACCACTATCGTATGTACGCTTTGAATAAAAGATAGGATGGCTTGAGCATCTTTTTGTATATTTTGAATAGTATTCTTGCTTGTTTCCTGCACAAACGCTGCATTTGCCATTTTTTTCCATTGCGCAAGAAGTAGATTCATTTTTGCCCTTTTATCGTTGATGTTTTGTTTAATTGTTTCTGTTTTTGTTGAAACTTTTATTTCTGGCTTGGAAGTGGCGGGGTTTTGAAAAACTGCATCAGTACTTTCAATCGCATCGCTTACCCTTTGATAGTAGTCGTGGACTACAGCATATACAGGATTTTGATCTCGAAATATTCCACTTAAATAGTTAAGCTTTGACGTCTCCGTTCTAACCTGCGCCTCAGCGTCAACAATTTTATTTTTTATATCTTGAACCTGCGCTTGCTTTGCGAGCTCTTTCTTTGACTGAGCCTTAGCATAGAAAAAAACGCCTCCACTAAGTAAAACAAGGATGGCAAGAATGCTAAACGCAACAAAACCTTTTTCAGTGTTTTTCATTCCGCTTATTATACTCCATCTTTTCTATTCAGATTAAAGTGATCACAAAGTATATACGCCGTTGGGGTGAAAATTTACAGGAAAATTTCCTCCATAGAAAACACTATTAATGGAGTGTAATTCCTTTTATCACAACGGACTCTACGGGGCGATCAGCGCTATCTGTTTTGACAGAATTTATTGCCATAACGACATCAAGACCTGCGACTACTTTACCAAATACAGTGTGTTTTGAGTCGAGGCTACTATTGTCTGCAACATTGATAAAGAATTGGCTGCCATTTGTATTTGGACCAGCGTTCGCCATCGATATGGTTCCCGCAACGTTGCTATTTGTTTGGCCAATCTCATCTGCAAAAGAATATCCTGGACCTCCAGTACCCCAGCGAGCTATTTGTGTATCATCCTTTGAAAGTGGATCACCACCTTGATTCATAAAGCCCTTTATGACTCGATGAAACTTTGTTTCGTTGTAAAAGCCTGCCTGAGCAAGCTTCACAAAATTTGCAACAGTATTGGGAGTTACCTCAGTTGCTAATTCAATTGTAATATCCCCTTTTGTTGTGCTAAGTATTGCTATCATAATTTTTTTATCATTTTTTACTTCCTTATTAGCGACCGGTGAAGTCACATTTACATTTAGCTCACTATCGTACGTCACATTTTCTGCTTGTCTTGTTTCCGCAGTTTTATTACTCATTAAGTACCAAGCACCTAAGCCGAAAATAACGGCTGCGATTATGAGAGGAATAGTTATTTTTTGAGTATCCATTTTGGAGCAATAAAATATGATAATCAGTGTAAGAACAACTTTGCGAGACGAATGCGCTCAAATGGATACTTCCCGCCGAGGGCGTCAAATACTGGTCTCAGTGTCCCTGTTTTATCTTTTTTCAGTTCTTTTGTAATTGCTTCAATTTCCTTTTCTATACCTAAGATAACGTGAACAATAGCGTCTTTCGATACTGCACCTTTTGCTGTATGTCTTTCTAAGTGACTTAAAATTGTTCCTTCTGTCAGATTTCTTAAACGAGCGACCTCTAAAATGGTTTTCCCTTCTTTTACCATCATATACGTTTCTGCAACGCTGTCGAATCCTTTCCCTCTTAATTTTTGGCTCATCTTCTTGTAAGAAGTGCCAGAAAACTTTCCTCCAACCGATGTAATGAAGTTTTTATGCATACTTTCGAGCTCACCTTGCTTCATCTCATCAAAAGCAATTTCTACCGCATGCGATGATTCATGAAAAGCTAAATCTTTTTCAAGAACTTCAGGATGAACTTCAAAAGTTTTTTTATTCCATCCAAGAATGTAAAGACCAGAAAGTCGTCTGACACGAGAGAGCGCAACGTAGCCTTGCCCAAATTCAAATACATCACTTAAGTCCATCACTGCCTCATCCAAGCTCATTCCCTGACTCTTGTGAACCGTGATTGCCCAGGCCAAGCGAAGTGGGATCTGATTAATACTTGCCTTAATTTCCCCTCCTTCTTCTATTGTCCAATCCATCGGTGTTGCTTTGATTATTCTTCCTTTTTTTGTTTTGATGATTGGCATTCCATCTAATTTATTGAATCCTTGAACCTCACCGAGAGTCCCATTCACAAAGCCTTCCTTTGTGTTATTTTTTGTAAACATAACTTTTGCGCCAACTTTCAAACACAGAAGCTCTGGAGAAAGACAGCCACGCTTTAAAGCTAGGACAAGAGCTTCCCTGCCTTGATGTGACATTTCAAATTTTTTTACATCAGATGTGAGGAGTGAAAGGGTTTTTGTGTTCAGCCCATCAACATCAACATTGTGAGAAAAAAGTTTTGGAGCATCTTTTGGAGCGTGGGCTATCTCAATCTTGCGAGTCGCAAGACGGGACAGATGAACTTCCTCAAAATTATTACCGCGAATTGCCGACAAGATAGTAAGGAAATCAACATCATCTTGCCTATGTTGTTCACTTAAATAGCACACAATCGGTTTTGCACGAGACCACGCTGGAGAATCATAGGAGAATCTTTTTACCACTTCCTGTTCAAACTCCATTTGAGTAAATTCTTCGTACTCATTTTTCGGTTCATTTTTTACTATTGGTGGTAATTGAAAAAAATCTCCCACAAACACAACCTGGAGACCTCCAAATGCCTCTACGCTATGCTTTACTTCCCTACACACCGCGTCAACCATTGAGAGAGTAGCAGGCGAGAGCATTGATATCTCATCTATAATTAAAACCTTCGAGCGATTAATACGTTTTGCAACATGTTCATTTGTTGAAATTCTATCTAGATCATAGGGACTTAATGTATTTTTTATTCCAATACCACTCCAAGAGTGAATAGTTACCCCACTAATATGCGTTGCTGCAATGCCGGTAGATGCAGTGATCGCAGGCTCTACGCCATACTGACGAAGGTAATCGACGTACGTATTAATGGTATGTGTTTTACCCGCACCAGGCTCCCCAGTGAGAAAAACGTTTGCCCCTGTTTTTAGTATTGAAAGCGCTCTTTCTTGAGTCATGGTTAAATCTTACCCTAAATTGTCTTATGACATACACATGTAAAACATCCAGACAGCAATAGCCATCTCGGCGTGTGCTCTAGACGCAGCGCTAACCCTCTCCGCACCAGGGCAAAGCACCTTCCTTAATAACTGTCAGCCATCTCAGACATCAAACAACAAGTTCTGAAATAAGCAGACTAATCGAAACGCAATTCTATCTTGTCTTTGTCCTGCATAACATAGTCTTCGTATTCAGTATTCTCTTTACCGTTTACGGTCATTTTCATATTTGTACCAAACGATCGCATATCTTTGCCCCAAATTTGAAAAAACTTACCAAGCTTAATATCACCCTTGCGTACCACACTTTGGAATTCTTGATGAATAATTGGAAGATCTTCATGGGTATGCATCGGCTCGTGCGTCACACCAATACCCACGCCTTGAGGAATCTCAACTTTTTCTCCTTTCACATAAATCTCTAACTCTGGATGCCAATGAATACCGTTTTGAGCAATTAGATCGGGATCATTCTTAGCAAGATTTTTTGAAAGATAAGAACCTCCAAAGAGAAGTCCCACTACAACAATTGCCCCGATAATAAATGTTTTCATATTTTAATGCTATATATTAATTAAGAATTAATTCTGCACACTTCAGGATTTTGGACTTGTCTAGAAACGGCACGAATGGACAGTGTAAGCAAGGCCACCCCAAGAAGACCGAACTCCGCACCACCAAGTGGAAGAAACGCCAAGATACTTGATGCCCCAAACAAGGAGAGAGCGCTCATGAGGAGGAATGAACCGCAAGCGGCGCATCCCATACCAAAAATACCACTCGCAATGCCGAAAAATCCTATCGTAGCTCCATCTTGTTTTATTTCGGTGACCCTTCGACGCATAAAGTACACAATCATCGCCAGATTGATCCCAAACAAAAGGGAAATAGCAATTGTATACGTCCCAGATAAAAGCGAGAAATTTGTAGTGATTGAGCCGAGCAAACTAATTGGCAAATCAAGCTTTTGCAAAAACGAAATTCCCGAATGATCCATGACTCTTACAATAAGAGAAATGTTTGGTAGCCATACAGCTAATGCAAACACTACTAAACTTGTACTGCATGCGAGTAGTGCATATTTTGGCTTTACGAATACTTTTTGTAAGGCTTTAAAAACCATATCTACAGGCCAATGAGGGAACTATGTTCCCTCCAATTTTAAAATTTTCTAATAAACTATTTTTCTAGCAAGGCAAGTTCAATGAGTTGCTTAACTGTAGCGAAAGGTTGTGAGCCAGATAGCGGATATTTTTTTCCGTTTTTAGCAACGACGATACTCCACGGAGTACCATTTCCGCCTGTCGCAAGAGCATTTTGAACATCCTCTTCGATGTGTTTTGCAAACTTTCCACTTACAAGGCAGCTGTTAAACTTAGACACATCTAGACCTACGTACTCTGCTATTTTTGATAGCTCAGCAGGGTCCAGGCCATTATTCGACGGAGTTACTTCATAGAGACGATCAGTATAGGCCCAAAAGCCATCATTCCCGGCCAAATCTCCCGCACACTCAAGAGCAACAGCCTCATTGCGAGCTTTTACTGGATGAAGCTGATCTAGAGGAAAGTTACGGTACGCCCAGGCCACTTGTCCATTTTTTCCGTATTCATTCATAACTTGTTTCATAGTTTCATGAAATCGTTTACAAAATGGACATTCCGTGTCTGAATACTCAACAATTTTTATAGGAGCGTCTGGATTGCCTCGTATGTGATCTCGGGGCGAAACTGGCGCCATCTTTTCAAGGTTGTTGGTTCCCAAGAGAGGTACTTGTTTTTGCAGCGTGTTTTGCGGCTCACCTTTGATGGTTTGGTTATCGTTTAAAACAATTGCGCCGGCAATAAGAAGCCCTGCAACTACAATTGCCACAGGAAGTGATATGTTTTTGTTTTGTTTCTGTTCAATTTCCATACTTTCTCTTTTTTATGTAGTAAAAACAAGCACCGTATATCAAAGCAAAATGAAAAATCATTAAAAAGCTTTTGAGTTTAAAATACCATTTGAAAATGCATCTTTGATAACATTCGGGATGACAAGGTGTTTGTTAATTTCTAAAAATTTTATGTCAAAAGAAACTCGGCAAATATTTACACCAGTTTGTTTAAAAAAGAAAAAGAATAGAATAAACGCAAAAAGAACGAAGAAAAAAATCTTTAACTCATTAAATACAAACATACCCTCCCATGCTGCAAAATGCTCTAAAGCGTTCATATTACAAATCGCCATCTGTTTCATAAAAAAGCAATTTGTCATTGCACTATCCGCTTCAGGGTCCATGCCTAAATGAGCAAGGCCAAAAAATCCAACAAAAAGAAAAGCCAAGATAGCAAATCCTATGAAGAGTTTTCTGTGCTGATAAAACCACATGGTTTCATTGTACTAGACATCAATTAAAATAAAATGACCACAACTTTATTGAGTTCTGGACCATTTCATATCAATCGCTTAGCCCCATGTTAATACCTCAGGAAACTATTTCAGCACTAAAAGTGATTTTCCTTAAGTCATTCCCAAAATTTGGCCCTATATTGTCAATATTCCTCAATTAAATCGCTCAAAATCTCAAAAAGGTTGGAGTGATTTTGTTTTTATTGCTCACGGAGACGAATCAACCCATTCGCGCCCCGTACAAAGAGAAGCAAGAAAGAGGTTTAATACCTTTTACTTCGTCTTAATCACAGTTGTGAATGGGAGACCTTTCTTGATTATTGCGAGATCTACTTCAGAGTAGAAATTGCCAGATAGATCAAGAAACTTAAGATTTGAAAGATTTGCAAGCTCATGGGGAAGGCCAGTAATTAAGTTGTTTGAAAGATTTAATACTTCCAGATTTCTTAATTGGCCAACCTCAGCAGGAACCCCTGAAAATTTATTATTACTTAAATTCAATGTACGGAGATTACGCAAGAGTCTAACTTCCGCCTGAAGAGCGCCTTCAAGCTTATTGCTTGAAAGATCCAAACTCTTCAGATTTGTTTGTTTAAAAATATACTCAGGAGCTTTGGTAAGACCAGTATTACTTAAATTAAGTGATTCTGATGACTGAACTTCAAGAGGAGGAACGTTAGACGAAGAAGAAGAGGTGGCAGTAGGCATGTTTTCGTTTCTAGGAACGACTACGTCCTCACGATTTAAAAAGTAAACACCGCCACCGAGCACCAAAAAGACTGCAGCAATAATGTACGTGTATTTCATATATATATGACGAATATTCTAAGAGAAAATTACAAACAGCTCTGAACTTTCAAAAACTCTGTTGCCGTTGGCGAGCTTCCATTTTTAATTTCTTGTGTCCGCTCTTTCCCTAATTTTCCGTCAAAACAGATACTCATCTCTGCCGTTATCACGGTTGGAAGCTTTGCAGGGTTTACTCCAATAGCCTCTAAAGCTTTTTCTTGCTTTGGAGAGATGAGTGGATTCTTGTCTACTTCTTGCACAGTTTCTGTCTGTAAGGATGGCTCAGTATCTTTTGAAAAAAGAGCCCGTACACCAAACATGTTAGTCATATAGATATACCCAATCGCAAGTAACAACAAGAGAAAAATGGCACCGAGAAATACAAAAAACGCATTCAGGAGTTTAGTCATGCGTTCATCTTACCACGTGTGAACTGAGTTATTTCTGATACGATGAGACGATGGAAAATGGAGAGCTGTGGGACGTAATCGTGGTAGGCGGAGGACCATCAGGAATGATGGCAGCAGGTCGAGCCGCGGAGCGGCGAGATACGGCAGGGCGCGGGCTCAAGGTTCTTCTCATAGAAAAAAATGAAAAGCTTGGTAAAAAACTGCTTATAACTGGCGGAGGTAGATGCAATGTAACTAACGCTGGACTCGATACTCGCAAACTTCTTGAGAAATTTAAAGAAAATGGAAAATTTCTTTTCTCAGCTTTTTCACAGTGGAGTGTGCAGAACACCCTCGACTTCTTTCATCTCCGAGGGATGGACACGAAAGTGGAGAGAGAACTAAGAACCTTCCCTGTTTCAAATTCAGCGCGATCAGTATGGAATGTTCTTGTGGAATATATAAAAAAACACAATGTCACGGTTCTCTCTAATTCCCCTGTTGCAGAAATTATAAAAGAAGACCAACTACTAGTTGGTGTACGTCTTAAAAATAAAAAAGTGATAAAAGGTAAATCTATTATCATTGCAACAGGTGGAATATCGAGGCCCGAAACAGGCTCCACGGGAGATGCATATATGTGGCTGAAAAATATTGGTCACACCATCATAGAGCCAACTCCGTCACTTGTGCCCGTTGCTCTTAAAGATTCATGGATAAAAAGACTAGCAGGAGTAAGTCTTTCGGATATTAAGATTACACTATTTCAAAACGACGAGAAGCAGGAGGTGGTAAAGGGAAAAATTCTTTTCACTCACGTAGGTCTGAGCGGCCCGACAGTGCTTAATATGAGTAAAGACATCGGTGAACTCCTTAAATATGGTGACGTTATTCTCTCTCTTGATCTCTTGCCGCAGGAAGACTACTCTACCCTCAATACGAAACTCCAAGAGTTATTTAGGGAGCATGATAAGAAAAAATTTCGAAATGCCCTTTCTAATCTGGTGCCATCGGCAATAGCACCTGTTGTTGTAGAACTCTCTCTTATTGATGCAGAAAAGCAATGTAATAGTATTACTCGCGAAGAACGTTTAAGAGTTGTGAACTTACTCAAAGGTATCCCTATGCATGTCGACAAACTCCTTGGTGTTGAGAAAGCGATCATAACGAGTGGTGGAGTAGTGTTAAGCGAAGTAGATTTTAAAACAATGCGCTCCCGATTGATTCCAAATCTTTATTTAGTTGGTGATATCCTCAATATTGACCGCCCATCGGGGGGATACAGTCTTCAGCTCTGCTGGACTACAGGATTTGTTGCTGGGTCAGCTGTGGGAGTAGAGTAGTGCTATACTGCAAATCTATGCATAAACCTAGAGCAAACTTTTCCCAAAAGACCCCAAAAAACCTGAGCACAAAGCCCGCCTTCCCCATGCGGATTAATAAATACTTAGCTCTTAAAAAACACTCTACCAGGAGAGGTGCGGATGAACTCATTAGCCAAAAAAAGGTATTTATAAATGGTAGGTTAGCGGTCCTTGGAGACAAAGTAAACGAAATAGATACTGTGGATGTGCGATTTCGAGGCAAGCAAAAACCCTACCTTTATATTGCTTACAATAAGCCGGTAGGTATCGTTACTCACTCAGCACAGAGAGGCGAAAAAGAAATCAAGCATGTTGTGTCACTGAAAGATGTCTACCCTATTGGCAGGCTTGATAAAGATTCGCATGGGCTCATTATTCTCACGAACGATGGCCGAATTACGGAAAGACTTCTTGGGCCATCCCAAGCACATGAAAAAGAATACTTGGTGAAGACAAAAGATAAATTACGAACAAGCTTTAAGAAAAACATGGAAGCTGGTGTAAAAATTGAGAAAGAAAAAACTGCTCCCTGCAAAGTACAAATCATTGATGAGCATACTTTCAAGGTGGTTCTTACTGAAGGGAAAAAACATCAAATACGTCGCATGTGTGTTGCTCTATTTCAAGAAGTTAGGGACCTTGAACGAATACGGATTATGAATATAGAGCTGGGAAACCTTCCAGAGGGATCCCATAGAGAGCTGGCCGGAGAAGAGCTAAGAACTTTCCTACACTCTCTTGAACTTGCCTAAGTTATTTTAATCTTTGCCATTTCATACTTCTCCTTCACTTCTTTAACGCGACATTCTATGGCGCGTGACTACGTTTTCATATCGGCAACCAGGGTTCCTTTCTACTTCTCCAGATCAAGAATTTCATCAATACGAATTTTTGCCACAAACTCTGGAACGTGACTTACCAGCACCATGGCACCTTCATATTTGCTTAATGCTTCAGCGATAATCGGAAGGTGTCGAAAGTTTATATGATTTGTTGGTTCATCTAAAATGAGAAGGCCTGGTTTTTCAAGGACAAGACGCGCAAAAGCCACAAGACCTTTCTGGCCCTCTGAAAGACTACCAATTTTGCTTCGAATCAGATCAGCAGTAATCAAAAAGCCAGCAGCTGTTGCTCGCATCGCCTCTTCTTTATGTTCCTTCATAACCGACATAAGCGAATCGTACACAGTGTCTTCAAAGTTTAAAGTAGAAAAATCTTGTCTATAGTACCCGACAGTGGTCCCAGAAAGGATTGCGGAACCCTTTGCACTGCCGTGGGCAACAGCCTCAAGAAGAGTACTCTTCCCTATTCCATTTGGGCCTTTTAAGAGTAGGTGTTGATTCTTTCTCAAAACAATCTTAGTTTTTCTTTGAACTGGTTTATGGCTTTTTGAACTGAGTGTTGTAAAAGCAGTAATGGTAAGAATATCTCCCACGACTCCCTGAAATGGGATGACAAAGGGACGAATCGTCTTGTCCTCTCTTCGAGTGTCTACTTTACTTTCTTCAAGCTCTTCTGCCTTATCTCGCATCCGACGAGCCACAAGTCGCATTTGACCTCCTTTATTTGCAAAGAAATTAGCCTTATCTTTATTTTCTTGGATTTCTTTTGAGAGTTGAGCGTTCTTTCTATTCTCTTTTTCTACTTGAGCAGAAATCTGATCTACCACATCAAAATAATTTCCAACAAATTGTTCAATTTTTTTAGTAAAAACATCAAGATACAGAACCCCATCAGTAAATGCGTTCAGAAAATCTGCATCATGGGAGATAACGATCACGGTCTTTTTATAGTCCTTGAGAAATTCGGTCAAATGTTCGATCCCTCCTTTGTCCAAGTTATTTGTTGGCTCATCCAAAAGAAGCAGGTCGGGATCTTGGATAAGTGCTGAGGCAAGCAACAGTCTCGCTTGCTGACCCCCTGAAAACGAGCGAACAATGCGTAAATGCATTTTTTCATGCCCTTTTAGGTTTACTACCTCAAGAACATCATCAATTTTTGGATCAATGTCATGAATCTTACCAACACTTTTTCGAAGACCAGCGTCAACCGAGTCTTGAAAAGCTTTCTCGAAAAATTCTCTTACAGTGAGATCGAGTTCATCACGAGGAATGACCTGACGAGCGATGGCAATGGTAAGGCCCTGCAAGATAAAGACATTTCCAGAATCAGGCTTCAGTTGCGAAGTAATCAGTTGAAAAACCGTGCTCTTTCCCCCTCCATTTTGCCCCATAACAGTAATTTTTGAGTTTCTCCGAACACTGAAAGCCACCTCATGTAAGATGGGCTTATTTGGCTCATATTCAAAGCTTAGCGCTTCAAAGCGTAGGATAACTTCGTCTCGAGACATAGGCATGAGAGTATCACATATCTGCCACTTCGTGTATCTATCTGCACAAAATAAAAACATCCCGGTTATTGGGATGTTTTTATTTCTTATTACCTCGACTTCTTTTTCTTAGCCTTAAGCATTGCGCTCTTAACTGCTAATCGTTTCTTTGTTTTTCGTGAACGAGAAGTTTTATTCTTCGTATTTACCGCTAATCTTTTTGCCATATATATTACTATACACTATTTCTTAGCTTTTTTTGGTTTCTTCTTATCTTTTTTTTGCGCGTTATTTCCTTTTGCCATATGTTTTATACATTATACTTCTAGTCCTTTTATTATAGCAGAGGCTACAGAATAATCTACGTGGTTATCTTATGTGATCAACTTTATTTTTATTTATCGTTCCAACTGCTCTTCGAATGTCTCTATACTTAGCATTTAACTCATCGTATTTCTCAGAAGGTATGTTAGTTTCATTCTTTAAAGCATTCAACTTCGTAACAAGAGGGATGCAGGCAACCCTTGCTGGCTCTCGTATAGGATGATTTTCTGCTTCTTCCGGCGTGAGATCAATAATTAAATGTAGTTCTGAGAGAGAGTGGGTCGTTTCAAAAGAAGCAAGCATTTCCTCAAATTCTGCAATTTCAGGCCCGCTCTCTCTTAACTCTCTTTCAGCTATTTCTTTTTGTTGTCGCTTTTTTTCATTGTGCACAATAAACCACTGAATTTCTGCTTCAGCCTCGGCTTCTTGGGCTTCTAATCTTTGTTGTTCATCTGAGCTTGGGTCCATATCCATATTTCCTATCATATCGAAATGATACCACCCGTATATTCTTAGTCTAAAGACTTAGACCAAAGTATTAAAAACCTTCTCACAACTGAATTGCCAAAAATTGCAAGATACAGATAGTTTACTGTGTCCTAAAAAGTCTTATCGCCTGCACAGGGATCATGCTAAGTATGTGTGCATAGCTTAGTGCTAAATAATTCTGCACAAGAGCTATACTGGAAGTATTCTTATGAGAATTTCCCTTGTTAAATCAGTCCTACCAATTGCAATACTAATGGTTATCTTTATTTTTTCTGCATACGTCGCACAAACAAATGAAGATTACTTTATGCGTCTCGTGGGAAAAGAAAGTGTATTTGGGATCCTAATATATATTGTGCTGGCAATTTTTACTACGGTTATTGCCCCACTCAGTAGCGTGCCACTTATGCCTATTGCCTCCAATATCTGGGGTTGGCCTACTACAGCGATCGCAAGTATTGCTGGATGGTGGATAGGATCTCTTATTGCTTTTTATCTAAGCAGAAAATATGGACAAGCGTTCGTTGAAAGAATGATTTCCAGGGAAAAACTTTCTTCTTTTGAAAAAAGAGTTCCTGAAAAAAATATATTTTGGTCTATTGTTTTACTTCGAATGCTTATCCCTGTTGATGTCCTGAGCTACGTCCTTGGATTATTTACTAAAATTGCATGGCGAACGTACGCCTTAGCTTCCCTTATTGGCATTATCCCTTTTGCATTTATCTTTGCCTATATCGGAACACTTCCATTTAAATAACAACCATTTCTCCACGCCTACGGAAGAATCGCACGCCATGAGCTGAAAGGCTTCCTTTTGTGACAAATAGATAAAACTCTGAGCATTTCTGCTCAGAGTTTTATGTCGCTACTTCATGCGGCCCTTAGAGCCACGAGAATATCTTTTACCAAAACACCTGCGCGGTGGTATCCATCTACTTCCAGAGAAAGGTCCCTGCCAACTCCAAGGCAACGTGCAAAAGGGACTGTGACACTGCACACATTACCCACAACAGCTGCCACCCTTGTGAAAGCGTCATTTGCTTCCTGGTAGCCACCGTATTTCCCAATCATTGCCATGCCAAGCGCACATGTACGAATAACGCCGTCGCTTGGAAGAGAGGACGGGAGGTAAAAGCAAGGATCCTCGAGCACTTGGGGTGTCACTCGCCCTTGCTCAATAAAAATTGCGAGCTGCATTCTTTGTTCTCTAGTGCCCTTGTTGATCCAAATTCTAGTCTGATACATATACCCTCCAAAAGTATGAATGAATCTTGTGTGGTGATTGAGAGACGAACTAAGCTGTGTTCTTTCTACCATAACTAGGCTTCTGGTCAAGGAAAGAAATATCGCAACGAAATCATAAGACTGAACTTTTTCATGATTTTACTCATGCAATTTTTAAAAACATATATACTTATTGTAGCATTTTTAAAATACGGGAGCATGGACCTTTCGCAGACATGCGGATTTACTCCAATCTTCTAATCGTTCGGAAACACCAGCCCACAATATATATGGCGGGCTTTTCATTTGCTGGCAGAATAGTACGAAGCTAGAAACTTATTGTCTCAGATTCAATTCATTCCGCTTACTTTTAAATGCAAGAACGGCAAGAACTAGAGCATACACTACATGCTCATCAACAATGGGATTGTTTTCAGGAGGAAGGAGAGCTGCCCACATTAAAAACATCATCACAATTCCCGCGATTGATCCCCACACGAGAAATCGATTTAACAGAAGTGTTAACCCAATAAATAGAAGACCTATCATAAACAACCAATCTATAGTGGGCATCCCAGACAAGCTTTTAAAAAATCCGACAAAAGGTCCATGAGTTCCAAAACTTAAAAAGCCAGCAGTGGGTGACCCACCGTTTACCCAAGCCTTATCTGAAGTGGTGGCAAAACCTAATCCGAATGTTTTATCAAAGAAAGCCCAGAGAAATATAAAAGCCATTACGAATTGACCAGTACCCCAAATTTAAGACACATATTGCACCAAGATTATCAATAATTTGGTAACATTAATGGAATATATGTCTAATACAAAACATCGTATTCCTCGAGATCTGAAGAATCAGATTAT
>Ga0163144_10014186_pt1 | contig 16564 bp, 11 predicted proteins | sample OliLak19BULKMAT1_FD_123175 | JGI IMG/M metagenome (GOLD analysis project Ga0163144, IMG submission 123175) | Freshwater microbial mat bacterial communities from Lake Vanda, McMurdo Dry Valleys, Antarctica - Oligotrophic Lake LV.19.BULKMAT1 | ecosystem: Environmental > Aquatic > Freshwater >... | reverse complement strand
TGGTGAGATAGGAATAGGCGCGGTCGGGCCAGGCAGTGACATTCGTAATCTCAAGCGTCTCGTTCGCCGCGAGCGTGCCCAGGTTGATGGGTTGCACGTCCGGCAACAGTTCGAGGCGGCAATCAATGGAGCCGCTTCCCAGCGTGTTGGCGTTTGGGGCGTTCGTGCCTTCGGAGATGACGGTGATGAAATAATCACCGGCGGGAACCGCATTGGTTCCGGCGCGCGGCAGCATTGAGACTACTTCATCGCCGATGCGCCCGTACGGCGTGGCGATGAATTCGCGTTCATCGAGATTGAAATGGTTCACAAGCAGGTGCGTCCCCGGCACACTGCCGCGCCGCAGGATCATTCGCGCTTCGCCCCGGAGTTGCGCCAGTTTCATTCGGAACATCGGCAGGCCCGGTGGAACGGTAAGTCGGAAATAGCGCGCTTCGCCCGCAGGCAAATTGCTCACCGTGGTCAGCAAGCCCGGTCCAGTCCACGCGAGGTTCTCTATCTTGATCGGTAGGCTGGAAGCGGGAGTGCCCACCAACCGCGAATTCAATTGATACGACGCCGGGCGCGTATCGGTGTTGAAAACGCCCACGAAATAAGTGCCGGCTTGCACGGGCCAACCCCATCCGAGAAGCATTTGTTTGCTGGAACTGGCCACTCCATGGCTGCGTTGGGTCAGGTAATTGTCGGCGACCACCTGCGCGTTGGTTGGCCACGCAGTTCGGACGGAGGCGTAGCTCATGTCCGGGGTTTGGGAATTGAACAAACCGGACGGGAAAGTAGCGCGCGCCACGGCCATGCGCACTCCGTCATTCGTCGCGTTTACCAGCTTCAAATCCCACGCCGCAGGCACGAATCCGCCCGCCGTCGGGGGAACGTCCACCTGGAAGAAGCGCCAGGATTGCGGTGGTTGGTTGGTGACGGATACGTCGCCCCCCTCCGCCGCCAGCACCGAAGAGTCTTGCGAAGTAATCGTCAGCCGCACGGAATGAGGAACAAACGCGCCTGCTCTGGATTCAACGGAAAAGTTGTAACGGCCGGGAGCCGGCGGAATCAGGTGCAGCACGCCGCTCACTCTTTGCCACCCGCCCCACCCACCAATCCAGCCGTAGGGATTGTCGGAATACACCAACCCTGAGTCCGGCGACGCCCATTGAAGTTGAGAACTTCCGGCGAGGTCCTCGAACCGTAATTCCAAAGCCTTCACCCCCGGTTGAACCACCAGCGTGTAGAATCGGCGCTCCGGCGGTGTGAAGTTGGTTTCCACCGTTAATTGCTGGCCGGGGCCGAACGTGCCCAAATCCTCCGGCAAGAACTCGGGCAGCACGGAAAGTTCGCTGGTGGTTGGACCAGTGCCGATGCTGGCGCTCGCATAATTCGCCACGGTTCCTTCGGCTGCGACGAGGATGTAATAGTCTCCCGCCGGAATGTTCGTCTGCAAATTTTCCGGCAGAATCGTGACGATTTCCGAACCTTGCCGCGCGACTTGAACGAAGAAGGCATCGTCGAAAGGGTGCGAGTTGACCGCTCCCGGCAATCCCGGCAGATGATTGCGGCGAATCACCATGCGCGCTTCACCCTGCGTGACGTTGAGTTGGAGGCGCAACATGCGCGTGCCATTCGTCACGTTCAGCCGGTAGAGGCGATAATCGCGCGGTTCCAGCACGCTGGTAACACTGCCGCCGGGGGTGTTGGTCAGCGTAAGGATTTTATGCTCTCTGTCGGCGCTCTCGCTCCCGACGGCAGTGAGACGCAGGCCGTAGCTGCGCGGCTGGCCGGAATCGTTTCGCACGCCGAGGTAATAACGGCCCGGCTGCAACGGCCAGCCCATGGGCAGAAACATGTAGTCGGAGTTGCCGCCGGGGCGAGTGCGGGACGTCCAGTCAGGACCGCCATTGGCGACATTGCCTGAAAGCCAGGTGTTGTTGGCACTGCTGACGCCTGAGCCGATGTCGTAGGGGATGGCATCGCGGCGAATTTGCGTGCGCAACCCGCCGCCGCTGGCGTTGGTGAGTTGAATTTCGAGGCCGAGCAGATTCGAGTCGGCGAGCATGGATGGCACCGTCACCGCAAAGTATTCCCACGAACCCGACCGCTGGCTGGCGACCTGGGCCGTGTCGGCTTCAAGGGCCACTTCCACCGGCAGAAACGGGCGGGTCTCAAGTTCAAACGCCCCGAGCGCCGCCACCGGCGAATAAATTCCTACATACCAGACGCCCGCCTGATGCGCCTGTCGTTCCATGAAACCGGCGGTGGAAGAATAGTCCAAGTGACCGCCGCTGGACCATCGCCCCGGCAGCGCACTCAACCGCAGGGCGATTTCCGTGCCGGGCGGGTGATTGGAAAGATTGAGCAGCCAGCCAAACACGCCAAGTTGGGAGGGGCCGTCCCTCACGACGTAATAGCGCCAGCCGTTGCGGTTGGGGTCGTCATTCACGATCACCGGCCCGTTGGTGCAGGTCGGGCACGAGTAGCCCGGGATGGGGACAAGACTGTTGACGAACGGAATGTCGGTCACCACCGGAGCGCCTTGTTGCAGCGTGAAGGTGGACGCGGCCTTGCCGTAAATCGTGATGAAGTAAACCCCGTCGGAGAGTGTCGGCGGGACGAGCGCGATGCTGTCGCTGGTCGTGCCCGTGGCGTCGGCGCGGGCGAGGTAATTGGCTTCGTTGCCGATCTCGGTGCGGCGCAGCACGAGGTCCACGTCCCCGGTCAGGGTCCGGGCATTGACCTGCCAGCCGATCTGGTCCACCGGCACCTGGACGCGGAACGTGCGGTAGCGGAAACCACTGACGGCTTGGTTGACGAGGTTTGATCCAAAAACCAGTTCCTCGATCCGCTGGACGCGGGAATCCAGATTCAGCGCCGCTCCTTCCGTCCCGCTCACCCCCACAAAGAAGACATTCGCCTGGTTGAGATACGGCGGCACCACCAGCATCTGGCCAGCTTGGCGGAGATCATACGACGAGGCGGGAACCGGCACGCGCGTCTGCCGCACTTCGAGGTGGTTGGTAAGGGTGACGGGATTCGCCGCGCCGTTGTTGAGCCACACCCGCCATGCCGGGGTGCCATTCGTCACCGTGGCACGGAAGAAACGCACGCCTTCGGGTCCGATGGCGGCATTGGCGTTGGTGTTGATGGTGGTGTTAGCCAAGACAACGTCCGGCGGCAAGACGGTGCCGAGTTCCTGAACATAAGCTTCGCCGGAAAAGAGGCTCCATTGACTGCCCGGCGTGGCGTTCACCGTGATGTGCCAGTCCTGCCCCGGCGAGTATTGGCCCGTGTAGTAGAGCCGGGCAGAATTCGAACTTCCTCCTGATGAAATCCCTGGCGAACCGCCCAGCGGATTGCCCGGCAAGGCTCCGCTCTGCATGTAGAACTGGGCCGAACCCGACGACACTCGCAGCACGGTGCGCCACGCACCGACGGTCGTGGCCTGCGGGTTGAGGCGGAAGAAGCGCAGGCCGCCCGGTTCGTTGGGCGGATTGGTGAAAACTTGCGAGCCGCCGTCGGCCGCGCCCGGATCCCAAGTCAGCGTGGTGACCAAACCTGGTTCCCAGCGCAACGTCACCGTGTTCGTGCCGGAGGCCACGCCGGCCACGCGCAGGAGAAAATTGGTGGGCGTGGTTTCGGCTTCGGTAAGCCACACCGTTTCCGGGGAAGCTCCGACTGCCGTGCGAGGGAGTGTGGCGCTGTCCGGCCGGTTGCCGCGATAGGCGGAGAGTTCCGTGCCTGCGCTATTGGTCTTGCTCAAGGTCGCCCGCAAGCCGGGATAGGCGGCTGGCGCGGTCAGGCGGAAATACAAATCGCGCGCATTGACCACCTGGTTGGTGAGCGCGCCGCCCGACGGCGCGAGGATGGGAATCAGCCGAAGACGGTTCTGCGCCGTAGTCGCCGCCGTTGTCCCTTGGAACAGCAGGCCGATGCGATACTCGCCGGCGGAAAGCTCGGCGGACAGCATCTCCAAAAGGTTTGTGCCCGCCGCGCTCCGCTTCAGGTAGATCGACTCGGTTGGATTCACCGCCCCGCTCTGGATGAACAGGTCCAACGGCCCGGAACCGGAGACATTCCCTGCCGTCAGCACGAACCCCTCGTAGCCAGCGGGCAGCTTGACCGAATAGTAGGCCCAATGCGCCGTGCCCGTCTGATTGGTCATCACATGCGCGCCCCACGGGCTGAGGGCGGGCTGCCCCAACAGCGTCTGCCCGCCGCCCAGCAGGAGGAGCAGCACGAAGGTCAGTCGAGCCGCGAAACGGGTTCGGGTCACAGGGAGGTCCGTGCTGAATCTAGTGGGGGCGAAGGAGGTTTTCATAATTTTACCCAACTTGGTGAAGGTGAGCAGCAAGCCATGGGATCGGAATGGCCCGCTGTTGGCCGCCCCGAATTCTGGAGATAGTAACCGTGTCCGCACACCGACATTGGCGCGAAGCCCCAATGGATGGTTTGAATCAGCCCGGGAAGAATTCTCTGTTTTCATGAGTTTCCATTCTCATACCGCCACTGCCCAATTTTGGGGTGCGATTGAAAGTGGCGGGCACCCGTGGTGGGTTTTGTCGCGCTGCGACAAAACCAGCCCGCGTCCAGCGGGCGGTCTGCGGGGCGCGTTACTAAATGACAGAACCCGAGGCACTGCCATCGTCCTGGCCGCCAAAGCGGCCAGGACGAAGCCCAGCAACAACCGGCCGGCGAGCACTCTTGTCCAGGTGCAAAGCCGGCCGCCCCATTGAACTCTCCCGCCGTCAGCGGTGGCGTCTTTTGCCGAAATCTCAGCCCGATTTGGATCTGTTTGGATCATCACGTGGTTTCGCGTCCATTCCAACGATGATGTAAGAGTAACCCGAACGGAGGGTTCTCCCGATAGAGGCATTTGCCTCTGGTAAATGCCTCTGGTCGGGATGGGGTTTGAATTCGACCTCCGCTGACATTCGGGTCATAACCAGCCCCAATGCCGCCACGCTTGCCATCCCGTTTGCGCTGCAAACCCGCATATTCAACAGTCAACCCAAGCGAGGCGGCGGCCCAGCCCTGTAGCGCAGGTTTCCAACCTGCTGTGTCGCCGGCTTCCAGTCGGCAGGGCGTTGCACGTGCCGACCCCGTGGCCGGTGGGCGGCGTCCGCGGATTAAAAATCCGCGATACAGCAGACTGGAAGTCTGCGCTACACCTTCCGGCCCCGCTCGCCTATGAAATATCCGGGCTATTGGCCGGCGTGGATTGTTCTCATCGCCGGACTGTTCGTCTCCGGCGGGCTGGGCTGGGAGTAGCAGCGCGAGGCGGTGGAACTGGATCAGAAGCGTTTTGCCCTGCGCCTCGAGGAGGTTTCGGATCAACTCGACGGGCGGATCGAGAAGACCGAACTGCTGCTGCGCCAGGCGCAGGATTACCTGATGCTCACCGGCGAGGATCGCCGCCAAGTCTTCCGCGAATGGCTGGATCGGCGCGGGCCGGGTTTCAATTTCCCCTGGGTCCACGGCATTGCGGTGGCGACCAACCGCCTCCGCAGCCAGTGGCGCAGGCAACTGCCCCAGCCCGCGAAGGATTGGACCCAGGAGAATTGGGAAACCTTTCAGAAACTCGCGCTGGCGCAACCGGTCGATTGCGTGCTCGCGCTCAAGGGGTATTTGCGCGGTGGCTGGAGGTTTCTTGAGGACTACGATTTGCGGGGAGTGATGACGGAGACCAACGCGTTCACGACCAGCGTGCGGGCGGTGCATCCGCGCATCAGCGACCGCCGCCCGGTGATGCTCGATGCCCGGAGCAACGTGCTGGTCGGCGTCCTGATGTATGCGCCGGTCCATCAGGCCGAAGTGGCTGAATTCTTCGATGTGTTGAACTGGGATGACTCCTTGCGTGGCACCGCCCGGTGGCTGCACCTCGACTCGATGATCGTGGTGCCGATCGACTTCCACGCGCTGGAGCGGGCGGTTTGGGATGGGAAGGAATCGGATCTGGGCGTGGAATTGTTTTCCTCCACCAACCAGACGGCGGAAACGTGGCTGAACATTTCCGGCGCTGGCCCGCTGGCGACGGATGCGCGGTTCAAGCCCTATCTGGCCCGGCGCGTGCCGTGGCCGATGTATGGCCGGAAGTTCTCGATGTTCATCTACAGCACGCCGCTGTTTGAAGCCCAGTCTCCGCGCCGCATGGCTTGGGTGGCATCCGGCGCGGCCACGGGCGTCACCCTGCTGGCCAGCGCGCTGGTTGGCGTCGCCCTCCGCGCGCGACTACGGCAGGAAGGAATGGCCGTGGACATCCTCGAAGCGCGGGACGCGCTGGCCGCCGCCGCGAAGGAACGCGTGAAGCTCGGTCACGATCTGCATGATGGCGCCATCCAATCGCTCTACGCCGTCCAACTCGGCCTCACCCGGACGGCGGAGAATGTCGAAGCTTCGCTCCCCAACTCGGCGCGCGTGCTCAACGAAACCCGCGAGCGTGTGGACGAAGTGATTGCTGAACTGCGCCGGTTCCTTCTCGCCCGCGAAAGCGGTGAGGAATCCATCGCGCCCGTCGGCCTGGACAGGGTGCTCGGCGCGATGGTGGAGCGATTGGAAGCGACGACGGCAGCACGCCTTAGCTTCAACGCCCAGCCCGGTGCGGCCGCGCGTCTCTCAACCGCGCAGGCGGTGCAATTGACGCAACTGGCCCGCAGTGCGCTGGCCAATTGCCTGCGCCACGCTGGCGCCAGTGAGATTGTTGTCACCCTTGGTGGAAGCGAAGCCTTCGTACGCCTTGAAATTACGGACAACGGCGCGGGCTTCGATCTGAATCAACCAGCCAATGGGGGCATGGGCCTGCACTCCATGCGCAGCCGCGCCGTTGAGGCCGGCGGCACGCTGGAGGTTCATTCTCACCCCGGCCAGGGCACGCGCATCGTCGTGAGCCTGCCCGTATCGAAGGCGGACTTGCCCTCCGCCACCACTCCGCCATCCTGAACACCCATGCGCGCCACGCCCATCCGCCTGCTCGTCGTCGATGATCATCCGGTCGTGCGCGCCGGATTGCGCACGGTGGAGGAAATGGCGGCGGACATTCAGATCGTGGGTCAAGCCGGCACCGCCGCCGAGGCGTTGGAAGCCGCATCAAGATCGAAGCCGGAGGTGGTGTTGCTGGACATCCGCCTTCAGGGGCAGAGTGGCATCGAGGTTTGCCGCAAACTCAAGGCTGACCAGCCTTCCATCCGTGTCATTTTCCTCACCTCATACTCCGACGATCGACTCATCCTCTCCGCGCTTGAGGCCGGGGCCGATGGTTACCTGCTGAAGGAGCGCGACACGCGGCGGTTGGTGGAGGCGATCCGCGAAGTGGCGGGTGGCGGCTCGGTCTTCGATCCGGAGGTGACGCAGCGGCTGGCGGGAGGCGCGGGCCATCGAAACTCCAGCCGCACCGCGGATCCCCTCGAGACCCTGACGCCGCAGGAACGTCGACTGCTGGCCGCGGTCGCCGAGGGTAAGACGGACAAGGAAGTCGCTCTGACTCTTGGGCTGACGGCGAAAACGGCGCGCAATTACCTCGACCGAATTTTTGCGAAGCTGGGCGTCCACACCCGCACGGAGGCAGCGATGCTGTATGCGCGGAGCGGCTACGGCGCGGAGCGGACGTGACGGGGACAAGATTTTCCCCGGGACAGCCGTGTGCTGTTACGACGTGGAAAAGAAACTGGCGGCCGGTTTGCACAGGCCGCCAGTAAACAGTTCAGATCCAGTAGGACGCTAGGCGTGGAAACGCTCAGCGATGGAAGGTGGGATGCAGGTGGGACGTGGTGCCGGCCCCAAGAGCGGACCGGCGGAGGGCACAAACTTGCGATCCCTGTTTCGAGGATTGCACGTTTGAGTCATGCTCCACTCTCAGCAGTGGTGATGCCAGTCTCCCTAATTCTCAAAAATGGCCGGCGAAAAGTCCTTTTCCAACCAGTTACACCTTCCCAGGGCTGTTTACTTTCGATCACCGGTGCGAAAAAGAACCTATCCGGTTAGGGACTGCCTCTTATCTGGAAATCAATGCCGCGATTCTGGACACGTACCCTGGTGCCCCCGGTGAGGGAGATCGCCTCGATCAGTTCCCAGCCTGTCAGGTTCCAGCCCGCAAGATTGTGGCGATTGAAATGCCACGCATCGGTGGAGGTTCCTTGCGGTCGCACGGTCCTGCCCCATGCCCGCTCCAGCGCGGGTTGCACCACCTCCCAATGCGCGTCGAGCTGCAGCACGCGACCCCGCACGCGCTCCCGCCTCAGCCGCGCCGCGATCGCCGCGTCGCTGGCGTGGATGGACGGCTCCAGCAAATCCGACGCGCGCGCGTGCAGCAGCACGAACGGCTCACGCCACGTCACGCGCATCGCGGTCGCGTTGGTGAGCGCGACGATGCTTGCCCACAGATTGGTGGCGCGCAGATTCAGCGGCGGCGCAGCGCGGTGAATCAGGTAGAAATCATCCGACACACCCGGAAGGACCACGACGGCTTTGACGAGGGCGTTCGATTGCAATGAGCCGAGGAGAACATCCACCGCATTGCTGCGGTTCAGCACGACCGGCGGAGCTGGCATTGCGCGCAGCGCGGCAACCCAGGATTCCTCGGCGGCGCGCAGCGACCAAGGCCATCCCATCAAGAGCAGGCCAAGAAGAAATCGACGGGCAGCCTTGCGATTCACAAGGCGAGTTGCGTCAGGCGCTCCTGCAACTGCGCCGTCCAGCGGTTGAGGTAACTCAGGCGCGAATAAATCTCCCCCAGCGCGGGCAGCGACGCGGCTCTGCTTCCCGCATCCGCGCCCGCCCAGGATTCATTCATCAAGCGCAGCTTCGCGTGCAGTGCCTCGCGTTGCCCATTCAGCATTTTCAACAACGCCTGAATCCGATCCGTCCACTCCAGCCCCCGCTCGAATTGCCGCACCTTGAGCATCGGCGACGTGACCTTGGCGCTGTCAGCGAGGAACGCATCCGTCTCGCGGCAAAGCTGTCCGACCTGGGCGAATAACTCCATGGCCTCCGCGGGCACCGATTGGATGCCGCCAGGCTTGCGGCCGGATTCCAATTCGATCAAGTGTGTCAGACGATCCTTCAACTCGCGCAGGCATTGGTAGGCGCTGTTTAACTCCGCATAGTTGCGACCCGCCTGCTCACGCGCCGCGTCGTCCGCACTGTGAAACCGATCCGGATGCAGCGTGGAGGATTGTTCGTGGAACGCCGCCTTGAGCGCGTCCTCGTCGAGCCAGGGCTGGCGCGGTTGACCGAGGAGCGCGAAGAAATCTGTCATGCGCCGCGCCTACGCGCTAAAGCTTTCGCCGCAGGAACAACTCGTGGCAGCATTCGGATTCTTCACCTTGAAGCCGCCCTCCTGCAGCGCATCCACGTAATCCAGTTCGCTGCCCGTCACGTAGAGCGCGCTCTTGGGATCGACCACCACGCGCACGCCGGCGGATTCCACGAGAATGTCGCGGCTGGACGGCGCATCCTGCAAATCCATCTTGTATTGCAGGCCCGAGCAACCGCCGCCGACCACGGCCACGCGCAGGACGCCTGCGGGCCGCCCCTGCCGGGTGAGCAGCGTGGAAACCTTTTTGGCAGCACTGGCCGTGAGCTTGATCAAACGCTCGTCGCCCGTGCGATAAGCCGGGGTGGGGCTGGCGGGTTTGCTGGCGGCGGAGGCAATCATAGTTTTTCGGACTTGCGCAAGCTACCGGCCCGAAGCTTGAAGTTCAAACCACAAAGTTTCGCCGGCAGAAGTTTTGCCGCCGCCCGGCGCATGGCTAATCCGGGATGAAGCATCTCCACTCATGCGCTCGAAGGCCATCACGGCGCTCGTTATCAGCGGAATCCCAGTTGCGGCCACGAGCCTCACCGCATGTCCGCGAGGAAGGGCAGTTTCTTTCGGTATTCCTTCAATGCGCGCAGGTCGAGCTCGGCGCTGATCACAGTCTCGGCGTCGCCCGCGTCCGCCAGAATTTCTCCACCCGGCCCGACAATCAGGCTGCGTCCCGTGTAGGTGAGCTGCGGGTCGGTGCCGATGCGATTGACGCCGGCGACGTAAGCCTGGTTCTCGACGGCCCGCGCCTGAAGCAGCGTGACCCAATGATGAATCCGCGCCTCAGGCCAACTGGAAATGACGGTGTAAAGCTGCGCGCCCTTCTTCGCCGCCACGCGGAAGTGCTCGGGGAACCGCAGGTCGTAGCAGATGAACGGCGCGACGGTGAAGCCCGCGAGCGGAAACGTGATCGGCGCGCGGCCAGCGACGTATTTCTTCGCCTCGCCGCCGGGCGCGAACGGCTGCATCTTGGTGTAGCGCGCGACTTCCTTCCCTTGCGGATTAAACACGACGGATTGATTCGCGCCGCGCCCCAGTTTGTTCGCCGTCACGACCCCGCCCATCACATAGGCCTTCCATTGCCGCGCCGTGGCGGACAGGAATTTTTCCGCCTCACGTTCCGTCCCCTCGCGGATGCCCGGGACATTCAGGCTGAACCCGGTGGAGAACATTTCGGACAGGAGGATGAGTGATCCCCGTTCAGGTCGCGCCGCGGCGAGCAGGGATTTCACGCGGGCGATGGTGGCGGATTTGTTTTCCCAGACGATGTCGTGTTGGACGCAGTAGAGTTTCATGGTCGATCAGTAATCAGTAATCAGTAAGTCGGTAATCAGTTATCAGTTATCAGTTATCAGTAATCAGTAATCAGTAATCAGTAATCAGTAATCAGTGGCCCGATGGCCAGACGAATGAATCGCGCAAAACTCACTGACTCACTGACTGACTGACTGACTGACTCACTCACTCACTCACTCACTCACTCACTGATTACTGATTACTGGCTCACTGATTACCGACCCCCGCAAGTCAGCTCAACACTCGCCGTAAACCCCGCACCAGCCGCCCGATGCCCTCGGCGACGGTGTCGGCTTTGAGCGCGGCATAGGCGACGCGGAGATGACATCCTTCCTCCTGCCCAAACGCCGTGCCCGGAATGGCAGCGACACCGTGCTCGCGCACGAGACGCTCGACGACTTGCATCGGGTGCAGTTCGCTGCGCAGCCGGAGAAGGAAGTAAAACGCGCCGTCAGCCCGCGGAACGTCACAGATCTCTCCAAGCGCGGAAAGTTCACGCAGGGCAAGCCGCCGCACATCGGCCAGTTCGGCAATCTTCCCGCGACAGTACGCAGGGCCGGCCTGCAAGGCTCCGATGGCGGCAAATTGCGAGATGACCGGCGCGCAGATAAGGATCGTGTCCTGAATCTTCCGCACCGCCTCGACCAGATGCGCGGGAACAACCATCGCGCCGATGCGCCAACTCGCGAAGCCATGCGACTTCGACAGCGAGAACAACGAGATGGTGTGTCCCGCCGCTCCCTCGATGCGGCCGGGCGAAAAATGCCGCGCACCGTCATAGACGAAGTATTCGTAGGCTTCGTCGTGGATGTGATGAAGGCCGCGCTGCCGGCACAGTTCATTCACCTCGCGCAATGATTCCTCAGAATAGACCGCGCCCGTCGGATTGTTCGGCGACACGGTGACGATGGCACGGGTGCGCGGCGTGACCGCGCGGGCGATGGCGTCTGGCTGGAGTTGATACTGCGCATCGGTCGCCACCAGCACCGGGCGGCAGTTCGCCATGGTCACGGCCATCTCGTGATTGAAGTAGTAGGGCGATTGCAGGATGAACTCGTCGCCGGGGTCCGCGATGGCCAGCACGGCATTCATGAACGCCATGTTCCCACCAGCCGTCACGACCACGCGCGCCGCATCGCCGGTGCGGATGCCGTTTTCCGCCGCGAGTTTTTTCGCGTAAGCCTCGACGAGTTCCGGCAGTCCGGTGACGGGCTTGTATTTGTGGTTCTGCGGGTCGGCGAGGAAACGCTCGATCTGCGCGATGGCCTCGGGCGGCGGCCCGTAGTTCACCACGCCCTGCCCCAGAGAAATGGCGTCGGGATGCTGCCGCAGAAGCTCCGCGACGATGGGGATGATGGGTGGCTGCACCTGTTGCAACCGGTGGGATTCGTTCAGCGAAGGTGCGGCCAAGTTGCGGGAGGGAGAGATGGGGAGCGTGGTGGCCGTTCAATCGCGCCGCAGCAACACACCGACGAGCAGGCCCACGCCAAAGGCCAGGCTGATGGATTGGTAGGGATGTTCGCGGACCAACTCGTCGGCCCGCCTGGCTCCGGCAATGGCCTGACCCTGAGCGCGGGCGGCGGCGACCTTGAGGCGTTCGAGCGCGACGGTCAGCTCGGCGCGGGATTTCTCCGCGAGATTGCCGCCCGCGGCTTTCACCAGCGTCTCGGCGTCCTGCACGAGAATCTTCAGGTCGGCGATCAATTTTTCACCCGAGCCTTCCGTTGCCGCCATGTTGTCGAAATACGTTTCCATGCGTTGGCCTTTCCATCAGATGTGCCACGACCGGGGCCGGGCACTGAATCATTTCGCCACCAGAGTAGCCCGAAGCCGCGCTGCGGGCAAAAAGAATGCGATCATTCCAGGCGTTCACCAGAGCCGGTTGATTCCATAGGAGTCCAAGGCTCATCACTGCTCACGAGCGGCAGATTCTCGGTGAGACATTGCGCGACGAGCATGCGGTCAAAGGGATCGCGGTGGTGCAAGGGAAGCTGCGTGAGTTTCGCCGCGGGCCTAACCTTGATCCCCAGCACTTCAAAACCGCTGCGCTGAAGCTGTTCCGAGATGAGTTGCTCGAACGGTTTCGCCAGTGGCAGTTTGCCAATGCTGCTGTTGATGGCAATCTCCCAAAGGCTGACCATGCTCACCAGTTTGTCATTCGCTTCGTCCTCGATCAGCGAGCGCCCTTTGCTGCTCAACGCGGCTTCTCCGCCGATGAACCAAAGGAAAGCATGGGTATCAAGCAAGAGTCTCACTCCATGTAAGGTTTGAAATCCTCCAGCGGCTCGTCGAAGGCGGGACCGATTTCAATCATCCCCTTGGCGCTGCCAAATTGGGGCTTTGGCACCGGCGCGGAAGAATCGTTCTTGATGGCGAGCAATTCAGCCATTCGCAGCAAGGCATCCTGCGCCTGCTCCGGCAGGGTTTGCGCTTTCTCAAAGATCTTTTCTGCTGTGCTCATGGTCCCAGGGTAATGCCGCTGCCAGTTCAGTTCAATCCAAACGGCAATACGCCGCCAACCCCTGCACGCCGCCCTCGCGGCCGAAGCCGCTTTCCTTGTAGCCGCCGAACGGGCTGGTGGGATCGAACTTGTTGTAGGTGTTCGCCCAGACCACACCCGCGCGCAGCTTCGCGACGATCTTGAAGATCTTGCTGCCCTTGTCGGTCCACACGCCTGCGCTCAGGCCGTAGGGCGTATTGTTCGCGCGCTCGATGGCTTCCTCGGGCGTGCGGAAGGTCATCACGCTGAGGACGGGTCCGAAGATTTCCTCCTGCGCCACGCGATGGCTCATGGTGACATTGCTCAAGACGGTGGGCGCAAACCAATACCCGCGCGCCGGCAGCGCGCAGCGCGATTGATCCATCTCCGCGCCTTCGTCCACGCCGTGCTTCACCAACGCGCGAATCTTCTCAAGCTGGGCGCGGGAATTGATCGCGCCAATGTCGGTGTTCTTGTCGAGCGGATTGCCCACGCGCAAAGTCTGGAGGCGATCGCGCAGCTTGCGCATGACGGTTGCATACACGCCTTCCTGCACGAGGAGCCGTGAGCCGGCGCAGCAGACGTGGCCCTGGTTGAAGAAGATGCCGTTGATGACGCCCTCGACGGCCTGATCAATGGGCGCGTCCTCGAAGATGATGTGCGCGGCCTTGCCACCGAGTTCCAGCGTGAGCTTCTTCTTCGTGCCCGCGACCGACTTGGCGATGGCCTTGCCGACCTCGGTGCTACCGGTGAAGGCCACCTTGTTCACGTCAGGATGCTTCACGAGCGCCGCGCCGGTTTCGCCTGCGCCGGTGATGATGTTCACCACGCCGGGCGGCAGGTCTGCTTCCTGAAGAAGCTCCGCCAGACGCAGGGCGCTGAGGCTGGTCGTCTCGGCGGGCTTGAGCACGACGGTGTTTCCGCAAGCGAGCGCCGGAGCAAGCTTCCACGCGGCCATGAGCAGCGGAAAATTCCACGGGATAATCTGCGCGGCCACGCCCAGCGGACGCGGGGTGCGACCGGGAAACGCGTACTGCAGCTTGTCCGCCCAGCCGGCGTGATAGAAGAAATGCGCCGCGACCATCGGCAGGTCGAAGTCGCGCGACTCCTTGATCGGCTTGCCCCCGTCCATCGTTTCGAGGATGGCCAGCTCGCGGGCGTGTTCCTGGAGGAGGCGTGCGATGCGGAAGAGATATTTGCCGCGCTCGCGCCCGGACATTTTTCCCCACACTTCATCGTAGGCACGCCGCGCGGCGCTCACGGCGCTGTCGATGTCCTGCTCATCGCCCAGCGCGACCTCGGAAATTTTTTCCTCGGTGGCCGGGTTGATGGAGTCGAAATACTTCCCGCTGTGCGGCGCGACAAACTTCCCGTCGATGAACTGCTCGTGCCGCGGCGCGATCTTCACCCACTTGCTGTCCTCGGGCGCGGGAGTGAAGTCCCACTTGCCGCCGAAGTTGAGGCGACGTTCCTTGAGCGGCACGATGGGGTGCGTCTTTGTCGCGGGGACGATGCGCTGCTGGGAGACTTTGCCGGGGAGGGATTTGAGTTTCGTTTTCACGAGTAAGCTGGGGCGCAAGCTAAACACCCGGACGCCAACTTGCAAAACCCGAATCGCGCGCCTGAATCCAGGCAACCCGCGCTCACTCCGCGAACAGGAATCGCAAATCGTCGATCGTGAGGCTTTGCGAGAAGCGTTCCTCGCCCAGCACGTCGTCCATCAACGCGGCTTTCTGCTTTTGCAGGGCACGGATTTTTTGCTCGATGCTGTCCTTCATCAACAGTCGGTAGGCCATCACTTTGCTCGTCTGGCCGATGCGATGCGTGCGGTCGATGGCCTGGTTTTCCACGGCCGGATTCCACCACGGATCGAAGAGCACGACGTAGGACGCGGCGGTGAGGTTCAGGCCGAAGCCGCCCGCCTTGAGCGAGATCAGGAAGACCGCGCCGCCCTTCGCCGATTGGAATTCCTTCACCAGTTCGCCGCGATTCTCGGTTTCGCCCGCGAGATAGTAATGCGGCCACTCGCGCTGCTTCGCGGTGTCGCGAATGAGGTGGAGCATGGTGACGAACTGCGAGAACACGAGCACCTTGTGGCCCTCCTCCATGAGCGGTTCGAGCAGATCCTCCAGCGCGACGAGCTTGGCGCTTTCGGCTTCGCGGAGCTTTGCGTCCACGAGCGCGGGGTGGCAGCAAATCTGGCGCAGCCGCAGCAGAGAGACGAGAATGTTGAACCGCTCGTCGTTGAGCTGCTTGTTGGATTTGAGGCCGAGGATGAGTTGGCGGGCGCGCTTGAGCTCCGCGCGGTAGAGCGTCAGTTGCTGGCCTTCCATTTCGCACAATAGATCCTCCTCGACGCGATCGGGCAGATCCTTCGCGACCTGGCCCTTGGTGCGGCGCAGCAAAAATGGCCGAACGCGCGCGGCCAGGCGGCGCCGTGCAAGCGGGTCGTCCTGCGCGTTGAAACGGCGGAGGAAGCTGGCCCGGTTGCCCAGCGCGCCAGGCATGGCGAAGCTGAAGATGCTCCACAGATCGAGCAGGCGATTCTCGATGGGCGTGCCGGTGAGCGCGAGGCGATAGTCGGCCTTGAGTGCGCGCGCGGCCTGCGCGGTTTGCGAGTCAGGATTCTTGATGTACTGCGCCTCGTCGAGAATCGCCGTCTGCCACTGAACATCGGCGATGGCGGGGGAGAGAAAGCGCAGTTGAGCGTAGTTGATGACGATGAGGTCCGCCTGTTCCCGGGCTGCGGCCAGTTCCTCCTGCGGCTCACCGCGCCAAATGCGCACGCGCAGGCCGGGATAGAATCGTTCCGCCTCTGAACGCCAGTTGTCGGTGACGGACTTGGGGCAGACGACGAGGCTGGGGTGGAGGTCAGAGGTCAAAGGTCGGGTGTCAGAAGGCGGCAGTCCGACCTCTGTCCTCTGACTTCTGTCCCCTGACTTCTGTCCTCCGGCTTCCCGCAGCCACGCCAACCAGGCCAGGGTTTGCAGCGTCTTACCCAGGCCCATGTCGTCAGCGAGCACGCCACCGAAGCGATTCGCCGTGAGGTAGGCGAGGAAATGATAGCCGTCGCTCTGATACGGTCGCATCTCGGCCTGGATGGCCGCCGGCAGCGCGGGCGCGACACGGGTCTTCAGCTCACTGACGCGGCGCTGGATTTTTTCCACGCGATCGGGCCCGAGGAATTTCTTCGCCGCGTCATCCGCGAGTTGCAGTGCGTGAAAGCGCTGCGGCTCGGCGGAGAAATCCTTCGCGTCCAGGCCGAGCCGGGCGAGTTGTTCGTCCTCCTCGGGCGTGAGGCTGAATTGCAGGCGTCGCCAGCCCTTTTTGCCCAGGCGCACGTAGCCGCCGTGCGCGTTGAGCAGAAGCTTCAATTCCTCCTGCGTGAGCGTGGTGTCGCCGACGTTGAGCACGACCTTGAGATCAAACCAGTCCATCGCCGATTCCTGCACGTCGAGCGACACGCTGCCGCTGACCGGTTCGTCGCGCAGGGTGGCCAG
>Ga0163144_10014185_pt1 | contig 16565 bp, 12 predicted proteins | sample OliLak19BULKMAT1_FD_123175 | JGI IMG/M metagenome (GOLD analysis project Ga0163144, IMG submission 123175) | Freshwater microbial mat bacterial communities from Lake Vanda, McMurdo Dry Valleys, Antarctica - Oligotrophic Lake LV.19.BULKMAT1 | ecosystem: Environmental > Aquatic > Freshwater >... | reverse complement strand
GATGTTGCTGACACCGAAGTTGTAGGCGGAGTCGACAGGCCTCAAGAAAGGGCCGCTCCAGGTGCCGTCGAGGCCCGCCGACGCGAGCCACGGATCGAGCAGCAAGTACGTGGAAGTGGGCTCGTTCTTGACCATGGCGAGGGCAGCGGTGCCGGTCGGTGACAGCCTGTCCGCGAACGTGGTCGGCTGGCCGGGAGGCGGCGGCACGGGCGCGGGCGGCAACATCTTGGCCAGGATGGCCGCGTATTTGTCGAGCCCCGCGCTGGCCAGGACAATGGGCTTGAAGGCCGCCAGGTTGGTCGCGAGCGGCTGGAGGTAGGGATTGCCGGCCACCAGATCCAGGCTGGCATTGCTCGCGAGGGTGCTCAAGAAAGAGCCGAGCCACGAGCCTGGAACCGCGATCTGACCCACGTCGAAGGCGAGCGCCTCGGGGGTCGGCGCGCTCCACTCGTAGCTCTGGAAGTAGCTTTTCAGCTCCGAGCCATACGCATCGCCGTAGCGGCTCGACTCCGAAGCCACGTAGTCGGTGAGCGTGCACTTGCGGCTCGCCCCGAGCGCCGCCGCGCCGAGCACCGGATCGAAGGTCAGGAGCACCGGCTTGACCTCGGCGTCGAACGCGGTCTTCGTGAAGATCCCTGCGATCGAGCGCGAGGGCCCTTTGCCGGGAACGGCGGCGGCGCCGACCGGCAAATACGTCGATGGCTCGCCCGCGAAGAAGGGATAGCGGCCGGACAGCCGATTGCCCTCGATGAAAGAGACCACGATCTGCGCCATTCGGCTGCGCAGGAGCAAATCGGACCACGCGCTCGTGCCGAACACGAACGTGTTGTCGGAGAGGACGAGAGTATACGTGGGAGAGGGCGCCGGCAGCGAGGAGGCCTGTGACGAGGCGGAGGCGGATGCGGATGGCGACGCGGATGGCGACGCGGATGGCGACGCCGGCGCGGAGACCGCGGCTGAAGGTGGGGGCGGGAGGGCAGGGGAGGGCGCAGGGGCGAGCAGGCTGAGCACCTGTTGCAGGCTCAAGCCATCGACTTGCACGTCGGGCAAGCGCGAGCTCAAGACGAGGGTGAGCACCCCCGACAGGACGTCTCGGTTCTGGGATACCCATGTCGGTGTGGTGGAGTCGGTGCCCAGGCTGCCGAACATCGCCGCCGTATCGAGGCGCCTGTCGCGCGACAGGATATCGATGACCGAACGGGTCGTCTGGAAGCTCTGGGCCTGGCGCAGCACGTCGACGAGCGGCCCCGCGTCCTTCTGGAGCGACCGCAGCTCGGGCCCGGAGATGTCCTCGCTCCGGAAAGCGCCGTCGAGGCGGGTGAGGTACGAGTACCAGACCGTGAGATCGGTCGCGGCGGCCGGTGTGGTGCTGCTCGTGGACGGCTCGGCGGTCACCACCTGCGGGTAGGGCTGCGGGCTCGAGGCGACGTAATCGCCCGGGACCGATTCGGGCAAGCCCAACATCTGCGCCCACAGCTCGGGATCTTGCTCCACCAGGGCGCCGAGATCGTCGCCTTCGGCGGCGTAGAGCAGGCCCACGGCATATGCCAGTCGGCTCGCGTCGAGGCGGCGATTGAGCAGCGGCAGCAAATAAGCCGTCCGGACGGTGTCGGTGAAGGACTTGCGAATCTGCTCCTTCTCGCTGGAGAAGCTGTATTTGAAGAGGGGAATCTTCTCGGCCCGAGCGAGCCTCGCGAGGCGCTCCCCGGCGGCGCTCTCCGCCGCGTCCAGATCGGCTGCGGACACCGTCGTGGGCGTCCCCGAGGCGGCCTTCACGAAGCGCTCGACCGCCTGTCGAGCCTGCCGGAGCTCATAGCCCTGATACGTATAGAGGCCCGCGGTGACGACCAATGCGAACACGAGCGCGGCCAGACAATACGTTCGAAGGCTGCTCGCGGCGCGGGCGACGTCGGCGTCGATGACCTTGCGGTTGATCGTGAAGGGATCGCCCACGAAGCACTGCGCGGACTTCGCGCTCAGGTGGAGCGGGCCGACGGTCGGGGCGGTCGAGAGATCGTCCGGCTCGGAGACGGCCCGCACGAACGGGGAGAGCGCATCGAAGATGCCGCGCGCGGTATCGAAGAAGCGCACCGTCGCCTTGAACTCGTCCACCGGCTGCGAAACCAGGCTGTACGTCAAATTGCCTTCGAGCGGATCGAGAGAGCGGGCGAGCCCCTCACCGCTCGTGTCGTCGCCCACGGGCAGCGGGTCTGTCGCGCCGCGCGCCCGCAGAATCGAGGTCAGCTCCGCAAAGCCCTTGATCGGCTCGGCATCCATGTGGGTCAGGCACAGGCGGGCTCGGATGGAGGCCTTGTTGCGCAGGCTGGACAGGATGTTGATCTTGCCGCGGACGAGCTGGCCGAGCTCCTTGACCGCGTCGGGCGGGCCCTCAAGGACCGCCGTCGCGTCGACGACGACCACCACGGTGGGCCTCTGCGCGCCGAGCTCTCGCCACAGCTCGGTGAGGGCGTCTCTCGTCTCTTCCGACGTGTCGTGGAGAATGTCGCTGGAGATCTCTTGAACGAGGATGTCGTCGCCGATGTAGAGCTGGACTTTGGGGCTCTGGACCTCGCTCTGGAAAAACTGCGCCGCCTGGCCCTTCCAGTCGACGCGATTGTCGATCAGCGTGCTCTTGCCGGAGCCGGCCTCGCCAAGCACGATGTAAACGGGGTAGTCCCGCGCCGCCTCGGGCAGCTTGTCGAGGAACCCCTTCCAGAGGCCCACGAGCTCGCTCTTGGGGCCCGAAGCGCTCTGGGGTGCGGCCTTTCCGGCGCCGGTCTGCGAGCCGGCCTTTTGCTTCCTGGACCGCAGATAGAAGGCGACACCGGCGGCGACGAGGAGCACGACGAGGGCGATCGCGACGATCCAGACCGTCGTTCCAGAAAAGAACGACGCCAGTTTCCCCGCCGGCTCTGCCCCGTCCTTCATGCGGCTAGCTCCCCGCCAAAGGTGGTGAGCCGAACAGCAAGAAGGCTTCGAGGATGTCCTCGAGATCGTCCAATTCTTTGCCCAGATCTTTGCCCAGAGCCGCCAGCTCCTTGGGTGGTCTGGAAGGCGCGCCGGCCGGGAACATCGTCTCGGCTTCGAGACGGATCTTCGCCACGAGCTCGCCCAGCCCGGGCGGCAGCTCACCCCCCATGGCGCGCTCGATCTCGGCCGCGAGATCGTCGATGAGCGCCGCGCTCGGAGGCGCAGGATCTCGGGCCGATGGGGCGGTCATGGTGCGGGGCTCACAGGTTCGACAGCAAGGTTGGAAGCACGTAGAGGAGGGCCGCCAACACCGCAGTTCCCGCGACGTAGGCGGCGGTTGGAAGGCGCTTCGGAAGGAGAGGCGGGCCGGCGGCTCCGCCCGAGCCGTCGGACGCGCTCGGGTCGTCGGGATCGGCGGGCGTCGCCGCGGCCGGCTCTTCCGGGGAGATCGCCGCGCGGAGCCTTCGTTTGTAGGACTCGATGGACGAAACGTCCTTGTCTTCGAAGCGCCCGTGAAAGCCGTCGTCCAGGCAGTAATAATAGATCTGGATGGCGGGGTCTGTCGCGGGAGGGGCGAGCAGCGCGTCGGCGCGCGCATAGAGCTCCTCCCCTCCTACCTCGGAGGGGAGCACGTCGTCCTGGAGGAGCGGCCAGGCCAGCTTGTCCGTGAGCGGCAGGAGCGCCATGACCCGCTCGTCGAAATAGAGCACCAGGGGGAAGGTCATCCGCCTGGCCTGGGCCTCGTCGTACGTCGCCATCAAGCGACCTTCGAGCTCCCCCAGGCGGCCCTTGATACCCGCTCTCAAGGACCGTAACGCCGCGACGCCGAGGCCCTTCCCGGCCACCGTTCCGGGCGGTATCGAGGCCGCGGTGAGCGCGTCGATGTCGTCGAGCGCTTCGAGCACGGTCTCCCACAGAGCGCGGTTCACGAGGCGCCTCCGGCCGGCAACCGGGCCGTCTCGGCGGTCTGCTGCGAGACCCGCACCTCGACCCCACAAGGCAGCCAGGCCCGGAGCATGGCGTGGAGCTGCCGCGCGAAATCGTCGACGAGGCCCTGCGCTTCGAGCGGATAAGGCTGCATCGCGACCTCGTAGACGAGCCTCATGCCACCGCGCGCGAGCCCGGTCTCCGGGACCTCTCGTGCGGTGATCCCGGCGACCCAGCCGATGACGGCGGCGTGCTCCGATTGCGCGTCCAGGCCGAGCCCGGCGAGGAGGCTCATGAGGTCGTCTTTGCCGAGGAGCTTCTCCGTGCGCAGCCCGAGGACGTGCAAGAGGCGCAAGGGATCGCCGAAATAGGGGCTCGGCCGGTGCGCCTGGAGGTTTTGCCCGAGCGCGAAAAAGGCGCCTTCGAGGCGGATCTTTTGCAGCTCGACCCGGAGCTGCCCGGTCGCGATGGTGTCGAACGCGGGCTGGTACCACCGCGCATCGACCGAGATGGTCTCGGGCTTTCCGAACGCGCTCGGGCATTGCAGCAAGAGGCGGTGGCTCAGGCGGTCCGGGTCGGAGCCCTCCACGTCGATTTCGTAGGCCCACTCGCCGCGAGCCAGGAGGGCCGACTGGAGCGGCGCGAAGCCACGCGCGGTGAGCCTGTAGACGCCCGCCACCGAGTGGAGCCGCGCCTCTTCGCCCTTGAGATCGAGCCCCGTGCCGAGCGCCGCGGGGTTTCCCGCGCGGATCGGATAAGACTCCTTCGTGCCATCGCAGACGATGGGCGTCGCCGGAGCCATACGGAGGTTCACAACGGGTACCACGAAGAGCTGGAACGTATCCTGTGTCACATACAGGTCGTCGGGCCAGTTTTGCTCCCCTTCGAGAAAAAAGGTGGCCTTCTTCCAGGTGCTGGGGGAGTCCGGCAAGGTCACGTTCAAGAACAGATCTTGCGAGGGAAGATGGAAAAAGGACCGGACCCGATCGAGCGGATGCGCGAGCTCGTCGAGCTCGGGCGCGTCCGTGGTGGTGGGAGGGCCGACGCGGGCCTGGCAAGGCCGCGCGACGGCGTCCGCGTCGAATTTGACACTGACCTTCAACCCGTGCTCGAGCAGCCCCGCCAGGCGCCGCGAACGCGCGTAGTCGTCGCGGTAGTCGATGTGGAAGCTGAGCCGATCGACAAGGTCTTTGACCGTGTTCACCGCCCCGCTCTCCACGGTCACGGTCAGGCGAAAGCCGCCGCCGTCCAGCCGGTCCGGCCAGCCAGTGCCCTTTTGCCCGACCTTGGTCGTGGCGGTCAGAGGCCAGATCTTGAGAGGACGCGTGGTGGAGAAATAGCCGACGGCATTGCTCGGCGTCGTGATCCGCAGCTCGGTCCCGGCAGGTAGAGCGGGAATACCGAATTTCAGGCTGGCAACGGACTTGCCCGAGACTCGCACCGTCGTCATGGCCGGCATGGCCGTGAGCAAGAAGTCCAGGTTCCCGGCGTTGACGCGATCGAAGGCTTTTCGGAGGCCGGCGACCGCGAGACGTCGAGTCCGTGACGAGAAGAACGCCACCGCCTCGAGCAGCCGCCGGACGTCCGGGTCGTAGCGGCTCAGCGCGATGGCGCGCTGCCTCTGGCGGTCGATGTCGCCGCCCGAAGGCGTGCCGCCCGTGGCCGGGCTCCCGGAAGCAGCGGGTACGTTGGACCTGTCCAGAAAGTCGTCGAGAGCCCCCAGGTCTTTGAGAAACTCGCCGTAGGCCTCGTCCTTGCCGCTCATGGGCTCACCCGAGGTTCACCAGGTTGCCCTGGACGTTGGTGATTGCACCCTTGAGCGTGGCCGGGCCGCCCGACTCGATATCCAGCTTCATGTCGGCCTTTGCGGCGATGGTCGGCCCCGAGACTTGCACCTTCGATGTGCCCGTGACGGTCGACGTCGTGCCCTTGGCGTCGAAGGTGTCTTTGCTCGTCAGCGCCATGGCCCCGGTGCTCTCGAGATCGAGCGCAGCGCCGCTGGTCTGGGACATGGCCTTCGAGCTCTCGAGCGTGAGCTTGCCCTTGCTGCTCGCGGACATGTCCTCACCGCTCGAGATCTCCAGAGTCTTCGTGCTCTCGTATTTGGAGTCGGTGTCGGAAGAGCAGGTGATGGTGTCGGCCTTCACCGAGAACGTCTTGCACTTGATGGCGATGCTGTCGATCTTTTGAGTGATGGTGCTCGTGTTCTTTTCGGTGCCGTCGGTCACCTCGAGGGTGATCGCGGTGCCATCCATCGTCACCGTCTGAGTGATCTTGTCGTTCACGACCGTGATCGTGATCCCGGTCGTCTTGTTCAGCTCGACTTTGCAGAGCATCGCCGCCTCGCCGATCTACCCACCTGGAGCCGGGGGTTCAAGGGTCCTCCGTGACCAGGATGACCAGAGCTCCCTCGGAGATCACGATGGAGCCGTTGTCTTTTTCGTGGACGCGCGCCACGTCGAGCCTGGGGTTTTCGCCGTCGTACGTGTGGCTGATCGAGGTGCCCTTCGTCGCCCCCTTGCCAAACTGAATCTTCTCGCCCTGCACATCCATGGTGAGCTGGGCGTCGGCGCGCCAGTCGAGCAGCTCGGCGATCTCGGCGGTGAGCACGCTCAGCGAGAGGAGCACGCGAGAGTCCTTGTACGCGGGCATGAAGACGGCGCCCGAGCCCAGGTTCGGGGCATACGGCGCGGCGATCGTCTGGCTCTCCCAGAGAGGCACTGTCACCTTGTAGGTGCTCTGCTTCGTCGTGTCGTCCGTGTACATCTGGTAGGTGATGTCCGTATCGGCGCCCTGCTCGCTCACGACCTTGCCCTCGACGTACCCCGGATACCAGGGCACGGCAAACGGCGGGAGATGCACGAACGTCTCCGACTCTACCTCCAGGTTGGCCGAGATCTCCAGATCGTAGGTGGTGCTTCCCTCGTCCCGGTTGGTCTCGACGCTGGGCTCGGACGCTCGCCCCGACAAGCAATGACGCCACACGCGCCACGTGGACGCCGACATGGACGCCTCGCTGCTCCACAGGTTGGCGGCCGCGAACGACAGCAGCGCCCCCGGCTGGATGGCAATGGTAGGAAAGCGCTTGAAACGAAGCTCGACCTCGTTTGAACGGAGGACCAGCCGGCTTGTCTCCAGCGCCACGCGATTGTCGGTGTCCTGCGCGATGGCCGAGCGCATGAGATAGTCCTTGCGAATGCCTGCCACCGCCTGGGCATTGGCGACGGGCTTGTTCGCGACGCTCTCGGTGTACGAGTTGAGGACCGCGGCGCTCGCCCGAGAGACCTCGGGAAAGACAATCTCCGCGCTCCCCACGTCGTCGCCGAACAAGCTCACCGCCGTGCCGGTCGCGTCCTTGGCGTCGCTGATCTTGTAGCCTTTCGCAGTGTAATCGTAGGCCCAGACCCTGGCGTTCGCGTCCAGGTACCAGAGGACGAAGTCGTAGAAGCTGGCGCGCCTGTCCGGGTCCAGGTTCAAGAAGAAGAGCGGCAGCGCCGTGCCGAGCGTCGTCGAGTCGTACGTGATCGTGACGGCGCTGCTCTTCTCGGCGTCGATGACCTCCTGCACCGACTTCTGGGTGTAGAGCACGCACGGGAAGTGCTGTCTCCAGAGCACGGCGGCGGGGTCGGCGAAGTCGATGCCGTAGCGCCGGACGAGGATGGGGTCCTCGGCGAGGGTCGTCGTCGTCACCTCGGAGAGCGATTTGCGCGTGCCGAGGCCGGTGACGGAGACTGGCTGAATGGACGCGGATGTCTCGGGCCAGGCCCAGAGAGCGCCCACGCTCAGAGTGACCTCCACGAGGTCCGGGCCCAGGAAGCCCGACAGCAGCGCATCGCTCTGCTTCCCTCCGTGGGAGGCGTCGTTCGCGACGGCAAATTCCACGGAACCCGAGAACCCCCAGCTCGTCAGGCTCAGCTCGAACGCCTTGACGTTGCCGCCCGGGATCGAGTGCGCCGTCCCGGCGATGGTCAGCGTCAGCGAGAGCGTCAGGCGATCGGTGAACATGGCAGTCGCTCAAACCTCTCGGACGGTCACCTTGCGGAGCAGCGACTGCGCGATCTCTGCCGGGGTGCCCGGCGCGGCCTGGGGCGCGGCTTCCTTGACGGTGATGTGGCGGGCTCGTGTCTCGAACCGAGCCTGGAGCTTGCACGGCTCGCCCAGGACCAGGCCCTCGATGGAGAGCTGGATCGCGGCCTGCTTGTCGTGCGAAACCGCCAACACCACGGGCGAGGCCAGGCGCGGCTCGTACGCCGCGATCGCTTGCCCGATCTCGCTCACCAGCTTTTGAATGGTCCGGTCGATGTGCCTGGGATCGTCGTAGTCGCCGAGACCATAATCGAGCATCACACAATCGTAGCCTTTCCGGGAGCGGAGAAGGTGATTCAGGTTGCGGACGATCAGCTTCACCAGCGCGTCGCGACGGATCGGCGGGACTTGCGGATCGGGCGCGTCGAGGCCCAGCCCTTCGGCCTTTCCGGCGCTCGCCAGCCGGCCCAGGAAAGAGCCGTCCTCCTGCGCCGCGAGCCGGCTCATGGAGTCCGCCAGAAGAGCGCCAGTTGCGCCTCTTCGATGGCGGGTTGAACGAAGCACGCGAGCGCGCTCTCGCTCTTGGCGTACCGCCAGTCGTCCCCCAGCTCGAGCCTGTACATGTCCACGTCGGGGCCGAACGTGTGCGGAAAACCGATGGACACCTTCGTGAAGCCGACCCCGGTCAGGGCCCTTGCGTGCACGAGCTCGAGCCTCGCAGGGCTCGCCAGCTTGACGTTGTGGAGCTTCAGGACCGTTGTGGGATCGGGGCGCCGCACCACCAGGTACACCTCGGCCGCGGCGAGCAAACCTTCGGGGAACGACCCGGCGATGAAGCGGTTGTCGCCCGGCTCCTGCGTGAAGGGCAGGCTGGGAGAAGGGACGAAGCCCACCGAGAGGAGAGAGCCTATCCTGCGGCAAAACGCGCTGAAGCAACTCGCCAGGTCGTTGTGGTCGTAGGGCTCGGGGTCGAAGTCCTCGGGCTCGACGTTCTGGAGGACGCACGCCTCGGCGTAGAAGTCGCGCAGCGCCTCCAGCACCAGGTAAGGGTGGAGGTGGACCTCCCGCGAGAGGTTGCCGAGGAGGGCCCGCAGGCGGTACGCCGCGAGCTGGAACCGGCGCGCGTTGGTCATGGACTCGCCGCGAAAGAAGCTGCTCTTGAGCTGCTCGCGGAGGTCGACCTGGGCCCGTTGGAGGAGCTCTCCGAGCTCGCCCAGGAGCTCGTCGAGGTAGGGATTGGCGCCTACTTCGAGGAGGGGCGGAATGTACTGCGGGGCGACGGCCAGAAGTCCGTCTCCCCCCATCCGCGCCACGCGCCACCCTTCTTTCACCTTTTCGAGCCTGGCGAGCTTGAACGACGAGCTGGCGTCCGAGACGCGGTCCTCTGTCGAGAGGGTCAGCTTGCGAATCACCCTGGTGACGTCCTTGGAGTCACCCCGGTAGAGGTCGAGCCCGGTCGCGTCGGTCGTCTCGTTCGACAGACGAAGATAGACGTTGAGAGGCCGGCTCGTGGCGGGGAGGACGAGGTCGGTGAGGACGGCGTTGCCCGGCACGGCGACCATGTCGCCCGAGAGAAAGACCACCGACAGCTTGGAGATGTGGAGGGTGCCCTGAAGGAGAAGCTGGGGCTCCCATTCCAACCGGCCAATTCCATAGAACGGCAGGCCCCGGAGGTCGGACGCCAGAACGGTGCTGGCGAGGAGGGCAGTCTCTTGCGCGGCGAAGTGCGCCGGCATGAGGATCAGGCCTTTGTGCCAGTAATTCAGCGCCAGCTTCAGGTCGTCGGCCAGCTTGAGGTCGTTCATGGGATTTGCGGCGGAGGGCGCCCGTGCCGCGACCCGTGGCCCCGTCGTCGACAGGGGCCTGCGGCTCGCGGCAAGCGCCTCAGGATGCGGTGACGGTGAGCCCCCACGCCTTGACGATGTTCTTGGCGTCGCCGGTGGCGATGGTCAGAGTCTGGGCCGTCGGCTGGGGCTTGATGCCGATGCTGAAGGCGTAGTTCTCGGGCGACTGCACCTGCGGCGAGACGTCGTCGGCGACCGTGAGATTGAGGTCCTCGCCGCGCTTCTCCAGAATGCCGTTCATCACGGTGCCGGCCGCGGTGAACACCTTGAAGTACTTCTTCGCCAGAGGGTCGTACTCGTAGATGTCGAACTTGATGGTCACGAGGACGTTGACCATGGTGTTGTAGAGGAGCCCGAGCACCGTCTGCTTGTTGCTCGTCGAGATCTGGCCCGAAAAATACAGGGCGTCCGTCACGCCGAGCTCCCAGAGGACGTCGCTCAGGACCACGACGACAGCCACGTTGGTGGTCGGGTTCGTCGGGTCCTTGCACGTCGTCTGATCGGCCTTGAGATCGGTGCCGCCCACGTTGATGGCGGTGATGAAGCCGACGGTCGTCTGCTTGTCCTTCTTGTAGTTGTAGCCCTGGTAGACGTCACACACCTTGCGGATCTGCGGCATGAGTGGCTCCTCTAGACGTTACTTGGTCCCGCCGAGCGCCGCTTCGAGCCGGAGCTCGACACGCATGCCCTCGAACTGAATGTGAGGGAAGATCGACACGGTCGCGCTGTACCAGCCGAGAGGGCCCGGCTTTTTGACGACGGACACCTGGGTCGCCGCGAAAGGATAGCTTTGAACGGTGAGCTCGTCGGGGTTCACGATCTTCGTGACATAGCCGTTCAGCCAGTTGCTGATGAGGTTTTGCAGATAGTCCTGGTCGGCCACCGTGCCGATGTAAGGCCGCGTCAGCGCCTTGATGTAGTGGGCGATCCGGGTCACCGAGAACGAGTATGCCAGGTTGCACACCATGTCGGCGTTCTGCGTGTCGAGCTCGGCCGCGTAGGCGATGGCCTTCTTCGTCGAGCGCGCGCCGAAGAACGTGGCGCTGGTCGTGTTCTTCTTCCAGATGAGCGGGATGAAGCCGTGGTCGCTGAGCTGGCGCTCCTTGAAGTCGGGCAAGGCGATCTCGAGAGGCGGTTGGTACTCGAGGCGATCGCCCGTCTCGACGGCGTGCACGTTGAGCCCCTCGACGTACCCGCCGCCCCGCTCGCCGCGGATGTGCTGGCACCAGCCCGTGTCCTGGAAGCTCCTGATGAGGTTCTGTCCAAAGAGGACGGCGGAGTTGCCGTAGAGATAATCGTTGTACGGAACGGGCTTGTCGACGGTGGCGTCCTTGACGCCGTCGAACATCTGGAGCTCGTTGTACTGAGCCGTCGTGTTGCCGAACTGGCCCTCTTCGGCACCCCAGGGCACCCTGAGCAGGTATCCCGGCATGGTGAGGCCGAGATAGCCGGCGCCGTCGGTCTTGCGGAATACGTCCCACTTGCCGTAGCGCGGGTGCGCCAGGGCGGTATCCAAGTCTGGGAGCGAGCCCACGTCTTCCCACGACTTGCAATTGGGAAAGGCAGTGGGGTCTGCGGCAGAGATGAAGGGGCAGTGGGTGAGGTTCGACACGTCGGCCATGGCCTGGAGCCAGGGCAGATCGCCGCCGTTCGCGACGTCGTACGAGTACAACCCGACCATGGCGCCGAAAGGCTTGCCGCCGTAGCGATCGTACTCGTCGTGGTAGAGCTTCTTGAACAGCGAGCTCTTGAAGAGATCGACGCTGTTGTCCATGAGATCGTGGCCGAGCTCGATTTTGCCCACGTCGAGGACGTCGACCGCGACAAGCGGGTCTTTTGCCACCGAGCACAGATCGCTCAGACCGCGCCAGCACTGCTCGACGCTCCGGAAAGGCTCGCTCGTGTACAGGGTCGTCAGATAGGCATTCACCTGCCCGTCGATGCGCTGCCTGACCTTGTCGACCGCCGCCATCAGCGTGTTGATCGATGTGACCTTGGCGAGGTCGGCGTCGGTCAGATTGATGAACAGGGCGGCGAGGCTCGACACGAAACGATCGGTGTCGGGGACGTATTCGTTCTGATCGCGGAGAACCAGGCTCGTCCCGGCCGTGGGACCGGGGTTCAAGAGGACAATCTCGGTCGTACTTTCGGGCAGCTTGGCAGCCGTGGGGTAGAGATCGGGATAAGCCGCCAAAACGAGCGGTTGCGCCTGAGCGGGAAGCGCGTGGGATGGCGTCTCGGTCTTCTTGGTCGGATCCGTCGCATCCGTGGTCACGACCTTGGCGGTCAGCGAGGCCGAGGCTTGCAGATACGGGTAGCTCGCTTTCAGCGCTTCCCGCAGGATGGCGAGAGGGTTCGATGTGGCAACGAAAGCCGCCGGAACGAGGCTCCCGCTCAGGGTCTTCGTCGGAGTGGGAATGAGGTTGCCGACAGCCGTCTTCAACGCGGGCGTCGACAAGATCAGCGCGCGCACCTCGTCGATCATGCCGCCGAGGAGCTTCACGCGGCGGATCTCGGGGATGTAGCCCACGAGGAAGTCGGGAGAGAAGGAGTCGAGATCGCGAATGGGGATGGCGAGGCGCACCCAGGCCTTTCCCGTCACTCTCCCGCGGATGATCTTGCCCAGCTTTGGATCGTCGACGATGGTGAGCTTGGCGGCAGGGTCGATGGTGACGGTGGCGCCGTCGACGATCACGTCGCCCGCGAGAAACGGCATCACCTTGTTGGGGTCGGCCACCAGATCGCGATCGACCGAGCCTGTCAGCCCGGTGACCGGCGTGGGCGTCAGGACCGCGGGATCGGGGAGCGCATACGTCCTTGTTTTGTCCGCGTTTTCCGTGTTCGTGATTGCGACGGTGCCCTGGAGAGTGATGGCCCCCGTGAAGTCGCCGATGCCGTTGGAGCCGACGCCCGTGGAGCTGTTGAGGAGCGTGGTGGCGAGCGAGGGAGCAGGATTGGTCTCGTCGAGGCGCTTTCCGGAGAGCGTCACCGTGCCGGACACCTTGATGGCGGTGGCAGTGGGATCGTTGTCGGTCGTGGCGCTGATGACGCCCGCGACCTCTCCCTGGAACGTGCCCTGTACGTACGTGGCGAAAGGCTTGAGAGCCGGGTTCTTTTCGTCGATGGGCAGATTGACCTTGAGATCTGCAAGGACGTCTTGCCACCTGACGCCGTTCGGAATGGAGCCGATCTTGCGCTCGGCGAGCGTGTCGGAGATCGGGTCGTGCCGGTAATCACCGCCGTCGGTGCCGGGGTCCTTGCCCGAAAAGTCTCCCAGGACGAGCACGCGGAACGGCAGCACCTCGTCGGCGAGCTTGCCGTCGATTTGCATCCGGTAAACGAGCGTCAGCCTCGACTGAGGATACCGGTCCTGAATGTACTTGCTCACGGCTCGACCTCCCGATCCCCTGGTTGATGGTTTACGGCGACAGCGCCTCTCGGCTCGGCCAGCACGAGCCTCTGCTCGACGCTGATGGCTCCCGCCGTGATGTCGTCATTCACAGTTTCGAGCACCTGGGCTCACGAAGTCAATCCTCTCCTGCGATAAATTGGGGCGCGCCCGCGCGCTCTCCCAGGTCAGGGTGGTCGTGCGGCCGCGCCGCGCTCGAACGGACCGGCCCCGCGAACACGACGACGCGCCGCAGGCCCTTTTTGCCACCCGGCAGCGGATGGTGCCCGAGGCGGCTTTGCTCGTCGAGCTCGGCGTCGAGCAGCGGCTCGAACAGGAGAGCCGTCACCGTCACGTGGACATTCGTCCCGCCCAGGCGGGGAAACACCCGTTCTCTGAGCCGACTCTCGATCTCGCGAAGCCAGGGCACGTCTTCGCGGGACAGGGGCTCCCGGCACACGAGCGTGATCGAGAAACCGTCCACCGGCACCTCGGCCTCGCCTCCGAAAGCCGCCTCGCCGACGACGCTGGTCCCGAGCAGCACCTCGGGCACCTCGACCGAGCGGCTGGCCGGAGCGAACCTCACCGCGACACCCAGCTCCGGAAAGACACGTTGAAACACCGAATGCAAGGAGCAAGACGTGGCGAGCGAAGTGAGGCGCAGCAGATCGAAGCGCGCGTCGTCCCAGTCGGGCATCGTCGCCCGCTCCCATTCGGGGCGGAAGCTCGCGAGCCGATCATCGATGAGCGTGTCGTCGAGCATGTCGAACAGCGTGACAAGCGGCCCCTGATAATCCTGGTCGTCGAGGAGCTTCAGAAAATAGGTCGGCAGCGGGCTCCGGCTGCTCAACAGCCCCACATTGCCCTTGATGCGAAGGCGCGCGGCGTCGCCCCACGCCCCCGGCTCGCGATAGGAGTCGGCGATGGTCTGTTGACGAGGGGCGCCATCGTCCTCGAGGATATCGATCGACGAAAACAGGTAGGGCTGCGAGGCCTGGCTGAAGTGGCCACAATAGGCGATCACGTTGCTGTCGTAACCCAGCTTCCGGAGCAGGAGCCGCAGCGCCACGGCATCGAACTGGTGGACGCGTTTGCTGATCTCCTCGAGCAGCGCTCGCTTCTCGTCGTGCGCTGTCACGTGGGAGGCTCCCCTTCAGCCGCGACGAACGCGTCGAGGTCGACCTGGTAGTACTGCTCCAGGGCTTGCCAGGACGGGCTCCCCGCCTTTTCCTGGTGGGGGGCCACCTCGTCGACATGCTGGCTCAGGGCCGCGAAATAGGACGTCAAGAGAGAAGGGAGATAGAGCTTGGGGTCGAACGTCTCGAGCGCTCTTTGCAGGTCCGCGGACACGATGGCGGCCTTGAGCAGATCGCCGCGATGGACCACCTCCTCGAACGCCCGGAGCTTGCGCAGGAGGAGGCGCAGCGCGGGGGAGACGGTGAGCGCGATCGTCTCGGGGATGGCCGCGGGCGGCTGTGAAGGAGCAGCGGGCGCGGGCGCGGAAGGTGGACGGGGGCGAGGCTCGGGCACTTTCGGCGCGGGCGCGGCCGCCTCGATGTCGGCGATGGGAATCCCCGGGACCACCGACTTCCGCCCGACGATCTCGCGCAAGGTCTCGTCGCACCAGAGCTCGAGCCTGGTCAGATCGTCGAGCAGCTTCGGTGATCCGAGCGTGGCTTTCGCGGCGCTGTTCGCGCGCTCGATCGCGAGGATGACCTCGTCCGCCAGATCTTCGTCGCTGGCCATGATCCATTTGGCCCAGACGGCGCCTCTGTTGTAGTTGTGATGTTTCAGGAGCCCGAGCAGCGAGCTGAAGAGCGAGCGAAGGCTGTTGTCGGCGAGCACCTGTTTCCGGTCGGCCGGGCCGTAGAGCGAAAACCCCTCTCCGAGAAAGCGGGTGACGCCGTCCATGACGGCGGGGATGGCTTGCACCCCGGATTGGAGAAAGACCCCCAGCAGATAGGCCCCGACGAGACGGACGTCGCGCGCGCCCGAATGAACCAGCGAGGCAGCGGCCGCGGCGGCCGCGTCGTAATCGCTCTTGTTCATCAGGTGGCTCACCATTTGAAGCCTGGAGTCGTCGGCGGGGAGGCCGGCGGACGACGTTCCCGGGGTGAAGAGGCGCGCGGGGTCGAGTGGCCCGCCGCCGTTTCCAGATCGCTCTTCAGGCATCGATGACCTTTGGTTGTCCGGGGCTCACGATCTGGATGACACCCCCCCAGGAGCACATGAGCTTGCAGCTATTGTCGAGCGCCGGCATTTTGCCGATGGTCACCTTGGCGCTGCCCGGGGCCCACGGGGCGGCGGTGACGGGGACGCACGGCATGGGCGTGAGGACGCCGAACGCCGCCGTCGTGGCCGCGGCGACCGTGGGATTCGACGGGGAGCTGCACATCCCGAAGGGTGGAATGTTCACGATGGGCTTGTTGTCCATGATGTTCGCGGCGGGCACGGTGGCATTCACGTGGTTTGCCGGGAGCACGATGAGCGATGACGGCGCGACGCCGAAGCTGCACTGCAACACGGCCCCCATGACGACCTGGGCTCCCACGATGATCTCCTCGCCCGCCGCCTAGACGGCGGCGACGTCCTTCACGAGCCGCTTGCGCGCCAGCGTGAGCTTTTGAAAGGCAGGCGCCGCGGCCTTGAGAGCCAGGCTCCCCCGGTGATATTGCGACTCGCACCATGCTCGATCGACGACGACGTCCTTCATGCGAGGATAGAGCGGATAATAAAAGACATGGTCCGGCGCGAGACCGGGACCGAGCTGGAAGCTGACGGCGCGCTCGATGGCAGAGGTGCGCGCGTCCTGCTCCGACGCCACGTCGGCGCCGTCTTCGGCCCCCGTGAAGACGAGCAGGAGGAACAGCGACGTCGGCGCGGAGCCCCCGGAAGGGACCGTGATCACACAGGCACCCTGGTTGAACGGCAGAGCCGAGATGGCTGTCAGAACTTCTGCTGAAGGGTAGACGCGCCCGGATCGCCGGGGAGTGATCGTGCCTGCATAGAGCTGCTCGCCGCCGCCCACGTTCGCCACGAGAGCGTGCCCCAGCTCCGCCGGCTTCTTCGTGGGCGCCGGGGCGAACAGGCCAGATTCGCCGGTGGCGACCTTGCCGCTCTTGTCCGTGTCATAGAGCGCCCAGGGAGGCGAGACCGGAGGCACTGCCACCCACGGTCCGCCCGCGGCGGGCAGCAGGCGAGCGTTCTGGCCACGTGGCCTTCGCACCGAAAACAGGGTGGCGCCGCCCGAGGCCGCGTCGACCAGCACGTTGGAAGAGGGTGTCTTGGTGAGGCCCGCGCCGTCGGCGAAGGCGCCCCAGACGGCCGCGTCGAACGGCTCTTCGGGGTTCTTCCAGAAATGGCGGATGGTGCCAATGGGCCCGATGGGCGTGCTCCTGAGAAGATCGCGG
>Ga0163144_10014184_pt1 | contig 16565 bp, 15 predicted proteins | sample OliLak19BULKMAT1_FD_123175 | JGI IMG/M metagenome (GOLD analysis project Ga0163144, IMG submission 123175) | Freshwater microbial mat bacterial communities from Lake Vanda, McMurdo Dry Valleys, Antarctica - Oligotrophic Lake LV.19.BULKMAT1 | ecosystem: Environmental > Aquatic > Freshwater >... | reverse complement strand
CGCTTGCTGTTGATCAGCACATAGCCGTCGGGCATCAGACCCTGGAAGACGTCGACCTGATGGAGCAGCGTCGGATCCTGGACGATCAGCACGTCCGGGGCCGTGATCGGCTCGCGCGAGCGGATCTCGACGTCGTCGATGCGGCAGAACGCGACCACCGGCGCACCCGTGCGCTCGGAGCCGAAGCTCGGGAACGCCTGCGCGTGGCGGCCCTGCCGGAAGGCGGCGATCGACAGCATCTCGGCGGCGGTGACGACACCCTGACCGCCCCGACCATGGATTCGAATCTGCAGCATCGTCTTCCTCTGCACTGTGCGCCGCGAACATCGAGCCTAGGGACGGCGACCGCGCTCAGACATATTGCGGATACACCGGGTCGTACATGCACGAACGGACGTGCGCGAGCAGATCGACCGGCCGCTCGATGCCGGCGTGGCCCTGGTCGTAGGCCACCCCGGCGACCGCCGCGGCGATCCGCGCCGACACGTCGCGCACGGACGAGAGCGGCGGATAGAGGCTGCCCTGCGCGAGGTCGTCGGCGCTGACCTGGTCGGCGAGCGCGCGCGCGGCGGCGAGGAACATCTCGTCGGTGACGCGGCGCGCGCGGACGGCGATCGCGCCGAGGCCGATGCCCGGAAAGATGTACGAGTTGTTGCCCTGGCGCGGCACCCACCTGCGGCCGCCGATCGTCACCGGATCGAACGGGCTGCCCGAGGCGAACAGCGCCTGGCCGGCGCTCCACTCGTAGGCCTGCTGCGCTGTGCATTCGGCGCGCGAGGTGGGATTCGACAGCGCGAAGACCATGGGCCGCGGATTCAATCGCGACATCTCCTTGACGACCTCGGACGTGAATCCGCCCGCCATTGCCGAGACGCCGATGAGCGCGGTGGGCTCGAGCGAGCGGATCGCGCCGACCAGGTCGGCCTCGCCGGCATGGTCGTGTGCGTAAGGGCGCTTGTGCTCGGCGAGCTCGGCGCGACGCCCGGCGACGACCAGCCCCTTCGAGTCGAACAGCCAGCACGACTTGCGCGCCTGCACCGGGTCGGCGCCGTCGGCGACCATCGCCGCGACCACCAAGTCGGCGATCCCGGTCGCGGCTTCGCCGGCGCCGAGGAAAAGCAGGCGCTGACGGTCGAGCGTGCCACCGGTGACGCGCATCGCCGAGTAGACACCGGCCAGCGCGACCGCCGCCGTGCCCTGGATGTCGTCGTTGAAGGTGCAGATGCGGTCGCGGTACTTCTTCAGCAGGCGAAAGGCGTTGTGGTTGGCGAAGTCCTCGAACTGGATGACGACGCCGGGAAAGGTCTCGCGGGCCGCAGTGACGAACTCGTCGACCAGCTCGTCGTAGGCGTCGCCCGTGAGGCGCGGCTGCGCCAGGCCGAGATAGAGCGGGTCGTCGAGCAATGCCTGGTTGCCGGTGCCGACGTCGAGCATCACCGGCAGGCACTGCGTCGGCTGGACGCCGGCACAGGCGGTGTAGAGGGCGAGCTTGCCGACCGGGATGCCCATCCCGCTCGAGCCGAGGTCGCCGAGGCCGAGGATGCGCTCGCCGTCGGTGACGACGATCATCGCGACGTCGCGATGCGGCCAGTTGCGCAGCAGCGACTTGACCTGGCCGCGGTCCTTGGCGGTGACGAAGATGCCGCGCGGACGCTGGAATATGTGGCCGAACTTCTGGCACGCGAGGCCGACCGTCGGCGTGTAGATGATCGGCATCATCTCGTCGGGGTTCTCCATGACGATGCGAAAGAACAGCGCCTGGTTGCGGTCGTGCAGCGAGGCCATGAAGATGTATTTCTCGAGCGCGTTCTCGAGCCGGTGAAAGTTGCCGAGGACGCGCGCGACCTGCTCGTCCTGATGGCAGACGTGCGGCGGCAGCAGGCCCCTCAGGCCGAGCACGTCGCGTTCTGCATCGCTGAAGGCCGTGCCCTTGTTGAGCTCCGGGTCGTGGAGCAGCGCGACGCCGCGCGGGAACCAGGGCGACAGCGGCGTCGTGCCCGGTGGGCGAAGTGCGCTTTGCATGCGTGGATCTCCGGCGTCGCGCCTTGCGGCGAAAAAGGACACGGTAGAGGCTGGAAACCGCGCCGGGTTTGTCGCAGAACAAACCATGGCGAGATCGCTGCCCACGGTCGCTCCGCTCGTTGCCGGCAGTCGCCATCGCGACCTATGGTTTGTACGGATGCCGATGCCGGGAAGCGTTGACCTGCGTCAAGTTCACTCGCGTGTCGCGTGCCGAAGATGCGCCGTGAACCGAGCGCCCCAGGCTTCCCGATGAACACCGGCACGGCCGTCGCCCCGGGCGCCGGCCGGGCTCGTGCGGAGAAGAAGAGCCGATGGCCGGCGCGACTCGACGGGATGCAGAGCGCCAGCGGCCTGTTGCTCGCGCTCTTCATGTGGGGTCACATGGTCTTCGTCTCGTCGATCCTGCTCGGGCAGGACGCGATGTGGGCCGTCACCCGGTTCTTCGAAGGCTATTTCTTCCTCGGCCGCTCGTACCCGCTGATCGTTTCGAGCGCCGTGGCCGCGGTGCTGACCCTCTTCGTCGTCCACGCGATGCTGGCGCTGCGCAAGTTCCCGATCGACTACGGCCAGTACCGCGCGTTTCGCAGCCACGTCGGCACGATGAAGCATGCCGACACGACGCTCTGGTGGTGGCAGGTCGTCACCGGCTTCGCGATGTTCTTTCTCGTCACGATCCATCTCTACGCCATGCTCACGCGGCCGGAGCGGATCGGCCCCTTCGAGAGCGCCGACCGGGTCTGGAGCGATCACTACTGGCCGCTCTACCTCGTCCTGCTGTTCGTCGTCGAGCTGCACGGCGGCATCGGCCTCTACCGGCTCGCCGTCAAGTGGGGCTGGTTCGCGGGCAAGGACGCCGACGCGACGCGGCACCGCCTGAAGACGCTCAAATGGGTGCTGACCGCGTTCTTCCTTGTCCTCGGACTGCTGACGCTCGCCGCCTACATGAAGATCGGCATCGAGCACGCGCCGCACGCCGGCGAGCCCTATCCGACGCCCGCGTGGGCCGTGCCCGGGCCGAAGACCGCGCCGTGAGATCGCCGCGGTGAAGATCGTCTACACCGATGTGCTCGTGATCGGCGGCGGCCTCGCCGGCCTGCGCGTCGCCATCGGCGCCAAGCGGCGCGGCCACGAAGCGATCATCCTGTCGCTCGTGCCACCGAAACGGTCGCACTCGGCGGCGGCGCAGGGCGGCATGCAGGCCTCTCTCGGCAATGTCGTGAAGGGGCAGGGCGACAACGAGGACGTCCACTTCGAGGACACCGTCCGCGGCAGCGACTGGGGCGCCGACCAGCGCGTCGTGCGGATGTTCGTCGACACCGCGCCGAAGGCGGTGCGCGAGCTCGCGGCGTGGGGCGTGCCCTGGAGCCGGGTCGCGCGCGGCGATCGCCAGGTGATCATCAACGGCCAGAAGGTGACGCTCGCCGAGCGCGACGAGGCGCACGGGCTGCTCGCGCAGCGCGACTTCGGCGGCACCAAGAAATGGCGCACCTGCTACGTCTCCGACGGCACCGGCCACGCGATGCTGTTCGCGGTGAGCGACCGGGCGATCGCCGAGTCGATCACGGTGCACGAGCGGATGGAGGCGATCGCGCTGATCCACGACGGCGGCCGTTGCCACGGCGCCGTCGTTCGCAATCTCGTCACCGGCGATCTCAGCGCCTACGTCGCCAAGGCGACGACGATCGCCACCGGCGGCGCCGGGCGCGTCTACCGCGTCACGACCAACGCGGTGATCTGCGAAGGCATCGGCACCGCGATCGCGCTCGAGACCGGCGTCGCCAGGCTCGGCAACATGGAGGCGGTGCAGTTCCACCCGACCGCGATCTTTCCGGCCGGCATCCTCGTGACCGAGGGCTGTCGCGGTGACGGCGGCCTGCTCAAGGACGTCGACGGTCATCGCTTCATGCCCGACTACGAGCCCGAGAAGAAGGAGCTCGCGTCGCGCGACGTCGTCTCGCGGCGGATGGAGACGCACATCCGAAAAGGCAAGGGCGCGCGGTCGCGCTTCGGCGAGCACCTCTGGCTCGACATCACCCAGCTCGGCCGCGCCCACATCGAGAAGAACCTGCGCGAGGTCAAGGAGATCTGCGAAGCGTTCCTCGGCATCGACCCGGTCGAGCAGATGATCGCGGTTCGCCCGGCGCAGCACTACACGATGGGCGGCATCCGCACCGATCACACCGGCCAGAGCCCGACCCTGAAGGGACTCTTCGCCGCCGGCGAGGCCGCGTGCTGGGACCTGCACGGCTTCAACCGTCTCGGCGGCAACTCGGTCGCGGAGACGGTGGTCGCCGGCATGATCGTCGGCGAATCCATCGCCGACTACTGCGACCTCCTCGAAAACGATGCCGCGATTGCGACCGGCCTGGTGCGCGAGTTCGTCGCTGCCGAACAGGCCGGGCTCGACCGCATGGTCTCGGGCGGCGGCAGCGAGAACGCGTCGACGCTGCGCGGGGCGATGCAGGACATCATGACCGCCAAGGTCGGCATCTTCCGCACCGGCGCCGACCTCGCCGCGGCGGTGAGCGAGCTGCAGGCGCTGCTCGAGCGCAGCCGCCATATCGGCGTCCGAGGCGGCGGGCCGGGCGCCAACCCCGAGCTGGTCACCGCGTACCGGGTCAGGAAGATGCTCAAGCTCGCCCTCTGCGTCGCCCACGGCGCCGCCGAGCGGACCGAGAGTCGCGGCGCCCATTTCCGCGAGGACTTTCCGCGCCGCGACGACGCGCAGTGGCTGAAGCGCACCCTCGCGACCTGGAAGGGCGACGACCATACCTTGCCGACGCTCGCGTACGAGGCGCTCGACGTGAAGACGATGGAGTTGCCTCCTGGTTGGCGCGGCTACGGCGCCAAGGACTACGTCGAGCACCCGGACACGCCGGCGCGCACCGCCGAGGTCCAGACGTTGCGCGAGCGGCTGCGCGAGGCGCCCCGCTTCGACGTGCAGCACGCCCTGATGCGCTACGAGGATCTGCTGCCGAAAAGTCTGCGCGGCCGCAACGAGCGTATCGACGAGCCGCTGTCATGACAATTCCGATCCGGCCGATCCGGCCGATCCAGCCGATCGCCGCTGACGCCGCGCCGCGGCGGCTTCGCATCCGCGTCCTGCGATTCAATCCGCAGCAGCCCGCGGTCGCGGCGCACTGGCAGACCTACGAGCTCGACGACGCTGCCGGCATGACGCTCTTCATCGCGCTCGGCGAGATCCGCGAGAAGCTCGACCCGTCGCTGCAGTTCGACTTCGTCTGCCGCGCCGGTATCTGCGGCAGTTGTGCCATGCTGATCGACGGTCGGCCGGCGCTGGCCTGCCGGACGCTGACCAAGAACCTAGCCACCGAGTTCACGCTCGCGCCGCTGCCCGTCTTCGAGCTCATCGGCGATCTTTCGGTCGACACCGGCAAGTGGATGCGAGGCATGAGCGAGCGGCTCGAGAGCTGGGTCCACCAGCAGGAGGAGGCGATCGACCTGCGCCGCCTCGAAGCGCGCATGGAGCCCGAGCTCGCCGAGAAGATCTACGAGCTCGACCGTTGCATCGAGTGCGGCTGCTGCGTCGCCGCGTGCGGCACGGCGCGGATGCGCGAAGACTTCGTCGGCGCGGTCGGCCTCAACAAGATCGCGCGCTTTCGCCTCGACCCGCGCGACAGCCGCAGCGACGAGGACTTCTACGAACTCATCGGCGACGACAACGGCGTCTTCGGCTGCATGTCGCTGCTCGGCTGCCACGACTTCTGTCCGAAGCACCTGCCGTTGTCGAGTCAGATCGCGTTCATTCGCCGCAAGATGGTGGCGATCGGGTGGAAGTGAGCCTCGCCTGAGCGGTCGGCTTCACAGGCCGACTGCGAATCCTTGCGTCAAGGACGGCGCCAGGCGACGCAGGGCGCCCTGGAGTGCGCCTGCGCCCCCGTCAGCCCGGGCTGCGTTTGCTCCCCCGCGCCGCTCGACGACGCGCCGCCATCTCGCGTCCCATCTCGCGCTGCTCGCCCGCACCGAGGCGCGCGTGGGCCTGCGGGTAGAGGACCGATTCCTCGAGGGCGATGTGGTCGCGCGACAACGCGGCGAAGATCTCCACGCCCTCGCGAAGGACGTCGACGTCGTACCACGACTGGCCGCACGCCACGGCGTCGAGCGGGGCCGAGAGCTCCATCCAGTCTTCCTCGAGCCAGTTGTGATCCTGCTGCAGCCTAAGCACCGTCTGAACGAGGTCGCCGTCGGGACTCGCGGCCAACGGCGGAAAGACGTAGCGCTCCTCGTCGTTGTGGTGCTCCCGCACGGTCGTCGAGAAGTGGCGGACGATGTCGGCGGCGATCGTCCGAGCCGTGGCGTCGACGTCGCCGCGCTCGAGCCGCACCACCAGCTCCTCGAGACGGTCGAGTGCGGCGAGCGTCATGCGATGGCAGTCGTCGAGCACGGCAAACCCGTCCGCCGGGGCGCTCGCCGGCAGGGCATCGGGGCGTGCGCGCGTCGGGCTCATGGTGCAAGCGTAGACCTCGGCGGCACCCCTTCCTTGACGTAGCGCAAAGTGTCGCCGAAACCGGTCGAGAAGCGGCGCGGCGCGTCCTGCGGGCCAGGAGAATCTGGCGTCTCTTTGTGCAGGGTCAAACACCTGCGCGTGCCGGCGCGTACGGTTCGCCTTCGGACGAAACCAAGGCCAGGCAATGCTGTCGGAGCGGATCGGGCTGTCGCTGGGGCGCGAAAAGATGGTCACGGCGTCGCCGCGCGCCACCGTTTTCGAGGCCTCCAGGCTGATGCTCGACAACGGCGCCAGCGCGGTCGTCGTCGTCGAGGAACGCCGGGTGACCGGCATCCTCACCGAGCACGACGTCGTCTTTCGCGTCGTCGCTGCCGGGCGCGACCCGTGCGCAGTCCGCATTGACGAGGTCATGACGCGCGACCCGGTGACCGTCGGGCCCGAGGAAACCTTCGGCCGCGCCATGGCCCTGATGCAACTGCATCGCTTTCGCCACCTGCCGGTGGTCGAGGATGGCAGGCTGATCGGCGTCGTCCTCGCGCGCGGCGCGCTCGACCCCGAGCTCGAAGACTTCATTTGCGAGGAACGCCGGCGCGAGGCTTTGGAGTAGGCCATCGACTGCCGGCATGGCACGGTCCCTCCCTCTGTCGACGCGCTCAGACCTTCGAGACCCGGCCTTCGCGGATGAGCGGCGCGTAGAGGGCGACGTCGGCGTCGACACGCTCTCTCACCGCCCGCGGTGTCGACGGTGTGATCTCGAAGCCGGCAGCGGCAGCGCGGTCGCGCACCTCCGGGTCGTCGAGGACCGCGCCGAGATCCCGTCGCAGCTGCTCGACGATCGCTGCCGGCGTGTGCGCCACCGCCATCAGCGCCGCCCAGGGATGCATCTCGACCGCGGGCCCGCCGGCCTCGACCAGCGTCGGGATGTCGGCGTGGTCGGCGAGGCGGCGCCGATCCGCGACCGCGAGCGGCCGGAGGCGGCCGCTCGCCATCAGGCCGGCGACCGCGTTGACGCCGATGGTCGTGAAGTCGACGTCGCCGCTGGCCACCGCGCCGAGCATCGTGCCGCCGTCCTTGAACGGGACGTGAAGCATGCGGATGTCGGCGGCCCGGGCGAAGGTCTCGATCGCCAGATGGATGGCGTGGCCGTTGCCCAGAGTCGCGTAGCTGACCCGGCCGGGTGCTGCCCGCGCGGCGGCGAGCAGCGAGGTGATGCTGCCGATGCGGCTCGTGCCGCCGACCCAGAACAGGAACGTGGCGCGAAAGAGCATCGTCAGCGCGCTCAGGTCCCGCACCGGGTCGTACGGCAGGGTCGCGTGCAGCAACGGATTGACCGCGAGCGTCGCCGTGTCGGCGAGAAAGAGCGTGTGCCCGTCGGCGGGTGTCCGGCGCACCTCCGAGAACGCAACGATGCCGGAAGCGCCCGGCTTGTTGTCGATGAGCACCGCCTGACCCCAGACGCGCGCCAGGCGCTCGGCGACGCTGCGCGCGACCACGTCGGGGCCGACGCCGACCGAATACGGCACGACGATCCGCACCGGACGCGTCGGGAAGACGGCGGCCCGCGCGCGCGTCGTCCCCAGGCCCGGCAGGGCAGCGAAGGCGGCGACGATCAACCTGCGCCGGCGCGCCTCGATGCGGGTCGCGACTGCCGTCGTCGTTGCGTCGTGTGTCCCATTCATGGCGGCGGATTGAGGAGGTCGGGCTCGCGGCGGCAGACCGATTCTGCGATTCCCGCTCGGGCGGCGGCCTTGCGCCAGGTCAAGAGACCGGCGTCCGGCCCGCCATGGCGCGCGTTACGGGTTTTCCATGACGGTCCGAGGCCGTCCCCTTTTGACATGGCGCAAGCGCCGCCGCGACGCCGTCGGCACAGTCGCTTTCGTTCGACGGCAAAGGTCCCGCGCGACTCGTCCGCTCCGGGCCCACGGAGGGTGGCCTCGCATGAAAGTGGCGTTGTTCGTGCCCTGCTACGTCGATGCCTTCTTCCCCGAGGTCGGCATCGCGACGCTCGAGCTGCTCGAGCGCTTCGGCTGCACGGTCGACTATCCGCTCGACCAGACCTGCTGCGGCCAGCCGATGGCCAACAGCGGCTGCCAGAGCGATGCCCACGACACCGAGGCGCTGTTCGCGAAGAACTTCGCCGGCTACGACCACATCGTCACGCCGTCGGGCAGCTGCGCGCATCACGTTCGCGACCAGATGACCGCGATCGAGCAGACGCCGGCGGTGCAGGCCGTGCGGCGCAACACGCGCGAGCTGGTCGAGTTCCTGCACGACGTGCTCGAGGTGCGCGAATTCCCGTGGGCCGAGTTTCCGCACAAGGTCGGCCTGCACATCGGTTGTGCGACGCTGCGCGGTCTGCGCGAGGCGTCGACGTCCGAGATCGTCGAGCCGTCGTTCAACAAGCCGGCCCGGCTGCTGGGCGCCGTCAAGGGGCTCGAGTTCGTTCGCCCCGAGCGGCCGGACGAATGCTGCGGCTTCGGCGGCACGTTCTCGGTGTTCGAGGAGCCCGTGTCCGCCAAGATGGGCCAGGACAAGGTCGCCGACCACAAACAGGCCGGCGCCGAGTACATCGTCTCGCCCGACATGTCGTGCGTCATGCACCAGAAGGGCTGCGCCCAGCGCGCCGAGTTGCCGCTGAAATTCATCCACATCGCGCAAGTGCTCAACGGGGCGCGCGGCTGAACGCCGAAGAACCCATGGGCCGTGTCGACCACGCCGAGGCGTCCTCGAAGTTCATCGAGGCGAAGGACCACGCCGACTTCCACGACAAGCGCCTGTGGGACCTGCGCAAGAAGCGCGACGTCGTCAGCGAGGCGATCCCCGAATGGGAGCAGCTTCGGTCGCTCGCCTCGGCGATCAAGGAGCACACCCTCACCCATCTAGGCGACTACCTCGAGGCGTTCGAGAAGAAGGCGACCGCCAACGGCATGGTCGTGCACTGGGCGCGCGACGCCGCCGAGCACAACCAGATCGTCCTCGACATCCTCGAGTCGCACCAGGCGACGATCCTGGTGAAAAGCAAGTCGATGCTGACCGACGAATGCGAGATGCGCCCGTTCCTCGAGAACCGCGGCATCGAGATCGTCGAGACCGACCTCGGCGAGCGCATCCAGCAGCTCGACGACGAGCCGCCGAGCCACATCGTCGTCCCCGCGGTGCACAAGCTGCGCGGCGACGTCGCGAAGGTGTTCGCGCGAACGATCGGCACCGACCCCGCCAACAGCGACATTCCCTATCTCGCCGAGAGCCAGCGCCGGCACACGCGGCCGTACTACCTCAAGGCGCAGGCCGCAATGACGGGTGCCAACTTCGCCATCGCCGAGACCGGCAGCTTCGTCGTCTGCACCAACGAGGGCAACGCCGACCTGGGAGTCAACCTGCCGCCGCTGCACATCGCCTCGATCGGCATCGAGAAGCTGCTGCCGAAGATCGAGCACCTCGGCGTCTTCGTGCGGATGCTGTCGCGCAGCGCGCTCGGCTCGCCGATCACCCAGATCACCTCGCATTTCAGGGCGCCTCGGCCGGGCGCCGAGATGCACGTCGTCCTCGTCGACAACGGCCGCTCCGAGCGGCTCGGCATGGAAGACTTCTGGTACTCGCTCAAGTGCATCCGCTGCGGCGCGTGCATGAACACCTGCCCCGTCTACCGGAGGAGCGGCGGCCTGAGCTACGGCTCGACGTACTCCGGGCCGATCGGCGTGATCATCGATCCGACGTTCAACCTGAGGAAGTACAGCTCGCTGCCGTTCGCCTCGACCCTCAACGGCAGCTGCACGAGCGTCTGCCCGGTGAAGATCAACATCCACGAGCAGATCTACAAGTGGCGCCAGATCATCGCCGAGCGGCACCAGCTGCCGATGGTCAAGAAGGAGGCGATGCGCGCCGCCGGCAAGATCCTCTCGAGCCCGCGGCTCTACCGCGCCGCGGTCGAGGCCGCGGCGGCGGGGATCGAGCGCCTGCCGCGCTTCATGGTCTACAACCCGTTCAACGCGTGGGGCCGCCAGCGCGAAGTGCCCGCGGCGCCGGCGTCGACGTTTCGTCAGTGGTACGTGAAGAACCGGGGCGGCGGGCGATGAGCAGTCGCGAGCTCATCCTCGGGCGGGTGCGGCGCAACCAGCCGCCCTGGCGCGAACTGCCGTCGGTGCCCGGGTTCGGGCGCGCGCCGGGCGACCCGCTCGCTGCGTTCGGTGCGGCGCTCGCGCGCATGGGCGGCAGGATGGCGACCGCACCCGCGGGCGAATCGCTCGACGCGTTCATCCGCACCGTCTGTCCGCAAGCGCGGGTCGTCTGCTCCGCCGTGCCGGAAGTGGCCGGCACGCGAGCGATCGCCTCGGTCGCCCATCCGGCCGAGCTCGAAGACGTCGACGTCGGCGTCGTCCGTGCGGTCTTCGGCGTCGCCGAGACCGGCTCGGTGTGGCTGAGCGAGCGCGAGTTCGTCGTCAATGCGCTCGGCTTCCTGCCGCAGCACCTGGTCGTCCTGCTCGATCCGCAGGCAATCGTGGCGAACCTGCACGACGCCTATCGCGATCCCGGCTTCCACGTCGCGCGCTACTCGGTCTTCATGACCGGGCCTTCGGCCACGGCCGACATCGAGGGAGTGCTCATCCGCGGCGCGCAGGGAGTACGAACGCTCACCGTCATTCCGGTCGCGCCCGCCGCGAACGAGGCCGTCATCCAGAGGAGAACCTCATGATCTGGCAACAGCAATACAACCCGTTCGCGAGCATGGTGGTCTCGACCACCCTGGCCGCCATCCCGGTCGTCGTCATGCTGGTGGGACTGGGGTTCCTGCACCTGAAGGCGCATTTCGCCGCCGGAGCGGGGTTGATCGCGGCGCTGATCGTCGCGGTCTTCGCCTACGGCATGCCCGCCGAGCTTGCCGGCAAGGCGGCCATGCTCGGCGGCCTGACGGGCCTGCTGCCGATCGGCTGGATCGTCCTCAACATCATCTTCCTGCACCAGCTCGCCGACAAGAGCGGCGCCTGCAAGGTGCAGGAGGATTCGATCGCCAACATCACCCAGGACCGGCGCCTGCAGCTGCTTCTGATCGCCTTCTCGTACGGCGCCTTCTTCGAGGGTGCAGCGGGCTTCGGCACGCCGGTCGCCGTGACCGCCGCGATCCTGATCGGCCTCGGCTTCTCGCCGCTCGCCGCCTCGGGGCTTTCGCTGATCGCGAACACCGCGCCGGTCGCCTACGGCGCGCTCGGCACGCCGATCATCACCATGGCCAAGGTGCACGGCTACGACGTCATGGCGCTCTCGGCGATGGTCGGCCGAATCCTGCCGCTGTTCTCGCTGATCGTGCCGTTCTGGCTGATCTGGACCTTCGCGGGCAGGAAGGCGATGCTGGAGATCTGGCCGGCGATCCTGGTCACGGGCCTCGGCTTCGCGATCCCGCAGTTCCTCGTCTCGAACTTCATCGGCCCCGAGCTCGTCGACGTCATCGCGGCGATCAGCTCGATGGCCTGCCTGATCCTCTTCCTGCAGTTCTGGAAGCCGAAAACGATCTGGACCTCGACATCGCTCGGCCGGCGCGAGGAGCGGCTGGCGGTGCGCGAGCCGGCGACGGGGCTCACCGGCACCGTGCTCGGCACCGGCATGGCGCCGCTCGCCGTCGCCGGCGCGGGAGCGCCGCTCAGCGCGCGTGAGGCCGAGTCGGCGGTGAACACCGGCCGGGGCTCGCCCGCCGCCGGCGCCGGCCCGGCCGGCACGCCCGCGGTCAAGACTTTCACTCGGCATCCGCGCGACGTCGTCATCCGTGCCTGGCTGCCGTGGCTGATCCTGAGCGTGTTCGTCTTCGCGTGGGGCTTGCCCTCGGTCAAGAACGCGCTGAACGGGATCTTCGCGCCGGCGTTTCCGATCGAGGGGCTGCACAACGCGATCGAGAAGATGCCGCCGGTGGTGACCAAGCCGACCAAGGAAGGCGCGGCCTACACCTTCAACCTGCTGTCGGCGACGGGCACCGGCATCCTGCTCGCAGCGATCATCGGTGGCCTCTTCATGAAGTACAGCCCGTTGCGCCTGCTCGAGGAGTACGGCAGGACGATCTGGAAGGTGCGCTACTCGCTGCTGACGATCGTCCTGATGCTCGGCCTGGGCACGCTGACGCGCTATTCCGGACTCGACACGACGCTCGGCCTCGCCTTCGCCAACACCGGCGTGTTCTATCCGTTCTTCGGCACGCTGATGGGCTGGCTCGGCGTCGCGCTGACCGGCTCCGACACCGCGTCGAATGTCCTCTTCGGCGGCATGCAGCGTGTCGCTGCCGAGCAGCTCGACCTCAGCCCGAACCTGATGGGTGCGGCGAACAGCGCCGGCGGCGTCATGGGCAAGATGATCGATGCGCAGTCGATCGTCGTCGCCTCGACCGCGACGGGCTGGTTCAACCACGAAGGCGACATCCTGCGCTTCGTCTTCTTCCATTCGCTCGCGCTCGCGGCCTTGGTCGGGCTCTTCGTGACGCTGCAGGCCTACGTCTATCCGTTCACCGAGATGGTGATTCGTTGAGCGCCGCGTACGGCAACGACAGGCCGGCTTCCGCGTGAGGAGCTGCCTCGCGGCGGCGACCCTGACGGCCGCAGCGCCGTGCGCGCTCGGCCAATCGGTCATTGCCTACGGCCTGATCGACGTCGCCGTCGAGCACGTGACGCGCGTCGGCGCGCCGCCGCACGGCCTGAACCGGATGCCGAGCGCGACCGGCTCGCTGCCGTCCCGGATCGGCTTTCGCGGCAACGAGGACCTGGGCGAGGGGTTGCGCGCGGTGTTCGTCCTCGAGCAGGGCTTCGCGCCCGACCAGGGCACCTTCACCCAGGGAGGTCGAGCTTTCGGACGTCAGTCGCTGGTCGGCTTCGCCGGTCCGTGGGGATCGCTGACGATCGGCCGCCAGTACACGATGCTGTACTGGTCGATCCTCGACGCCGACATCCTCGGCACCAACGTCTACGGCTCGGGATCGCTCGACGCCTACGTTCCCAACGCGCGAGCCGACAACTCGGTCGCCTACCGGGGCACGTTCGGGGGCCTGACGCTCGGCGCTACCTACAGCGTCGGTCGAGACAGCGTCAACGGTGGCAGCCCGGCGGCAACCAATTGCCCCGGCGAGAGCGGCGACCTCAAGGCCTGTCGCGAGTGGTCGGCCCTGACGAAATACGACAGCGCGGCCTGGGGCGCGGCGCTCGCCGTCGACGAGATCCGCGGCAGCCCGGGTGCCTTCGCCGGCCTGACGAGCGGTGCGCTGAAGGACACGCGCGTGTCCATCAACGGGTACGCCAACATCGCGGATCTCCGCGTCGCTGCCGGTCTGATCCGGCGCGACAACGGAGGCAGCGTGACAACGCCGCGCAGCGACCTCTGGTACGCCGGTGCCCTTTACGCCGTGACGCCGTTGCTGCGGATCGACGGCGAGGCGTTCAGGCTCGTCTTCAAGGGAAGCGACAGCCGCGCCACCCTCGTCGCGGCGCGCGCCACCTACGGCCTGTCGAAGCGCACGGCGATCTACGCGACGCTCGGGCGTGTCGCGAACGGCGGCAGCTCGGCCCTGTCGGTGAGCGGCGGCGCGCCCGGCAGCAACCCGCTACCGGGGGTGGCCCAGAGCGGCATGGCCGCCGGCGTGCGCCATTCGTTCTGATCCGCGCCGCATTCCTTGCGGCAGGTCAATGCGACACCCTCGCTCGGCCCGGAAACTGTCGACCGATGCAGGAGCAAGACATGACGCAGACCTCGCAGCATCTCTCGGCGCATCCGTTCGTCGCCGATTTTCGGCCTGAGCACAAGGCTCGTCTGGCCGGCATGGCGACGCAGGCCCGCTTCGCCGCCAACCAGGTGATCTTTCGCGAGGGCGATGACTATTCGGTGCTGTACCTGCTCGAAGAAGGCATGCTGGCGCTCGAGCTCGAGGTGCCGGGCCACGTGCTAAGGGTGCAGACTCTCCATGGCGGCGACGTCTTCGACTGGTCGGCGCTTCTGCCGCACGCCGGCAAGCATTTCCAGGCGCGCGCCCTCGAGCCCGTGACCGCGCTCGCCTTCGAAGGCGAAGCGCTTCTCGCCAGCTTCAAGAGCGACCCGGAATTCGGCCTGGCCTTCATGCTGCGCCTGATGGGCGTGGTGTCCGAGCGCCTGCGCGCAACGCGGATGCAGCTGCTCGACATGTACTCGCCGGTCGCCAAGCGGGCGGGGACCTGACCTCGGAATGGCGCGCGGCGCCGAGTGTGTGCGCCAGCGCACAGACGCTACCGGTGGCGCTGCCTATCGTCCGCCATTCAAGGGGTTTCGAAGGTTCGTCTCGTGAGCAGCCGACTCAGCATGCAAGCGCACGCCAGCGATCGCCGCGATCCGGGAAGAGTCGTATCGACGGCGACCGCGAACAGTCCGACCGTGTCGGCGTTGCTCGAACCGGCGGTCACCGAATACGCGCGCGGGCACCAGAGCGAAGTCGACTTGCATGTCGTCCGGCCGCTTCGCGCCGCGCCGGCCAGGGTGGCGTGCTCGCAATGCAAGATGCGACCGCAATGCCTGCCCGCCGAGCTGACCGCAGCGGAGTTCGACCTTGTCGACAGGCGTCTGGTCGCGGGTCTTCGCAAGGTTGCCCGCGGGGCCACCCTGTTTCGCGTCGGGGATCCTTTCGACACGGTGTTTCCGGTGTGGACGGGCTTCTTCAAGTCCGTCGTCGCATCCGATCAGGGACTCGAGCAGGTGACGGGCTTTCACATGTTCGGCGAGTTGCTCGGCCTCGGCGGGATCGACACCGGCCGTCACGAGGTCGATGCGATCGCGTTGGAGGATTCGCAGGTCTGCGTCGTTCCCTACGCCGGGCTGAGCTCGCTCCTGCGTGAGCTGCCGACCCTGCAGAAGCATTTTCACCGCGTCATGAGTCGCGAGATCGCCGGTGATCATGTCGCGATGTTGCAGCTCGGCAGCATGCACGCCGAGGAGCGGCTCGCCGCGTTCCTGCTCAACCTCATGCATCGGTTGCAGGCGCGCGGCTTCTCGGAATCGTCGGTCCTGCTGCGAATGAGCCGCGAGGAGATCGGCAGCTACCTCGGCCTCAAGCTCGAGACGGTGAGCCGGACGTTCTCGAAATTTCAGGCGACGGGCCTCCTGTCCGTTCAGCATCGGGAAATCCATGTCACCGACCTGATCGGCCTGCAACAGGTGCTGGCGCCGTCGCGGGCCGACGCCGGGTGACCGCCGGGCGAGAATGTCAACGGCCGCCGCGGGCCGACCGTTCTATGCAGGTGAGAATTCCCGAACAGGTGGTCGACCATAGCGAGGCCTTGCGGGCGTGCTTCGGCGTCGCCTGCGGCCGCCGAAGCCGATGTGCCCGCTACGCCGCGGTCGACGAGTCGAACGTCGATCCCCAGACACTGGTCACGTGCGTGAAGGACGCGAGCTTTCCGATGTTCGTTGACGCCTCTTCGCTCCGGGTCATGCACGGCTGCGCGCGAAGCCGCTGAAGCGTCCGGAATACGTCCAGCGGCTCCAGGCGCACCGCGCTTCCGAGGCGCGTCGTTCGTGCAGCTTCTGCCGGCGCTGTCATGTCTGGGCTCCTCCCTTGCAGGGGCCGAGCCCGAGAACGCGACAGACCGACCTCGCGATCATCAGCTCCTCGTCGGTTCGCATGACGCGCACCGTGACCCGGCTGGTCTCGGCGGAAATCACGGCGGCGTGCTGCGCGTTGCGCCTCGGGTCGATCTGGAGGCCGAGGAAGCCGAGACCTTCGCAGATGCGAGCGCGCACCGGGGCAGCGTGCTCACCGATGCCGCCCGCAAACACCAGCGCATCGAGCCCGCCCAGGGCAGCGGCGTAGGCGCCGACGCGCTTCTTGGCCTCGTAGCAGAACAAGGCGACGGCTTCGGCGGCGCGAACGTCGGTGCCCTCGCGGCCGAGCAGATCGCGCATGTCGGCGCTGGTCTCGGAGATGCCGAGCAGCCCCGAGGCGTGATGGACCATGTCGTTGAACTGAGAGCCGTTCATGTGTTCGGTACGCGCCAGGTAGGCGGCCAGGCCTGGGTCCAGATCGCCCGAACGCGTGCCCATCGGCAGGCCGGCGCTCGGCGTGAAGCCCATGCTGGTGTCG
>Ga0163144_10014181_pt1 | contig 16566 bp, 14 predicted proteins | sample OliLak19BULKMAT1_FD_123175 | JGI IMG/M metagenome (GOLD analysis project Ga0163144, IMG submission 123175) | Freshwater microbial mat bacterial communities from Lake Vanda, McMurdo Dry Valleys, Antarctica - Oligotrophic Lake LV.19.BULKMAT1 | ecosystem: Environmental > Aquatic > Freshwater >... | reverse complement strand
TCACCCTGCAAACAATTGTCAAGACGGCATTCACGTCACCCTGCAAACGATAAAGAGCGAGTCGCGCGTCCTCGCGAGCGTGCACTTGGCGACGTCTGTCAACTCGGTGAAATACGGCTATCCATGGCTGGCAACCATCCAAGCCCGCGCCTAATTTGAGGCCGAATTCGGGACCTGCCTCCGCGCCGTCTGCTCTTCTTAAAGACGCCTTAGGCGGGACTTCGGTTTAAATGCTGCCAAAGCGCGACGTACTCTTGCGTCAAGCGATGCGAGCGATCGAAGTAGATCATTGGCTTGGCGGCTTCGTGGCTTTCTTTGATGCGAATCGAGCTGGAAAGATACGCTGGCAACACGGGCAGCTTCTCGGCCTTGAGTTCCTCGACCACCCGGGTTGGCAGGTTCGAGCGCGCGTTAAACTGATTGACCACGATGCCTTCCACTTTCAGCTTCTTGTTGTGGTCGTGCCGAATTTCCTGCACGCCTTCAAGCAAGCGATACAGGGCTTGGCGTGAGAAATCGTCGCAATCGAAAGGAATCAAGCAGCGGTCAGCCGCGATCAGCGCGGACAAGGTGTAGAAGTTCAGGGCCGGCGGCGTGTCGATAAAGATCTGCTTGTAGCGCTTTTTTAGCTGCTCAAGAAGCTCCTTGAGCTTAAAGATCTTGAGCTTGGTTTCCAGCTTGGTTTGCAGCTCAGCCAGCATCGGCGATGCCGCCATCACTGACAGGTCCGCGAACGGGGTGGCCGTGATGTACTCGTCGGCGGCACGCGAACGCAGGCGCAGCGACATGGTTTCTTCAAAGAAGTCCGCGATGCCAAGGCTCACGTCATCGGCAGCCGTGCCCAGCAGGTAGTGCGTGGAATTGGCTTGTGTGTCGAGATCAATCAACAGCGTGGGCACGCCCTCGGACGCTGCAATAGCCGCCAGGTTACAAGCGATCGTGCTCTTGCCTACGCCGCCTTTTTGGTTGAATACCACTCGGATCATGTCGCTACCTCGCGCAATCGATGGCGCCGAATCTAGCCCGGCATGCATGGAGCGAGCGCTCCAATGCAGGCTTGCGGGCACACAGGCCGCGCGTTTTCAGAACGGCTGTGTCCTGTCCACCGGCTGTGTCCTGTCGACCGAAGGCAGAACTCTCGTTCTGGGCGGTTTGAGATTTCTCCCAGCGGTCGAGATCACAGGCCGGATCCTGGATGACAGGCCGTAGCGATCCTGCATGACAGGCATGCATGACAGGCATGGATGACTGGCATGGACAACTGGCAAGAACGCGCCTGGCGACGCATTTCATGCCTTGGGTTGGCTGCGCGACCGCTGGCGACTATTCCGGCTTACTGGTTGGCGCAGGGGTAACTGGAGGCGCCGGAGCGGCAGGAGCCGGAGCCGCGGTTTCTGCAGCACCCGACGCAGGTGCGCTTTCGGCCGGTTTGACGTCGGGAGCAGACTCCTTCTCGCCGGCCAGGTTGCGCTGCTGGCTCTTGTCGTTCTTGAAGTCGGTCTCGTACCAGCCTGCACCCTTGAGCCGGAATGCGGCCGCCGTGACGCGTCGACCGACCTCCGCTGCGCCGCACGCCGGGCATTGCTCCGGATCCGGATCGGACAGCCGCTGCAGGCGATCCCAGACGTGGTGGCAACGCTGGCATTCGAACTCATAGATAGGCATGGCAGGGACTTCCTTGTAGCAGACAGATCGGGCGCGACGACGCAGCGCGAGTGGGGGCAGACGAGCGAGAGTTCAAGAAACGGCCAGCCTGGGCAGCAAGCCGCGCATTTCTGAATCCGCGAAAACAGGCTCGTGTGGAATTGCTGAACGAGCCCGAGCGTATGGTCTGAGTTCCACGGCGATTCAGCGGTCGAATCTACACTGAATCCCGATAACCCCGCGCTTAGGAGGCGCAAATCAGATGCGTATGTCGTTATTGGCGGTTGCCGTACTGGGCTTACTCGGAACCGGCGTCCCGGTGGTTGAAACTGCTGAGGCAGGAAATTATCGGCAGGCCCAAGTTACTCGAACCACGCACCAAGTGACCCGCGTGCAGCGCAACGTACAACGCCCAGCGCGTAACGTACGTTATAGCGCTCCGCCGCGCGGTTCCTATTTGACCCGCGGACGCTATTGGGATCCCCGCGTTCGTTGGAAAAATGACCCCTCGTGCCGTTGCCTATTTGCGGTTCTCCGCGGCGACGTTTGGTTCCTTGATCCGACCAGCGGCTGGGGCTATACGGTCGATCGCTATGGCCGCGTTTACACCGCCGACCCACGCTACCGCGCCGTGTACTACGTCAACAACTTCGGGAGCTGGCGTGGTGAGCTGCCATTTTTCTTTGGCTTCTTTACCCCAGATGACGGCTATTACGCGCTGCCGCGCTATCGGAGCTACCTGAGCTATTGGGACAGCCCGCGCTACAACTGGTACGGCTATAACGACGCCTATGATTTCTGGTGGGACACGTATCCGCGCTATTTTCGCAGCAACACATTCGTATCGGTGGTGAACTTCAATTTCTACGATGCTCGCTACGTCAATTACGATCGTCACTACCGTCGTGACGTGTATGTCGATTACCGCGGTAACGCATACATCGCGCCGCAGCCCGCCACGATCAACGGCGTGCCAACCGGCGCTCCGAGTGGCTTTGCGCGCAGTCAGGATCTGACCTTGCCGGTGGCGAGCGAGCAAGTCGCCGCCAATGCGCCGGGGCCAAGCCAAGCGGTGACTTTGATCGACGAAATGCCGAAAGCGCCGCAGGTGGAGAGCGTGCCGGCCATGCCCGTGAACGTGGCGGAAGCGATCGCCAGCAATCCGCAGTTTGAAACCGCGGCGCCGAGCATGCAGCAGATCGACTCGTTCATTCCGCAGCAGGCGCAGAATGAAACGGTGGTTTCGGCGTTCGATACCCCGGTTGTGCTGGAGCCTTCGGCGCTGCCACAGGAAACCGCACGTGCAGATTCGATTGCGCAATCGCCTGCCGAAGTTTCTCGCGCCGAAGTTTCTCGCGCCGAAGTTTCTCGCGATGGTGTCGATAGTGGTGACGCGTTTGGCGAACGCGACAAGGTCAACGCAGCGCAGTTTGCGGAACCCGAGTTTCCGGGGCAGAGCGCCGCGGACTCCAATAACTTGGGTGGCGCAACGTCAGTTGTGAGCGAATCCGCACGCGGTGACGGCTCGGTGCAGAGCATTGAGCCTGAGCCTGAGTTTGCCCAGCCGGACCAGAACAACCAGCGCTATGTAGAGCCGAGCTATTCCGAACCTGAGCAGCGCTACGAGGAGCCAAGCTATTCGCAGCCTGAGCAGCGCTACGAGGAGCCAAGCTATTCGCAGCCTGAACAGCGCTACGAGGAGCCAAGCTACGCGCAGCCCGAGCCACAGTACGAAGCGCCGAGCTATTCGCAGCCTGAGCAGCGCTACGAGGAACCCCAACAGCGCTACGAGGAAGCTGAGCAGCGTTACGAGGAGCCGAGCTACGCGCAGCCCGAAGAGCCAAGCTATTCCGAGCCGCAGGAAAGCTACGACGAGCCGAGCTACTCCGAGCCCGAAGAGCGTAATGACGGGCCGAGCTATTCGGAACCCGCGCCGTACGAGCAACCCCGCTATGAGGAGCAAAGCTACTCGCAAACCGAGCCGCAGTACGAAGCTCAAAACTACCAAGAGCCCAGTTACTCGCAGCCGGAACCGCAGTACGAGGCTCCGCGCTACGAACAGCCCAGCTATTCACGCTCTGAGCCCCAGTACGAGGCGCCAAGCTACGAGCAGCCAAGCTATTCAGAGCCTGCTCCACGCGGTAACGACTACTCGTCGGATGAGGAAGGCGGCCCACCGCGAGGCTGATCCAAAGCTAAAGTGAGTCAACACGCAGCCCGCTTCGTCGGGCTGCGTTTCGTTTCGGGCCTGCACTTGCGCAGCGCTGAGCGCAAGCCATGCCCGCCAGCGCAAGCTCTGAACGCCTGTTCAGAGCCTCAATGCAGTGAGGCATATACTTCCCGCCCCTCTTTTTGGCTCGCGTGGCGATCATCGCCGCCGTATCCGTTATGTCTATTGAACGCCTGCGCAATATCGCCATCATCGCCCACGTGGACCACGGTAAGACTACCTTGGTTGACTGCATGCTCAAACAATCCGGCACCCTCAACGCGCGCCAAGCCACGCCCGAACGGATCATGGACTCAAACGATCTGGAGAAAGAGCGCGGCATCACCATTCTGGCCAAAAACACCGCGATCACCTGGAACGACTGGCGCATCAACATCGTAGACACCCCTGGACATGCCGACTTCGGCGGCGAAGTTGAGCGCGTGCTGTCGATGGTTGACTCGGTGCTGCTGCTGGTCGATGCCGTAGACGGCCCTATGCCGCAAACGCGCTTTGTGACTCAGAAGGCTTTTCAGCAGGGCCTCTCACCAATTGTTGTGGTCAACAAAATCGACCGCCCGGGCGCACGTCCGGATTGGGTGATTGAGCAGACCTTCGATTTGTTCGACCGCCTTGGCGCCACCAACGAGCAGCTCGACTTCCCGGTGGTCTACACCTCCGCGCTGCATGGCTATGCCGGGCTTACCGACGACGTGCGCGATGGCGACATGACGGCTTTGTTCCAAGCCATCACCGATCGCGTACCGGCGCCGAATGTGGACCCGGACGGCCCGTTTCAGATGCGCATCAGCTCGCTCGATTATTCGAATTATGTCGGCATCATCGGCGTCGGCCGCATTCAGCGCGGCAAGGTGCGCCCCAATATGCCGGTGACGATCATTGATCGTCACGGTGTAAAGCGTCAGGGCCGCACGCTGCAAGTGCTTGGATTCATGGGTCTGGAGCGGCGTGAAGTCACTGAGGCTCAGGCCGGCGACATCATTGCCTTGACCGGCATCGAAGGCCTAGGCATTTCGGACACAATCTGCGCCCTGGACATGCCGGATCCCCTGACCGCACTGACCGTGGACGAACCGACGATCAGCATGTTCTTCTGCGTCAACAACTCGCCCTTTGCGGGCCGTGACGGCAAGTTCCTGACCTCGCGCCAAATTCGCGACCGCCTCACGCGCGAAACCCAGCACAACGTGGCATTGCGCGTCGAAGACACCGAGGATGCGGACAAATTCAAGGTCAGCGGTCGCGGCGAACTGCATCTTTCGATCCTGATTGAAACCATGCGTCGCGAAGGCTATGAGATTGCCGTGTCGCGTCCGGAAGTGATCGTGCGCGAGATTGATGGCGAGCTGCAGGAGCCTTACGAGCAGTTGGTAATTGACCTGGAGGAGCAGCATCAGGGCGGCGTGATGGAGCGTCTTGGCATGCGCCGATCGCAATTGAAGAACATGGAGCCCGATGGCAAGGGACGCGTGCGTCTTGAGTACATCGTTCCGGCGCGCGGCCTGATCGGCTTCCAAACCGAGTTTCGCACGCTCACCGCAGGCCAGGGCCTGATGTTCCATGTGTTTGACCACTACGGCCCGCAGGTTAAGGGCGCCATCGCGCCGCGCAGCAATGGCGTGATGATCTCCAACGGCACCGGTTTTTCGCCTGCTTACGCGCAGTTTGCAATGCAGGAACGGGGACGTTTAACCATCGCTCCGGGTGATGAAATTTACGAAGGGCAAATTGTCGGCATCCACGCCAAGGACAACGACCTCACGGTCAATGCCCTGCGCGCCAAGCAGCTCACGAACTTCCGCGCCTCGGGCAAAGATGACAATTTGTTGCTCACGCCGCCGGTTCGCATGTCGCTGGAACAGGCTCTGGAGTTCATTGAAGATGACGAGTTGGTCGAGGTCACACCGACCGCCGTGCGTTTGCGCAAGAAGTCACTGACCGAAAACAACCGCGTACAGGCCAGCCGACGCGATAAGAAGGTCTGAGATCGGGCCATGGACGGGCGCTGAACTTCGCAGCGCACGTCGGGTCTGCCGATCCGTGCGCCCCAAACATCCGGGGCGCAAGCGGGTCAAAAACCCGCCGCAGCACAACCTTCACGGCTATCGAGCTGATCCACCATCACCATGCCAGCATTCCGCTACAAAGCCTTGTCGAGTACCGGCGAGACCCTGAACGGGGTCATGGAAGCGCTGTCGACCGAGGAAGTGGTCAGCAAACTGCAGCTGCAGGGTCATATACCGATTGAAGCTGTGCCGGCCGATGGCGCCGGTCAAGCATCGCTGCTGAGTTTTTTGCAGCGCAGCGACGTATCGAGTAATCAAATCACCCAATTCACGCAGCAGCTTGCCACCCTGTTGGGCGCTGGCCTGGCGCTTGATCGGGCGATGCAAATCCAGGTCGATTTAGCCGAGAACGACAAGATCAAGCGCTTGTTAGTGCGCGTTCGCGATGCGGTACGCGGCGGCTCGTCCTTAAGCGATGCGCTGGACAGCCAACACGGCGTGTTTTCACGGCTGTACATCAATCTGGTGCGCGCCGGTGAACTGGGCGGCACTTTGGACCAGACACTCGCTCGCTTGGCGGACTATCTGAAGCGCAACAAGGAGCTCAAGGACAGCGTGGTCTCGGCGATGATCTATCCGATCATTCTGCTGGTGCTGGCGGGCGGCTCCCTGATCTTCCTGCTCACGTTTGTGATTCCTCGCTTCAAGCCAATCTTTGAAGATCTGGGCGGCAACCTTCCGCTGCTCACCCAGGTGGTCATGGCGTTCGCCGAAGTGCTGCGCAGCGGCTGGTGGGTAATCGCGCTGGTCGTGGTGATCGGCGTGGCCTGGTATCGAAAGCAAATGAGCGACCCCGCCAGTCGCTTGCGGTGGGATGAGCGCTATCTGCGGCTGTACGGGTTTGGCGATTTGCTGCTCAAGATGGAAACTGCTCGCTTGACCCGCACGCTGGGCACGCTGATGAAAAACGGCGTGCCGCTGCTGACCGGCCTATCCATCAGCAAGAACGTGCTCAACAACACGGTGCTGGCGCAAGTGATTGAAAATGTTGCCAACGACGTCAAAACCGGTTCCGGCCTGACCTCGCCCATGAGCTCCAGCAAGCGCTTCCCGAAGCTGGCACTGCAGATGATTTCGGTCGGCGAAGAGACCGGGCAACTTGACGACATGCTGCTGCGCGTAGCCGACACCTTTGATCTCGAGGTCAAGACCACGGTCGATCGCCTAATGGCCATTTTCGTGCCCGTGGTGACTGTCGTGCTGGCTGGCCTGATCGCCATCATCGTGCTAAGCATGGTGCTCGCCATCCTGCGCATGAATGAGCTGGTGGGCTAGTCCTCCGCCAGCAGGGTGCGAGCCAAACTGATGTGGTCACGCACAGCAAGCAAGAAGTTCGAAAGCAAAGCTGCCCTGTGCGCCAAGCCCTGAAGAACGGGCGCTCGCAGCGATGGACAATCCGAATGGGCAAGTCCCTCGTGCGCGCTCAGGAAGTTCGAAAGCATAGCTGCCCGGTGCGCCAAGCCCTGAAGAACAGGCGCACGCAGCGATGGACAATCCGAATGGGCAAGTCCCTCGTGCGCCCTCTCAGGGCGCGCGCTGCTGGGAACTGAGAACCCAGGGTTCGCGTTGCTCACCCTGGGCTATATTGGAATCGCGCTTTCAGCGCGCTTGCGCGGTCAGCACATCGGGTTTTTTGCGCTTCTGCTTGGTCTAAGAAGTCCACCTTCGTGGCTCGCACGTAAGCTTCTTAACGACGTTACTCGGCGCCCGCGTGCGGATTCGTGACGAAGTTCCTGGCGCGCCAGCGGCGCGCCGCGAACCCTGGGTTCCCAAGAACGCGCATGCGCGCCCTGACAGGGCGCACGCAGCGGTGGACCGGCGGCAGCTGCACGCGCCGTCACTTGACCGTTGTTGCAGCCGAATCCGAGGTTGCGAAAGCCCATCGTGCGTTGCGCTTCGCTGCCGATCAGGAATACCGCCGAGTTCTGCCAGGCAGCCGGGACGATCTGCACCATTGAGCGCAGGTGGCTCGACGCGGCGCGGATACAGCCATGGGTGGTCACGCCGATGTTGCTGACCGACTGCACGCAGTTGGCTGTGTTTGGCGGCGGTCATTTCGACCCAGCTCATTTCGACCCAGGTCATTTCAAGCGCGGGGAGAAATCTGGTTTCGAGTCGTTTGAGATCTCTGCCTTCGGTCGAGATCATAGGCATCGCGCGTGACAAATGCCCGGACGCCCTAGACCGGGGCTCCACCGGCCTGCGGCCTGCGCTGGGCGGTGGATCAGAAGCTGACTTGTAGACCGACCCGCCAGTGCTTCCTGGCGGTGATTTCAGCCCGTGTTTGTTGTGGCGGTAGTGAAGTTAACGCGAACCTCCAGACGCCTACTGCGCGCTTCCTGCGCGCTGCGCGCCTTGCACGGCTTTCCGCCAGCGCCCCAATCCCTATCCGATCTTCGTGCTGCAGCAGCAACGAGAGGGCATTTGGCGAGACTTCGCGGCCGATCACTTCATACCGGTGCCAGACGGCATCGCCGCATCAATCCAGGAACCGGGTCGCTACCGCTTGGCGGCCTTGCTGTCGCCTTGGTCGATCGTCTATTCGACCGCGGCAGACGCGCGTGCCACGGCGACGGATGGCCGCTACCCGGCCGACCTACGAGCGGACGCCGGACGCACGGTCGAGATCAGCGTACTGAGCCAGGGACTGCCCCTGGCAAACGCCCCGTTGACGCTGCGCGGACCAGTGCGCGGGCTGCCCGCAACTTCGATCAACACCGACGCCGCCGGCCGCGCCCGGCTTGAAGCCGTCACCGTATCTGCCGTCAGTGTCGAAGTGCTGGGATTCGCGGTGGTTGAGGTGAATCTTGAGGCGGCGACTGTTGAGTTGCAGCCAGAGGTCAATGGAGCGGAACGGTAGGATCCGTTCGCAAGCGTCACCGCGACGGCTGCTTCTGGGGAAATCAATGGCGGCCGGTTGCACCCAGACAGCGTCTTTCACTTTCCCAAAAATGGAGTCGAAGATTGGCCCAAGCATGCGCGGGTGCAAAACCCGAACAGATGTCGCCTCGAAAGCATTGCCTGAAAGTCTCGCGCTACAATGGCGCCCTTGATAGGAGAAGCTGCTTCATGGCTACCGGTTTCGCCCAAAAAACCAAGGGCCTGGGTTATCTGCTTGCGTATCTGACGCCTGCTCTGCTGCCGATATCATATGGCTTGGGACACGCCTTGGGTGGCCTGGATGCCTGGGCGTGGTTCCCGATTGCGTTCCTTTTTGTGCTGCTTCCGCTGGCTGATCATTTGCTCGGCCGAGACCGCAGCAATCCGGACGAATCGGAGGTTGCGGGCCTTGAGCAGCAGCCGTATTACCGCTGGCTGACTTTGGCCTGTTTGCCGCTCTATCTTGCTTTGATGGTTTGGTCCTGCGCCGTGTTTGCCGGGCCCGAGCTCGGCGTGATCGGCAAGTTGGGCTGGCTGATCTCTCAGGGCGTGATTGGTGGCGTTTTGGCGATCAATGTCGGCCATGAGTTGATCCACAAAGCAAATCGTTTCGAGCAATGGGCAGGCGGCGCGCTGCTGGCGAGCGTGAGTTACGGTGGTTTTAAAATCGAGCACGTGCGCGGGCATCACGTGCACGTCTCCACGCCCATGGACGCGTCGTCGGCACGCTTTGGCCAGGACGTTTATCGCTTCGTGTGGCGCGGTATTCCGCGCAATGTGCGCGCCGCATTTGCTTTGGAAGCGGAACGCTTGCGCAGGCTTGGCCTTTCGCCCTGGCACTGGCGCAACGAGCTTTGGTATTGGTACGGGCTCAGCCTGAGCTTCGCGCTGCTTTTGACCTGGGCTTTCGGCCTGAGCGGCACGCTGTTCTTTGTCGCGCAGTCGGTGTGGGCGTTTGTGAGCCTTGAGATCATCAATTACATCGAACACTACGGGCTGGAGCGGGCTCGCCTTGCCGATGGTCGTTACGAGCGCACCACGCATCTGCACTCTTGGAACTCAAACTTCCTGCTCACCAACTGGATGCTGTTCCAGCTGCAGCGGCACTCGGATCACCACGCCAATGCGCGTCGTCGTTACCAGGCGCTCAGGCATTTTGACGATTCACCGCAGCTGCCCAGCGGCTATGCCGGCATGTTTTTGCTGGCGCTGGTGCCGCCGCTATGGTTCAAGGTCATGAACCACCGCGTGCCCGGCAGATCACCGCAAGGCTAGCGCGAATCCTGTGCAATCAGGCTCGCGTATTGCCAGCAACGTGCATACGCGGATTGACTGCGCTGCAGCTTGATTTCAAGGCCGCTTGCCGCCCGCTCCGGCCACGCCGCATCAAAGCCGACATGGTTGCGTCCCATCCAGCGCTCAAACCAGGCGAGCGGCGTTTGGTGGAAATCGACGATCGCCAGCATGCCGCCCGGCGCCAGCAGATCGCGCGCCCGCTTCTCGATCGCGCGCCGATTGGCGCCACACATGCTAAGCATGTAGGAGCAAATCACCCAGTCATACTTTTGGCCGTGCTGCCAGGCCAGCACGTCAGCCGGGATCAGCTTGACCGCGTCGGGCAGCCGTCGCCGCGCTTGTTCCAGCATGGCGTCGGTGAGCTCAACGCCAGTCAGCTCAGCGCCGGGCCAGAGCGAGCGCAACCAGGACAGATTGCGTCCTGTGCCACAGCCGATCTCAAGCACGCGCGGCGGACTATCGCCGTGCCGCTCCCACCACAGCTCACCCAGATCAAGCAGCAGCTGCTTGCGACCAAACAGAAAGCTGCCGCGGGTCAAGTCATACCACGGCGCGTGCATCCGATAGTAGCCGTGCAGATCGCCGCCAATGCGCTGCGCTTTCATGCTGCGATCTCGGCCAGCAGCGTGCAGCCGTAGGTACCAACGCGGTCGCGTCGGTGCCAAGCTTCGGCTTCGACCCGATTGAACAAGACGCCGCGCGCAAACTCGGGCAGGAAGTCGACGCGCATTGCCGCTGAGCGCAGGAGCACGCGCGCGCCGACTTGGCTGCAGCGCAAAATCGAGCGCCATTCTTCTTCCAGTGCCGGCACATCGTGCGCGCACAGCCAGTCTTGGTGGTCGAGCAACACAAAGTGAGTCAATGGCGCTTCACGCCGCTGCAGGAAGTCGTTGAGACTCATGGTGTGTACGTGCAAGCGTTCGAGGCGGGCGCGCAGCAGCTCGTGGTTCTCGGCGCGCAAATAGTTTGGGCAGCAGTCGCGGCTATAGCTGCCATGCAGGTAGATGCGCCAGAAGTAGTTGTCGCGCACCGGCAGTTGGGTAAACAGCCAGCGCAGCTTGTCCACCACGAAAGCTTCCACGCCGCCTGGGTATTGGCTTGCAAGCAGATCGCGCTGCGCACGCGGCACACCCAGCAATGCCAACGTTGCGGGCTGGCGAATCACCATACGCAGCCAGGGCCCGAGCAAGCGTGGTTCGAGGGCTTCGTAGCGCGCGCGCTGTTCGCTCATGTCCTGACTTTCAAACAGCTCAATCAATTTGCGCCGCAGACCCGGGCGCAAACAGCGCAGGAACAGACGGATCAGCCAAGCGACCTCGCCAGAGGCCCCGTGATAGTAGAACGAACCGCGGCCGCGACCATTGAACCAGTGACCGTGGGCGTCCCAGAACTGTTGTGCCGAAGGCGACAAGCTTGGGCGCAGCGAAGTCTTGTAGAGGGCCGGAAATTGCGCGTGCCGCCCTTCGCCGAACAGCTTGAATAGATCCGCGAAAGCAAGCTTGGCAATGGCCGCCATTTTTAACTCAAGCAAAGCGTTCTGGCGCGCATTCATGTCAATGCAGTGGATTTCGGCCGGATCATCGAGCAGGTAATCCAGCGCATTGCAACCGGCCGAGGTGATCATCGCAAGGCGGCTCTGCGAGTTCAGTGCCAGCATCGCGCGGTCCGCACGCGGATCCTCCCAGCATGTGTTGTAGATCAGCTTGGAGGTATGGACATGGCGAAACCACGCGTCGTACGCGCGCTGTTTCAGAGTTGCACTTGGGGTCATCAGGGCACCAGAAGAAAGGAAAGTTCGGCTACAAACAGGCCAAGCGCGGTTGCGGCCAGCACGTCACTTGGATAATGCAGGCCCAGCACCACGCGTGAGGCTGCGACGCTGAGAGAAAACGGAATGAGCAGCCAGAACAAGACCGGGAAGTAAGCCAGCGCAACCACGGTGAATGCGACCGCGTGCAGGGTGTGGCCGGAAGGAAAGCTGAACTCGTCCAGCGGCGCCACGCGCAGGATGAGATCTCCGCGTCGTTTGGCCGGACGCTGACGGCGGCTGGTGCGCTTGAGCCATTTGTACAAAACCAGAGTCGCGGCAGCGACCGCCAGCATGTGGGCGGTCGCCTGGAGCCCCGCTTTGCCACCGAATAGGACCAGCAGCGCGGCCAGCAGATACCAGAAGATTCCATCGCCCAAGCGCGAAATCATCGCAAAATAGCGCCAAAGCGCGCGCCGGCACACCCAGTGATTCAGGCGTCCACAAAGAATCAGTTCGCGCTGACTGCAGCGCTGCGAAAATTCCCGAATCGATGAGCGCGTCATGCTTGGCCACCTTGGGTTGCTGTTTGCCCCTGCATTGTTTGCTGCTGCGCGAGAATTCCTGCGAAGACGTCCAGCAGGCCAAGCGCGACCGATTGAGGATTCAAGTGCGCCACCGCGGCGCGCGCATTCGACCCTAGGCCTTGACCGCGCACCACCGCATCAGCCGCGGCGAGCGCCTGCGCCAGAAATATCGATGCATCGCCAAACGGAGCTAGCCAAGCGGTCTCTGCATCTCGGCCGTGCTCGCGCGCGGCGCCGTAGTCAAACGCGCAAAGGTCCAGACCGCTTGCCATGGCTTCCAGCGTGACGTTGCCAAAGGTCTCACTGAGCGAGGGAAACAGGAATAGATCAGCGCTGGCGTAGTAAGCGGCCAGCTTGGGTCCGCGTTGACTGCCAACAAAAATCTGCTCGGGATAGCTGGCGCGCATGCTGTCTTTCTGCGGACCGTCGCCAACCCAAACCATGCGCGCGCTTGGATGGCGCGCGCGGATGGCCGCACAGCAACGATGCAGCAGAGCCAGGTTTTTTTCCGCGGCAATGCGGCCAACGTGGATCAAAAGCAGATCGTCAGGCGCCACGCCAAGCTCACGCCTAAGCTCGTCGCTGCGTGCGGAGGGCGTGAAAAAAGTGGTGTCGACGGCCCGGGTCAGCAGCGCTACGCGGGTCAGGCCTGCGCTTTGCAGCCAGTCGCGCAGCTCACTGGTCGGCACCAGTGTGCAATCAGCGCGATTGTGGAAGTGGCGCAACCAAGCCAATGCCAAAGGCTGTAGAAAGCTCAATCCGTAGTGCTTTAAGTAGTCGTCGAAACGGGTGTGGAAACCTGCGCAAACGGGAATGCCTAGATCACGCGCGGCGCCGATGGCGCTGTAACCCAGCGGTCCTTCGGTCGCTACATAAACGCCCTGAATGCGCAGGTCGCGAAAGCTCTGACGCAGTTTGGCGCGCGCCGGCCAGCCAAAACGCAGCGCCGAATAGAGCGGCAGTGCGGCACCGGGCACCAGCAGCTCAGCATAGTGCCGCGGCTTTTCACCCGCTTGCGTAAGCTTTTGCCGGGGACGCACAAGCAGCACCCGACGACCGGCCTCGCACAGCTCGTGCAGCATGCTTTGCACAGTGAGCGCCACACCGTTAATTTCGGGCGGGAACGTCTCAGTGACGAGTGCGATGCGCTGGGCGGCATGGGTTTCCATAGCTTGAAACTAGTCGCGCTTGATGACGATCAGATGCCAGACTCTTTACTGCCCGATGAACACCCACGTTCTGGAACGGATTCACTGCATGCGCGTAATCGTGAAGCGGCGGGTGCGGGTGCCCACCTTCAGCGTGCCTTCCCCGTCAACCTCGGACTCGGATTGCTCAATGACCATGAGCACGCTTTCGCCGCGCTCGCCAAGCAGCTTGAGCTTGTATTCGTACCAAGGCTCCTGGTCATAGTCGGTTTGGCCATAGTGCGTCACTTTGCCCCTAAGGCTGATCGCTTTCGACTCTGGCCCGCGCAGTTGGCCGATCAGTTCGCCGCGATCATGCTCCGCAACGCTCAGCGTCCACTCTTGTCCGGAATGCGATAGCGTGTAGTCACCAAGCACCTCTTCGGCGTACTTAATCAGGTCACCGTCCGAGCTGATGCGCGCCAAGGGGATCACTTCAACGCCCTCTTCCTCTGCAGCCTCATCCATGGTTGCCGATACGGGCGCCGTTATGGGCGCTTGCAGCCTTGCAGGCAACGTTTCCGCCGCGTCGGATCTCACTGCGCTTGCATTCGGCGCCTCAGGTTCGTCCGAGCGGCCCATCCAAACGAGCACGCCCAGCGTGATCAACGCCAAGGCCAGAAAACCGAACGCCGCGCGCCAGCCATGGCTCGCTGGCATCGGTGCATCCCGCATGATTTGCTCTGGCCGCGCTCCCATTTGCGTTGCGGGCGGTGGCGTCGTGACGCGCAGCTCGGGAGGTGCCGGCGAAGCAGCGGGCGCGGCGCGTGGCGTGGCGCGAACCGCTCCAGCCTGGGCAGGATTTTCCCCTGAGTCGACCTGCATCGGCTGGGTTTCCGATTTGGAGTCCCGAAGCGCGGCAACCGGCGTATGTCGTGTCGGCTCCTGAATTGCAGCGAGCGCCTGCACCATGGCCGCGGCATCCGGGAAGCGCATGGACGGATGCGGCTCAAGCAAACGCGCGAGGACTTCCGCCGTGCTCAGGTCCACGTTGGCAAATTCCCGAACATCGGGCGCCAGCTTTTGTCCAAGCGCGTGTGCGTAAGGGTTTTCTTGGTCGCTCAAAAATGGTGGTCGACGCGCAAGCAGCTCAAAGAAAACAATACCCAGCGAATACTGATCGGCGCGTGGATCAATCGGCTCGCCGCGCAGCATTTCGGGCGCCAGATAACCCGTGGTGCCGAGCACCATGCCGACACCGGTCAGCCGTTTGCCAAAGCGCTCTCCGGTGCTGGCAATACCAAAGTCGGCGACCTTGACATGCTCGGGCTCCACCGATGTGGGCTTGGACAGCAGCAGGTTCTCCGGCTTGATATCCCGATGCACGATGCCAAGCTCGTGTACCGCCGCCAAGCCGCGTGCGGCCTCCAGCATCCAGCGCTTGACTTGGGCGATGCTCGGCATGCGCAGCCGCGTGGCATCCGCCACCGAGGTGTGCATCAGTTCAGTGCTGAAATAGGGCACGCCGCTGACTTCGCCGACGGCGTAGATCTGAACCACATGGGGATGATTCAAGGTCGCCAGCAATTGCGCTTCGCGCACGAAGCGCTCTTTCATTTTCGGCTGGTCGAGCCAATCACCGCGCAGCATCTTCAGCGCCACTTCGCGCCTCAACGTGGCTTCACGCGCCCGGTACACCACGCCCATGCCGCCAACACCCAGCTCACTCAGAAGCGTGTAACCCGGCACACTGGGCAACCCTTCACCCTCATCTGCATCAATCGGTGTGCTCATGGGCTGCTGGGTGGTGACCGCGGCTAATGTTGACCACCCATGATAGCTGGCAAGCGCGCGAGTTTTACACGGCGCGCAAGCCCAATCTGCGCAACCTTTTACTGGCCAAGATCGTCGCGGTCAAGATCGTCAAGGTTGAGGCCAAAATCGTTGCGGCCAAGATTATTGATGTCAAGATCGTTGAGGCCAAGATCGTCAAGATGCTTAAGACTTGTCATCTCGAGCGCAGGCAGAGAGCTCCATCCACATTGGCATGAGATTTCTCCCTTCGCTCGGCAACGCAAGCAGGGGCATCAATTGCAATCATCTGCAGCCGGCAACGCTGACCCCTTAGCGGCGCCACACGCTTGCGACTCCTCCAGCACGCGCCGACAATGCGCCGAATGCGGACCCATCGAAACCTGGTGCACGTCCCCGCACTCTTCGACCTTGCATAGGGCCGCGTTGATGACTGATTTGTTACTGTTTTTGGCTGTCATTGCCGGAATCTACCTGCTGATGCTGAACGTGCAATTGCGTGCAGCCTTAAGCCTTGGATTGCCAAAACTGCGCATACGGTCGATGCCTCCGATGGCCACACCGGCAGCGTGGAGTGATCTCCACGAGGCCGCTCATCTGACCCTGCTGCAGCTGGGTTGGAGGGGTACTTACTGGCAAGATGGCGCCCCGCTCGATACCCAGCACGATGTTGCGTCACTGTTTGAGTTCACCACGCCTGCGGCCTGTTACGTTGCGCCGGACGGGTGTGATGTCATAGCGCTGCGGCCGCCGATTGAACATCGGCGCCCGAATCAGCTTTCAATCCTTTGCAATGGCGGGACAACACCAGCGACGAGGAACTGGCAGCTCTGTAGGATTTGGCGTCCAGCCTGCTGGCCCCTGCCGCTTCACAGCGAGACGCCCCTGTCACTGACGGGACCTTGCAAGAGGTTTTCCCACGACTACTTACGCAGCGTCCGCTGACCAAAAAGTGGCTGTGGATTTCCTATTCTTGAGCATGCTGTTGCCGCTGCTCGCCCTGCTGGCGACACCCCTGCTGCTGATGTTGTTGCGCCAGCGTCAGGTGCCTTTGCTCGCTGCAGCGCTGGCAGGCTGCGCGTGGCCGCTGCTGTTGCCGCTCGATCAGCCGCTCTGGCGTGCCGCCGGCGCCACGCTCGCCGGGCTGATGCTGGTCAAGAGTGCGCAGCTCGCGGCC
>Ga0163144_10014178_pt1 | contig 16568 bp, 17 predicted proteins | sample OliLak19BULKMAT1_FD_123175 | JGI IMG/M metagenome (GOLD analysis project Ga0163144, IMG submission 123175) | Freshwater microbial mat bacterial communities from Lake Vanda, McMurdo Dry Valleys, Antarctica - Oligotrophic Lake LV.19.BULKMAT1 | ecosystem: Environmental > Aquatic > Freshwater >... | reverse complement strand
TGGTAGCCGTTTTGGCGGTATTTGCGGTCGTCATCCATGAAAAGATGCTCCCTTAGCGATTGGCCAGTCCAGTTTTTGCAGAACGCCTGCTTGGGGTCAGGGGTCCTGCGGCGTGAATTATCGGTTGTATTTTGAGGACTGGAAGTGGTCTTAAGACTAGCCCGTATTTATCCATTCGCGGCCGGCCGATCCTGCTTGGCCGTTAGTTCGACCACGCGTTTTTCGCCGGCTCTCTTCTCGTTCGCCGCTTTCTGTGTCTCCAAAGCAGGAAGCTCCGAAAATACATTGGGGGATGTAGCGCACCGAGAGGGTTGGCACTGGATCGGTGAGGACTCCACTCTTATAGCACGTTCTTTCGGACAAATCCAGGGCCAACTTTAGCCGCCCTTATTTCTCTAACTCCATTTCATACGCCCTTGGCATTGCCGCCGCAGTGGATCCTCGGTTTGATTCGGGCTAATGCGGAAGGCGTAGCCCAAACGCCCCGTCAGTTCCGGTACCAGCTGCAGCGAAAAAACATGCAGGCCGTCTTTTGTTTCGGACGGCGAGAGCAGCGCCACCCGCGTCGAGCCCAGTTGGCCATCGGCGCCAATGCGCCCCACCAGCACTTCCACGCGCACGTCGGGTGGCTCCAGGCCGGCCAGGTCCACTACCGCGCGCACCGTCACCGATTCACCCGCGATCAGTTCCTTAACCGGCGTCACCAGCCCCGCCTCGCGAATCTGCACCCGGTCCCAAACGCTCTGCACTCGGTCTTCCCACTTGGCCCGCTCGCGCGCCAACGCAAAGCCGCCACTGCGCATCCGATCGAAGGCCGCGTGCGCCGGACGATACAGCTTGCCGGTGTAGTCTTCGAGCATTCGCTGCGCATTGAACCGCGGGCTCATGTTTTTAAGGCACGTCTTCATCCGGTCCACCCACGCCTCCGGCACGCCGTCGTCGTTGCGCCGGTAGTACAGCGGCAGGATGTCGTTCTCAAGCGCGGAGTAAATGTCAAGCGCATGCAGATCGTCCTGGTCTTCGCGATACTCTTCGCGGCCGCCAATGGCCCAGCCGCCCGAATCCTCATAGGCTTCGTCGTACCAGCCATCCAGAATGCTCAGGTTCAGCACCCCATTGAGCGCCGCCTTCATGCCGGAGGTGCCGCAGGCCTCCTCGCCGCGCCGCGGCGTGTTCAGCCACAGGTCGACACCCTGCACCATCTCCTTGGCGATGCGCAGACCGTAGTTTTCTAGAAACACCAGCCGGTTGCGCAAAGCGGGATCGCGCGACAACAGCGCAATCTCGCGGATGAACGTCTTGCCCGGCACGTCCTTCGGATGCGCCTTGCCGGCAATCACGATCTGCACCGGCCGCTCGGCGCTCAGCAGGATGCGCTTCAGGCGGTCTGGATCGCGGAAAAGCAGCGTGGCGCGCTTGTAGGTGGCAAAGCGTCGCGCGAAACCGATGGTGAAGACGTCGGGGTCGAAGCCTTCTTCAATCCGCCGGATCTCCGCCGACGACGCATGCCGTTTGCGCGCCGTCGCCGCCGCCCGCTCCCGCACAAACAGCGATAGTTGCTTTTTGCGCTTGCGATGCGCTTCCCAAATCTCCTGGCCGGGAATCTCATCCACTTGCGCCCAAATGGCGGGCTCCTGATGACGATCCCGCCAATCGGGTTGCAGGTAATTGTCGAAGACCGTGGCCAGGTCGCCGCTTAACATGGACGGCAGATGCGTCCCGTTGGTCACCGCCGTAATCGGCACTTCGTCCGTCGGCAGATTCGGCCACAGCCCGCCCCACATCTCGCGCGATACGGCCCCATGCAGCACGCTCACCGCGTTGCGGAAGGCCGAAGAGTGCATCGCCGTAATCGCCATCGAGAACTTCTCATTGGTGTCGCTCGAATTCTTGCGCCCCAGGCTGAATAACTGCTCGGGCGTAATCTGCCCGTCATTGCAGAAGCGGCTCAGGTGATCCCACACCAGCGCGCCCTCGAACAAGTCGATGCCGGCCGGCACCGATGTGTGTGTCGTGAAGATGTTGCTCTCCCGCGTCGCCTCCAGCGCCTCGCGGAAGCTTAGCTTGTGCTCATCCATCAGGTCACGAATGCGCTCGAGCGCCAGAAACGCCGCATGCCCTTCGTTCATGTGGAACACCGTCGGCCGGTAGCCCAGTTGCTTGAGCACTCGCAACCCGCCAATGCCCAGCACGATCTCTTGCTTGATACGCGTCCCGTGGTCGCCGCCGTAGAGGTTCTCGGTGATGTTGCGTAGCTCTTCGGTAGGGTTCTCCGGGATGTTCGTGTCGAGCAGATAGAGCTGATTGCGCCCGCTCTCCACCCGCCACACCTTGATCGCGATCGTGGCGTAGGGCAGGTTCACCTGCACCCGCAGTTCTTTGCCCTGCTCATCCACCACCGGCCGGCACGGCAGCAGGTGGAAGTCGTTCACCGGATACAGCTCCATCTGCCAGCCATCCGGATTCAAGGACTGCTGATGGTAGCCCTTCTGATACGCGAGGCCCACGCCGATCAGCGGCAAGCCCGCGTCGCTCGAGCCCTTCATATGGTCGCCGGACAACACACCCAAACCGCCCGAGTAGACCGGCAGACAATCCGTCAAGCCGTACTCCATCGAGAAGTAGGCGATCAGTAAATTCTCATCGCCCGGCTGCTTCAGGTCCATGGGCGCGCGCTTCATGTACGCGTCAAAGCGCTCACAAGCCCGCTCGTAGACGGCCAGAAAGCGAGCGTCCGCCGCGGCCTTGGCCAAAGTCTCCGGCGGCAAGCTGCTCAACATCAGCACCGGATTGTGGCTCGCCCGCCACGCCACCGGATCCAGCCGGCGGAACACCGTCCGCAAGTGATGGTCCCAGCTCCACAACAAATTGTGGGCCAGTTCAGGAAGTCTTTTCAGGGACACCGGCAGCGCGGGATTGACCTGAAGCTCGCGGTAGGAAGGGATTTGGAAGGACATCGTGTACGAAAAAGACCCGTGTTTAACGAGACTGAAAATTAAGATTGATAAATGAACGGCAAAAACAAAGTAGCATCTAATACAATTGCCACATGAAATTGAGTGCTCAGGAGGAGTACGGGCTCCGTTGCCTGCTCCACATGGCGCGACAGGGTGAAGGGGCCAGCCTCAGTATACCCGAGATTAGCCGCGCCGAAGGCCTTTCCATCCCGAACGTTGCCAAGTTGATGCGTTTGTTACGGATGGGAGGGTTTGTCGCGAGCGTCCGCGGCCAATCCGGCGGCTATACGCTCTCGCGAAATTCGGAACAAATTACCGTTGGCTCGGTGCTCGAGTTGCTGGGCGGGCGCCTTTACGGTCCCTCCTTCTGCGACCGTCATTCCGGCCTGCAGGAGACCTGCGCCCACAACAGTGACTGCAGCCTGCGGCCCGTCTGGCAGACCCTGCAATCGATGATCGAGCACGTCCTCAACCGGATGACCCTCAGCGATCTGCAGCGGAATGAGAAGGAGATGATGAGGATGCTCAACGAGCGCACCAATCAACTCCTGCCTGTCACCCAGATCCGCCATACGGCTTAGTGGCCCGCTTCGTCCGCCTTCTTGCGGCGCCGCTTTTTCTGGGGCTTGTCCTCGGATGAGTCCTTCGCTGGAGCGGCAGCAGGCTTAGCGGCGGTCTTCTCCGGCTCCTTGGCTTGGGGCGTGCTCTTGGCCTTAGTCCCGGCCTTGCCATGGTCATCCGCCTCGCCCTTGGCACCAGTCTTGCCGTGGTCCTCCTTCTTGCCCTTGGCTTCGGACTTCTCACCGTCCCCGGACTTGGCATCCTTCTTTTTGGGATCATCCTGAGCGTGCTCGTCCTTCTTGCCGCCGCCCTGCTCAGCCTTGGGATTCTTGCCGTGCTCGCCTTTGCCCTCTTCCTTCTGGTCTGGTTTGGGCTTAGGCTTGTTGTACTGCACAATGATCGAAACCCGCCGGTTGTTGGCTGCGCCCGGAGCGTCCTTGTTCATCAAGGCCTGGTCGGCGAACCCCCGCACCTGCTTCACCTGGTCCGGCCACAAACCACTATCCTGCATAAAGCGCCGTGCCGCATTCGCCCGGTCGCCCGAGAGCTCCCAATTCGAATACCCGTTGCGCCCCTTCACCGGACGAGAATCCGTGTGCCCCTCAATCAGAATCGTGTTGTCCATCTTGCCCAACTCCGTGGCCAGCTTCGCCAACACATCCTGCCCGTTCTTGCTGGGGTCCGGTGAGCCGCTGTCGAAGAACATCCCCTTCTCCGTCTCCATCAGCTCGACCCGCAGGCCCTCGCCGGTCACGGTCATCTTCACCTGATCCTTCAGGTCCTTAATCTCCGGCATCTCGTTCATCGCCTGCTCCAGCGACTCCTTGAGTTTGTCCATGTTGTTCTGGTCGAGCGTGATCGATTGCCCCGCCCCCGACAAGCCGCTGCCCGATTCCTTGCCTGAGCCCGAGGGATCGTTAAAATACCCCGCCACCGACTGCTTCACGTCATCGGACGAACCCACCAGCCACATCACCATAAAGAACGCCATCATCGCCGTCACAAAGTCGGCATAGGCCACCTTCCAGGCGCCGCCATGGTGGCCCGCCGCTATCACCTTCTTCTTGATGATAAAGATCGATTGGTTATTCGCTTCCGACATCGCCCTTACTTATCTCCGCCACGGCAGGCCCCTTCCATCTCCTTAAACGACGGCCGCACGTGGCCCGGTATCTGCCGCCGCGCGAACTCCACCGCCAGGATCGGCGCCGCCCCTTTGATAAACGCCATCACGCCTGCCCGCAGAAACTTAAGGAATTCAAGCTCCGCATCGTTCATCTTCTGCATGTTCGTCGCCAATGGCCCCAGAAATCCGTAACACAGTAAAATGCCCAGGAACGTACCCACCAGCGCCGCGCCTACCTTGTGCCCAATCTCCGCCGGCGGTCCGCCAATCGAACCCATCGTGATCACCACGCCCAACACCGCCGCCACAATCCCCAAGCCCGGCAGCGCGTCCGATACCTGCTGCAACGCATGCACCGGCTCGTTCGCCTCATGATGATGCACTTCCATATCGCTCTCCATCACCTGGTCGAGCTCGAAATGGCTCACGCCCCCCGAAATCGCCGTCCGCAGTGAATCGCACACAAAGTGCAGCGCATGGTGATTCTTAATCAGCCCCGGATACTTTGAGAACAAAGCACTCTTCGCCGGATCGTCCACATCCGCTTCCAGCTTATTCATCCCGTTCTTGCGCGCGTAGGCGAAGATATCATTTAACATCTTCAGCGCATCCAGGTAAAACTTCTTGCTATAAGGGCTCCCCTTCAGGATCGCCAGCAAACCATGGAGGATCGCGATCACCGTCGAAAGGGGATTCGCAATCAGCAGCGTCCCCAACGCCGCCCCGCCAATGATTACCAACTCCGCCGGCTGCATCAGTACCGCTAGTTGCCCATGCTCCATCAGATAACCGCCGATGACGGCCCCGATTACAATGACGATTCCGATAATGGCGAACATCTTGCGCCTTGCACTCCCTCTTCCGCGGCCGGGCTTACATGCCCTCAGGTGTGCTTATCGTCCCATCCCCCCACTTCTTGATCATCCTGTGCTATCTATCGAAGCAAGATGCCCTCAAAACCCCGCAAACCCAAAGCCTTCACCAAAACCAAAGAGGTGAAGGCCCTCGCCCGCGAACAGGTCGGCCAAGTTAAGAGCGTCCGCGTTATCGAAGAGTCGCCGAAGCGGAAGAAACCGAAATATCCCTTGCCACTTGAGTAACCTCTTCCTCCATCCGCGCCGCGCTCCACCCCAAGCGCGACCCTACTTCCTCCGCCAGCCCACGCAAGGCATCCTCGTCCCAACGTCGCTCGTAGCCCCAATACGTCGACACGTGCAGCAGGTCCGGCAAGCGCTCCACCCACTCGCACTCCACCGCCTCCTCGATCTGCGCCTGCTCCATCGACCCCAGCTTCCGCGCCCGTTCCATCACCCGCGGCGCCCGCACCCCATACGCCATCACCACCGCTGGATCGTGCTCCTGCCTTAACGCTGCAATCACCGCGCGCGAATTGCCATTCAGCGGCACGCTCGCCGTCGGATGCACTTCCTTCAATGCCGCCGGCGCCGCCAGGTCCGCCGCCTCTTCGCTCATCGAGCGATAGGTCGTGTACTTCCCGCCCGCCACATGCACCACGCCATCGGCCGAGGCCCAGATCCGGTGCTCCCGCGACGTCGACGTGGCCGAAGTCCCACCGGACTGCACCAGCGGCCGCAAGGCGCTGTAAGTCGCGATCGGCTCCATGCCCTTCGACTCCGGAAAAATATCCGCCGCAATCTTCAGTAAGTAAGCCGTCTCCTCGGCGGAAATATGCACCGCGTCCGGCGACCCATCGTGGTCCACATCCGTCGTCCCGATTAACGTCAAATCCTTCTTACTCCCCCACGGAATAAAGAAAATAATTCGCCCGTTCTCCTCAAAATAAGCAATGGCGTTATCGCTGTGGTTCAGCCGCGGCAGAATAATATGCGACCCTCTCACTAACCGCAGCGTATTTTCTTCCGGCCACACCTCGCCCGCCCAAGGCCCCGTCGTATTCACTAACTTTTTCGCCCCTACTGCAAACGTGACACCCGTCAGCATGTCGCGCACCCCCACGGTCCAGATCTCCCCATCTTGCGAGAAACTCACCGCCTCCAGGTAATTCATGACCACCGCACCGTTGTCCGCCGCCTCGAACAAATTCTCCAGCACAAAACGCGCCGAGTGCACCCGCGCATCCCAAAATACCGCCGCCGAAACTAACTCATGCCGATTCAGCCCCGGCTCCAGCTTCTCGAGCTCGCCTAAAGCCACTCCCCGGTGCGGCGAAATATTCCGCGACCCCGCCAACGTGTCATACATCCACAACCCGGTGCCATAGAAATACTTCGCAAACTGGCTGTACATCGGAATCAGAAACGCCAGTGGCTCCACTAAGTGCGGCGCGATCTCCAGCAACGTTGACCGTTCGCGCAACGCCTCCCGTACCAAGCCAAACTCCATGTACTTCAAGTACCGCAAGCCGCCATGAATCAGCTGCGAGTTCCGCCCGCTGGTGCCGGACGAGAAATGCCCCTTGTCAATCAAGCCCACCGTCAGGGGATGCCCCGCCGTCTTCGCGCGCAAGGCAAGGTCGCGCGCAATCCCGGCCCCATTCACCCCACCGCCCAGGATCAGGACGTCGAACGTCTCCGCCCGCAAGGCCGCCATCCGCTCCTGCCGCATCATGTTCCCTCTCAAATCTTGGGGCGCTTCGTGTGCCAGTCCGTCCGCTCTTGAAACGCCTTGCCAATCGCCAAAATCAAATTCTCGTTGAACGCCCGCGCCACCAATTGCAACCCCACCGGCAACTCGCCCGCGAAGCCGCACGGCATGGACAACGCCGGCAGCCCCGCTAGATTGCCCGCCGGAATGATCCCCGCGAATCCGCGATCCGCCGGAGCGGGCCGTCCACCCGGCGCGTCCAAAGCTTGCGACACCCGCGACGCCGGCCCGGACCGCGACACGGTCACAATCGCATCGTACTGCGCAAAAAACTCCCCAAACGCCTCGCGGATCAAGCTCCGGACCCGCATCGCCTTCAAGTAATCCGTCGCCGGAAGATCGAGCGATGCCTTCAAACCCGCAATCTGCTTCTTGTCATCGAGCTGATCCACCTTGCCGCTCCGAATCAGCTCTTCAAAGATCGAAGCCGATTCGCCGGAGATCACGGGCCCTATCACCGCCCCATAGGGGAAGTCCGGAATTTTGGCCTCCACCAGCTTCACGCCCAAGGACCGCACCACTTCAAGCGCCGTCTGAAAGGCCGCCTTGGCCGACGGGTCCGCCGCCGCGTCAAAGTCCACCGGCGCATACGCCACCGTCATTTCGTTCAACGGCCGCGCGAACTGCGGCGCATAGTAGAAGCTCTTGCCGGCCGAGCCTGGGTCTTTCGCATCGCTCCCCGCGATCGTCTGCAGCACATAGCCGCAATCCTCGGCCGATCTCCCCAGCACTCCGATCTTGTCCAAAGTCCAGCTCAGCGCCATGGCCCCGTACCGGCTCACCAACCCATACGTCGGCCGCAATCCGGTGACGCCGCAGAACGCCGCCGGCGTCAAAATCGACCCGCTCGTCTCCGAACCCAACGCGAACGGCACCAACCCCGCCGCCACCGCCGCCGCCGACCCCGACGACGAGCCCCCGCTCCAATGCGAACGGCTCCACGGATTCAACCCCGGCCCTGATACCGACGCCGCCGGAAACCGATACCCGCCCCCACCCGCCAACTCCACCATCGCCAGCTTCGACGTCAACACCGCGCCCGTCCCCGCCAACTTCTTGATCACCGTCGCATCATGGTCAAATACCTGCCCAGCATAGGGCCGCGCGCCCCAACCCGTCGGCTGTCCCTTAGCGGACAACAAATCCTTCGCCCCATAGGGAATCCCCTGCAGCATGCCCCGGTAGCGCTCGCGCTTCAGCTCCTTGTCGACATCCTTCGCCTTGTCGATCGCCTCTTCCTTCAACAGCAACGCCAGCGCGTTATACCGCGGACCCAGCCGTTCGATCCGGTCCAAATAAGCCCGCGTCAGTTCCTGACACGTAAATTCCTTCCTGCGCAAGCGCGCATTCAGGTCCGTGATGGGAGCGAAGAAGACGTCGTCCGTCATGGCTTAAAGGCGAAAGCCGGCTCCACGCTGATCTCGATCTTGAACTGCTTCAACCGGTCGGAATTGGCCTGCATCTGGCTCTTCGCTAGCGCCGCCAAATCCTCGACCGCGGGCGCCTGCGCCAATAAAGGCACCGGCGCGGCCAACAAAACAGCAAATCTCCGGCGCGTAGGTTGCGTCATGCTACCGCTAGTTTACGACGATCCGGTGCGGGCCAACCAGAGCCCTCGGTTTGCCACACTTTCAGCCCTCCGCGTAAGCGGACGGTTACACGAACCCTCGTTTTTGGGCACTATCCACCGTCCCATTCAGCCTTCTGTCACGCATGTTAAGGTGCGGAGAAGGATGAATGTGGATCCCAGGCTGGCAATCGGTCCGGCGAGGCGAATTGGTTGACGGGGACCAAGTGTTCGACCGCCTTGACGCGGAGTTAGAGGCCCTCGAATTAACCGCGCTCAAGCAATCCCGCATACAATAAACCCATGCTCGCCCCGCTGATCCTCTTCATCGGCGTCGCCTCCTTCCAGGCCTCCAATGGCACTATCCCCAATGGCACCATATACGGCCAGGTCATCGACTCTACCACTGGCGCACCCCTTCTTAGGGCCACCGTCAGCCTCCAGTCGTACGCCCCCAGCGCACTGCCTAGCGGTATGCTCTCAACGTACGATACCAGCGCCTCCCCCCGCGTCAACAGATCCAGTAACGGCCAACCGGGCACTATGCGCATCCCGGACCAAAAGAGCACCACTTTCGTCACCGATGCCAGTGGCCACTTCCAAGCCGTCGTCACACCCGGCAGCTACTTTGTCTCCGCCGAACGCAGCGGCTATCTGCCCTCCTCCCTTACCGTCGCCGCCGGCGAAAGCACGCCCGCACTCACCCTCAAGCTTCACAAACAGGGCGTCATCACCGGCCGCATCCTCGATGAAGACGGCGAGCCCGTAGCCCGCGTGATGGTGCAGCCCCTCCGCTGGGCCATGGTTGGCGGACCCAACGGCCAGCGCTCGCTGATGCCCCAAGGCGAAAGCACCACCGCCACCAACGACCTCGGCGAATTCCGCATCTTCGGCCTCGCCCCCGGCAAATACATCCTCTCCGCCCAACCGATCCTCCGCGATTCCCGCATGAATGACCGTCAGGTCTACACCACCCTCTACTACCCCGGCGTCACCGACCTCGCCTCAGCCCAGCCCATCGACATCACCCCCGGCCTCGTCCGTCCCGGCATTGACCTCCGCCTCACCCGTGTCGCCGCCGTTCAGATCCAAGGCAAAGTGAGCCCGCTGCCCGCCCCCGGCTCTGAACGCCGTGGCGTCAACATGATGGTCGCCCTTCAGCCGCGCAACGCCAACTCCCCCATGGCCCGCGCCGGGCGACAGCGCTCCGCCCCCGTCAACGCCCAAGGCGAATTCACCCTTTCCCAGGTCCCGTCCGGCTCCTACACCCTCATCGCCAACACCTTCGGCGCCAACCAGGACCGCCGCACCGCCCGCCTCAACATCGAAGTCGGCAACCGCGACCTCTCAGGCCTAGCCCTTACCCTCGAGCCGCCCCTCACCCTCAATGGCCGCTTCGTCGCCGAAGATCCGGCGATCCTCAATGGACTCATCGTCAACCTCCATCCCCAAAACACCGGCCAAAACGTCGCCGCCTACGGCCGTGCCGACGCCCAAGGCCGGCTCACTATCAACAACCTCGAGAAAGACATCTACCGCCCTCGCTTCAACGGCATTCCCCCCGGCTACTATGTAAAAGCCGTCCAGTGCGGCAATATCGACGCCCAAGACGAGCTCAACCTCTCGAGCGGCCTCCCTGGCGAACTCACCATCACGCTCGAGAAAGGCACCGCCGAACTTACCGGCCGCGTGCTGACGAAAGACCAAAAGCCCGCCGCCCGCACCTACGTCGTCCTCATTCAAGGGCGTCAACCGGCCCTCTCCGTGCTAACCGACGCCCAAGGCCGCTACACCCTCAAAGAGATCCCGCCGGGCGACTACCAACTCTTCGCCAGCACCCTGGCCAACTACTACGACGACCCCGCCGAATTCGACCGCCTCACCCAACAAGCCCAAAAACTCACCCTCGCCCGTTCCGCCAAAGAGTCCCGGCAAGTGGAACTTCCCTAGCAGCACTAGCCCACAGCGTCAGCTGTGGGGTAAATCTAGTGCTCCGACCACCTGATTTAGTGCTTCTTGCGAATCAACCTCCACTAGCCCATCGCGTAAGCGATGGGTCACACAGGCCCTCGACAAAAGCAGTAAATGAAGAAAGAGATCAAGCGGCCGGAGCAGATAATCCACCCACCGGGCGGCGGGATCCATCGACAGAGGGGATGACTTATGCACGCGCACGGTTGTGGCTGGGGATTTCTGGAGTGGGGCTGTGGGTCACGCTGTCGACATTGGGTTTGTTGATGGGTCCGTTTAGCGGGTGGGAATTGCTGGGGGTGTACCTGTCGGTGCAACTGCCGCTCGACTACCTGGGCGGGTATTGGCTGCCTTTGCGATATGGGCGGCGGGTAGAGGGTGGCTTTTGGGGTTCTTATTTGCGCGGCGTTGCGGTACAGACGGTTCTGCTGGTGGGTTTTGGCGGGTTGATGTTGGTTCTGGGGGCGTGGGGTGGGCGATGGGCAGTGCTCGGCGGGCAGTTCATCCTTATGCTGGCGATGCTGTGGGGGCAGGAGAGTTTGGCGGGGATCTTGGCGGGTCAGGTCGGTGAGGATTTGGGTTACACAGGGGGCATTGCCGGGCTACCGGGGCGGGAGCGGGTAGTAGTGCCGCGAGGCTGGGATCCGCGCTTGCAGACCTTTGCGTTCTTGCGGCGGCGGGCGGCGATCGAGAGTGGGAGCCGGACGCGGGGCGTGTGGGTGGCGATGGGCTGGAATCTGCTGGGATTTCAACTGGCGTCGTTCTTGCCCGGCGCGGGAGTCGCCGAGGAATCGGCCTTAGTGCGGACCGTGTTCGGTTTTGCGCTCTGGAGTTTTCTGGGGGTACTGGTGCTGCCGACAGTGAGCCGGTGGGGCGTCTTCGAGGTGGATCGATTTTCGAAAAGGTTGGGTTTGCGTGAGCCGGAGTTTTCCATGGCGGCGCGAGAGTTGGACCGCAGGCAGGATGACGAGCCGCAGCGGGCGGCGGGCGTGGAGGCCATCTTTCATCCGCTGCCGAGTGTGGCCAGCCGCATGGCGCGTTTTGGCGAGGAGCGGGCCGGGTGGGGAGCTTGGAATGCTGCGCGGTATGCGTTGTTTCTGGCATGGCCGTGTTTGGGCCTGCTGAGCCGGGCGGTGCATTGCAACGTGGGCCGGCCAGAGTTGTGGGTTTTTTTGCCGGTGGACTAAGGGGTTAGCGGGGGCTAGCGGGCCGTGCGGGCGGCAGTGACCCGGCCGACGATCTGTTTAAAAACAGCGGGGTCCATGCCGCTGCCTTCGAGTTTAAATTTGTAGGCGTCGCCTTCGAAGGGTTTCACTTCGAGCTGGTAGGGGTTGGGCAGGCGGATCTCCTTAATGGAGCGATACTCCCACCGGCGGGAGGCTTTGACGTCGCTGACGGATTCGTAGCTGAGCATGTCGTCGCCGACGAGGAGTCGCCCTTCGGTGCTGCCTAGGCGCTTGTCTTGGACTACCTGATAGGAGTTGGGCTCTTTGGCCGTTTTGGCTTGGGCTGCGGGGGCGTACCCTTCGGCGGTGGCGGCGGCGTTGGTCGCGGCGAACCAGGTGGTCACCGGAGAGGGATCTCCACCCGTGGGAACGCGGAAGCTTAACTGGCGAACTTCGCCCGAACGGCTGCGAACCGTGTCGCGCATTTGGATGGTGATCTTGGGGCCTTCGGCGGTGAGCGATTGGACCGCGGAACGGGCAATGACAAAGGAGCTCTCCGGCTGCTGATCGTCGTAAAAGACGAGGGAGTTGCCGAGCAGGAGCAGCTTGCCGGTAGCGGTGCCGAAGGGAACCGCGTGTTCCACGACGATGGCCTTATTCGCGGTGGGTGTTTGGGCGCAGAGCGAGAGGGCGAGGCAGCTGAGCAAGAGGCGGTATCTCATTCGGATTCTCCTTGGTCTTATCTTAGCGGAGTCTTGGTGCTGTCGGATTACGAAGGATTGATTTGCAGGCACGGAGGTTGAGCGAGAATTCTTCTATGGCTGTTTGGGTTCGTTTGGTAAATGCTGCACAGGCCCGCGAGTTGACGCCGGGATTGGCTGGGTTATTGATGGATTGTGTGGAAGGGGGCGCTTCGGTCAGCTTTATGGCGCCTCTCGACCGGGAGAAGGCGGAGGCATTTTGGCTGGGTGTGGCCGACGGGGTGGCGGCAGGCGAGCGCTTGTTGCTGGTGGCCGAGGACGACGAGGGCCGTGTGGTGGGGACCGTCCAGGTGGTGCTTCGGCAGCCCGAGAATCAGCCACACCGCGCCGATGTGTCGAAGATGCTGGTGCACCGGGCGGCGCGGCGGCAGGGCATTGGAGAGAAGTTGATGCGGATGGCCGAAGATGTGGCCTTCCTCGCGCGAAAGACCCTGTTGGTGCTCGATACAGCCAGCGTTGACGCGGAGCGGCTGTATGAGCGGCTGGAGTGGGTGCGCGTGGGTGTGGTGCCGGGGTTCGCGTTGCTGCCCAATGGCTTGCCTTGCGATACGTGCTTTTACTACAAGTGGTTGGTGTAGTGCGTTGACTAAGCTCTAGCCTGCCGCGTCAGCGGCGGGTCACACTGCACAATCGCAACTTCGGTTAGGCTTAGCGGAGGCGGCGGCGGTAAAGGTCAAGCGAGAGACCGATGCACAGTTGTGCCAGGGAAGCATCGTAACGGGGGCCTTCGTCGCGCAGGAAGGCATGGGCGGCGTTCACTTCGTGCCATCCATAAAGTAATTGCGCCTCCTCAAGGCGGGCGTGGATCGTAAGGCGGCCTGCGAGGGGGACGTGGGGATCCTGACGTCCCCAGACCATGAGGAGCTCGCCCTGGATTTCGTGCGCTCGGGTGAGGGAGTCATCCTTTTTGCCTTCGCCCAAGGTGGCGGAATGCAGGTCAGTGGCGTAGAAGCAGGCCGTGGCTTGCACGTCATTTTGTAGCGCGGCGCGGAAGGCGAGGTGACCGCCGAGGCAGATGCCCATCACACCGAGGTGGCCATTGGATACGATGTGCAGATGGTCGAGCACGGCGCGGGCGTCGGTGTCGTACGCGGCCAAAGGCTTGGCGTATTTGTGGTGATTGCCGGTGTCGGCGCCGGCTTGGTCGTACGCCAGCACCGTGCCGGCCGGTTCGAGCTCATGGTAAACCTCGGGCACGGCGACGACGTAGCCATGGGAGGCCAGGAAGGACGCGGTGCGGCGGATGGGTCCCGTGAGTTGGAAGATTTCGGAATAGAGCACGAGTCCGGGGTAGCTGTGTGAGTCAGCGGGGCGGAAGAGGTACGTGCGCATGGGGCCGGTGGGCGTGGCGAGATCGATTTCGGAGGTGGTGATCGTCATGGGGCTGAGCTTCAGAGTAGGATGGATGTCGTGAAGATGCCACTACGACGGACTTTTTTAGCGGGATTGTGTGCGGCGCCCCTGGGTTCGGGAACCCTATGGGCGCAGGCGTATGTGCCGAAGCAGAGTGACCGGCCAGAGCCCGCTGGCCCCGAGACCGGCTTCGTATGGATGTTCGACGGCAAGAGCTTGAACGGCTGGGAGGGCGACCCTAAGTATTGGCGCGTGGAAGATGGGGCGATCGTCGGCGAGATCACTCCTGAAACCGTCGTGAAGAGCAATACCTTCATTATCTGGAAGGGCGGCAAACCGCGGGACTTTGAGCTGAAGGTGGACTACCAGATCACCAGCGCCGGTAACAGCGGGATCAATTACCGCAGTGCGGTGATCGCCGATCCTGTGACGCCTGCCAATCGGTTTGCCATGCGGGGTTATCAGTGTGACATTGACGGCAAGAATGTCTATACGGGTCAAAACTACGAGGAGAAGGGGCGGCTGTTTCATGCCTTGCGGGGGCAGGTGACGCAGCGTGTGCCGGGGCGGAAGCCGATTCTGCTATCCACTTTTCCGGATCCGAAGGAAATGCTGACGCCGGAGTGGAACGCGGTTCACTTGATCATCCGGGGCAATTTGCTGATGCATATGATCAACGGGCGGCTGATGTCGATGGTGATCGATGACGATTTGGCGGGGCGGAAGAGGGAGGGGGAGATTGGCGTGCAGGTACACGTGGGTCCGCCGATGAAGGTGATGTATCGAGGGTTCCGGTTGAAGACGCTCTAAAGCGACGGGACCCGGCTGCGATGCCCGCCGGAGCCGCTGTCGTCCATCAACTTCCAGGCTATGAAGATGTACAGGAGCACGAAGATGAGGTCGCCCAGTTCCATGGTTACCCAATTCTAATTTGAGGTGGCGGGAAGTGACAAGGACGGGTGGGTTCAATTTCAAGGGACGTTGGTTCCAGTACCATGGTTCTGTGCCATAGAAAATGGTAAATGGCATTAAAAAATGGTATCGTGGGGCAATGACTCTTACGATCGATAAAGCTGGCCGACTCGTGCTTCCCAAACCCATTCGAGACCGGTTGGGCTTGCAAGAGGGCGGTAAGCTCGAATTGCTCGATACTCCGAATGGGATTCTCCTGCGGCAATCCGAAGATGAACCGTCTCTGGTAAAGAGAAACGGCCGGTGGGTCTTTCGAGGGCAGCTGCCTGAAGGTTACGACGTGCTGCAGGCCGTGCGGGAGATGCATGAGGAGCGGATCGGGAAGATCGCCGGGTGAAGATCTATTGCGATACGAATGTCTTGATTGCGGCGGGCATTGAGGCGCATTCGCACCACCAGCAGGCCGTTGAGCTTTTGAACCCGGTGTGGAAGGGCGAGGTTTCGGCCTGCACCAGCAGCCACGCGATTGCCGAATATTTTGCGGTGATGACGCGCCTGCCGTGTCGGCCCAAGATCCATCCCGCCGATGCGGACCGCATGCTGCAAGACGACATTCTGCCCTTCTTCGCGTGGGTTGAGTTGAGCGCTGAGGAGTATCGGCAGGCGTTGGCGATGTGCCTGCGGGCGAATCGGCCCGGTGCGGTGATCTTCGATGGCCTGCACCTCCTGAGTGCCCAGAAAGCCGGTTGCGATCGGCTCTACACCTTCAACGTGAAGGATTTTCGCGCCTTGGCCGCGCCGGAGTGGCAGAGCAAGATTGTGACCCCGTAAGTAAGGATTAAAAATGGCACGGAAATATGACGTAATCGTGGTGGGGTCTGGCCACGCGGGGTGCGAGGCGGCGCGGGCTTGTGCGCGGATGGGGCTGCGGACGGCGATGGTGACGATGAACGTGGACTTGATCGCCCAGATGTCCTGCAACCCCGCCATCGGGGGGATCGCCAAGGGGCATCTCGTGCGTGAGGTCGACGCGTTGGGGGGGGTGATGGGTGAGGTCACCGACGCGGTGGGGATCCAGTTCCGGTTACTGAACACTTCGCGGGGCCCGGCGGTGTGGTCGCCAAGGGCGCAGTGCGACAAGAAGCAGTACCGGGTTCACATGAAGCAAGTTTTGGAGCAGGAGCCCAATCTACGGATCTTGCAGGGCGAAGTCTGCGGGGTGGTGCTTAACGAGCATGCTGGCCGGCGAACAGCGACAGGCGTAGCTCTGCACGACGGGCGGGAGCTCTCAGCCGGGGCGGTGATCATCACTACGGGGACCTTTCTAAACGGGCTGGCCCATATTGGGGAGCAGACCTATGAATGCGGCCGAAATGGCGAATCGCCGGCGGTTATGCTCGGGAATCAGCTGCGAACCCTGGGGCTTCGCTGGACGCGGTTGAAGACCGGTACTCCCCCTCGGCTCGATGGGAGGACAATTCAGTGGGATCGCTTCGAGCCCCAGCCCGGCGACCCGGTGCCGACGCCATTCTCGTTCCTCACCGCGAAGATTGACCGTCCCCAGATCGA